>JADMIO011432858.1_pt1 | contig 12498 bp, 10 predicted proteins | sample 8958161 | NCBI WGS metagenome assembly JADMIO01 (sample SAMN16585339, study PRJNA669376) | soil metagenome | isolation source: Crop rotation soil | place: USA: Cullars Rotation, Alabama | collected 2011 | reverse complement strand
TTATTCCCGCCGGGAGCGTGGAGGCGTCGAGCGTGGCGTCCTCGATGTTGTCCGTATTGTTACTGTCCTGCACCGCGATGTCGCTTAGCAGCGTAATCGTCTGGCCGGAGAGCGCGGGATCGAAGGCGATGAAATCCTGCCCCAGGTGGGTGGCGTCAGGCGCCGTCTTCCGCGCCGCGACGTCGAAGGCCCAGCGCATGGACCCGGTGCCGGAGTCGCCGGTGTGCGAGACGAGGAGGGGCTGTCGCAATGCCAGGCCGTAAAGGTGAAACGTGGTGCCGGGGACCTGTGGCGTGATGGTGATGGCGCGAGTGAACGCATCGGCGACGAAGGTGTGATCTATTCGCAGGCCGTTGTTGTCACCATACTGATCCTGATCCACCACGCGCTGCTGACCGCCGCTGGAAAAAGTCAGGAAACGACCGCCCGCGGCTTCCCAGCCCACACTGAAAAGGGAGACGACATAAGTGTGACCGGGAGCCAAATTCTCCAGGGTGACGGTCGCGGGATCTCCGCCCCAGACGAAACTTTTCGCCAGGTTCGCGCTGCCGCTGCCGCCGGGGGTGCCGCTGAGAGCCGTCAGGCTGTTGGTGTCCTGGGGGATGACATTGGGAACACCAGTGACGGCAAATGATCCGGGGACCGCCGGGTTCGCTCCGTTGACCGCGGTGACGCTGGTGCCTTTGATAGCAAAAGAGGTATTCGAACCAAAACACCAGGCCTTGTGGGTGGTAATCGAGAGGGCGGTGCTGGTATCGTTCGTCCACGGGGAAACCGACCAGGAGGAGGTGGTGGGCGGTGCCAGATCGATGGAAAAGTCGTCCAACAGCAGGGTGGTGTCCACTGTGGTTTGATTGCCAATGACGAGCGACGCCGTGATTCCGCCAGCCTTGAAGGTCCCGGAAACATAGTAGTATCCGTTAGTGCCTCCCACCGCCGGCCCCGCCGAAATCGGGACAAAGGGATCACTATTGAGCGACCAGAACGCCGCGGGCAAAGCGGTACCGCTTCTTTGATTCACCCGGAAGCGAACGACGTAAACGAGATTACGGGTCAAACCGGTGATGGTCGTGGAAAGCGTGCTGAGGAGATCGCCGGCGCTCTGGAGAAAAGCCACCCTGGTCCCCTGCGGCACCGTACCATTGTCCGCGAAGGGGGAGCCGCCCGCGGGGTTGAGTCCCGCATTGCCGGCGAAACTCCAGCCGGTGACAGGACCGTTGCCGCTCGCATAGCCCGGAAAGTTGGCGAACGAGTCCGCCTCGAATCCGCGGTTCGGAATGATCGGCGCGGCCAACGCCGGAACCGTGAAGGGGAGCAGAAAGGCGACAGCGGCCGCACGGCAAAGTATTTTCATACGCAGAAAGGCGGGGAACTGCCGGGCCCTGTCTGCCTTCTATCGTCGCTTTCCGCCGGAAGTCGTTCGCTGATTTCGGAATAATACAGAGCGCGGCGGTCCCGTCCTCTGCCTGCGCTACTGCATGGGCAGCGGAAGTGTCATTTTCTTCCCGCCGCGCAGCAGCGTGGCGGTTAGTTTCTCGCCCGCCTGATGTTTCTTCAGCAAATGGCCAATCAGCGCCCCCTCGCTCATCCGGGCGGTTAGACCATCAATCCCCACCAGCACATCGCCCTGCTGCCAGCCGGCGTTTTTGGCCGCGGCGTGTTTGTTATACTGGCCGACAAATTTGACGCGCAGCGCGAGTTGATCGTTCTTCACGCCGAGCCCGCCGCGGTCGGCATCCGGCGTATCCTCCAGCACGAGTCCGCCCAGAGCCATGCCGCGCATGTCCCAGGTGCCGACACGGCGCGAGATGTCCGACTGATTCCTCCAGCCCTCCGCCAGAGGAATAGTTAGGGAGTAAGGCGCTTCGCCCCGTTTTACGGAGGCTTTGAGCTGTCCCTGAGCAGGCGCGCGGTGCAGCACCCAGCTCAGATCGGAACTGGAAATGAGCGGCTGGCCCTCCAGCGAAACGATTTCATCCCCCGTCTTAATTCCCGCCTTCTCCGCGGCGGAACCGGCAGTCACAGCGCTCACCTGCGCGGCCTTGTCAGGAGCCAGCGTGATGCCGATGGTTTCCGGAGCGGGGAAGGGGAACACATATTCATCCGGCATGGGCTTTTTCTCCGCGCGGAGAGCGTTTCGCAGTGCGTCGCCGATCTGGTGACAGTGCACGCAGCTCTGCACGACTTTGCCCTGCCAGTCGAGATCCTTGCTGTATTTGGCGGCAAGGAACGGGATGTGGACCGGCGTGGCAAAACCCACCGGGGCACCCTGTTTGCCGGCGAGCGATGTTTTGTTAGCCGGGTAGTTTTTATGAATCGCCAGCGCCGCATTGAGCGCCGCGCGGAAGCCGTCCGTGGCGCGGTCGTCCTTGTTTTTCTGGTGCTGCCAGGAGCCGAAGCGTCCGAGCACGGTTCCGTCGCCGTGAAAAATCATCGCCGTCAGCGACAGATCGTAGTCGAATTGAAACTGCGAGAGGTCGAGAGCGTTGGCGTTGATGACGCGCAGGCAAACGAACTGGTCGAGGAGCGGCCCGAGGGTCGCGTCTTCGATCACCTGCGCGTCAAGTCCCATGCACGACAGGCAGGGGACGCAACGCAAAACGACGAGGAGGGGCTTTCCCGATTTCTTTGCCGCCGCGAAGCCTGCGGCAGTGTCATTGTAAAGCCATCGCGCATCCTTCTCCATGGTGGCCTTGTCATTCCGGACTGCACCTTCGCGATCTTTGACGGCGTCGGCGAAGGCATGACCGCAAAGAGCGGCGGCGAGAAGAAAGATGCGGGTTTTCATGACAGTGGCGGTGGTTATTTCATGAGTGCAGCGACCTGGTCCTTGAGGGCATCCGCCCAGATTTGATAACCCTTCGCGCTGAGGTGCAGCAGATCGGGCATGATCTCTTTTGTCAGGGTGCCGTCCTCCTGGAGGAACTTTTTGCCGATGTCCGTGTAGGTCACCTTTTTGCCGTCGGCGAGTTTGGCCAGCAGTTCATTGATCTTCGCATTGTGCACGCGGAGCTTGTCCTCCGGCTTTTCCCCGCGCGGGAAAATGCCGAGGAGCAGCACCTTGGTGTCCGGACATTTTTTGGCGAGACGGTCAATGATGGCTTTCACGCCGTCGGCGGTTTGCTGCGGGGGCTCTTCGGCTTTGCGGTGCCCGGTGTTGTTGGTGCCGATCATCAGCACCACGAGTTTCGGTTTCAGGCCGTCGAAATTACCGTTATCCAGGCGCCAGAGCACATGCTCAGTGCGGTCGCCGCCGATGCCGAAGTTGGCGGGCTTGTATTGGCCCCACGCAGCGTCCCAGATGTCTTTGGGGCCCGGCTGTTTTTGACCCTCTTTGTCCACCTTGCCGCCGGCCTCCCATCCCTGCGTGATGGAGTCGCCGAGGAAGACGAGTTGAGCCTCGCCCTTTTTTGAAATTTCGTTGAACTGATTGATGCGGCCTTCCGTTTTTTCGTGCAGCGCCGGTGTGGTGGCGATGTTGGCCGCCGTCTCGTCGGCGCGGAGGGAATAAACGGCGGTCAGAGCGAGCAGCGTAAGGAGGGTGCGTTTCATGGGTGCGCATTTTTTGAGGCGACGCGGATGAAAGGGCAAGATTATTCCGTGCGCTGCGCACTCCGCTTCTGCGGAGTCTGCAGAGGATGTTGCAAACTTGCGCGCGCCGTGTAGCGGGCACCGCGTCAGCAAATCGAGCAGCGCTGTGCACCCGGCTCCCTGTCCCCTCTGGCAGGTTCCGGCTCCCGCAGCGCACTTCCGCTGTCGTCTGTCCCGCTCCCCTCCGGTCCTCAGAGGGATACCGGAGGGGGCGGGATGGTCCGGAACCAGAGGACCAGCAAAAGATCCGGCTAACGGGTGAGAAAAGCGGCAGCAGTCGCCGCAGCGGCAGTGGCTGCCGGAGCGATCTTGCTTTTGATGCGCTCGTGGAAGGCAGTGTAGCGCTGCTTCTGCTCTTCAGTCAAAAACGTGGACGCTTTGGTGCGGACCTTGTCCAGGATGCCGATGATCTTTTCCCGCCGCTCCTTCTCCACGTTGACAATCTCAGGCTCAGCCTCCTGCAGCGCCCTGCGCATTTGATCATTCTGCGCGGCGTCGAGTTTGACTTCGTCATCAATGCGCCGGAGGGCATTGTCGATCAGCGCCGCGGGCCCGTTGCGCTGCATTTTCTGAAAACGTTCGCGCTCGATCTTCATTCCCAGGGGCGTGCCGACAACGGCGCCGAGGATGAAGACAGCGAGAATGGAAAGCCGGGTGAGCCATTTCATAAGCGGGCGTCAGTCGAAAAGTTGCACGTCCCACAGCGTGGAGTGGTCCGTCCAGAAAGCGGTGAACATATCGGTGGATTCGATTTCACCGCGCCCCGTGATAAAAAGAAACATCATCACTCCGGCGACAGCGGAAAGACCGATGACGGCGCGCAGCCAGGCCTGGAAACGGCCCGCCGGTCCCGGAGCCTGCATCGTCTCCCGGACGATGGACTGCATGCGTGTCTCGAACGCCAGCTCCGCGCGGGCGGTATCGAGCCGCGCACCGCCGGCGCGGGCGCGGGAGAGAAGTTCGCTGAGTTCGTTGTCGTGCATGAAAAAGGAAAAGGCGGGTCAGGAGAGAGTGCCTTCGCGGCGGATGGTTTCAACGGCGGAGCGCAGACTGGCGCGGGCGCGGTGGGCGCGGACTTTGACGTTGCCCTCGCTCCATCCGGTGAGCCCGGCCACTTCGCGCACCGTTTTGTCTTCGAGTTCGAGCAGGGTCAGCACGAGCTGTTCTTTCGGATGCAGGCGCGTCATGGCGCGGCGGACCAGGATCAGGGCGTGATTTTCCGGCTGCTCATCCGGCGAGGCGCCGGATTCCAGCTGGAGATAATCCGGCAGCTCGTCGTGGGACACCTCCGTCTCGCGGCGGCGGCGGTGGCGGCGGAGAAAGTCGAAACACGCCCGGACCGCCACCCGGGTGAGCCAGTGTTCAAAGGGGGCCTTGCCGCTCCAGGAGGTGAGTCCTTTCCAGACGCGGATGAAAATGTCCTGCGCGAGATCCTCGAGTTCGTGATGATTGCGCGCGTATTTCGCGGCCATGCCGAAAACGCGGCCCTTATGCCTCGCGATAATCTCGGTGAAGGCATCGGCATTTCCCGCGCAGGCAGCCTGCACCAGATGATCATCGGCGCTCACGGGGGCCTTCATGGGCGCGGGGCGGCGGGCCGTCGAGCGGATTTCGGACGGCATCAGGGAACCCATGGCGATGGCGAGAATCATGAATCGGGCGGCGGTTGAGCCGTCAGACTGCAGGGGCAGCCCACAAGTTACAGAATTTGCCGGGCCCTTTCGGTGCCCGCAGCGGTCCTGGTTATTCCAGGCTGTCCTTTTTCCGTCCTGCCTCTAAGCTGCGCTCACAAACCCGCCGGTCCCGCAAACTTTCCCCGTCACAATCCACCGGATTTGCCGTTATTAATGTTAGTGAAGAGCTGTCTGAACAGGAACGGTTTCGCTCCCGGACTGCATTTATTAAAATTTGGCACCTCCACCGGTCGAAACGATGAATATGCCGGACGACACGAGCAGCTCCAAAACGAAGTTCCTTACGCCGCAGCAGTTCCTGATGCTGATCACGCTGCTGAGCGGAGCGATCCTGTCGCAGTTTCAGCCGCTGCAATCCCGGCGGGAAAGTGAGCCCCTCGCCGCGGCGGTATCCAAAAGCGATTATGAGATCACCGCTTCCTATCTGGAGGATCCGCTGGCGGTGACGTCCGGCGTCCAGCAGCCTGCCGCTCCACCGGAAAAAACCAAAAGCCTGCCGGAGCAGTTGGATTCCAGACTGAAGTCGCTGGAGCCGGGAGGCATCCAGGTTATCTGTTCGCTGATCCGGTCTGAAAAAGACTCTATGTCCCGGGAACGCAGGCACCGGGAGCGGCTGGCGGTGGTCTCAGCGCTGGCTGCTGCCGGATACGGGCCGGAACGGCGAAAGCTGAGCATGCATTACTTTAACCAGGTCCCCGCCGCCGGGACTGCGAACCCGCCCGCTGCGGGAAGTGCGAATGCCCAGGGACAGCCGAACCCGCAGGCGCAAACGAATGCCGTGCAGACGCAGCCCAATGCAGTGCCGGCGGGGGCGGTGCCTTACGAGTGGTTTCGGCGTCTGGGTTCTTTGCCGCCGGTCGAGGGGGCCTTGCCGCCGGTGCCGGGGTCTTTGCCGTCAGTGACGGTGCCGCGCTTTCACAGCGTCTGCGTGATCTGGTTCAGCATGGATGATTTGTGGGGCAGTGAAGGGATGGCCATCGGCAAACTGCGCGCCCGTTTGGGCGAACTCTTCAAAGACATACCGCAGGACCTGCGGGCAAAAACCGAAACCGTTATTCTCGGTCCGCCGGACAGTGATTCTCTCGCGAAGATGCTGCGCGAGGCGGTTCTTGGTGAAAAGATTACCGCTGGAAATCCATGGGCCGGTGCGCTGCGAATGGCATCCCCGTATGCGACGGCGTCGGCGGAGGGGATCATTCGCGAATCGCGCCTGCCCACCGGCCTGAAGCGACAGGACAAGGAGGACGAGGATGCGTTCCGAAAAAGGAATGAGATCTGGATGCGTCTGCTGATGAATAAACTTCTGGAGGATCCGAAACAGGAAATGAAAGACGCGGAACAGGAAGGCGGCGGCGGTCTCTTTTTGCGGACCATGCTGACAGATGACTACGTGGCGGAAGCGACGGTGGCGGAACTGGAGCGCAGGGGCATCGACGTTAAGTTTCACGCGGGCTCCGGCCTGGATGACGGGGACATTCTCCTGATCTCGGAATTCGACACCAGTTACGGACGGGAGCTTCCCCTGAGCTTTTTGACGGCGGCGGGAATAAAAGGAGGGGTGGAGGAGTGGGGGAAAACGGAAAGCCGCTGGCACTGGACCCCGTTTGTTCGCGGGCTGGATGGACGGTTTGGCAGAGCGGCGGGCGCGGGGCCGGAGCCTGTAAAGGAAAGTACGGACCCGAAAAAAAGACCGGTCGCGGACGAGCCGCGGGGAACCGTGCAGACGGATGCTCTGCGCCGGCTGGCGGAGCGAATTGAAAAACTGCATGAAGCCCGGCAGAACGAAGGGAAACCGGGAATCGTGGCCGTGGGAGTGCTGGGAGCGGACATCTACGACAAACTTCTTATCTTCAGGGCTCTCCGGCCATTGCTGAAAGACTCCCTCTTTTTTACCATCGGCATCGATGCGTGGCTGTGGGAGTCGGAGGAACTGCGTTCGACGCGCAACCTTATCGTGGCGTCTCCTTTTGGTCTGCGGCTCAGTGACCACTGGCAGGCGGGCATGCCGCCATTCCGCGACAGCTATCAGACTTCAGTCTATGCCGCGGCTCTCGCGCTGGTGACGGATGCAAAGGTTCTAAAGGATGAACTGACACTGAACGGACCGGAGCGGGCACGCCTGTTCGAGATCGGACGGAGTCTTCCCGTGGATCTGTCGCTGCCGGATGGCGCCGGTCCGCTGGCGGTTCATCCTTCGTCGGGAGAACGAATCGTGCTGTGGTCGAGTGCCGGTCAGAAAGTCTGCATGGGCATTCTGTTTGCCCTGATGGTGGCCGGTTATGTGGTGTGGCTGAAAAAGAGCAGGGTTTTCGATGCCGTGCCGGTCGCCGGGACCGGAAGGTTGAGCCGCGTGATTTGGTCCTTCAGTGCGGGCCCTGCGTGGATCATTGTGGTCCTGCCGCTGGCGGCTCTTTTAGCCTACATGTGTTCACGGGTGAGCGGCAGTGGAGAGGTGTTTCTTCTGTTTTCCGGCGTCAGTTCGTGGCCGTTTTTTATCCTGAGCGTGACGGCGGCGGCCTGCAGTGTGTTTTTTATTCTCCATGCGCTGGAGCTTTTAAAAGACGGGTGCGACGCCCTTGGGAAAAACTTTTTCCAGGGTGAACCGGTAGCGGCGGAAAGCGCGGAAACGAAGCTTAAATCCGGGCGCTGGTGGCTGGCCCGGCTCCGGATGCGGGAAGGCACTGAACTGGTCAGCCGTCCTGTCGTGGCGGAGGCAGCGGGACCGGAAGCAGTCGCGGAGGCGGCGGATAAAAGCGTGCTGGATGTCAGTGAATTGTGGGCGGCTTTCCGCAACAGCAGCCACATCCGGGTGCGGGCGGTGTGGACCGTTTGTATCGCGGCGCTCTTTCTGGCGGGGATGGCGCTTCTGTCCGGAGCTTATCCTGCACCTCTCGAACCGGTGCGCGGGGAAGGGACGCGGATCTTGTTTTGGATCGTCGAGAAATCCTCTTTTGTGCTGGTCATCCTGCTGACCGCGCTGGTCCTCGATTCTCTCTGGCTCAACCGCATCTTCATCGACTGGTTCGCGCGCGGCACCAGTGACTGGCCCCCTGCCGTGCTGCAGCGTTATGCCGGCGACGGCAATACCGGGGATGGTGCCAGTGACTACGTGGATCTGCGGCTCATTGCAGACTGGACCAGGGACATGGCCAGGCTGACCACTCTGCCGTTTTATATTGCGGCGCTGCTGCTGGTTTCGCGTTTCAACTTTTTCGACGTCTGGCGCTGGCCGGTACATGCCTCAGTGGTGTTCGGGGTGCTCGCCGCACTATTGATCACCGCTGCCTGGCGTGTTCATTCCGCTGCGGAACGGCTCCGGATGAAGGCCGTTAAGAAACTCTCTGATCACGCGGACGCCAAGCTCATCGCGAAAATCAACGACCTGTCACACGGGGCCTTTATGCCTTTCTCCAGACAGCCGGTGATGGCGGCCGTTTACTGGGTGATCGGAGCGTTGAGCGTGACGGGACTTTGGCAGGGGCTTACCCAGTTGCTAACCTGAAGCCGCTGCCGTCGCGATGCCGGCTGCCAGGGCACCAACCGCAGTGCGAAGCTGTTCGGTGGTGATGCACAGTGGCGGCATCAGCACCAGCGTGTCGCGCACCGGCCGGGTCAGCAGTCCGTGAGTCCGCGCCGCGAGGCATACGCGCGGCCCGCTGCCTTCCTCCACAAGGTCAATGCCGGCAATAAAGCCGCACTGCCGGATGGCGCTGATTTTTCCCGCAGACTCCTCCTGCAGGGACGCGAGCAGTTCACTCATCAGCGCCATCTTCGGCTGCAACTCCGCGAGAGTATTCTCCTCACGAAAAACCGCCAGACTCGCCAGCGCAGCCGCGCAGCCCAGCGGATTTCCCGTATAACTGTGACCGTAGAAAAATGTTTCCGCATAGCCGCCGAGGAAGGCGCGGAAGACCCGCTCCGTCGTCAGCGTGGCGGCGAGCGGCATGGTTCCACCGGTGAGGCCCTTGGCGAGGCAAAGGAAGTCGGGGACGGCGCTCTCGTGTTCGCAGGCGAACATTTTTCCGGTGCGGCCAAAGCCGGTCATCACTTCGTCAGCGATAAGAAAAACATCCTGCGCGTCGCACCACGCCCGCAGTTCGCCTAACATCCCGTGAGGCCACGTCCTCATGCCTGCGGCGCCCTGAATGAGCGGCTCAATAATCACGGCGGTGTATTCGTCCGCCGGCAGCGCGCGCAGCTCTGCAATATTCCTGACAAACGTCACCGGCAGGCCGAGACGGCGGAAACGGTCGTGGAACGCAGCGACGCCGCCCAGTGACGCCGCGCCCATGGTATCGCCATGGTAGGCCTGATCGAAGGCGATGAAACGCACGCGCTCCGGCTGGCCCGTTTGCTGGCGAAACTGGATCGCCATTTTCATCGCGCATTCGATGGCGGTGGAGCCGTCGTCCGTGAAAAAAACACGCGTTAGGGTGTTTGCGGGCCAAAGCGCCACCAGTTCCGCGGCGAGGAGAATGGCGGGTTCGTTAGTGAATCCCAGCGCTGAGACATGCGCAATGCGCTCCGCCTGTTCTTTGATGGCGGCGACGATGCGCGGATGCCCGTGGCCGTGGATGTTCGTCCAAATGGTCGAGTTGCCGTCCACGTATTCCCGCCCGTGCTGATCACTCAGCATCGCGCCGCGGCCGCCGGTGATGATCAGCGGCTCATGCTCTGGCGCGCACCAGTCCTGCATCTGGGTGAAGGGATGCCAGAGGTGGGCTTTGTCGAGTCGTATGAGATCAGCGGCGGAATGCACAGAGCCATGGGAGGAATGCCGCAGAACGGTGGCAAGGCGAATATTGCGCCGCCGACAGTAAATAATCTTGCCAGGGATAACGGTACCGGATTAGGCCCGTGGAAAAATGAAACTGTTGAAATCGAATGGTTTTCCTGTGGCTCTTGTTTTGCTGGGGATTCTCAGCATGTGGGCGGGTTTTGACCAGCACGCAAAGTCCGCCCGGATCGAGGCGGACGGCATTTCCGCCACCGGGACCGTGAGAAAAGCGGAAGCCCGTCCGCACCGCCGCGGTACGGAATACGTCCTGACCGTCGGATTTTTCACCGAAGACAGGCGCTTCCTCCAGCGGGAGGTCAGAGTGAGCAAAGAGTTTTTTGACAGTCAAACAGACGTCTCGCGCAAAACGGTGCCGAAAGTCGGCATCCGCTATAATCCTGCGGATACCAGTGAACTGATGATTGAGGGAACCGGCGGCAGGGATGCCTCCGACTATGCGCTGATGATCACCGGCGGCGCTGTCGCGATTGCCGGAGGCATTGGATATTTCCTCTATCTCATGCTCCGGGACAAACCGCAACGTGCGTGAGGCACCCGCCGTCTGTGCAGAAATCGCGTTGCCAGGACGCAGGCGGCGCTTCACAGGTGCGGCAATGAAAAGCATGACCGGATTTGGCCGCGCCGAAGCTGCGGAACACGGACTGCGGTGCGCGGTGGAACTTACCTCCGTGAACCGCAAGCAGAGTGACATCGAAATTCGCCTCCCGCGTGAGTGGAACGAACTCGAAGCCGGTGTGCGCAAACTCGTGGCCGGCGCCATTTCCCGCGGCCGCCTTCAGGTGCAGATCACCGTCGACGGGGAAGGGGAGACCGGGGCCACGCTGCATGTGGATAACGGCCTTGCACGGCAGTATGCCGATGCCCTGCGCAAGTTTGACGCGGAGCTTTTCGGCAGCCGCGGCATCACGGCGGACGCGCTTCTGCGCGCGCCCGGCGTATTTACTGTCGCGGAAAGTGCCAGCCGCTCCGTGGAACACGTGCAGCCGCTGATGGAATCCGCCGTCGCCAAAGCCCTCACGGTATGGGATAAGGCCCGCATCCGCGAAGGGGCGCATTTGAAAAAGGATATCGAGATGCGCCTCAAAGTCGTGCGCGACGTCCTTAAAGGCATTCAGCGCGAAGCCCCGCGCGTCGCGGAGCAGCAGCGCGAGGCCATGCAGAAACGCCTCGCCGATGCCGGCCTGCCGCTCCCGCTGGATGACGAACGCCTTCTTAAAGAGATCGCGATTTATGCGGACAAGGCGGACATCAGTGAGGAAATCTCACGCCTCAGTGGCCATCTGGATGAATTTGCCCGCCTGCTCAAAAGCGCCGAACCGTCAGGGCGGGCGATGGATTTCCTGACCCAGGAAATGCACCGCGAAATCAACACCATGGGCAGCAAGGCGAACAACGCGGGGATTGCGCATTTGGTGGTGGCGGGGAAGACGGAGGTGGAGAGGATTCGCGAGCAAGTACAGAACGTGGAGTGATGAGGAATGCAGAATGAGAAATGCAAAATGCAGAATGATAAAATAGAGGATCGGATCAGGGATTTGAAGCCGCGGACGAAGGCTTTCGCGCTGAGGATTGTCAGGATGTACGGGGTACTGCCGAAAAGGGCTGCTGCTGCAGTGCTGGGCAGGCAGGTGTTGAGATCAGGAACATCCGTCGGGGCAAATTACAGGGAGGCAAACCGGGCCCGCTCGCGGGCAGAGTTCATTGCCAAAATGGGTGACTGCCTGAAGGAATTGGAGGAAACTGAATACTGGCTGGAACTGCTGGTGGAATCCGGCATCGTAACGTTCAAAAATGGAGGGCCTCCTTGACGAAACCCGGCAACTCACCGCCATTTTCACCACCATCATCAACAACGCCAGACCCTCCAGTTAAGCTCATTTTGCATTTCTCATTTCTCATTCTGCATTCCTCATGTTTCCAGATCCTAAGCGCGAAGGCCTGTTAGTCGTCGTCTCCGGCCCGTCCGGCAGCGGAAAGACCACGCTGTGCCGCAATATCACTGCGGAGGAGAATATTTATTACACCGTCTCCTGCACCACGCGCCGGATGCGCCCCGGTGAGGAGCACGGCCGGGACTACTTCTTCTTGAGTGAGGAGGAATTTACCAGTCGCGTGGCCGCCGGTGAATTCCTCGAACACGCCACGGTCCACGGGCGACACTACGGCACGCTCAAAAGCGAAGTCCTTCCCGCGCTCCAGGCGGGCATGGACGTGATCATGGACCTCGACATTCAGGGGGCGGCCCAGCTCCGCGCCTCGGCCGATGAAGCCGTGCGCCGGGCCCTGGTGGACGTGTTTATCATGCCGGCGGGCCTTGAGGAACTGCGGGCGCGCCTTGCCGGGCGGCGGTCGGAGACGGAGGAGCAGCTCAGCCTGCGCCTCACGAATGCCCTGGCGGAAATGCGGCACTGGCGG
>JADMIO011609115.1_pt1 | contig 12499 bp, 13 predicted proteins | sample 8958161 | NCBI WGS metagenome assembly JADMIO01 (sample SAMN16585339, study PRJNA669376) | soil metagenome | isolation source: Crop rotation soil | place: USA: Cullars Rotation, Alabama | collected 2011 | reverse complement strand
CGCACACCCGAGCGCGACGAGCCGATGCACGAGATGTGCGGTGCCGCGGCGTGCCCGGCCTCGCAGATGTCGAGCACGGCTTTCAGCGTGCGCTCGCGCGTCGAGCCGCCCGCGCCGTAGGTCACCGAGAAGAACTCGGGATCGAGCTGCGCAAGCTGCTTCGCGGTCTGCGCGAGCTTCTGCGCACCCTCAGGCGTGTTCGGCGGAAAGAACTCGAAGCTGAATGTCCGCTTGTGTTTCTTCTGTGATTGCATTGTTTCGCGGCTGTGGTGTTGAGGAGGGGGAGGTAACGGAGGGGAACCATGGGTTCCCTTCTGTTCTCTTCCGTCCCGTAACGCCGATAGGCGTTAGTACCGGTAGTGGTCGGGTTTATACGGCCCGTTTTGGTCCAGGTGTAAATAGCGGGCTTGCGTCTCGGTCAGCTGCGTCAACTGCGCACCGAGCTTCTTCAGGTGCAACCGCGCGACCTTCTCGTCGAGCTGCTTGGGCAGGACGTAGACCTGCTTCTCGTACTTGCTGTTGTTCGAGAAGAGCTCAATCTGCGCGAGCACCTGATTCGTGAACGAGCTCGACATGACGAAGCTCGGATGGCCCGTGCCGCAGCCGAGGTTAACCAGGCGGCCTTCGGCGAGCAGGATCAGCCGCTTGCCGCTCGGGAAGATGATGTGATCGACCTGCGGCTTGATGTTGTCCCACTTGTATTGCTTCAGGCTCGCAACGTCGATTTCGGAATCGAAGTGACCGATGTTGCACACGATTGCGTTGTGCTTCATCTTCACCATGTGATCGTGCGTGATCACGTTCACGTTCCCGGTGGCGGTCACGAAGATCTCGCCCTTGTCCGCGGCTTCGTCCATCGTCACGACACGGTAGCCTTCCATCGCCGCCTGCAGCGCGCAGATCGGATCGATCTCGGTCACCCAGACGCTCGCGCCCAGGCCGCGCAGAGATTGCGCACACCCTTTGCCCACGTCGCCGTAGCCCGCGACCACTGCGATCTTGCCCGCGATCATGACGTCGGTCGCGCGCTTGATGCCGTCGACGAGCGACTCCCGGCAGCCGTAGAGATTGTCGAACTTCGACTTCGTCACCGAGTCGTTGACGTTGATCGCAGGGAAGGGGAGACGTCCTTCTTTCGCCATCTGGTACAGACGATGCACGCCGGTCGTGGTCTCTTCGGTTACGCCCTTGATGCTCGCGAGCGCCTTCGCGTACCAGCCGGGCTTCTCGGCATTGCGTTTCTTGATCGCCGCGTACAGCGCCTCTTCCTCTTCGTTCATCGGCTTGGCGACGATCGACGGGTCCTTCTCGGCGTTGGTGCCGAGGTAGGCGAGCAGCGTGGCGTCGCCACCGTCGTCGAGGATCATGTTGGGCATCCCACCGTCGTGCCACTCGAAGATGCGGTGGGTGAAGTCCCAGTATTCCTTCAGGCTCTCGCCCTTGAAGGCGAACACCGGGACGCCCGCGGCCGCGATCGCGGCGGCGGCATGGTCCTGCGTCGAGAAGATGTTGCACGAGGCCCAGCGCACTTCGGCACCGAGAGCCACCAGCGTCTCGATCAGCACCGCGGTCTGGATCGTCATGTGCAGCGATCCCGCGATCCGCGCGCCCTTCAGCGGCTGCTTGCCCTTGTACTCCTCGCGCACCGCCATGAGACCCGGCATCTCGGTCTCGGCGATCTGGATTTCCTTGCGGCCGAAGTCGGCCAGCTTGATGTCGGCGACGTGGTAGTCGCGTTTGATGTCCTGCGGTACAGCGCTCATGCATCGCTCCTTGGATAGGCCGCGATGTGCAGAACGGAGAAGGGAGGTGTTGCTACGCTCACCCGTGTCCCACTGCACACGCGGCGAGCGTCGTTACTAAGACGGCGAGGAGAGGTCCTCACCGGTTCCCGAGCCTGGCGGAGTCTTACTCCGTCGCAACGCTCCTCGGGAGGGGTCGGATTCTAGCGTACTCCCGCGTCGTCTTTAAGCGCGCCGACCTTGTCGCAAGCTTCCCACGTGAATTCCGGCTCGTCGCGGCCGAAATGGCCGTAAGCCGCGGTCTTGCCGTAGATCGGGCGCAACAGGTTGAGCGAGTGGATGATGCCCTTGGGGCGCAGGTCGAAGTGTTTTTCGACGAGCTTCGCGATCTTCTCGTCGGCGATCTTGCCCGTGCCGAAGGTCTCGACCAGCACGCTGACCGGGCGGGCGATGCCGATCGCGTAGGCGACCTGCACCTCACACTTCTTCGCGAGGCCTGCCGCAACGATGTTCTTCGCGACGTAGCGCGCGGCGTAAGCGGCAGAGCGGTCTACCTTCGAGGGATCCTTGCCCGAGAACGCGCCGCCGCCGTGACGGGAGTAACCGCCGTAGCTGTCGACGATGATCTTGCGCCCGGTGAGGCCCGTGTCGCCGAGCGGGCCGCCGATGACGAAGCGGCCGGTCGGGTTGATGAGGTACTTGGTCTCTTTGGTGACCATCTCCTTGGGCAGGACGGGCTTGACGATCTCTTCGATCACGCCTTCGGTGAGCGGCTCCTGAGAGATGTCTTCGCGGTGCTGCGTGGAGATGACCACGGTGTCGATGTGATGGGGCTTCCCGTCGACGTAACGGACCGATACCTGCGATTTCGCATCGGGCCGCAGCCACGGCAGACGGCCGTCGCGGCGAAGTGCGGCCTGGCGCTCCATGAGGCGATGCGCGAGATGGATCGGCAACGGCATGAGCTGCGGGGTTTCGTCACACGCGAAGCCGTACATGAGGCCCTGGTCGCCGGCGCCCTGCTCGAGATCGAGGCCCGAGCCTTCGTCGACGCCCTGCTTGATGTCCTGCGACTGCTTGTCGAACGCAGTCAGCACGGCGCACGAGCGATAGTCGAAACCGATCGAGGAATCGTCGTAGCCGATGCGCTTGATGACGTCGCGCGCAAGGTCGCTGTAGTTCACGCTGCTGTTCGTCGTGATCTGGCCCGCCATGACCACGAGACCCGTGGCGACGAGAGTCTCGGCGGCGACGCGTCCGTGCTTGTCCTGCGCGAGAACGGCGTCGAGTACTGCGTCGGAGATCGCGTCCGCGACCTTATCGGGATGTCCTTCTGAAACGGACTCCGACGTGAAAAGGAAATCGCTCATGAGGGGAAATGGTTCGTGGGGCTTGAAAAGGGGCGATAGAATAACAGAAAAGTGTCGATTTCCCCTTCATGACCGCGCGGCTGCTTCGCCTGCTGGCAAAGCTGCGGCTCTCCACACTCCATCGCATCGGTGCTGCACTCGGGTGGCTCGTCTACTTCGGGTCCGGCGTGTACTCGATGCGCATCCGCTCGAATATCGCTGCAAGCGGCATCTACGGCGATCCTGCCGATCTCGATCGCGCCGTGCATGCCTGCGTAGCCGAAACGGGAAAAATCGCGGTCGAAACGGTGAAAATCTGGTTCGGCGACGTCGCGGAGATCGAAACGCTCATTCGATGCGACACGTGGAGCGCGATGGAAGAAGCGCGCGCTCGCGGCCGCGGTGTGCTCCTACTCGTGCCGCATCTCGGCTCGTTCGAGGCCGTCGGCTTCTATACCGCGCAGCGCGTGCCGATGACCGCGCTCTACCGCCCCCCGCGGGTCGCCTGGCTCGAGCCGTTGATGGTCAAAGGCCGCAGCCGCGGTCACGGCGCCGTCGCGCCCGCGAACCTCCGTGGCGTTCGTCTTCTATACAAGGCCCTGAAGCGCGGGGAGGTCGTCGGCCTATTGCCCGATCAGGCGCCGCAGTTGGGCGAGGGCGTCTGGACGGATTTCTTCGGGCGGCCGGCGTACACGATGACGCTCGTCCGGCGCCTTCAGAAGCAGACCGGCGCGGCCGTCGTATTCGCGTACGGCGAGCGTCTGCCGGAAGGCCGCGGCTACGTGCTGCGCTTCGAGCGTTTCGACGGCGCGGATCTCGACGAAGCGACGATGAACCGTTGCGTGGAGAACCTGATCCGCCGCAGTCCGACTCAATATCTCTGGAGCTATAACCGTCACAAGATCCCCGCCGGTGCCGAGCCGCCGCCGGCGCGGAGCTCGTGATGGCGGCGCGCATCGCGATCGCCGTCATGTGGATGCTGCATTTCCTGCCGCTCGGGCTGCTGGCGCCGATCGGTCGCATGCTCGGCATCGTCGGCTACGCCCTTGCGACGGAGCGTCGCCGAGTCGGCCGTACGAACCTGCGGCTTTGCTTCCCGCAATGGACGGAGGCCGAGCGTATCCGGCTGCTCAAGCGTCACTTCCAGGCGTTTGGCCGCGCGGTGATCGAGCGCGGCATCCTGTGGTGGAGCTCACGCGAGCGCGTGATGCGCCTCGTTCGCATCGAAGGCATCGAGCATTGGACCGCGGTCAGGGACCGGCCGGTGATCTGGTTCGTGCCCCACTTCGTCGGACTCGACATGGGCGGCAGCCGCATCCTGTGCGAGTACCGCCTCGCATCGATGTACAGCCGCCAGAAGGACCCGACCCTCGACGCGCTGCTCTATCACGGCCGCACGCGTTTCGAGCCGCCGACGCTGGTATCGCGGCAGGAAGGCATACGCTCGCTCGTTCGGGTCATCCGTGGAGGGCTGCCTTTCTACTACCTGCCCGACATGGATTTCGGGCGCCGCGATTCGATCTTCGTGCCCTTCTTCGGCGTGCCCGCGGCGACGATCACGGGGCTTTCGCGGATCGCGCGGCTCGCACGGGCGGTCGTCGTGCCCCTCGTCACGCGGCAGCTTCCGGGCAGCGACGGCTACGTGCTGCGCTTCTATCCCGCATGGGAAAACTTTCCAACGGACGACGTCGAGGCCGACGTGCGTCGCATGAACGCTTTCATCGAAGAACGCGTGATGGAGCTGCCGGAGCAGTATCACTGGCTGCACAAACGCTTCAAGACACGACCGCCCGGCGCCGAGCGCGTGTACTGACGCCCGGCCGCGCGAAAAGGCAGAATGCCGTCATGAACGAAGCAGAGGTGCGCGCGGCGGTGATCGGCGCGGGATCGCTCGGGCGCTATCACGCCGAGAAGTATGCGTCGTGCAAGGGCGCGACGCTCGCCGGCGTCGCCGACCTGCATGAGGACCGCGCACAGGCGCTTGTTATGAAGCATGGCGGTCGCGCCGTCCGAGATTTTCGCGAGATCCTTCCGCATATCGACATCGCATCGGTGGTCGTGCCCACCGAAAGTCACCACGAGGTCGCGATGGCCTGCATCGAAGCAGGCGTTCATGTGCTCGTCGAGAAGCCGCTCGCGCGCACGCTCGAGGAAGCCGATCAGATGATTGCCGCGGCGAACGCGCGTGGGGTCGTGCTCGCTGCGGGGCATCTCGAGCGTTTCAATCCCGCGTTCGCCGAGCTCGATGCGCTCGTCGACAGGCCTTTTTTCGTCGAGGCCGAGCGGCTGGGCGGTTTCAAAGGCCGCGGCACCGACGTCGACATCGTGCTCGACCTGATGATCCACGACATCGATCTCGTCCTCGCGCTGATGCCCGCCGAGGTCGCGTCGATCTCCGCATGCGGCTTTCATGTGCTGACCGATCTGATCGATATCGCGAACGCGCGCATCGAATTCGCCGACGGCGCGGTGGCGGATCTTTCCGCGAGCCGCGTGAGCCGCACGCCGGTGCGCAAGTTTCGCGTCTTCGGCTCGAACTTCTACGCTTCCGCCGACTTGAACGTTCCCGACCTGCGGGTGGAGCGCAAGCCCCTGCCGGGCGGTGAGGCCGCCGAGACGCGTGTATTCGAGCGCGCCGACGCACTCCGCACGGAAATCGAGGGTTTCGTCGCCAAAGTGCGCGGCGGCGAGGGTCGCATCGTAAGTGGAAGCGAAGCGCGTCGCGCGCTCGCGGTGGCGCTCGAGGTGAACCGGGCGATCGCGGAGCGCATCGGGCGTTTTTCAAGAGCGCATGGATGAGGTCGCCCTCTCACCCCTTGATGCGGGCGAAGTGGACGCGCTCGCAGCACTCGCGCGCGAGATCTGGCACGCGCACTACCCCTCGATCATCGGGATCGCGCAGACCGATTACATGCTCGCGCAACGCTATGCGCCCGAGGTCATCCGCAGGGAGCTCGAGCGCAGCGACCTGTGGTGGGACGTGCTCCGCGTCGGCGGCACCATGATTGCGTTCGCCTCGTCGTTCTCGGCGGACGACGGCACCGTCAAGCTCGACAAGCTCTACGTCCATCCCGCCCGTCAGCGGCGCGGCTACGGCGCGATGCTGATCGATCACACCTGCGATCGCGCGCGGCGGCTCGGCTTCGGTCGCGTCGTCCTGGCCGTCAACAAGCACAACGCATCGGCCATCGCCGCGTACTGCAAGCACGGCTTCGATACCGTGGATGCCGTCGTGAAAGACATCGGCGGCGGGTTCGTGATGGACGACTACATCATGGCGAAGCGGCTCGGCCGTCCATGAAGCTCCGCTTCACGAAGATGCACGGGCTCGGCAACGATTTCGTCGTGATCGACGCGACGCGGACGCCCGTCGAGCTCACCGCGGAGGGGCTTCGCTTCGTCGCCGACCGTCATTTCGGCGTCGGCTGCGACCAGATCCTCCAGGTCGAGCCGGCGCGCTCGGCGGACACTGACTTCTACTACCGCATCTTCAACGCGGACGGCGGTGAGGTCGAGCAATGCGGCAACGGGGCACGCTGTTTCGTGCGCTACGTGCACGAAAGGGGGCTCACGAAGAAAAATGAGATTCGAGTCGGCACGAAGGGCGGCGTCATCGTGCCGCGCCTCGAGGCCGACGGGCAGGTGACCGTCGACATGGGCGTGCCCATATTCGAGCCGAAGCGCGTCCCCTTCGTCGCGGACAGACAGGCGCTTACCTATGCGCTCGAAGTCGATGGAAAAACCCTGGAGGTCAGCGTCCTCTCGATGGGGAACCCGCATGCCGTGCAGATCGTGACCGATGTCGATCGCGCGCCGGTGACTACGGAAGGCCCCCGCATCGAGAGGCATCCGAGGTTTCCGCAACGCGTGAACGCGGGATACGTCCAAATCGTCGACCGCCGTCACGTGCGGCTTCGCGTGTACGAGCGCGGCGCGGGTGAGACGCTCGCGTGCGGGACGGGGGCGTGCGCCGCGGTGGTCGCGGGCATCACGCGCGATCTTCTCGACCGCGAGGGCGTGAGCGTGGAAACGCACGGCGGCACGCTCGTCGTGTCCTGGCCGGGCGAGGGAAAAGCGGTGCTCATGACGGGGCCTGCCGAGACCGTCTTCGAGGGTGAGATCGAAGTGAAGCCCGGTATACTTCAGCGCAAATGACGATGAACCCCGACGCGATCGCGAGCTTCCTCACGTCCCACCCCGAGTTTTTCGAGCAATACGCCGACGTGATCGCCGACATCCACATCCCGCACCCGCATGGCGGTCGCGCGATCTCGATCAGCGAGCGCCAAATCGTCGCGCTGCGCGAACGCTCCAAGGTCCTCGAAACGAAGCTTCGCGAAGTGATCAGCTTCGGCGAAGAGAACGATGCGATCGGCGAAAAGGTCCATCGCCTCGCCCTCGCACTTCTTGCGGCCCGCGAGCTCGCCACAGTGATGCACGCGGTCTACTTTCATCTCCGCGAGGATTTTGCCGTGCCGCATGTCGCGCTTCGCGCGTGGCGCGCGGACGGAGCGCCTGCGGCGGAAAACCTCGGCCCCGCCGACGATGCTCTTCGCGCGTTCTCGGCGTCGCTGACCGGACCGCTGTGCGGCCCGACGGCGGACGCCGCGCAGGTTTTCGGTGACGATGCGCCGCTCCTGAAGTCCTTCTCCTATATACCCCTGCGCACTTCCGAGACCTTCGGGCTCCTCGCGCTCGCGAGCGAAGATCCGCAGCGTTTCTACCCGGAGATGGGCACGGTGTACCTGAAGCGCATCGGCGAGATGATCGCGGCGGCGCTGCGGCCTTACGCCGAGGGCTCGTGAAGCGCGCGGGCAGCGCGTCCGAGGACGCCAGCCGCTCGTCTGCCCGGGACCTCCTCAAGCGTTATCTCGCGCACCTCGCGCACGAGCGGCGCCTGAGCGCGCACAGCGTCGCGGGGTACGGGCGCGATGTCGAGATGCTGATAGCGGCCGCGGGCGCGACGCCGCTCGACGAGCTGAGCGCGCACGACATCCGGCGTTACATGGCACGACAACACGCCTCCGGCCTGGGACCACGTTCCATCGCGCGGATGCTCTCCGCGTGGCGTGGTTTCTATCGTTATCTCGCTCGCGATCACGGTTACGGCGACAACCCGGCCCTCGGCATTCGGGCGCCGAAGGCCGCAAAACTCCTGCCGAAGGCGCTCTCGCCGGACGAGGCGGATCGACTACTCGGTTTCGAGAGTGACAGCGCGCTAGCGGTGCGCGACAAAGCGATGTTCGAGCTTTTCTACTCGTCGGGGCTGAGGCTTTCGGAGCTGACGGGGCTCGCGCCCGGCGACGTGAATTTCGGCGACGGCACGGTGCGCGTCACCGGCAAGGGCTCCAAGACGCGCATCGTGCCGGTCGGAACGCACGCGCTCGAAGCGCTCACGCGGTGGCTCGCGACGCGGGCGAAAGTCGAGCGGCACGACGCCGCGGCACTCTTCGTGAACCTGCGCGGCCGGCGGCTCTCCACACGCTCCGTTCAACAGCGGCTGAAGGCGCTCGCAGCGCGGCGCGGCATCACCACCAAAGTCCACCCGCACGTGCTCCGCCATTCGTTCGCCTCCCACGTGCTGCAGTCGAGCGGCGACCTTCGCGCGGTGCAGGAGATGCTCGGCCATGCGAGCATCTCCACGACGCAGGTCTACACACACCTCGACTTTCAGCACCTGGCGAAGGTGTACGACGCCGCGCATCCGCGCGCGAAATCCAAAAGCCGGAAGCGGGACTAGACGATGGAACTGCTCGCCGAGCTTTTCGACAGCAACCGCCGCTGGGCGGCGAGGCGCCTTCAGCAGGATCCGCAATTTTTCAAGCAGCTCGCGGCGCTGCAGACGCCGCCCTATCTCTGGATCGGGTGCTCCGACAGCCGCGTGCCCGCGAACGAGATCGTCGGGCTTCTACCCGGTGAGCTTTTCGTTCACCGCAACGTCGCGAATGTGGTCGTGCACAGCGATCTCAACTGTCTCTCGGTCCTTCAATTCGCCGTCGACGTGCTGCGCGTGAAACACGTGATCGTCGTCGGACACTACGGCTGCGGCGGCGTGCGCGCGGCGCTCGAAGGCACGCAGCTCGGCCTCATCGACAACTGGCTGCGCCACGTTCAGGACGTGCGCGCGGCGCATCGGGATGCGATCGACAGGCTTCAGGACACCGAGGCCCGCGTGAACCGCCTGTGCGAGCTGAACGTCCTCTCCCAGGCGCTCAACGTCTGCAAAACCACGATCGTCCAGGACGCGTGGTCGCGCGCGCAGCCGCTGTCCGTCCACGCGTGGGTGTACGGCCTGACAGACGGGCTGCTCCGCCATCTCGGATTCGTCGCCCACGCCGGCAGCGATCCGACTGCCGACTTCCTGAAAGCGGTGGAAGCGCTCGGTTCTTAGGCGGCGCGCGCAGCGATGAATACGATCGTCCTCAAGGCGGGGCGCGAGAAATCGCTCAGGCGCCGCCATCCGTGGGTTTTCTCCGGCGCCATCGAAAAAGTGCAGGGCAAGCCCGAGGCCGGCGAAACCGTCGCCGTGCGCTCCGCGGACGGCGTCTTCCTCGCCGTCGCGGCATACAGTCCCCACTCGCAAATTCGGGCCCGGGTGTGGTCGTGGGCCGAGCGCGATGTCGACGCAGCGTTCATCAGGGCGCGCGTCGAGGAGGCCGCTGCCGCAAGGCGCGCGCTCGGCATCGAGCAGGCGAGCGACGCGCTGCGGCTCGTCCATGCGGAAGCCGATGGCCTGCCGGGCGTGATGGTCGATCGTTACGGCGATACCGCCGTCGCACAGATTCTGAGCGCCGGCGCGGAGCGCTGGCGCGATGTGATCTTCGATACGCTCGCTTCCGTTCCCGGCGTCGAGCGCGTGTGGGAGCGCTCCGACGCCGACGTGCGCGAGCTCGAAGGCCTGAAGCCCCGCACCGGCCTCGTTCGCGGCTCGCCGCTCGCGGGCGACCTGATCATCCGCGAGCATGGGCTCGCGTTCAAAGTCCAGATCGACGCCGGTCACAAGACCGGCTTCTACCTCGACCAGCGCGACAACCGTCTGCTGCTTCGCGCGCTGTCACAGGGCAGGCATGTCCTCGACTGCTTTTCGTACTCGGGTGCTTTTTCATTGAATGCGCTGGCGGGCGGTGCCGCGTCCGTGACGGCGGTCGAAAGCTCGGCGCTCGCGCTCGAAGCGGCGCGTGCGAACGCTTCACTCAATCAACGTGAAAACGTGGAGTGGATCGAGGGCGACGTCTTCCAGACGCTTCGCCGCATGCGCGACCAGGGGCGGCGGTTCGATGTGATCGTGCTCGATCCGCCCAAGCTCGCCCCGACCGCCGCGCACGCGGAGCGGGCGTCGCGCGCCTACAAGGACATCAACCTTTTCGCATTCAAGATGCTGAACCCGGGCGGCTGCGTGATGACGTTTTCGTGCTCGGGTGGGATCTCGCCCGATCTCTTTCAGAAGATCGTCGCGGGGGCCGCGCTGGACGCCGGTGTCGATGCGCGCATCGAGCGATGGCTGCATGCGGCGCCGGACCATCCGGTCGCGCTGCATTTTCCGGAAAGCGAGTATCTTAAGGGCCTCATTACGAGGGCCGCGCCATGACCGTCGCCGAAATTCCGTACACCGCCGACACCGGCGAAAAGCTCGTCAACGAAACCTTCGGTCCCAACAACATTCGCCGTCGCAAGACCGGCGCTGCCGACATGCGGCCAATGGAAATCTGCGACGGGCGCAGCTCCGATCTCTCGCTCGAGCGAAACGGGTTCGTCCTCGTCGAGCACAGGACCGCGATGAAAAATTTCTTCGACGCGGAGGAGCTCAAGCGAGTCTATTACCCCGAAGTCGAGCGGCTCATCCAGAAAACGTCGGGCGCATCGCGCGTTGTGATTTTCGATCACACGCTGCGTTCGGGCAGCGAGCAAGAGCGCGAGGAGAAGTTGGTCCGTGAGCCCGTGCTCTCGGCACACAACGATTACACCGAATGGTCGGGCCCGCAGCGGGTGCGCGACATCATGGGTGAGGAAGCCGAGGAGCTTCTTACGCGGCGCTTCGCGATCGTCCAGGTGTGGCGCGCGATCAACCAGCCGATCGAATCGAACCCGCTCGCCGTCGCCGACGCGGGGAGCGTACGCATGGAGGATTTCCTCGTCGCCGAACGCCGCTATCCGGGCCGTGTCGGCCAGACGTATCGGCTGAAGTACAACCCCGCGCATCGCTGGTTCTATTTCCCGCGGATGCGCCGCGACGAGGCGCTCGTCTTCAAGGTCTACGATTCGGAGCGCGACGGCCGGGCTCGCTTCACGCCGCACACATCGTTCGACGATCCGTCGACCACGCCCGGCGCGCCGCCGCGTCAGAGCATCGAGGCGCGCGCGCTGGCGTTCTTCTAGAGCAGCTCGGTGTCGTCGTGCGCGTACGCCGGCGCGCACGCGCAGAGGATCTTGAGTTGAATCGCGCCGGTGTTACGGATGCAATGCGGCGTGCCCGGCGCGATCGCGATCGTATCCCCCGCCGCGACCTCGAAGCGCTCGTCACCCCGCCGCATGAGACCGGCGCCCTGAGTGATGTGATAGATCTCTTCGGTCCGGCGGTGGAGATGCAGGTGCGTTTCGGCTCCCGGCTCGACGATCGCCTCGGCGAAGCTCTGCGCCCGATTGCCGTCGCGCGACGGATGCATGAGCTCGCGGATCTGCGAGCCGTCCTTCGTCATGTACGGCTGCACGGATTCGTAGCGTGTTCTCATATTGAGCGCCTGTCTTCGTGCGGCGGCACGGGATCGAAGCCGCCGGCGTGGAACGGATGACATTTCGCAAGCCGCTTCACCGCGAGCCACGTGCCATGAAGCGCGCCGTGACGATCGATCGCTTCCGCTGCGTACGCCGAGCATGTGGGATGGAAACGGCAGCGCGAGCCGAGAAACGGGCTGAGGCACCAGCGGTAAACCGTGATCATGCCGAGCAGGAGTTTCTTCATCGTGTGAGGTGCGCTGCGAGCGCCCCAGTATAATTCGCACGCCTTGCATTCCCGCGGCGTCCCGCCGCCGCTAAATAACCCGATGTTCAGCCTGCGCGACGTGCGACATGCCTACGGCGACGTTCCCGCCGTCGCGGTTCGCGACTGGCGCGCCGAGCAGGGCGAGCAGTGGCTGCTTCTCGGCCGCTCGGGAAGTGGCAAGAGCACGCTCCTTCACATCCTCGCGGGCTTCTTCCCACCGAGCCACGGCGAGGTGCTCGTCGCCGGCCACCGGCTCGACAAGTTGAAGCCCCATGCCGTGGACCGTTTCCGCGGGCGCCATATCGGCATCGTGCTGCAGCGGCTGCATCTCGTCTCGAGCCTGAGCGTCTTCGACAACCTGACTTTGGCGCAGTACCTCGCCGGAATCCGCCAGGACGGGCAACGGGCCGCGGAAGTACTCGACGAAG
>JADMIO011426296.1_pt1 | contig 12499 bp, 11 predicted proteins | sample 8958161 | NCBI WGS metagenome assembly JADMIO01 (sample SAMN16585339, study PRJNA669376) | soil metagenome | isolation source: Crop rotation soil | place: USA: Cullars Rotation, Alabama | collected 2011 | reverse complement strand
CGTGTAGGGCCGGTCGTAGTTCAGGAACGACACCCGCTCGCCGCCGGTGGTCCGGTAGCGGTAGACGCCCGGCTCGGGCAAGCCGTCGGCCGGCTCCGCTGCCGCCGGTCCCGCGGCCCGGAAGCGGGCCACCGCCTCGTCGCCGTCGACGCCGTTGCGCCAGTACGTCCCCCCGATGAGGAAGGCGGGCACGCCCACGATGACCGCCGCGGCCAGGGCGAAAACCCGGTGGCGGGCGTAGGGGCTCACGTGGCCACCGGCCGGCCGATGCGGGGTCGGGAGATGCGGAAGGCGACGGCCAGCTTCTTCCACGTCGGGACCCGGACCCGGGACGAGAAGACGTCGTAGCCGGCGGCCTCGATCTGGTCGAGGATGCCCGAGTAGAGCGCCCGGGCCCCCCGGATGCAGCGGGCCGAGTCGGGCGGGAGCATGGGGATGCCGAGGTCGGCCGACGCGTACAGGGCTCGGTTGCGGGCGATCTCGAAGGCCATCAGGTCGCGCCAGGCGGGGGTGACGGTGCGGGCCCACGGGTCGGCGTCGAACTTCCGGATGTCCTCCTGGGGGATGTAGACCCGGCCCCGGTCGAGGTCCTCGTCGACGTCCCGCAGGAAGTTCGACAGCTGGAAGGCGTTGCCCAGGTCGCGGGCATGGTCGAAGGCGGCCGGGTCCAGCGGTTCGAGGATGGGCACCATCATCTCGCCGATCACCGCGGCCGAGCCGTCCATGTAAAAGAGCAGATCGTCCCACGTCTCGTAGCGCTCGACGGTGAAATCCATGGTCATGGAGCGCAGGAAGCGGCGTAAGCAGTCCGGGTCGATGGCGAACTTCTGGACGGTGTCGACGACGGCTTTGAGGACGGGGTCGTCGGAATGGCCCCGCTCGAGATCGGCGAAGAAGCGGTCGCCGAAGTCGGCCATGGCCTGCTGGCGCTGCTCGACGGGGGCGGTGGAGCCGAGGTCGTCGACGATGTCGTCGGCGTAGCGGCAGAACCCGTAGAGGGCGTGGACGTGGGGCCGCTTGCCCTTCGGCAGCAGGGCCGTCGACCAGTAGTAGGTGGTGCCGTAGCGCTTGTTGAGCTGGCGGCAGCGCCGGTACGAGTCCTCCAGGGTGATGGGGGCCGCCGGCGTCATCGCTTCATCCTCTCCACCCGGTCGGCCGCCAACCGTCCGGAGAGGAGCACCATGGGGACGCCCACGCCGGGGACGGTGCCGGAGCCGACGAAGACCACACCCGGGGCCTTGTCGGTGACGTTGCCGGGGCGGAAGGGGCCGGTCTGGAAGAAGTCGTGGGACAGGGCGAACGGCGTGCCCCGGGCCATGCCCATCCGCCGCCACCCGGGGGGGTCGACGAAGCGTTCGACCTCGATGCCGGCGACGGGATAGCCGAGGGCCGCGACCTTGGCCGTGAGCCGGTCGCGGAGGCGGTCGCCGTCGGTGGCCCAGTCGACCTTGCCGTCGAGGTTGGGCATCGGTTCGAGGACGTAGAGCGACGTGCGGCCGGAGGGCGCGAGCGACGGGTCGGTGACGGTGGGGCTGGTGACGAGGATCGACGGGTCGTCCATGGGGATGCCCCGGCGGAGGAGGTTGTCGAACGCGCCCTGCCAATCGGGGCCGAAGTGGATGTTGTGGTGGGCCGCGCCGGGCGGCAGCTCGCCCTTCACCCCCGCCAACCACACCGAGCACGACGGCGAGTAGGTGCCCTTGCGGGTGGACCGGGGCGGGGCCACGTCGGGGAGGAGCTCCTCGTAGGCGATTGGCAGGTCGGGGTTGAGGACGACCGAGTCGGCCTGGAGCACCTCGCCCCCGGCCAGGCGGACGCCGGTGACCCGGCTGCCGGGCGTGGGGAACCCGGGCCGCACCAGTCCCTCGACGGCGGTGCCGTAGCGGAACGACGCCCCCGCCTTCTCGGCCGCCGTGGCCAGGCCCCGGGCGATGGCGTGCATGCCGCCCAGCGGGAAGTACACGCCCTCGACAGTGTCCATGTAGGTGATGACGCAGTACAGGGCCAGGGCCTCGAACGGGCTGAGGCCGGCGTACATGGCCTGGAAGCTGAAGATCTGCTGGAGGCGGGGGTCGGAGAAGTAGGACTCGACCACCCGGTTGAGCTTGCGGAAGCCGCCGGTGCGGACCAGGCGGATGATGGGCCCGAGGGGCCAGGCCAGGTCGAGGGGCGAGTCGAAGTTGCGGTCGATGAAGTTGGGCAGCTCGAGCCGGTAGAGGCCGGTGAGCCAGTCGCAGAAGCGGCCGAAGGCGTCCGCCTCGGCGGCCCCGGCCAGGGCGCCGATCTCGGCCTCCATGCGCGAGCGGTCGTGCCACACCCGCAGCTCGCTCCCGTCGGCGAAGCAGGCCCGGTACATGGGGTCGACCGGCACCAGGGTGAGGTGGGCGGCCATGTCCTCGCCGGCGGCGGAGAACACGTCGGCCAGCAGGCCGGTCATGGTGAGGACGCTGGGCCCGGTGTCGAACCGGTAGCCGCCCGTCTCCCACAACCCCGCCCGCCCACCGGGCACGTCCGCCTTCTCGACCACCTCCACGTCGTGCCCCCGCCCGGCCAGGTGACAGGCGGCCGACAGCCCGCCCAGCCCGGCTCCCACGATCACAACGTGCATCGGTTTCGACGGTAGTTGAGGGCGGTCAGCAGTCCCGGGCGGCGAACAATTTCCAGCGGGAGCCGTAGCCGGTCACCAGGTCGGCCCGGCCGTCGCCCGTGAGGTCGGCGATTAGGGGGTCCTCCACGTTGCGGGCGATGCGGCTGGCGGCGGACCAGCCGGCGGCTCCGTCGTTCTCCCATGCCGACAGGTAGCCGTCTGTGTCCTCGCCGCCCGCATTACTCGCGATCAGGTCGAGGTCGCCGTCCCCATCCAAGTCAGCCATGTCAAGCCATTCGTTGCTTCCGCCGCCCATGAGAACCTGGGGCGCCGCCAACCGGTTCTCACCCATGTTGGTCAGGAGCGTCACTTTGGTGTCGCCGCCGAAGACGAGGTCGATGTCGCCGTCCTCGTCGATATCGCCCAGGGCGACATCGGTGAGATAGTCCTCCCGGGCGAGCACCGTCTGCTCGAAACCCTCGCTGACGCCTCGGCCGCCGTACAAGACCAGCGTGTCGTTCGTCGAGTCCCGGACGAAGAGATCGGCCCGGCCGTCTCCGTCGATGTCGCCCACCGCCTGCGGCTCCGAGACCACGTCGAGCAGCGGGCCTAGGACGAGGCGGTCGCTCCGGCCCCACAGCACCTGCACGCCGGAGCCGGTGCCGTCGGTGGCGAGGACGTCGACGCCGCCATCACCATCGACGTCGGCCGTCACCAGGGCGGTGGCCTTTCGTGGCAGGCGGAGCGGGGCGTCCAGCTCGAACGCTCCGCGTCCGTCGTTGCGACCGACGACGACGCTCCAGCGAACCTCGTCCCCCGCTGGACGCACCCAGTGGTCGAGGGTGACGACGGCGACGTCGACGTCGCCGTCGCGGTCGAGATCGCCGGCGGCGAATCCCCCTGCAGGCTGGCCTACGCCCCGGTCGGTCGCCACCAGCGGGCCCGATTGGTCGTTGCGCAGCAGGCCGACGAGGGTGCCATTGGCTAGCCGCTGGACGACATCGGTGTCGCCGTCGCCGTCGAAGTCTGCCGCCGCTGCGGGAACGGCCGCCGACGGCAATTTCATGTCGGTGAAGCAGAACCGGGGCGGCTTGCGCAGGGGTCCGAGAATGGCCGCCCCCACTTGGACGGGCAGGAGGACGGCGAGGGCCGCGGCCACGCCCAGGGGCCGGGTGGCCATCCGCCCCATCGCCTCCCAGGACACCTTTGATCCTTCTGCCGGAGACCACCGGCCGAGGGTCGCACCCAGTCCTGCGCCCCAGATGCCGGCGCCAACGACCAAGGCGCCGAAGGCGGCCAGGTTCTCGAACGGGGAGGCGACGCCGATGACCAGACAGAGTCCAGCGCCTCCCACCAGCGCGCCCACACCCGCCCCCGCGGCCGTGCCCACGCCGAGTAGTAACCCGATGACCAGCCCGGCCAGCAAGTAGGCCCAGATGCCCAACCCGTCGCGGAGCAGGAAGCCGAGCCCCGTCGCCCCGCCGAAGGCGACCGCCCCCTGCACCACCATCAGGACCCGTCGCAGCGGGCCGGCGAAGGCGAAAGCCAAGCCGCAACCGGCGGTGGCGCCGTAGAGGACGAAGGCGGCGGTGGCGCCGGTCGTCGTGATCGAATCGCCGTCGCTGAAGAAGAAGCCGACGCCGATCCACAGGGGAAGGAGCACGGTGGCGGCCGCCAGCCCGATCCCGCCCCCGACGGCACCCCGGCCCACCGGAGTCAGAGAGTCGGCGGACACTCGTCCATGATGGCGGGCAAACTTCGCCCGGCGGCGTCAGCCGGCTTGGGCGACCCGGACGATGTAGGTGCGGACGGCGGCGGTCTGGCCGTCGATCATGGACGCGTAGGTGCAGGTGAGGGTGGCCGCACCGGCGCCCTTGGCCACCAGGCGGACCCGCTGGCAGGGCATGTCGCCGCCCTCGAACTGGTTGTCGACGATCTCCAGCAGGTTGCCCACCAGCTCCAGCCGCCACTCGTAGCCGGGCACGGGCGTCGCCGCGACCCGGATCTCGAGCTCCTCGCCGGCGGTGGCGGTCACGAACTTCATCGACTGCTCCACGCCGGCGGGCGGGGCCACCGTGATGGGCGAGGCCGCCACGGGCTCGTCGGCGGTCCCCGTTGGGCGTTCCTCGAGCGCCGGGTCCCACGACTCGGGCGGCGGACACGCCTGCTCGGCCACCCAGATCCACCCATCCCGCTCCTCCACCTCGTGCACCGGCAGGTACCTGGGCTTGAGCTTCCAGAGGTTCTCGGGCTTGGCGTCACGGGTGGGGAAGACGTTGGCGCCGGTGGTGGCGTCGTACTGGTAGCCGTGGCGGGGGCAGCGCATGACCCCGTCGTGGAGGGTGGCGTCGTCGAGGGGAGTGACCTGGTGGGGGCACGACGGGGCGAAGGCGACGAGCCGCCCGTCGGCCAGGCGGGCCACCATCACGTGTCCGTCGCCGTTGCGCACCCGCCGGATCTGGGTGCCGGCCCCCTCCCCCGCCGGCAACTCGTCGCTCCGCAGCGCCTGGAACACGGTCACGCCCCCGAACGGGTGACGAAAAGCGTCGCCCGGCGACGGACACCGTCACCAGTTGGCGGCCAGAGACGAAATGGTGACGTTTTCACGCGCATACCGGCGGAAAGTGTCACCAGTTCGCAGTGGGGGCCGGTCAGCGGTCGCGGCCGGCGACGTAGAGGGCGAGCTCGGTGAGGGCGGACGTGGCTTCGTCCGTCAGGGAGGCGTGGTCGAGGGCGGCCACCGCCGTCTCCACCAGGGCGTCGATCTGCGCTTCCAGGTGCTTGACCGCGCCGGTGTCGACCAGGATCTCCTGGAGGGCGACGATCTCCTCGTCGGTGAGGTCGTCGGCCCCGTAGCGGTCGAGGGCCGTGCCCGGGCCGCCGACGGCCTCCGCCGCCACCGCGAACAGCACCGTGGGCTTGCCCTCCCGCAGGTCCTCCCCCACCGGCTTGCCGGTGACGGCCTGGTCGCCGAACACGCCGAGGAGGTCGTCGCGGAGCTGGAACGCCTCGCCCAGGGGCAGCCCGTAGGCGCTGAGGGCCCCGCCCAGCTCGGGCATGCGCCCGGCCAGCGCCGCCCCCAGGTGCAGCGGCCGCTCGATGGTGTACTTGCCCGACTTGAACCGGCAGATGCGGCGGGCGGCGTCCTCCGGGACCCGGCCCCGGGCAGTGCCGACCAGGTCGAGGTACTGCCCGACGTTGACCTCGATGCGCAGCTCGGTGAACACGTCGAGGGCGGCCCGGGGGGCGCCGGCCAGCATGCGGTCGGCGTAGACGAAGGCCAGGTCGCCGGCCAGGATGGCGACGCCCTCCCCGAAGCGGCGACCCTCCCCCCGCCAGCCGGCGAGGGCGTGGCGGGCCTCGAACTGGACGTGGATGGTGTCCATGGCCCGCCTGGTAGCGGACCCGTCCATGATGTCGTCGTGGATGAGGGCGAAGGTGTGGAGCAGCTCGAGGGCAGCCCCCGCGTCGACCACCATGCTGTCGGAGAGGTCGCCCCCCGACCCCACGAAGGCCCAGTGGCAGAACGCCGGCCGCAGCCGCTTGCCGCCGGCCAGGACCAGCTCCCGGAGGGCTTCGAAGGGCTCGATCAGCTCGGCGTCGACCTCGGCCCAGCGGGCCAGCTCGTCGTCGAGGACGGAGCGGATGCGGTCCTCCACCCGGCCGGCGATCACGGCCAGGCTGGGCGGGGCTTCGGCGGTGCGGGCGTCGGCCCGCATCAGCCGGCACCCACGGGCGAGACCACGGGCGGTCTGTCGGGAGGCTCGGACCGGGCCGCCGCCCTCCGCTCCAGCCGGGCGGCGATGGTGAAGCCGATGACCGCGCCCACGCCCAGCACAAGGAGGCCGCCGGCTGCGTCGAGCCAGTAGTGGTTGGCGGTGACCACGATGGCGAACAGCGTGCAGGCCGGGTAGACGATGACCAGGGCTTTGGCCCACCAGGACTTGAGCGCCGGCACGAGGACCAGCGTGCACCACGTCGACCAGGCGAAATGCAGGCTGGGCATGGCCGCGTACTGGTTCGACAGCTTGCTCATCGCCCCCGAGTCGAACGACCACAGGCTGCCGTAGACGCGCAGGGTGTCGACGAACCCGTGGGACGCAGGCAGCAGCCGGGGTGGCATCAGCGGGTAAGTAGCGAAGCCGATGAGGGCCAGGGCGGTGGTGGCGGCCAGGGTGTTGCGCCAGCGCCGGTAGCGGGCGGGGAAGCGGCGGAACAGCCACACCAGGGCGAAGATGGTGACGAAGAAGTGGAAGGTGCCGTAGAACAGGTTCCAGAACTCGATGAACCCGTCCCACGCCAGGAAGTGTTGCTGGATGGCCTCCTCGTGGTACAGGCCGAGGGCCTTCTCCCACCGGATGACCCGCAAGGCGTTGTGCAGGGCCCGGGCCTCCGAGACCACGGCTGAGCCCTGGGTGTTCCGCACCACGCTGTAGATGGCGTAGAAGGCGAGGACCAGGCCCACTTCCTTCCACCAGCGCAGGCCCCGTCGGGCCTGAGCCGCCTGCTCGTCCGCGGGCGCCGGGTCGTGGGTGTCGGGATCGACCCCGGCGCTCACGCCGCTCGGAGAGGGCGGGCGCCCACTGCGAACGCGGGTGCGCCGAGGAGGCTGACCACCAGGTTCATGGCGTACATCAGCAGCCCGAGAGCCACCGCCTGGCCTGCGGGCACCCCGAGCGGCGCCAGCAGCAGCACCAGCGCGCCCTCCCGCAGCCCGAGCCCGTTGACCGACAGGGGCAGCACCTGGGCGATGGCCACGATGGGGACGAACGCCATCGCGGCCGACCAGCCCATGTTGAGGCCCAGGGCGTGGCCCGCGGCCCACGCCGCGAACACGATGGTGAGCTGGTAGGCGAGGGCCGTGGCCAGCACCGACGCGGCCTCGCCCGGGTGCCGGCGCATGCGGTCGATTCCGAGGTGCACGGCGGCGAGGAAGCTGAGCCAGTTGGCCCGCCCCGCGAGGCGGGCGCCGAGGCGGCTGTTGCCGGCGACGAGCAGGATCACGACCAGCACGGCCAGGGTGCCGAGGGACAACCCGAGGGCGAGGTGGGTGGCGGTGCCCATGTGGAGGAGCGTGGGGTTGCCGACGAGGGCGACCAGGGTGATGAAGGGCAGGACGAGGAAGCCGGTGAGCCGCTCCAGCACCACCGAGGCGAACGACTCCTGGCTGTGCCCGTTTCCGGCCGACAGCCGGGTGACCCGCAGGACGTCGCCCCCCACCGTGCTGGGCAGGAAGTTGGAGACGAAGACGCCGGCCAGGACGTGGTTGAGCAGGGTGTGGAGGTCGGACGGCAGGTCGAGGGCCCGCAGCACCCGCTGCCAGCGAACGGTGGCCAGGACCATCGCCCCGAACGTGACCAGCACGCCCGAGACGACCCACGTCCAGCTCGACAGCTCGTGGATGGGATTGAGCACGGAGAGGTCGAAGCGGGTGAGGAGCAGGCCCAGCATGGTGACGCTGGCCGCGATCCGGACTGCGAGGAAGACCCGTCCCCGAAGGGGCGACCGGCCGGGCCCCGACAGGGCAGCTGCTTCGACGGCGGCTGCTTCCAGGGCGGCGGCTTCGGCCGGGGAGATTCCGAGCGCGGGGTCAAGGGCGGCGGAGTCGGGATCGGCAGACCCCTGGCCCGCGTCGAGGCTCTTTCCCGACCGGCCGCTCATCCCTTAAGCCTACGCATTGGCCGGCCCAAATGTTCCCGTTGCGGCCGGCCCGTCCCATCTTCGGTGGCGGCCGACTACCGCGGCCCAGCCCGTACCATGGCCAACCATGCCGCCCGACCCGACCCGCTCCGATCCGATGCTCGACGAGGACGTTGTCCAGCGCGTGCTGGGGGTGGCGCTGCGCACCGGCGGCGACTTCGCCGAAGTGTTCGCCGAGGAGCGACGGACGTCGTCCGCCCGCCTCGACGACGGGAAGGTGGAAGAGCTCACGTCCGGCCGCAGCCGGGGGGCCGGCATCCGGGTGGTGGTGGGAGACACCACCGGGTTCGCCCACACCACCGACCTGTCCGAGAACGGTCTGCGGGCGGCGGCGGAGGTGGCGTCGGCCGCGGCCCGGGGCGGCGGGGGCGGCGTCCGGGAGGTTGCGCTGACCCGCTCCGAGCACGGCCGCCACCAGTCGGACGCCGAGATCCTGCCCCAGGACGTCCCCAAGGCGGACAAGGTCGAGCTCCTGCTGAAGGCCGACGACGCGGCCCGCTCCGAGGGGGGCGGCGTGCGCCAGGTAGGCGTCTCCTACGGCGACAGCCGCCGCCGGATCATGGTCGCCAACAGCGACGGGCTCCTCGCCGGCGACGACCAGGTCCGCACCCGGTTCATGGTTTCGGCCGTGGCCGCCGGCGACACCGGCATGCAGACCGGCTACGAAGGCCCGGGCGGCACCGTCGGCTTCGAGTTCTACGACGGCGTCGACGTGGCCGAGGTGGCCCGCACCGCCGCCCGCCGGGCCCTCGACATGCTCGAAGCCCGGCCCGCGCCCAGCGGCCGGCTGCCCGTCGTCCTCAAGCGGGGCGCGGGCGGCGTCCTCTTCCACGAGGCGTGCGGGCACGGCTTGGAGGCCGACCTGGTCGGCCGCGACGCCTCCGTCTTCCGGGGCCAAGTGGGCACCATGGTGGCCAGTCCCCTCGTCACCCTGGTCGACGACGGCACCTACGCCAAGGAGTGGGGCACCTACGCCATCGACGACGAGGGCCACCCCGCCCGCCGCAACACCCTCATCGAAAACGGCCAGCTCACCGACTACATGTGGGACCTGCTGCGGGCCCGCAAGGAGGGACGGGAGTCGTCGGGGAACGGCCGCCGGCAGAGCTACCAGCACCTGCCCATGGTGCGGATGACCAACACCTACGTCCTGGCCGGCGACGACGACCCCGACGAGATCATCCGCCAGACGGAGCATGGGATCTACTGCGTGCAGCTGGGCGGGGGCTCGGTGAACACCGCCACCGGCGACTTCGTGTTCGGGATGACCGAGGCCTACATGATCGAGAACGGCGAGGTCACCGAGCCGGTGCGGGCGGCCAACCTCATCGGCAACGGGCCCGACGTGCTCCGCTCGATCGACGCCGTCGGCAACGACTTCGACACCTGGGCCGGCACCTGCGGCAAGGACGGCCAGGGCGTGCCGGTGTCGGCCGGCCAGCCGACGCTGCGGGTGAGCGGCATGACCGTCGGCGGCACCGCCAATGCCTAGCCCCACTACCACCGCCACCGACACCAACTTGCTGGAGCTGGCCGAGCGGGTCGTCGCCGACGCCCGGCCCGGCGAGCAGGTCGAGGCCTTCCTCGGACGCTCGTTCCGCATCGAGGTCAAGGTGTTCGACGGTGAGGTCGAGTCGCTCTCGTCGGCCGACACCACCGGTATCGGCGTGCGGGTCGTGGTCAACGGCCGCCAAGGCTTCGCCTACGCCGGCTCCCTCGACGCCGACGTGGTGGCCGACGTGCTGGCCGAAGCCCGCGACAACGCCTCCTTCGGCACGGTCGACGAGTTCCTCGGCCTGGTCGGCCCGGACGGCGTGGCCCCGGCCGACCTCGACCTGTTCCGGGAAGAGCTGGCGTCGTTCCCCACCGCCCGCAAGGTCGAGTTGGCCCTCGAGGTCGACCGGGCCACCCGGGCCGCCGATCCCCGCATCCGGGGCCTGGAGAGCGCCGGCTACAGCGACTCCTCGTCGGAGTCGGCCATCGTGTCCACCGAGGGCATCCGGGTCACCGCCCGCCGCACCAACTGCTCGGTGTGGGCCGAGGCCCTGGCCGGCGAGGGGTCGGAGACCCAGACCGGCTACGGCTACTCCGTCGGCCGCCGCCCGCAGGACCTCGACCTGGCCGACGCCGCGGCCGATGCCGCCGACCGGGCCACCCGCCTGCTCGGGGCCCGCAAGCCGGCGTCACGCCGGCTGACCGTGATCTTCGACCCCAAGGTGACGGCGTCGTTCCTCGGTGTGCTGTCCTCCACCCTCAGCGCGGAGTCGGCCATCAAGGGCCGGTCGCTGTTCGCGGGACGGGAGGGCGAGGCGGTGGCGGTCGACCTCGTCACCCTGGTCGACGACCCCACCCTGGCCGAGGCCTACGGGGCGTCGCCCTTCGACGCCGAGGGCCTGGCCAGCCGGCGCAACGTCCTCGTCGACGGCGGGGTGCTGGCCGGGTTCCTGCACAACTCCTACACCGGCCGGCGCACGGGCCGGGCGTCGAACGCGGCCGCGGTCCGGGGCGGCTACATGACCGGCCCCGGCGTCGGCAGCCGGGCCCTCACGCTCACCCCGGGCACCAAGTCGCAGGACGACCTGCTGGCGGAGACGGGCGAGGGCCTGCTGGTGCAGTCGGTGAGCGGGCTGCACTCGGGCGTCAACCCGGTGAGCGGCGACTTCTCGGTGGGCGTCGAGGGCCTCATGGTGCGGGGCGGCGAGCGGGCCGAGCCGGTGCGGGAGGCCACCATCGCCTCCACCCTCCAGCGCATGCTGCACGATGTGGTCGCCGTCGGCGGAGACCGCGAGTGGCTGCCCGGGGGCGCCGCCGGCCTCACCCTCGTCATCCGGGACGTGACCCTCAGCGGGTCATAGCCCGCGGACGCGGCCTACCTGCACCAGGCAGAACTCGTGGCCTTCCGGGTCGAGCATGACCTGGAAATGGCCGGCCTCGTCGTGCTGCACGTCGCCGACCACGGTGGCCCCGAGGGCGACGCACCGGGGTCTGGCCGCGGCGATGTCGTCGACCTCCACGTCGAGGTGGAGCCGGTTCTTGCCCGCCTTTGGCTCGGGCACGCCCTGGAACGCGATCCGCAGGCCCGGGGTGGAGTCGTCGACGTAGACCCAGTCGGGCCGGCGGGCGACGATCTCCCGGCCCAGCACCGCGCCCCAGAAGGTGGCCAGGGCGGTCGGGTCGAGGCAGTCGACCACGACCTCGTCGAGCCGCCCGATGGCACGGTCCATGGGGCCCGAGGGTAGGCCGCTAGCGTCTGTTCGGCCGTGCTCAGCGCCGCCTCGCCCGACACCATCCCCATCCTCCACGCCATCGTCCTCGGCATCGTCCAGGGGCTGTCGGAGTTCCTCCCCATCTCCTCCAGCGGGCACCTCATCCTCGTCCCGTGGCTGTTCGGGTGGACGGAGCTGACCGGTTCGGCCCACGCCGACCTCAACCGGACGTTCGACGTGGCCCTCCACCTGGGCACGTTCGTGGGGGCGGCGGCCTACTTCCGGGCCGACCTGGCCCGGCTGTTCCGGGCTGCGTGGACGTCGCTCCGGACCCGGCGGGTCGACGACGCCGACCAGCGCCAGGCGTGGCTGCTGGCCCTGTCGGCTCTGCCCAGCGCCACCGTGGGGGCGGTGTTGGAGTCGAAGGTGGGTGACTCGCTCGGCCAGATCTGGCTCATCGCGATCCTGCTCATCGTCTTCGGGCTGGTCCTGCTGGTGGCCGACCGGCTGGGCGGCGAACGGGAGGCGGACGAGTTCCGCTTCCGGGACGCGGCCACCATGGGCCTGTGCCAGGCCGGCGCCCTCTTCCCGGGGGTCTCCCGGTCGGGGATCACCATCACCGCCGGCCGTTTCCTCGGCTTCCAGCGAGACGCGGCCGCCCGCCTCTCGTTCCTCATGAGCCTGCCCGTGATCGCCGGGGCCGGCATCTACCAGGGGGCGAAGGTGTTCGCCGGCGACGGCCTGCCCTCGGGGACGCTGCCCGCTTTCGTGTGGGGCATGGTGGCGTCGGGCGTGACCGGCGCATTGGCCGTCTGGCTGGTGCTGCGGGTGGTGCGGACGCAGTCGTTCACCCCCTTTGTCATCTACCGGGTGCTGGTGGGGGTGGCGGTGCTGGGTCTGCTGGCGACAAGCTTCCGTTGACCTCGGCCGGGTCGGGGTCTACGTCGGCCGGGTCGACGGGCGAGGCCAGGGCAAGGGTGACGACCCCGCTGGCCAGGGCGAAGGC
>JADMIO010814657.1_pt1 | contig 12499 bp, 9 predicted proteins | sample 8958161 | NCBI WGS metagenome assembly JADMIO01 (sample SAMN16585339, study PRJNA669376) | soil metagenome | isolation source: Crop rotation soil | place: USA: Cullars Rotation, Alabama | collected 2011 | reverse complement strand
GCGGCGGACTTGTCCTGCGCCATCGCGCTCGCGGCTCCAAACGCAAGGGCGATCGCGATCGCGACGAAAGCGATGAGTCGCTTCATGGACTTCCCCTTAGAGGGCATCCGCGCCGGTCTCGCCGGTGCGGATGCGAACGACCTGCTCGAGGTCGAATACGAAGATCTTTCCGTCGCCGATCTTGCCGGTGTTGGCCGCGCGCTCGATCGCTTCGATCACGCGCTCGAGGAGCCCGTCGACGATCGCCGCCTCGATCTTCACCTTCGGCAGGAAATCGACGACGTACTCCGCGCCGCGATAGAGCTCGGTGTGGCCTTTCTGGCGACCGAATCCCTTGACCTCCGTCACGGTGATGCCCTGCACGCCGATGCCGGAGAGCGCTTCGCGCACCTCGTCTAACTTGAACGGCTTGATGATCGCGGTGACGAGCTTCATTGCATGCCTCTCGTGGATTGCCGCATGGTCGACGTCGGGTCTCGTCAGAACGTCTTCTGGATGAACACGGTGCCGGTCGCCTTGCCGATGTTGCGATTGGCGATCGTGTAACCGGCGTCCTTGGCGTTCGTGTCGCTGTAGAAAGCGCCGACGTTCACGCCCAGGACGGCGACCGTGAAGCCGAGCTTCCAGTCGGTGTAGTCGAGCGTGCCGGTGTTCGAGCCGCTGTATTCCTGGCGTCCGACGTGCGCGTTGATCGTCCACATTTCGTTCACCGGGTAGTTCGCGGAGAGATCGAGGTACCAGGCGTTGTTCGGCACGCCGAAGGTGTCGTCCACGCTGTACGAATACTTGAGGGAAGCCCATTTCCACGAGCCCGCCGCGTACACCTCGAGCGTGTTGGGCTTCGTGCCGTCGCGGTAGAAGTGGCCCGGATACTTGTAGTAGAGGAGCCCGACGTCGACGCCCCAATCGTCGTTGATCGCGTACTTCCAGCCGCCGTAGATGTCCCACTCGATGCTGCAGCCGTGCGCGCACGCCGGCGCGACGGGCGCGTCGTTGTGGAACGTGAGGTCGTGCAGCCAGCTTATGTTCGATGCCCACGTGCCGGCGTAGAAACCGCTCTGGTGCGCGACGTCGAAGCCGCCCTGGATCGCCGGCTGGCGATCGGTCTGGGTGAGTCCGCGGAAGATGTACTGGCTGAAGAGTCCGACGTTCGCCGTGAGCGTCCACGGGCCGGCGGGCGCGGGCGTTGCGGGTGCCTGCGCGAGCGCGTTGCTGCTCAATGCCGCGGCGGCGATGACGGCGGAGAGCGGGAGCTTCGAAGCGAGCATGTGTTTTCCTTTTCTCGAGGCGACGAGCGAATAGCCGAGCGACGGTCAGCACGAGACATGCCCGAGGGCGAAAATGCCGCGCAATCAATGACACGTGAACGTTGGGCGCGATCGAGCGCGATGCGCGCGCACGGCGAGCGCACCGACACGGTGCCCGTACGCGGGATGCGCACAGAAACGAGGCGGTGCATCGCTGCCGGCACGCCTCGTCCGTGCGGCCGATGGCGGCTCGCGCGTGTTTTGCGACAATGACGCCGACCCACAAACGGAGATCGCCATGAACGCCGCCGCTTCCTCCGCTTTCCTCGACCAGCTCGCCTCCCGCTTGCGGGATGCCATCGCGTCGAGCCCCGCGCGCGACGTGCAGCGCAACGTTCGCGAGCTCGTCTCGAACGCGCTCGCGGGGCTCGATCTCGTGAGCCGGCAGGAGTACGAAGTCCAGGTCGAGCTCCTCGCGCGCGCGCAGCAAAGGCTCGAGGCGCTGGAAGCCCGCGTCGCCGAGCTCGAGCGCGCGCGTGGAGCGCCGGCGCCGATGCCCATCGAGCCGACGCTCGGCTGACCAAGACCTCGCGTGCCGCTCGCGGTCGTGCGCAGCCGGGCGTTGTCCGGCTTCGACGCTCCGCCGGTGGTGGTCGAGGTGCATCTCGCGAACGGGCTTCCCGCGTTCAATCTCGTCGGCCTGCCCGAGGCGGAAGTGCGCGAAAGCCGCGACCGCGTGCGGGCGGCGATTCAGAACGCGCGCTTCGAATTTCCCGCGCGCAGGATCACCGTCAATCTCGCGCCCGCGGACCTGCCCAAGGATTCGGGGCGCTTCGATCTGCCGATCGCCCTCGGCATCCTGGTCGCAACGGGGCAGCTTCGAGCGCGATCGCTCGATGTGCACGAATTCGCGGGCGAGCTCGGCTTGAGCGGCACGCTGCGCCCGGTGCGCGGCGCGCTCGCGATGACGCTCAATGCGCATCGCGAGCGACGCGCCTTCGTGCTGCCGGCGGAAAGCGCGTGCGAGGCCGCGTTCGTGCGCGACGCCGTCGTGTATCGCGCGACGGACCTTCTCGCCGTGTGCGCGCACGTCGCCGGCGAACGCGCGCTCGAGCGCGTGGAAGCGCGGCGCGACCCCGTGGGCTCCGACCGCGATGCCGATCTGGCCGACGTGCACGGCCAGGCCGCGGCCAAGCGCGCGCTCGAGATCGCCGCCGCCGGCGCGCACAGCGTGTTGATGGTCGGCCCTCCCGGCACGGGGAAGTCGATGCTCGCGCAGCGCTTCCCCGCGCTCCTGCCGCCGATGAGCGAGGACGAGGCGCTCGAGACCGCGGCGCTCCATTCGATCCACGGAGAGTTCACCGTCGAGCGCTGGGGTCGTCGACCGATGCGAAGCCCGCACCACACCGCATCGGCAGTCGCGCTCGTCGGCGGCGGGAGCAACCCGCGCCCCGGCGAGATCTCGCTCGCGCACCACGGCGTGCTCTTCCTGGACGAGCTCCCCGAGTGGGACCGTCGCGCGCTCGAGGTCCTGCGCGAGCCGATGGAATCCGGCGCGATCCACATCTCGCGCGCGACGAAGCACGCGACGTTCCCCGCGCGCTTCCAGCTCCTCGCGGCGATGAACCCGTGCGCTTGCGGGTATCTCGGCCATCCGAGCGGCAGATGCCGGTGCACGCCGGAGCGCATCGCGCGATATCGCGGCCGCATCTCCGGTCCGCTCCTCGATCGCATCGACATCCAGATCGAGGTCCCTTCGCTCCCCGAATCGATCGTCGGCGCGTCGCCGTCGATGCGCGCCGAGCCGACGCGCACGGTGCGCGCCCGCGTCGAAGCTGCGTGCGTGCGCCAGCACGAGCGGCAGAACACGCGAAACGCGCTCTTGTCGGCGGCGGAGGCCGAGCGCTTCTGCGCGCTCGACGCCGACGCCGAAGCGCTCCTCAAGCGGGCATTCGTCAAGCTCTCGCTGTCGGCACGCGCATACCATCGCACGCTCAAGGTCGCGCGAACCATCGCCGACCTCGCGGGTTCCCACGCGATCGCCGCATCGCACGTCGCGGAAGCGATTGCCTACCGGCGCTTCGATCGGGCGTGACGTCGCGCGGCGCCGCGTCCGGCGTGCGGCACGGTACAATCGGGCATTCCGCGCATCGCCTCCGAACTGCGCCGCGCGGTCAGTTCTCGTGGCGCGTCGGGCGCAGTGCGGGCGTCCGAACGCGCGAGCACGAGCTTCCCTCGATGGATTCCCGACGTCTGTCGCCGCTCGGCCGTGCCGTCCCGCCGCCCGAGCGCTACGATCCTTCGCTCCTCTATCCCATCGAGCGCGGGCCGCTTCGCGCGCTGATCGGATGCACGGGCCCGCCGCCTTTCGGAGGCGCCGACCTGTGGACGGCGTACGAGGTCACCTGGCTCGATCGCGCGGCGAGGCCCGCGGTCGCCATTCTCGAGATGCGCGTTCCCGCGAGCTCGCCGGCGATCGTCGAATCGAAGTCGCTCAAGCTCTATCTCGGCTCGCTCGCGAACGAGGCGTTCACGAGCACGAGCGACGTCGAGGCGCGGATCGCGAGCGACGTCGGCGCCGCTTGCGGCACCGAGATCGAGGCGAGCCTCGTCGGGACGACGGCCTTCGCCGCGCGCGGGGTCGCCGAGCTCGCCGGCGAATCGCTCGACGGCGAAGCGATCGCGAGCTCCGCGGCCGCGGAGCTCGTCTCCTCGGGCGACGAATGCGTCGAGGAAACGCTGCGCACGTCGCTGTTTCGCGCGCTTTGCCCCGTCACCGGCCAGCCGGACCACGCCGACGTCGCGGTGCGCTACCGCGGCCGCGCGATCGCGCGCGCGTCGCTCCTGGGCTATCTCGTGTCGTTTCGCACGCATGCGGCGTTCCACGAGCAATGCGTCGAGCGCATGTTCCTCGACATCGCGGAGCGCGCGAGACCGCAGGCCCTCACGGTCGAGGCGCGATTCTCGCGTCGCGGCGGGATCGCCATCGCGCCGTTTCGCAGCACCTTCGAGGCGCCGCCGCGAACCCTCGTCCCGACGCCGCGCCAATGACCCGTACAATCCGTCGACGATGAACGCCGTTTCCGAGCTGCCGCTTTCCGAGTCCCGTCGCGAGCCCGACGTCGCGTCCGAGCCGCGGCGGATTCGCGAGATCCCGTACAACTACACGTCGTTCGCCGACCGCGAGATCGTCATGCGGCTCTTGGGCGACGACATGTGGCAGCTCTTGAACGAGCTTCGCGCCGAGCGGCGCACGGGACGCTCGGCGCGGATGCTCTTCGAAGTGCTGGGCGACATCTGGGTCGTCGACCGCAACCCGTATCTGCAGGACGATCTCATCGACAACGCGCGTCGCCGCACGCTTCTCGTCGAAGCGCTGCGCCATCGACTGCGCGAGATCGACAAGCGGCGCGCGCTGCGCGGCGACAGCGCCCTCGACGCGAAGGTCGGGCGCCTCATGGAGCGGGCGAACCGCGCCGTCGACGTGTTCGAGCGCGGCTTCGCGGAAGTCGCCGCGCTGCGCCGGAAGACGCTGCGCACGCTGTCGCGCTACACGCGCCGAGACAATGTCGCGTTCGACGGATTCGCGCGCGTGTCGCACGTCACCGACGCGACCGACTGGCGCGTCGAATACCCGTTCGTGGTGCTGCATCCCGACAGCGAGGAGGAGGTCTGGGGCCTGGTGAAGGGCTGCATCGAGCTCGGGCTCACCATCATTCCGCGCGGCGGCGGCACCGGATATACCGGCGGCGCGGTGCCGCTCGACCGGCGCTCCGCGGTCATCAACACCGAAAAGCTCGAGCGCTTGAGCGGCATCGAGCGCGTCGCCGTACCCGGGCGCGGCGAGCCGGTGCCCACCGTCGAAGCGGGCGCGGGTGTCGTCACCAAGCGCGTCATGGATGCGGCGGAGAGCGCGGGCCTCGTGTTCGCCGTCGATCCCACTTCCGCCGACGCGTCGTGCATCGGCGGCAACGTGGCGATGAACGCCGGCGGCAAGAAGGCCGTGCTGTGGGGAACGGCGCTCGACAACCTCCTGTCGTGGCGCATGGTTACGCCCGACGCGCAATGGCTCGAGGTAACGCGCCTCGACCACAACTTGGGCAAGATCCACGATGCCGCGCAAGCGACGTTCGAGCTCGCGCGCTACGCGCCGAACGCGAACGGCGGCGTCGGCGAGCGGCTTTCGACCGACACGCTGACGATTCCCGGGGAGCGCTTTCGCCGCGTGGGGCTCGGCAAGGACGTGACGGACAAGTTTCTCTCGGGTCTTCCCGGCGTGCAGAAGGAAGGCTGCGACGGCGTCGTCACGTCGGCGCGCTTCGTCCTGCACCGCATGCCTGCGCACACGCGCACCGTGTGCCTCGAGTTCTTCGGGCGCGTGCGCGATTCGACGCCGGCGATCGTCGAGATCAAGCGCTACGTCGACGGGCTTTCGACGCGGCCACCGCACGAGCGCGTGCTGCTCGCGGGCCTCGAGCACCTCGACGAGCGGTACGTGCGCGCGGTCGGCTACACGACGAAGGCGAAGCGGCACGGCTGTCCGAAGATGGTGCTGATCGGCGATCTCGTTGGCGACGACGAGTCGGCGGTCGCGCGCGCTGCGTCGGAGGTCGTGCGCCTTTCCAACGCGCGCGGCGCGGAGGGCTTCGTCGCCGTGTCGCCCGAAGCGCGCCGCAAGTTCTGGCTCGATCGCGCTCGCACCGCCGCCATCGCGAAGCACACCAACGCCTTCAAGATCAACGAGGACGTCGTCATCCCGCTCGAGCGCCTCGGCGACTACACGGACGGCGTCGAGCGCATCAACATCGAGCTCTCGATCGCGAACAAGGTCAAGCTCGCGGACGCGATCGACGCCTTCCTCGCGGGGCCGCTTCCCGTCGCGCCGGGCGACCCCGCGAGCGACGACGATGCCCTCGCGGCGCGCGTAGACGAGGCGCGCGCGCTCGTCGCGAGCGTTCGGGCGCGCTGGCGCGACCTCCTCGAACGCATCGACGAGACGTTCCCCGCGCTGCAGGACCGTCTCGAGATGGTCTCCTGGAAGCGCGAGCTGCGCGCGCCGCTCGACGACATCTTCGCGGGACACGAGCTCGAGCCTATCGTGCGCGCGATCCACGCGCTGCACGCATCGGTGCTACGCGGTCGCGTGTTCATCGCGCTCCACATGCACGCAGGCGACGGCAACGTGCACACCAACATTCCGGTGAACTCGGACGACTACGAGATGCTGCAGGTCGCGGCGCGCGCCGTCGCGCGCATCATGGCGCTCGCGCGCGCGTTGGGCGGCGTCATCTCCGGAGAGCACGGAATCGGCATCACCAAGCTCGAGTACCTCACGCCCGACGAGCTCGCGCCGTTCGCCGAGTACAAGGCGCGCGTCGATCCCGAGGGTCGCTTCAACAAGGGAAAGCTCCTGCTGGGCTCGGGCATCAAGGCCGACTTGAGCAACGCGTACACGCCGAGCTTCAGCCTGATCGGCGCGGAGAGCCTGATCCTGGAGCAATCGGAGCTGGGACAGGTCGCCGACTCGATCAAGAACTGCCTGCGCTGCGGCAAGTGCAAGCCGCCGTGCGCGACGCACGTGCCGCGCGCGAATCTGCTCTATTCGCCGAGGAACAAGATCCTCGCCACGTCGCTCCTGATCGAGGCGATCCTGTACGAGGAGCAGACGCGCCGCGGCGTATCGATGCGCCATTTCGACTTTTTCTCCGACGTCGCCGACCATTGCACCGTCTGCCACAAATGCGCGAATCCTTGCCCGGTGGATATCGACTTCGGCGACGTCTCGATGGCCATGCGCAACCTGCTGCGACGGTCGGGCAAGCGCCGCTTCAACCCGGGAACCGCGGCTTCGATGTTCTTCCTGGGCGCGACGGACGCCGGCACCGTGAAGCTCGCGAAGGCGGCGATGATCGACCTGGGCTACAGGGCGCAGCGGCTCGCGCACGCCGTCGCCAAGAGCATGCGCGTCGCCGACACGCAGACCGCGCGACCGCCGGCCACGACCGGCGGCTCCAGCGTCAAGGCGCAGATCATCCACTTCGTCAACAAGCCGTTGCCGAAGAACGTCCCGAAGCGCACGGCGCGCGCGCTTCTCGACATCGAGGACCCTGCGTTCGTGCCGATCATCCGAGATCCCGCGCGCAAGGGAGATGACTCCGAGGCGGTGTTCTATTTCCCGGGCTGCGGCTCGGAGCGGCTCTTCTCCCAGGTCGGCCTCGCGACGCAGGCGATGCTCTACCACGTCGGTGCGCAATGCGTGCTGCCGCCGGGCTACCTCTGCTGCGGGTATCCGCAGACGGCGGCGGGCTACGCCGACAAGGGGCAGGCGATCATCACCGACAACCGCGTGCTCTTCCATCGTGTCGCCAACACGCTCAACTATCTCGACATCAAGACGGTCATCGTGTCCTGCGGCACGTGCATGGATCAGCTACAGAAATACGAATTCGGCAGGATCTTCCCGGGGTGCAGGCTCCTCGACATCCACGAGTACCTGCTCGAGAAGGGCGTGCGCCTCGAAGGCGTGAGCGGCGTGCGCTACATGTATCACGACCCGTGCCATACGCCGATGAAGACCTACCAGCCGCTCAAGGTGGTGAACGAGCTCATGGGCACCAGCGTGCCGTTGAACGACCGCTGCTGCGGCGAGTCGGGCACGCTTGCGACGACGCGCCCTGACGTGTCGACGCAGGTGCGCTTCCGCAAGGAGCAGGAGATGCGAAACGGCGCGGCGGCGCTGCGCGCCGACGACTTCGCGGGACCCGTGAAGGTGCTGACTTCGTGCCCGTCGTGCCTGCAGGGCCTCTCGCGCTTCGACGAGGACGCGCTCACGAGCGCCGATTACATCGTCGTCGAGATCGCCCGGCGCATACTCGGCGAGAGCTGGCTTGCGGAGTACGTCGAGCGCGCGAACCGCGGCGGCATCGAGCGCGTGCTCGTGTAGCTCGCCGGTCGCGCGGGCGTCCGCAGCGCGGCCTTGGTCGGGCGTCGGGCTCGCGTGTGGCGTCGCGGCCCGGAGCGCCCGCCGACGGCGATCGCTACAGACGCCCGGCGTGCTGCGGAATTTGCCAGGCGCTCGCTTCGAGCGCAGGCCCGGCGTTCGTCGGCAGCGCGATGGTGTCGCGCAACGCCGCGAGGCCGCTCAAGCATCCGATCGCGAGAAACACGAGTGCTGCAGCAGTGCGACGCATATAGATTCCTATCCGTGTGCTTGCTTTGCGCATGATCACGCCCCAAAACCTCCTTCAAAAAGATCCCGCGCCGGCAAGGCCGGGCGCGGGTCGGAGGTAAGCGGCGGTTCAGCGCTGGCTCTCTATCCGGCGCGCGCGGTCTTTGTCGCGGCGAACGGCGACTGCGGCACATGGTCCGTGACGCTCGCGGCTCCCAGCAGGAGCAGGAGCGCCATGCCGATGGCGGAGACGCCGGCCCAGCGGCGGGCGCGATCGCGCTGCTCGTGAAGCCGTGCCTGCCTGGCGCAGTCGTTGTCGAAGTCGGTCGTCATGAGGGTCTCCGGGAAAAGCTCGTCTTGCATGCGGCACACTATGAATCGCACAGGCCGCTCCATCCAACGACATACTCGACAACCCGGCTGAGGAATATTCACGTTGCCTTACACCCTGCGCCGGTGACCGCAAGTCGGCAAGTGGTGGCCGACCTTGAAATGACGTTGTCCTAAGAGGGCGCCGCGGATACACTCGCGGCCAGGGAGAACAACGAGCCGCCTCGCGAAGATCCTGCGCCGCGCCCGACGATGACCGAGTTCACGCTCACCCAGACGCCCGCCCACGGCGAGCTGTCGACGCTGGCTTTCCACGACGCCGACACCTGCGCGCGCTGGCTGCGCACGCTTCCGGTCGGCAACATCGGCCAGTACTACGGCGCGATGTACGGCCAGTTGAAACGGCTTTCGGAGGCGGATTTCGCGCCGCGCGAACGCGCGCGCATCGCGGAGGTGTTCCGCGAGCCCGTGAGCTATCTCCACACCGAGCTTGCGCGCCGCTACGCGGGCAAGCCGCAGCCCGCGGCCGAGCGCGAGGCGCAGGCGAACGACCAGGCGATCGCCCTGTGGCAGGCGCTCTGGGAGCAGTACTCGTCGTGCCTCAAGCCGCTCCTCGAAGGCGACCCGGAGCTCTCCGGCGTTCGCGCGAAGATCCTGCAACGCGGACTCTACGTCGGCAAGCAGATGGTGCTCGTCTACGCTCTCGGCCGCCGGGTCCCGCCGCCCTCGATATGGCAGGAGCTCCACGCGTACTACCGCCTCGCGGAGATCCTCGACTGCACGATGAGCGCGGTGACCGACGATCTCGTGCCCGCCGCGATCGGCGTCTCGTGCTATTCGACGTACGTCCACGCGCTCCTCCTGGGCCTTGCCGATCCGTGCGCGATGAGCGTGCGCCAGATCGAGCTCGCCGACCGCTGGCTCGCCATGTGGTCGCGCAAGATCTTTCCGTACGCGCAGCAGCGCGAGTCGGAGGGGCCGCTTCTGCTGATCGACCTCGATTCGGCCTCCGGCGCCTTGCTCGCGCCAATGGCGCCGCGCATGCCGCCCGAGTCGATGCGCTTCGGCTATCCGGCGAAGCTCGCGACGAGCGTCCGCGGTCGCCTGAAGCGCCTCCACACCGGCGCGAATCCGGCGGAGCTCCAGCTCGGCCACGACGTCTCGGTCGAGTCGTGCAGCGCGCTGCTGTCGCATCTCGATTCGCGCTGGCACACGCTGCCCCGACGCGCCAAGGCCGAGGTGCACGCGGACGTGCAGCTTTGCGCGGGCGGGCTCGGCGCCGCGTACTTCCGGCTGTCGGGACATACGTTCACGCGGCACGATCCGGCTGACCGGATCACCTACCAGGGCGCGCAGCACCTCGCCACGCTCGCCGCGCTCACCGACTACGACAGGAACCGCGAGGACGCGGAGAAGAGCTGGCGCTGGGAGCCGTGGAGCGGAACCTTCGACAGCGACGATGCGGTGCTGCGGCGGGCGGGCGTGGGCGAGCATCGCTGGCACTTAGACGAGATCGCCATCGTTCGCTCCGAGAACGAGCTTCGCTGCGGCCACGTCACGCGCGTGTCGCTCGAGCAAAACGCGCTGTCGCTCTCGATCCGCCTGTGGCCGGGCACGCCTGCTCCGATGGTGCTGCGCGCGCTCACCACCGCGCTGTCCGAAGATCCCCCCGTGCCCGCGGTGATCCTCGGCGCCGTGCAGGACGCGCCCTCCGTGCTCGTGCTGCCGCCGCGGACGTTCACCAGCGACCGCATCGTGCGCTCGCTCGTCACGTCGGGCCCGGAGCGCCGGTTCCGGTTGACCCGCCTTCTGCAGCGCGGCGCCGATTTCGAACGCGTCGCCTTCGACGAGGTCACAGCGTAGATCTTTTCGTCCGGCGCGCGGGGACCCCTGCGCGTCGCTCGCGGCGATCACCGCCGCACCGCGATCCTGGGACGAGCACCGCGCCGTGAACCGTCTCGCGGGCGAGACGAGCCCGTACCTCCTGCAGCACGCCGGCAACCCCGTCGACTGGTATCCATGGGGCGAGGAGGCGTTCGCGCGCGCCCGTCGCGAGGACAAGCCCGTCCTGCTCTCGATCGGCTATTCCGCGTGCCATTGGTGCCACGTGATGGCGCACGAGTCGTTCGAAGACGCGGCGATCGCGGCGCTCATGAACGCGCACTTCGTGAACATCAAGGTCGATCGCGAGGAGCGGCCCGACGTCGACCAGATCTACCAGGCCGCGCACGCGATGCTCGCGCGGCGAAGCGGCGGCTGGCCGCTCACCATGTTCCTCACGCCGGACCAGCAGCCTTTCTTCGGCGGCACCTATTTCCCGAAGTCGTCGCGCTACGGGCTTCCCGGCTTCGGCGAGCTCCTGACGCGCGTGGCGGCGGCGTACCGCGAGCAGCGCCGCGACATCGTCGACGAGAGCGCGAACATTTCCGCCGCGCTGGCGCGCACGAACCCGCAGCCCGAAGAGGTGGCGGAATCGACGTACGCGCACGCGCCGCGCGCCGCGATGGAAGCGCTCGAGCGAATGTTCGATCGCGAGCACGGCGGCTTCGGCGCGGCGCCGAAATTCCCGCACGTGCCGGAGCTCGACTTCTGCCTGCGCCGCCATGCCGCCGGCGACGAACCGATGCCGCTCGAGATGGTGGGCACGACGCTCGCGCGCATGGCCGCGGGCGGCATCCACGACCATCTCGGCGGCGGCTTCTGCCGCTACAGCACCGATGCGCGATGGGAGATCCCGCATTTCGAGAAGATGCTCTACGACAACGCTGCGCTCCTCGCGATCTACGCCGATGCCTGGCGCACGACGCGCGATCCCCGCTTCGAGCGGGCGGCTCGCGGCATCGTCGAATGGCTCGTGCGCGACATGGCGGGTCCCGACGGCGGCTTCTGCTCGAGCCTCGATGCAGACAGCGAAGGCGAGGAAGGGCGTTTCTACGTCTGGGATCGCGACGAAGTGCGCGCGCTCCTCGCGCCGCAGGAATTCGCGGTCGCCGCCGCGTATTGGGGGCTCGACGGCCCGCCGAACTTCGAGCGGAAGGCGTGGCACCTCGTCGTGCGCGCGTCGCCCGAGGCGATCGCACGCGCCCGCGACCTGCCGATGGAAAGCGTCGAAGCGCTGATCGAGAGCGCGCGCGCGAAGCTCTTCGCGCGCCGGACGACGCGCATTCCGCCGAGCCGCGACGACAAGATCCTCGCGAGCTGGAACGCCCTCGCGATCGGCGCGCTCGCACGCGCGTCTCGCGCCTTCGGACAGCGCGACTGGCTCGAGACGGCGCAAGCCGCTGCCGACTTCGCGCATCGCGTCTTTCGCGCCGACGGCCGCCTCGTCGCGACCTACAAGGACGGCCGCGCGCACCTGGATGCGTATCTCGACCATCACGCGTTCATGCTCCTCGCGCTGGAAGAGCTCGTGCAGGGCGAATTCAGGCCGGAGGATCTCGCGTGGGCGACCGAGATCGCCGAGCGCCTGCTCGACGGCTTCGAGGATCGCGAGCACGGTGGCTTCTTCTTCACCGCGCACGATCACGAGCCCTTGATCCATCGCCCGAAGCCCGGCTACGACAACGCCACGCCTTCGGGCAACGGCATCGCGGCGCGCGCGCTCGCGACGCTCGGGCATTGGCTGGGCGAGCCGCGCTACATCGACGCCGCGGCGCGCGCGGTGCGTGCGTTCGGCGCGGAGCTCGCTCGCGTGCCGTCGGGGTACGCGTCGCTCCTCGTCGCGCTCGACGACGTCGTGGCGCCGCCGGGAAAG
>JADMIO011624670.1_pt1 | contig 12500 bp, 9 predicted proteins | sample 8958161 | NCBI WGS metagenome assembly JADMIO01 (sample SAMN16585339, study PRJNA669376) | soil metagenome | isolation source: Crop rotation soil | place: USA: Cullars Rotation, Alabama | collected 2011 | reverse complement strand
ATCTGACCGCCGAACGAGAGGATACTCGGAATGCTCCGGCCCAAACGGAAGACGTTTGTCCTTTCCAGCTTAACGGCATGTGCCCGATGCATGGAACAGCCCGAGTGGATGAGGTGGCTATCCCGGAGAGCGCCATCAAAAAACTTACCGCTCGCGAAAAGCCGGGGCACCGCTCGTCCCGTCCCCCTCAGGCCTGGATTTCGAATGGTGCCGTCAGCGTTGGCCATTCATCCGCCCACTGACGCAAGACTGGCTACCTCGTGAACGAAATCGAATCCAAAAAACCTGCGGATCACCTGGAACCGGCAGAGATTCGAGCCCCTCGCATCCAAACCGCCAGCGCTATCCCTTGGCTTGCAACGGCGCTGGTGCTAAGCGCCCGCTTGACTCAGGCGCAGGAAGGCATCCGCAACGCCATCGCGAATCAAAGCGCCGCGGTCTCGCGCACGATTCTCACCGAAGGAATGCCCTACACGCTGAAGCAGGGTGATTTTCGGATGGCTCTCACGCCTGCGCTGCGCGCTGACTTCAACGATAACGTAAACGCCAGTCACTCGGATCAGCTGAGCGATGAAATCATCCGTCCTTCCCTCGGAGTCAACCTCAGCTACCCGGTTACCCAAAACAATCTGCTCCAGCTAAATGCCGTGTTTGGCTACGACTACTATTGCCAGCATAATAGCCTGAGCACCTGGCGCATCACCTCCGGTTCCCAGCTCTCGTTCGATATCTACGTCAAAGATGTAGTCGTCAATCTGCACGACCGCTTCTCCTATATGCGCGATACTGCGCAGGAAGCTGCCGTCGCCAACACCGCCAACTACGGCAATTTCAATAACACGGCTGGTCTCTCGCTCGACTGGGCGCTGAAGCGAATCACTTTCACTCTCGGTTACGATCATCAGAACACGATTTCCGGTTCTTCGGAATTCGCCTCGCAGGATCACTCTACGGAACTGCCCTCAACCCGCATCGGATATCTGATCAATCCCACGCTCTCGGCTGGATTGGAGGGGACGGTTGCATTCACTACCTATGACCAGCCGGTTCTGAACAACAACACCATGTACAGCGCCGGTGCTTACGCCATGTGGCATCCCGGCCCGGCCCTCAGCGTAACCCCCCGCGGCGGGTATGTGATCGCTCAGTTCGATCAGACCAGCGACGAGATTCAGACTGCCGACGTGAATACCTGGTACCTGGATCTCAGCCTCACCCACGCTGTTACCGACGCCATCAGCTATTCCTTTTCCGGCGGTCACGAATTACGCCTGGGCATTTCTGCCGATGTGATTGAGGACACTTACATCCGCCCGAGTGTCACCTGGCACCTCATTCGCAATCTTACGCTCACCACCTATGGCAAATACGAGCACGGCACGGAAGGAGTCGGCGGTATTAGTGGGAGCGTCGCCGAAAAGTATGACTGGTTCGGCGTCGGTGTCGGCCTGGTCCACGCACTAACCGCGCGCCTGGACGCGGGCGTGAATTATCGGGCAACCATTCGCAGCTCTACTGAAATCTCACGCGAATACACGCAAAACATCGTCGGCTTCGAGCTGACGTACCACCCATGAGCACGCCTGTTGCGAAATCATTGCTCGGCGCGGCGCTGGGTGCGCTCGTTGCCGCCCTCTCTTTCACTGCCTTCGCGGGGAAAAACGAGCCTCTATTCTCCGATCTTCCCGGCCTTCCGCCTGCCATTCCGGCGGCGGCCGCAAAACCAGCCGCCACCTCCCCGGCAGCTAACGAGCCCGCGAACGTGCCTGCTGCCAGTTCAGCCCCGGTGACGTCGGGCACGAACAGTATGGATTCCCTCGATGACCGTTATCGCCTCGCCATCGGTGACCGCCTCAGCTTCCGCATCATCGAGGACGAGGAGGATCCCAAACCGCTGTTCGTAACCGATTCGGGCGATCTCGAAGTTCCTTATATCGGCCGCTTCCCGGCCGTGAACAAGTCCTGCAAAGAACTGGCCAACTCATTAAAGACCGAGTTGGAAAAGGAATATTATTTCCACGCCACCGTCATCATCGCTGTGGATGCCATGACCAAGAGCCGTGGCAAAGTTTACCTCGTTGGCGCCGTCCGCACCGCCGGTCCGCAGGAGATCCCGAGCGACGAAGTGTTCACTCTCAGCAAAGCCATCCTCCGCGCCGGTAGCTTCAGCGATTTCGCGGACAAGCATAACGTCCGCGTCACCCGCAGAAAAGGCGGCGCAAACCACCAGGACCAGACCTACAGCGTCGATGTCGCAGCCATCCTGGAGAAGGGCAAAGCCGAGGCCGACCTCGTCCTCGAGGCCGGCGATTTCATTTACGTATCCGAGCGGACGATCCGCTTCTGAAAATGTCGAACGCCCTCATTCCAACCGATCCCGAAACGGACCTTCAGTATGATGAGCCGATGGGGAGTCCATCGGGCGCTCCCTCGCCGTTCGCTCCCGACCGGCTGCTGGCCGCTTTCCGCAGGCTCTGGTGGATTCCACTGCTCACCCTCGTGCTCGGTGCGACCGTGGCCATCACCGTCGTCCTGTTGAGCCCTCCGAATTTTGTCTCCTCCGGGAGCATGTGGGAAACCGTCAAATTGCGTTTGCCCGGAGGCAGCTTGTTCGAGGAAGACCTGCAGACATTTTTGGGCACCCAGGGAGAGGTGCTCCAGAGCAGTACGCTCCAAAACCTTACCTTCGAACGGTTGCGGGCCAACACAAACAGCACCCGCATCCCCGTTGACAAAAACGGTCTCTATCTCCCGGTGAAGATTCGGATCATTCCCGCACCCAAGAGTTCGGCCTTCACCCTCCAGGCTTCCTGTGCCGACAAGGCCTTCGCCCAGGCTTATCTCTCCACGCTGATGGACGTTTACTTCGAATACAAACGCAATATTCGCAAGCTCATCTCCGGCGATATGTTGGCGTCCGTCACCGAGCAGGTCCAAAAATCTGAGCGCGACCTCAAGGCCGAGCAGGACGCGTTCGCCACGTTTCAACGCAGTAACAATCTTGCCATCCTGCAGCAGGAGGGTGCCGTGGCCGGTGGTTACCTGGCTACGCTCAAAACCAAGCTCTCCGATCTTGAACTCGAAGCGCGCCTGCTCCAGGCCACCGCGGAAGCGCCCGCCGCCGACCAGTCGGATTCCAGCACCGGCAATTACGCTTCCGGGGATAGTCTTAACGGGAGTAGTTCAAGCGCTGCCGGTGGCGCGCCTTCTCAGCGCGACTCTGCTTTCAAGGATCTTCAGATTCTTAAAATGCAGCGCGAGAAGCTCGGACGAAATCTCCGGCCCAAACATCCGAAAATCGTCAAACTCGATTCCGACATCGAACGGTTCGAAAAACTGATCGACGTGTTCCGCCGTCAAAACCGTGACCAAATCGCCGCCTCTCTCCAGGCCACGCAACTAAAAATTCAAAGCGTTAAAACTTCAATCGACGAATGGAAAAGCAAGGTCATGGAAGCCAACGGCCGACTTGCTGAAGCGGAACGGCTCAAGCTCAACGTTGACCGCGCCCAAACGGTCTACGACCGTCTCGCCTCGCTGGTGCAGAACGTCGGGATCGGCCGAAACATCGACCAGGAGACTCTCGCCATTCTGGAGCCTGCGCGGCCGGCAAAGCGTTCCTACAAAATAGAGGTCATTATATTAGCGCTTGGCGTTCTCGGTGGCGTGGGCCTGGGCCTCCTGATAATCGGTGTGGTCGTCTTCCGCGATGATCGCTTGAACTCGACCACGGAGGTAAACCTGAAACTCGGCCAGGTCATTATCGGTCAGGTGCCGGAAGTCATCTGCCCGCCGAACAGCCCGACGCTTCCTCTCGTCGGGCCGGACGACGAGCGCCATGGCTACGCCGAATCGTATCGCAGCCTGCGTTCCGCGATTCTCTTCATGCCGCCGGAGCAGGAGCGGCCTCACGTTCTGTTGATCACCAGTGCCGTTCCCGGCGAAGGCAAGTCCACCATCGCGGCTAACTTTGCTCATACGCTCGCGCTCGGTGGCTCCCGGGTCGTCCTCGTCGATGCTGACCTGCGTCGCGGCAGCCTGCACAAGCTCCTCAATCTTAAAAACGAACAGGGCCTCACCGCCGCACTCGAGAACCCGGATCGAGTCAACGAATTGCTCCAGACCAACTCGCTCCCCAATCTTTCGTTCCTCGCCCGCGGCAAACTCGTGAGCAATAGCGCGGATCTCTTTCTCGGAGTCGCCTTCGACCAGGTGCTTGCGCGTCTGCGTGAACAGTTTGATTACGTCATAATTGACAGCAGTCCGGTCTTCGCCGCTGACGACGCCACCACGCTGGCTCCTAAAGTCGATGCCACCCTCTTTGTCGTGCGCAGCAAATACTCTCGACTCGCCCCGGTTCGCCAGGCCCTCGACTTACTGTACCAGCGCCAGGCCAAAATCCTGGGCATCGTTTTCAACCAGGCAGACACCTCCGCCCGTTCGTACCACTACTACAAATACGCGGAGTACTACGGCAAGGGCGAGGACGACACCATCAACGTGTAGGCGTGGGGTGTGCGAGTGCCTGAGGCCAACAGGGCAGGGCAGGGCAGGGCGCTCAAAGAGTGGGTAGTGGAAAATCGCCGGGGCTGGTCCTCGGCGAAGAAAAGTGAAAAACGCGATTCTACGCTTTCGTAGATTCGCCGGCCAACCGCAAATCGGCCTGCGAATTGACCGGCACGAAGTGCGCCTTGGGAAAAGCAGAAATTAGAAAAGCACAAAGTAGAAATCAAAGGTTAGGGCGAAGGAGAGATGCGAGATTACACTAAGATTAATGCCTGGAAGTTGGCTGACGATCTGACCGTAACCATCTATGAGCGCACTCGCTCGTTTCCAAAAGAAGAGCTCTATGGGCTAACGAGCCAGTTACGCCGGGCTGCTTATTCGGTGCCCGCAAATATTGCAGAAGGCTCGGCCAGAAACACTCAGCGGGATTATCTCCATTTCCTCTATATTGCCCGCGGCTCCTTGAGCGAGGTACAATACTTTATTCACCTCTCTAAGAGGCTGAACTATATCTCCGCTACGCAACATGCGCAGGTTGCGAATCAAATAAAACAGGCTTTCGCATGTCTGCATGGATTGATTCAGGCAGTTGAGAGAGAGACCGGAAAGTTCGGCAAACTGATTGCAACATCCACCAGTGTCCTGGTCCTTTGCTTCGCCCGCCTCATTCAGTAGTCAGTAGTCCCGTAGTCAGTAGTCCGGTAGTCAGTAGTCCGGTAGTCCCGTAGTCAGTAGTCAGTAGTCAGTAGTCAGTAGTCTCGCTCATCCAAAGTCCACATGGAAGCCGTCGCCGAACAGATCGCCACCCCAACAGCGGCCCCCGCTGTCGGCAAGCGTAAGCTTTGGTTTTCCCTAGCGTTGTTTTCAATCCTCTGGCTCGACCTCTGCCATCAACTCAGCTACATGTGGTCCACCAACGAACAATACGCCTACGGCTGGTTTGTCCCCATCCTCGCCCTCGGCCTCTTCCTCAAAAAATGGCCCACCCGACCGGCAGTCAGTAGTCAGTCGTCAATAGTCGGCGGTTTCGCGGTCAGTAGTCCTGTAGTCCGTGGTCTCGTAGGTTTGGCGGTCAGTAGTCCTGTAGTCCGTGGTCTCGTAGTCTTGTTAGCCGTTTTGCTCCTTCCCCTCCGTGTCATCCACGAGATCAACCAGGACTGGTCATTCTGCAGTTACCTTCTCACCGTTTGCGTTGTCGGCCTTTCCCTGTACGCAGTGTTTCTTCTGGGCGGTTGGCCCTGGGTCAAATACTTCGCGTTCCCCATCTGCTTCATCCTCGTCGCCGTGAACTGGCCCTACCGGATCGAGAACTCCTTGAAACATCGAATGATGAATGCCGTCGCCGCGCTCACAGTTGAGATCGCGGGATGGCTCAACATCCCGGCGCTGCGCCATGGCAACGTGATTGAGTTGGCGACCGGCTCTGTCGGTGTTGAGGATGCCTGCAGCGGGATACGCTCCCTGCAATCCACCATCATGGCCGGTTTCTTCCTGGGCGAACTGTACCTCCTTACCTTGCCCCGGCGCTTCCTGTTGGTGGCGATCGGTGTGCCATTGGCCTTCGCGTTCAACATCGCCCGGACTCTGTTTCTGACCTGGCAAGCCTCAGCCTCCGGAAGCGCCGGTGTCACCAAATGGCACGACTCCGCCGGCATGACCATTTCCCTCGTCTGCTTCGCCTGCCTCTGGCTCATCGCCCTTTGGCTCCGCCGTTCCACGACCCCTGAAACCCCCGTCCTCCGTAGGTTCAGCGAAGGAGGATCAACTCTCAACTCTCAACCTGTAACCACTCTCAACTCTCAACTCTCCACTCTTGATCCCTCAACCCTCAACCCTCAACTCTCAACCTCTGCCAAGTGGTCAGTGGTCAGTGGTCAGTGGTCGGTGGTCTCCAAGTATCTGGTCGCTTGCGGCCTCTGGTCCCTCATCTCCATCATCACTACCGAAGTCTGGTACCGCTCCCACGAAACAGACCCCGCCCAGACCGTCCGCTGGACCGCGCAATTCCCCACCAACGCCGCGGCCGCCCGACCCATCTATATCGACAAAGAAGTGCGCCAGGTGCTCAGGTGTGATCAGGGTGAAGCTCTCTCCTGGCAAGAGCAGGACGGCGGCAAATGGTCCGCGTACTTCTTCCGGTGGCGCTCTGGCGAGGCTACTTCACGCATGGCCGCCCGGGACCATCGCCCCGAGATCTGCCTCCCTTCGCGGGGATACAAGGTCAAGACGGACCTCGGCCTTCTCTTTGTGCTGGCGCAGGGCTTGCAACTGCCATTCCGCGGATACGTCTTTGACGATGGGGGACACGTGCTCTACGTATTCTTCTGCCTCTGGGAAGATGGCGCTGACAAACAAACCGGCCTTGGCAAATCCAAATACCTCGACCGCCTGGATTCTGTTCTGGGGGGCAAACGCCGACTCGGTCAACAAACCCTGGAACTCGTTCTTAGCGGGTACGGTACCATGGAAGAGGCGGAGCAGGCGTTGCGCCAGCGACTGCCCAGTCTGGTCCAGCTTGGCCTTCACTAGATGGAACGCACTCGCTACAGCAATATTCTGAGATCCACGGTTTTCTCCGGCGGTTCTCAGGTGGTCGCTGCCGGTGCAGCACTCGTACGCGCCAAGATCGCCGCAGTCTGCATCGGTGTTGGAGGTGTAGGTGTTCTCGGCCTCTATGCCCAAGCTGCTAACTTCATTGGTGCCATTGCAGAAATGGGGCTTACATCGAGTGCTGTCCGTGAGGTCGCCCTAGCTCGGGCTTCAAGTGATACACTGCGTCTGGCTCAGGTTATCCGATCCCTTCGCATTGTCGTTCTCGGCACCGGAACGGCTGCCGCTGCGGTGTGCATGCTTTTGTCCACGCGGTTAAGCGTCTGGACCTTTGGCGACAATTCGCATAAGAGTGGTTTTCTCTTTGTCGCAGCCAGTTTGTTTTTTGCCCAGGTATCGGCAGGCCAGACGGCATTGCTTCGGGGATTGGGGCTCATTCCTCAAATCGCGCTCCAGCGCGCGACGGTAGCCGTGATCGGTACGCTGGCTGCCGGTTGCTGCTACCTGCTATGGGGCACAGACGGGATCGCTCCCTCGCTGCTCCTCGTCGGCGCCGTCACGCTGGTCGGGTCATGGTGGTATGCGCGGAGGGTCGCGTATGAACAGGTAAAGCTAGGGTGGCGCGAAGCGCTCGGCCAGGCAAGGCGGCTTCTTGGGATGGGGTTCGCGTTCATGTGTGCGTCTTTGGCAACACTCGGAGTAGCCTACCTCACGGGGATCATGATCCGTCACGAAATAGGGGTGAGCGGGAACGGGATCTACCAGGCGGCGTGGGGTATATCGGGCTATTTCGTTGGCTTTGTTCTAGGCGCAATGGGGGAGGACTTCTATCCCCGACTAACAGGTGTGATCCATATCCGCGAGGAGGCCGGCGAACTGCTCAATGCACAGACGGAGACGGGCATCCTGCTCGGTCTGCCAGGGATGGTCGCCACCTCTGCCTGTGCCACGTGGGCCGTTTCCCTTCTGTTTTCACCCGCTTTCTCGACGGCGGCGAGTGCGGTTGCCTGGTTCAACCTTGGATGTTTTGGCAGGGTCGTTTCCTGGCCGCTAAGTTTCGTACTGATGGCCCGAGGGGAGTCATTTTTGTACGCCGCACGGACCAGTTTTTTTGCGATGGTCAATCTGCTTTTTTCCTGGATCGGGCTGCGACATTACGGCGTTGCAGGGGTGGCTCTTGGTTTCGCCGCGATGCACGCATGCAATTTTCTTTCGCTTCGCGTTCTAATTGGTCGCAGACTTGGCTTCAGCTATACCCCGTCTGCAAGAAGGTTGATTACTCTTGGTGCAGCTTGCCTGATCGCTGCACCCTTCGTCGGGCCATGGTGCGGATTGCTTCTGAGTTTAGCACTTGGGTGCCTGAACCTGCGCATTCTTGCGAGACGACTTGGATCAGGACACCGACTGGTTTATCATGCGAGGAGGTTTCCACTAACACGCTGGCTAATCCAGGCACGATTGCCGGTCTAGTGAAAACTCCCTTCAGGATTTATTCCCCGGTCATTGAGCGCCGTGGTGACGGCTTCCGCGTGCAGTGCCGTGTCGACGGAGCTGCGGATACGAACAGTATCTGGTTTGAAATCGACCGAGATCCCGGGGTCCTGGCGGTCGACCAAATTGCTGATGCCTTTGTCCTGCCGAGCGTCATTGGCGCACTGGCGCGCGGATGTGACGTACATTTCAACTTTCCGGTAAGCGAGTTGCTACTTCTGAACTTGCAGACTGCTCTCCTCCCTTTGCTTGTGCACTTGCACTCCGACCTGTTTCCATACGAAACGAAAATTGTTGCGGAGAGCGTTATGCGCCTTCCTGGTGCAGCAGCAAAGGGCAGTGCGACCGGGCTGTCCTGCGGACTCGATTCGCTTGCTACGATTGCCAGTCTTCTGAATCTGCCAGCTTCGCACTCGATGAGATTGGGTGCCGTCGCCTTCTTCGATGCTGGAAACCACGACCCACTTCATAGTGGCGATCCTTCGCCGCTCTTCGCTGCCAGAGTGGCGAAGGTCCGTGCTTGTACAGCCGAAATCAAAGTTCCACTGTTCGTTGTGCAATCGAATGTTGATGTTTGGTTCCCCGGAACTTTTGCGCGCCTCCATACACTCCGTAACGCCTCGGCAGCATTTCTCCTCGCACCGGCTGTGCGTCACTACCATTATGCGAATGCGGTGCCCATCTGGGCTGCCCACTTCACCTCGACTTACTCCGGTTACGGCGACCAAGTCATCCTCCCCTTGCTGTCTTCAGAGGCGCTGACTTTCCACAGCGGGACGCCGGCTCTTGACTCGGTAGCCAAGACCAAACTAATTGCTGGGCTGCCTCTGGCCCGCCGGCATCTTAACGTATGTCTCTTCGAAGCGCATAATTGCAGCCGTTGCGAGAAGTGTCTCCGCCGCATGCTTGCATTGGATCTGGTCGGAGCTCTCGAGGAATTCAGTGACGTCTTCGATCTCCAGAGGTTCATACGCGCTCGGCGATGGTATGTCGGATATGTAATGGCATACGCCTCACCGGGAGAGCCGCTACAAGAGATGGCAGACGCAATTCGCGCCACCAATTACACTGCCTCCTCCGAGCTAACGCATCGGGCGCGGTGGTGGATCGAGCGCCTACGCCGTTCCGTGCGTCAGCGGCTAGGGCTGGTCGTCGATAGATTTTAATGAAGTATTACTTTGTGCGGCGTTGCAATTTAAAAAATTGGCGGAGCTAGTCGACGCATTCCTCTGCTTTGGATTTTTCGAATTTTTTATGTGTGGCATTGCCGGAGTGTTCTTCACTAAACGCCAGCGCCTGCCGATCGAAACAGCAATGGCCATGGCCAAATCGCTGTCCCATCGAGGCCCCGACTATCAAGGCGCCTGGGCTGGCGAGGGCGTGCTCCTCGCGCATGCCCGCCTGAGTATTCTCGATCTCTCTGCGTTTGGAAACCAGCCAATGACGTCACTGTGCGGACGCTACACCATCGTTTTTAATGGGGAGATCTACAACTACCGTGAGCTGCGCGCAAATCTAGTTACTCTTGGCGAAACCTTTCGAAGCAATTCTGACACCGAGGTGCTCCTCCGTTGCTTCGCCCGTGACGGCCTCGCGTGCCTACGGTCACTGAATGGCATTTTTGGTTTCGCGGTGTGGGATGCAATTGAGTCACGCTTAACGCTCGCCCGCGACCGCTTCGGCATCAAACCCCTGTACTATGCGCTGCATAATGGCTCTTTGTGGTTCGGATCGGAGATTAAAGCGATGCGTGCTGGAGGAGCTGGCCCCTTTTCGTTCCGCCGTAATCGACTTCCGGAATATCTCTATTACGGTGTCGTTTCGGACAATGCGACCCTCTTTGCCGAGGTAGAGCGTGTCCAGCCTGGCGGATATATTACAGTAGATGCCTCAGCCGGCGTAACCAAAGGCCGTTATTGGTGTCCGGAAGACGTCCCTGTTCAACATTCGACATCTCAAGAAGCCATTGTTCGCACCCGTTCGCTCTTGGAACAGGCGGTGCGGCGGCAGCTTGTTGCGGACGTGCCGGTTGGAGTTTTTCTCAGCGGGGGCATCGATTCGTCATCCATCGCGACCTTCGCGAGTCGAAATTACCCGGGAAGACTCCGCACCTACTCTGTTGGTTTTGACTTCAACCGTGGCATCAATGAACTCCCCCGCGCAAGTCGCACCGCAAAGCTCTTAGGAACCGAGCATACAGAGCTTCATATAAGAGGGAACGACCTTCAAGAGGTCATCCAGGACCTTGTGTGGCATCATGACGAGCCTTTTGCTGAAGGCGCTAATATTCCGCTATTCCTGCTCTGTCGCGAGCTCCGCGGTCAGACCAAAGTTGTCCTGCAAGGTGATGGTGGGGACGAACTCTTTGGCGGCTACCGGCGGTATAAACTGCTTCGGCGCGCTCGTTTATGGCGGGTCGCATGCCGGAGCGCACTCGCTCTGAAGGTTCCGATGCCTTGGCGCCTCTCGAGAATGGCTCAGGCGCTTGGCGCCGATGATGACGGCCTGCGTATGGCGCTACTCATGTCATTGGAGGTAGCCAAACCCGACCCACTGCGGGTTCTGACACCCCATTTACGTAAGGAGTTGGAGGGAGAGGATCCCTTTTTCCGCCACCGGGAACTGAACCAGCGATTCGCGAACGCCGAGCCAGTGCAGCGAATGCTGTTGAGCGACACCCAGGCCCTTTTGCCGGACCTGTATCTAGAGAAAGTCGATAAAAGCACCATGGCCTTTGGCATTGAAGCAAGAGTGCCTTTCCTGGACAACGATCTCGCGGATTTTGCGCTTGGTCTTCCTGCCGTCCTTAAGATGCAAGGTGGCGAGGCCAAATTCCTTCTCCGGCGCGCCCTACGGGGCATTATTTCGGACGAAGTGCTGGATGGCCCAAAAACGGGCTTCAGCGTTCCTTACGTCAATTGGATTCGGGGGCCGCTCTACAGTTTCGCACGTGAGACTATCCTCGATGCGGCAAGTGGGCCGAACCCCTGGTTTGACGAGCTAATTCTGAGCAAATTGCTCGATGAACTTCGGCGGTATGGAACAAACGGTTTTTTGCTTTGGAAGTGCCTCCATTTGGCGCTTTGGCGGCGGCAACAGAAACTTTGATGAGAACCTTCCGCCAGCATCCTGATTCACCTCGACTTCAGTTACGCTTGTCCGAAGCGAGAGAATCTAGACTGGTCGGGGTTCCCCCGCCACTCGGGTCTTCCAATCCTTAGGCGGCGCTTACGACTCAACACAACGGGTTGCGCTTGCTCAGGCGATAGTTTGCGTATGAAACTGAAACATGTAGGTATAGTCACGCTTCACTACGTTGATAATCACGGTGGTGTACTATTGACCTATGGGCTGCAAAATGCAATCGAGAGGCTAGGGTACAGGGCCGAGATCATTGACTATGACCCTACGCAGCTACCAACTAGGCTGGGACATGTAATCCGGACAAGTATGAGGCGGCTCGGCAAGCTGCCCGCCTACCTCCTCCACCCAAGAGCTACATGGAGCAGATTTGCGAACGGCTCGGCAGGGCTGCCGTCGTTGCACCCCCATAAATCTATGGGGCTTCGAGCAGAGAGGTTCGAACATTTCAGAGGCAGGCATATAAAAATTACAAGCAGAAAATGGAAATCAGCTGGCGAGCTGAAAAAGTCTCCACCCGTATTTAATGCGTACGTTTGTGGGAGTGACCAAATCTGGAATCCATTCATGTGCCGGCCTGGTAATCGGCCAGGCTTCGACCGAGCTTATTTCCTCGACTTCGCGCCCGCGGTGAATCGTATCAGCTATGCGCCGAGCATTTCTATCCCAAGAATTCCTGACAACTTGGCGGACGAGTTCGTGAGCCTTACCAATGGCATTCAGAGGGTTTCCTGCCGGGAGAGGGCTGGTGCGGAAACAATTGCGCAATTATGTCGGCGGGAGGTCAGGTGGGTCGCCGACCCGGTGTTGTT
>JADMIO011575663.1_pt1 | contig 12500 bp, 8 predicted proteins | sample 8958161 | NCBI WGS metagenome assembly JADMIO01 (sample SAMN16585339, study PRJNA669376) | soil metagenome | isolation source: Crop rotation soil | place: USA: Cullars Rotation, Alabama | collected 2011 | reverse complement strand
GGCGTTGCCCGCCGCGCCTCCGCTGCTGGAGCTGACAGCGCCGCCGGAGCCGCCGGAGCCGCCGCTGCTCGAGCTCTCCGTGCCGGCCGCGCCGCCGTGAGGCGCGGTGCCGCCCGTGCCGCCCGCCGGGGCCGAGCCGCCCGCGCTCGTTCCGCCGCTGTCCGCGCCGCCCGTTCCCGCGGAGCCACCGTTCGGGGCGCTGGTGCCGGCGCTGCCGGCGCTGCCGCTCATCGAGCCGGCCACACCGCTGCCGGCGCTGCCCGAGGCGCCGCTGTTGCCGGCCGTGCCCCCCTCGTCCCCGATCCGCGGATCGTAGGCGCTCCAATCGTGGTTGCACCCTGCGCCGGCGCTCGAGCCGAGGAGCACGGCGAAGACCGATCCGCGGAGCAGCAGGCGGCGCGCCGCGCCTGGCTGTCCTGCGCCCTGAGGTGTCGAAGCCAAGAGCGTTTTCATGAGGGCGCCGAGTATATCAAGGCCAGGGCAGCGATTCTGTCTATTTCCCCTTGAGCCCTTTCCAGAACGCCTTTGCCCCGCCGCCCAGGCCGGCGCCCATCTCCTTGCCGAGGGCCGCGAGCTGCCTGGCTTTTTCGGCGACCTGGGCCCCGGCCTCCTGGCCTTTTTCGGCGAGCTCCTTGCTCTTTTCAATGAGCTCGCCGCCGGCCTCCTTGCTCTTCTCGAGCAGCTCCTTCGAGGCTTCGGCGCCGCGCGCCGCGAGCTCCTTGCCCTGGTCGAGGCCGTCCGTGGCGAGCCAGTCCAGCTTCTCGCCGGCTCCTTCCGCGAGCTTCTTCGCCCCCGCGGCGCCTTCTCCGGCGAGCTGCCCGCCCACCTCGAGGCCGCGCGCGGCGAGCTCCTTGCCAGCGGCCGCCCCTTTCTCGGCGAGCTCGGCGCCCAGCGACAGGCCCTGCTCGGCGGCGGCTCGGCTCGCGGCCGCGGCGCGCTCGGCGGCGGCTCGGCTCGCGGCCGCGGCGCGCTCCGCGGCTTCCTTGCCGTCCGTCGCGACGTAGTGGGCGAGCTCGGCGCCCTTCTCCTTCGCCGCATCGGCAGCCACCCCGGCGGCGCCTTCCGCGGCCGCGGCCAGGTGCTTCGCGGCTTCTCCGCCGCGCTCGGCGGCGGCGAGCCCCGCGACCTTTCCGAGCTCGGCGCCGCGAGCGGCGACCTCGGCGCCGCGCGGCGCGACGGCGCGCGCGACCACCGTGCCGGCCGCGCCGAGCTTCTCCCCGAGCGCTCCGGCCTTCTCGCCCACGACGGAGAGCTTCTCGCGAGCGACCTCTCCGCGCGCCGCCACCGCCTCACCGGCGGCGGCGATCGCGCCGCCGGCCACCGCGGCCCCGCGGGCGACGGCATCGCCGGCGGCGCGAGCCTTTTCGGCCAGCTCCTCACGCCGCTCGATCAGATCGCCGGCCGACGCGGCGAGCGAGCGCCCGGCATCGAGGCCGTGCGCCGCGAGCTCCTGCGCGGCCGCCGCTCCCTCCGCCGCGAGCTTCTTGCCGGAGGCGGCTCCGGCCGCGAGCGCTTCTCCGCCTTTCTCGGCGATCGCCTGGCCGGCTTGCCGGCCGGCTTCAAGCGCCGCATCGCCCTTGCCGTCGAGCTTCTCCGCGAGCAGCGAGCCCGCGCGGCGGCCTTGATCGACGAGCACGCGACCGGCCTCGGCCCCGGCGCTTCCGGCCGCGCTGCCCGCGTCGGCGAGGTGCCGGCCCGCGACCGCGGCGACCGCGCCTGCGCCCTCCGCGGCCTGCCGCACCGCCTTGCCCGCGTCGTAACAGTCTTCGTGGAATTCCTGCCACTCCGCTTCGCTCTGCGCCTTCGCCGCCAGCGCCGCCGCGTCTGCGGGAGCCGGAGCCAGGGCGGCTGTCTCGTCTTTGTCGGCCATGAGATCGCGATGATACCAGAGCTTCGCTGCTCGGTACTTGACGGCGCGCGGACGGCCGAGCATTAGGGCGCTGGACGCGATGGCGCGCGCTGCGAAGAAGCTGCCTAACGGCGGGAGACCCACCTCTCGGGAAGAGCTCACCGCGCTGGAGCGCCACGTGGCCGAAGGCGCCGCGGCGCGGCCCGGCGTCTACCGGATGCTGTCCGAGGAGGGCGGCGTCATCTATGTCGGCAAGTCCAAGCGGGTGCGCGAGCGGCTGCTCGGCTATTTCCGCTGTGAGCGGCGGGACAAGGGGGCTCGCATCCTGCGCGAGACGCGCGCCATCGAATGGGCGTACACCCCCAGCGAGTTCGCGGCCCTGCGCGAAGAGCTGCGCCTCATCAAGCTATACCGGCCCCGCTTCAATGTGACGAGCAAGCGCGACGCGGAGCATTACACGTTCCTCCGCCTCACCGGCGGCCCTGCGCCCAGGCTCGCGGTCACCCGGGGCGGCGCCTCCGGCGACGGGGTCTGTTACGGCCCCTTCATCGGCCCGCACCTCGTGGCCGAAGCCGCGCGCGAGCTCTCCGACGCGCTCGGCCTGCGCGATTGCGCGGACAGCGTGCCGATCCATTACTGCGACGCGCCGCCGCCGGTCCCGATCAGCCTGCGCGCGCCGGCGGCCACGATGAGGCCGCAGGCGGCCGCGGACCGTTCGCTCGCGACGGGGCCGCAGGCGGCCCCACACCGTTCGGTCGCGGCGGAGCCGCAAGCGGCCCCGTACCCCAGGGCGCTGCGCGCGCCGGATTGCATTCGCCACGACGTCGGTAAATGTCTGGGGCCGTGTATCGCCGCTTGCAATGAGGCCGATTACCAGGCGCGGGTCGCCATGGCGCGGGCCTTCCTGGAAGGGGAGAGCAGCGGGCCCATCGAGCGCTTCCGGCGCGAGATGGAGGAGAGCAAGCGGCGGCTCGCTTACGAGCGCGCGGCCCTCTACCGCGATCGGATCATCCGTCTGGAGAAGCTCCGCGACCAGTTCGCCAAGATCCGCTTCGCGGTCGAGGCGATGTCGCTGGTTTACCCGGTGCCGGGCTTTCGCGGCGACGATCGGGTCTATCTGATCCGGCGCGGCACCGTGCGGGCGGAGGCCGCGGCCCCGCGCTCGACGGTGGAGCGCCTGAGCCTCCAGGGGCTCATCGATCAGGTGTTCCAGCCGCGCGAGCCGCAGCGCGGCGCGGTCCGGACGCACGAGATCGAAGAGATCCTGCTGCTGTCGTCGTGGTTCCGGCGCTATCCGGCGGAGCTCGAGCGAGCCTGGGCGCCGGTCACCTCGTGACGGGTTAGCACGGGTTAGCACGACTGCGTGACCTCGTGATGCAGAGCCTGATGGGGACAGGCTTATGCCCGGATGACAGTGACCTTCCGCCCTTCGGGGGTCTTGCGGGTCTTGGCCTCGGCGTTGCGGCCGGTCTTCCTGGCTTTGGGGCGGCGATCGAACAGCACCAGCCAGCCGGTGGAGAGCCCGAGACCGCCGAGGTATTCGTCGATCTGCTCGAGCCCTTCCTTGACAGGATCAGGCTGACCGGGACGCCACACTTTGAGCTCCATCGCCAGCTTGACGTCCTTGTATTCGAGCATCATGTCGAGCCTGCCGGTGCCGATCGCCAGCTCGCGGTGGAGCCTGCCGCCGCCGTTCTCGACGCGATGGAGAAAGGCCATCATGACGAGGTGCGGCGCGCTCTCATGATAAGGGGCGCTGCCCATCAAGGCCTCGCCGTGGCGGCGCCAGAAGGCGAGGAAGGCTTCGAGCAGGTTTTCGGGGTCGAGGCCGCCGTCCGGCAGCAGCCAGGTCGGACGGATGACGGCCATTGACGCTTCGATCTTGCGGGTCAACAGGCGCGGAATGACCTCCTCGTAGATGGGGTTCGCGATCCGGAGGGGGCCACCCCTGGTGGAGCGAACCAGCCCGAGGTCGCCGACATACATGAAGTCGTCCTCGGACAGGTCGGGGAGGAGACCGCCTTCAAGCACAGGCTCGATGATCCTGCGCACACGCTCCTCGCGCAAGCGCTCGGCCAGGCTGTCGAAATGAGTGTCACGGCGGTCGATGATGTTCTCTTTGGCGACATCGATGTGGGAGGCGGTGACGGGCTTGTCGCGTTCGGTCACCACCCGCTCGACCGCCTCCTGGGCAAGGGCATTGACCAGCCAGGCATGACCCCCGGTGAGGGTGTGCGCGCGCTGCACGGCCGCGGGCTCGAAGACTTGTCCGGTGTCCGCAGTATGCTGGGCATAGAGCTCGGCGACCTCTTCAAGCGTGAAGCTCTTCAGCGTCAGCGAGCGGTCCTTGATATTGAAGGGGCTGGCCGTGCCCAGCCGGCGGCCTTCATTATCGGAGACCTTGTAATCGCGGACGTCTCGCATCCCGACGAGGCCGACCGACCACGGAAAGCTCTCCGGACGGGAAGGATAACCGGAATGGAGCTGGCGAAGCGCCGAGACGAGGGTCTTATCCTTGAGGGCATCCATCTCGTCGAGGAAGAGCACCACCGGGCGAGGGCAGGCGCGAGCCCACGCTGCCAGAGCGCCGCGCAGCGAATCGCCCACCGTCGCTTCGGGCCAGGGCGGAGGCCGCAGCTCGGCAGGAAGATAGATCTCTCCCGCCGCTCGCAGGACGTTGAGAATGACCTGCTCGGAGGCGCCGATATCGTCGCCCAGCGGCTGGGCGGTGACCACGCTGGTCATCACCGCGGCAAAGCGACCCTCGTCGGTGAGGGCGCGGGCGAGGGCGAGCATCGTGGTGGTCTTGCCGGCCTGCCGTGGCGCGTGCAGCACGAAATACGATCGATTGTCGATGAGGCTGCGCATCTGGGCGGCGCGGCGCAGGGGAGGCAGCATGTAGTGGATGTCGCCGGAGCAAGGGCCGGCGGTGTTGAAACGGCGAGGCATGCGCGGCGCACCCTAGCACGGTCCGGCTCGTTGCAACGCATGAAGTGCCGCCTCCTCCAGGCTCGCTCCATTGGCTCGCGTCGCTCCGCTTGACGCGCGCCGCCGGCCGCGTAAATCGTGGCCGCACCCAGCATGAGCCATCCCTCCTCGCGGCGTTGCCTCTCATCAGCCACGGGCGCGCTCTCCGTCCTGCTCGCGATCGGCGCGGTCGCCTGCGTCCATTCCAATGAGGCGCCGGCCACGCCGCCGGCCACAGCCGCCGCGCCGCGGGACCTCTGGCAGGTATATTCGGCGTGGCTCGCTCGCGCCAAGTACGTGGACCTGACGCACACCATTGCTCCCAGCATCCCCGTCTGGGCAGGGTTCGGTCCGTCGACCTTCGGCCCGGCCGTCAACCCCAAGACGCAGGCGCCCTACACCTACGCCAATGACGGCTTCGAGGCGACGCAATACCGCCTCTCCACCGATCAGCTCGGTACCCAGCTCGACCCGCCCGCGCACTGGGCCCCCGAGTACCCCGCCATCGACGAGCTGCCGGCCACCTTCGCGCTGCGGCCCCTGGTGGTGATCTCGATCGTCGATCAGGTCGCCAAGGACCCCGGCTATCACCTCAAACCCGCTGACATCGACGCCTGGGAGAAGAAGCACGGGCGGGTGCCCGAAGGCTCGGTGGTGTTCGTCCGCTCCGACTGGTCGAAGGACTGGCCCAGCCCGGAGCTCGCCACCCGCACGCCTTTTCCGGGCGTCTCGCTCGACGCATTGAAGCTGCTGCACCAGGAGCGGCATATCCTCTTCCACGGCCACGAGCCGCTCGACACCGACACAACTCCCAACCTCGAGGGCGAGGCGTGGCTCATGCACAACGGCTATGCCCAGGCCGAGGGCGTCGCCCACCTGGATCAGGTGCCCGAGACAGGCTGCCTGGTGACCATCGGTTATCCCAAGCTCAAGGGCGGGCTGGGCGGCTACGCGCGGTTCATCGCCGTCTGTCCGCCCGACTGGAAATACGGTGTCTCCCCCGGCGCGGTGCCCGAGGCGCCGCTGCCCAGAATGAATCAACCGCTCCACTTCGACGCAGCCCAGGGCGCCCGCGTCCGCTGACAGGACCGACCATGCTCCTCCGTGATATCCTCCCCTTGCTCGAAGCCATCGCCCCCCTCCGCCACGCCGAGCCGTGGGACAATGTCGGCCTCCTGGCCGGCGATCCTGCCGCGGCGGTCAGCCGCGCCCTGGTCACCATCGATTGCACGCCCGCCGTCATGGACGAGGCCGAGGCTTCGCTCTGCGAGCTCGTCATCGCCTATCATCCGCCGCTCTTCGAGGCCGTCAAATCGATCCCGGCGCACAGCCTGCTGCACCGCGCGATCAAGGGCGGCATCGCCCTCTATTCGCCGCACACCGCCTTTGACGTCGCGCCCGGCGGGACCAATGACCTGCTCGCGGACGTGCTCGGCATGGCCTTTGGCGCGCCGCTCAAGCTCGCGCCGTCGCGGGAGGCGCATTGCAAGCTCGTCACCTTCGCCCCCGAGGCCGACGCCGATCGCGTCGCCCAGGCGCTGTTCGACGCCGGAGCCGGCGTCATCGGCCGCTATTCGTCGTGCAGCTTCCGCTCGCCGGGCACCGGCACCTTCTTCGGCGAGGCGGGCGCCCGGCCCGCGCTCGGACAGGCCGGCACGCTGGAGCGCCGCCCCGAGATCCGCATCGAGACGGTGGTGCCGCTGGCGCGCCAGGAGGCCGTCATTGAAGCATTGCGCCGGGCCCACCCTTACGAGGAGCCGGCTTTCGATCTGCTCCGCCTGGTGGCGCGGCCCGAGACGATCGGCATTGGCCGCGCCGGCACGCTCGCCCGGCCGACGCCGCGGGCCGAGCTGATCGAGCGGGTCAAACAGGGGCTCGGCGTGGCCGCGGTGCTGGTCGCAGGGCCGGAGGAGGGGGACGTCTCGCGGGTGGCGGTGTGCGCCGGCGCCGGCCGCGGGCTCCTCGATGAGGCGCTCGCCCGGCGGACCGAGCTCTACCTGACCGGCGAGCTGCCGCACCACGACGCATTGCGCGCCGCCGCCGCCGGGATGACCGTCGTCTGCGCGCTCCACTCCAACAGCGAGCGGGCCGCCCTCGGGCGGATCAAGGAGCGCCTGGAGCGAGCGGCGCCGGGCCTCGCCGTGACCATCAGCCGCGCCGATCGCGATCCTTTCGTGCTGCGCTGAGCGGCGGCGCCGGGACGCGGCGAGCGCCGGAGAAAAGCCGGGGAGCCGCATCAGGGGACTGGCAAACGCCCCGGGTGTCGTATTCTTCGCCCATGAACCAGAAGCGAGTAGCGGTGCTCGGCGGCGGCAACATCGGCGCCGCGGTCGCGGCGGACCTGGCCGCGGACAGCGCCGTGTCCGTCACCGTGATGGACAAGCTCCCTGATGTCCTCTGCTCGCTCCGCGAGCGCGGCGCCTCGGTGAAGGAGGTCGACGTCACCGAGCCCGACGCCCTGCGCGACGCGATCGCGCCGTTCGATCTGGTGATGGGCGCGCTCCCCAGCAAGCTCGGCCTCGGCGCGCTCGGCGTCGTGATCGACGAAGGCAAACCCTATTGCGACATGAGCTTCATGCCCGAGGACGCGACAGCGCTCTCGCCCAAGGCGAGGGCGCGCGGCGTGACGGCCGTCTTCGACTGCGGCCTCGCCCCGGGGCTGAGCCACATGATGGCCGGCTACGCCGCGAGCGCGCTCGACCCCTGCGAGCGGATCGACATTCACGTCGGCGGGCTCCCTGCCGAGCGCTTCTGGCCCTACGAATACAAGGCGGGATTTTCGCCGCTCGACATCATCGAAGAGTACACGCGGCCGGCGCGCTGCGTGGAGCGCGGCGAGATCGTCGTGCGCGACGCGCTGAGCGAGCCGGAGCTGATCGACTTCCCCGGCGTGGGCACGCTCGAGGCGTTCCTCGTCGACGGGCTGCGCAGCTTGATCCGCTCGCTGCACGTGCCCAACATGCGGCAAAAGACCCTGCGCTACCCGGGCCACATCGCGCTCATGCGAGCGCTGCGCGAGACCGGCTTCTTCTCCAAGGAGGCGATCAGCGCCGGCGGCGTCTCGGTGCGGCCGCTCGACGTGACCGCGGCGCTGCTCTTCCCGAGATGGACGTTCGCCCCGGGCGAGGCCGATTTCACCGTGCTCCGGGTGTCGGCGCGCGGCCGGCGCAAAGGCGTCCCGACCACGCTGACGTGGGATCTGCTCGACCGCTACGACCCGGCCACGAACCTGCGGAGCGTCGCGCGGGCGACCGCGTTCGTCGCGACGATCACCGCGCGGCTGATGCTCGAGGGCAAGCTCCAGCTCGGTCCGGGCGTGCACCCGCCCGAGGCGATCGGGAAAGAGCCGGGCATGCTCCAGACGATCCTCGCCGAGCTGGGGCGCAAGGGCGTGCGCGCGACCGTCAAGATGGAGCCTGCCGCATAATGTTCGAGCCGGCGGAGATGAGCCCCGAGCGCCCGCTCCCGCCGGTGCGCTGGCTCTTCGGGCCGGACCTGCTGGCGAGCCTGCGCAAGATCGCTCTTTACGCGTTCTCGTTCGGCAAGCTCGATCTGCGCGACTGGATGGCGGGCTCCATCCACGACGAGCTCAAGGACCGCGAGGGGACGATCTGGTTCGATTACGTCGCGGACACCGGCGACGGTCAGGTCCCGATGCTGAGCATCGCCCGGCTGTGCCTGAGCGACGTGACCGTCGAGGAGGCCGCCGCCGGGGTCCTCGACGACGCGCCCGAGGTGAGATTGCCGCTCACGCTGCCGCGCGGGGAGTTCCTGTTCGTGGGCGGAGACACGGCGTATCACATCGCCGACAAACCGACCCTCGACGCCCGGTTCTGCGCCCCCTTCCGCCTGGCCGCCGCGCAGGTCGGCCTGGACCGGGACGATCGGCGCCCGCTCTTCGGCATCCCGGGGAACCACGATTATTACGATCAGCTCGACGGCTTCAACAGGCAGTTCCGCGTGCCGCTCCAGGGCCACGAAGGGGCCGCGCCGGCGGACGAGCTGCCGCTCGACGTCCCGGGTTTTCGCCGCGTCCAGAACGCCTCGTACATGGCCATTCAATTGCCGCACGGCTTCTGGCTCTTTGGCATGGACACCGAGCAGGACAAGCTGGACGCGCGGCAGAGCGCCTTTTTCCGCGACATCCTCACCAGGCACGGCGCCGCCCCGCTCAAGGTCATCGTCGCCACGCCGTCGCCGACGATCATCTGCGGCAAGAGCCCGCGCCGCAGCGACGCCGCCGTGCTCCCGCTGCTCGATATCGAGGAGCTGTGGCCGCCGTTCGTCCGCCACGGCAAGGACGCGGCGCCCGCCGAGGCGCCGCGGGGCGACCGCCACGCGCCGGCGAAGGCCGAGATCGAGCGCGAGTCACAGCTCTTGCCGCAGGGCGAGTGCCGGCTCTATCTCTCGGGCGACCTGCACCATTACGAGCGTTATTTCGGGGCGAGGGACGACGCCGGCCGGCCGGCCTGCTGCGCCGCCGTGGTCTCCGGCGGGGGCGGCTCCTTCCTGCAGCCGTCGCACACCGACTTCGGCGAGGTCGCGATGCGCCGCGTGTATCCCTCCGCCCCGCAATCGCGGCGGGCGATGACCGCGCTGTTCCGGCCGTGGGTCGTGCTGAGCGGCGGTTACATCCCGATCTTCGGCGCGCTGGTCGCCGTCGCATTGTATTCGGCCGCGGCGATCCTGCGGGCGCCCTGGGCCGGGCTCGACGCATTGCTGCGCCTCCTGCTCGGCCTGACGCCCCCCGGCCGCCCACAGCAGGACCTCTCCATCCTTCGCGCCGCCGGCGAAAAAGTGGGATGCGTCCTGCTCATCACCGCGCTGCTGGGCGCCGCGGCCCTGGCTTTTACCGGCGGCGCCAGCGCCCTGGAGCGGCGCGGGGCGCGCCGCTCGTCGCCCGCGGCGGCGCCGCCGGTGCCGCGGAAGAAGGCCGCTTTCAATGGCCGCATCGCCGTCGGCTGGGGCCTCCTGGGCCTCTCGGTCGCCGTCGTCCTCGCCGGGGCCTGGGGGGAGAACGCGCTGTGGGTGGCTTTCCCGGCCCTCCTCGTCGCCGTGGCCCTGACCGCGGCCGGAGTGTGGCAAAGTAACCGGCTGATCCGCGCCGGGGCCACGCGGCTTCAGGCCGCGGTGGTGACCTTGCTCTGCGCCGGCGTGGGCGCGGCGATGACCGCCGCGTCCCTGTCGCTGGCCCGCTCCGAGCTCTCGCAGGCTCAATCGATGGTGTTCGACTTCGGCATCGGCCTCCTCCTGCTGGTGATGCTGCTCGTCACCGCGGTCGGCCTCCCTTTGCTGGGCGCGGCCGTGCACCGCCGCCTCGCCAGGAAGCTCCTGTTCATTGGCTTCGGCCTTTACAACTTCGCGCTCATCACCGCGGTGCCGTTCGTGCTCACCCGCACCCTGGCGTGGGGCTCCACCGCAGTCGTCAGCCTGGCCGCGCTCGGCGTTGTGACCGCGCTGCTCTCCGCGCTCGGCAGGGCCGTGTTCGTGAGCGCCGCGCACCGGCGCTGGCTCGGCGTCCTGTGGCTCGCGCTCGGGGCGATATGGCTCCTCGCCCCTGTCGCCGCATCGGTCCACGAGCTCGCCACCGCGCCGTCGCCGTGGGCGCAGGCGGCGTTCGTCGCGCTCGCCGCCGTCCTCGGCGCCGTGATCACCAGCATGTCGTTCGGGTGGTACTTCGCTGTCGCGGACACCTGGGGTGGACACAGCAACGAGGTCGGCGGCGCGGCGCTGATCGAAGACTACAAACAGCTCATCCGCTTCCGGCTCACCCCCGAAGGACTGACCGGCTTCGTGATCGCGATCGATCGACCGGCGCTCGATCCGGCGCGGGAGGGGCGGCCGCGGCTGGTGGACGTGTTCGAGCTGCGGCCGCGCGCCTGAGCCGGTGGCCGGATCCGGCTGACAATATCGCCGGCGCCGGGGAACCTCCAGCTGCCGGCGCTCGTACGACCACAGGCGAGGGCTCCCTCGCGAGGAAGACAGGAGCACGCGAATGCGGAACAGGCTAGGAGCGCTCACGGCCACGATCTGGATCGCGGCGGCCACCTGCGGCGCGGCGAGCCCGAACGCGTGGTACGCCGCGCAAGCGATCGAGATCCACCCCTCGGACGACTCCCATCCGGAGTGCAAGGCCCTCTGGGACGAGCCGCCGGCCCCCGTCGGCGAGGACGAGCGCATCCACGAAGAAGGCAACCCGCTCGGGCTACAGTGCTGCATCGAGGCCGTTCCCCCGCCGCTCGGGGAGGTGGCGTGCACCCGCTTCGGGTTCGCCGACGTGCCGGCTCAGCTCCCCGACCAGCTCGGTTGTTTCGCGGGCGAGTCGCCGTCTTACGCGGAGGTGCGCACCCCGACCGGCGAAGACACCGAAGACGCCGACGAATGCAAGGTATACCCGGATGACTCGCAGCTCGTCTACTGCTGTCCTGTCGGTTACGCGCTGGATTTTCCGACGGAGGCGTACAAACGCGACGTCGTGCCGGGCTCGACCTCGGAGTGCAACGTGTGGCCATGGCAATGGCACCTTTATCAAGACATCCTGGACGACGAGGACTATTCCGAGGGCAGGTGCTGCCTCGCCTACAATCCGGCGAGCGACCCGGAGTGCTGGGCCGAGGGAGAAAAGGTCCGCGACGCCCTCGAGCCCAGCGAGGACGATTATGGTAATCAGAACTTCGGCTGCCCGCAGGCCGGCGACGTCGCGGCCTATCCTGGCCGATGGACGCTGAGCCAGGAGTATGCCCTCCCGGACGGGCTGGACGACGAAGTGTGCGACATCGTCTCTCCCCCGACGGTCAGGAGCTTCTGCTGCCCGCCTGGCACGCAGCTCCACGCCGACGAGCTCGACGAGCTCGAGGTGCTCAACGATCAGACATCCATCTATGACGACGACGCCGTCTTTTGCAGCCGGTGCAGACCGGAGCGCGTGTGGGAAGACTGGGTGATCGAGGAGCTATCGAAGCTGGAGGATGAAGCGAGCGACGCCGGGGAAGGTGGGAGCCCGGGGTCGAGCGGCAGCACGACAGGCGCGGGGAGTCAGGGCGGATATGCCGGAGCGAGCGGTCAGGGCGGATTTGCAGGTGCGAGCGGCTTTGCAGGTGCGAGCGGTCAGGGCGGATTTGCAGGTGCGAGCGGATTTGCCGGAGCGAGCGGTCAGGGTGGATTTGCCGGAGCGAGCGGTCAGGGTGGATTTGCCGGAGCGAGCGGTCAGGGCGGATATGCCGGAGCGAGCGGTCAGGGCGGATATGCCGGAGCGAGCGGTCAGGGCGGAATTGCCGGCACGGGGCCCTGGGGAACAGGAGGTTTCACCGGTTTCTGACAGCCGCTAGACTGCTTGCTTGACTGGCATGCACAGATCGAGATCCCCCCGAAGCTTGGTCTCGCGTCGCTCGCGGCGCCTGTCGTCAGGATCCTCAATAGGCGGTTCCCGAGGGCGGCGGCGCCGGGGTTGAACCTGCGCTCCCCGAGCCCGCGGAGGAGCCACCGATGCCCGAGCCCGCAGAGGAGCCACCGATGCCCGAGCCCGCAGAGGAGCCACCGATGCCCGAGTCCGCAGAGGAGCCGCCGCTGCCCGTGCTCGGGGAGGAGCCACCGCTGCCCGTGCCCGTTGGCGCCGGCGTCGTACCGGTTCTTTCCAGCACAGTGGGATCCGAAGCTTGGAATTCACGTGACTTGAAGTCGCGGC
>JADMIO011460719.1_pt1 | contig 12500 bp, 10 predicted proteins | sample 8958161 | NCBI WGS metagenome assembly JADMIO01 (sample SAMN16585339, study PRJNA669376) | soil metagenome | isolation source: Crop rotation soil | place: USA: Cullars Rotation, Alabama | collected 2011 | reverse complement strand
CCCGCTTTCAAAGCCTCTCCGCTCAGCACAAGGTTTTCGCTCCGCCTGATTAATCACCTGGACGAGCCGTTCAAGGGGCGAGTCATCGTCGGGGAGCCTGCCAGCAAGAGAGCGACGGGGGACGAGAGCGTCACGCTCGCGGCCAAAGAATCGCGCGCCGTGGAAGTAAGCCGCGAAGGCGACTTCATCTTGATGGACTCCGTCAGGGGCCGCGAGCACGCCGTCCCCAACGTCGTCACGTTCAACGTCGTCGCCGACAAAGGCTCGAAGGCCGTCGCGCAGCGCAGGGTCCGCGTTGTTTGGGCGGACGCGCGCGTCGCTCAGAACTTGCGCGTAGGCTACGTGCGTAGCTTCGACGACACGCTCAGGGACTCGCTCTCGGCGCTCGGCGTCCAGGCCAAAGAGCTGAAGGTCGAGGACGTGAGCGCGGGCGACCTTTCAAAGTTCGACGCCATCATTATTGACAACCGGGGCTACCAGGCCCACCCGGAACTCATCGCCGCTAATCAACGTCTCCTCGATTACGTCCGCGAGGGCGGCACGCTGATAGTTTTCTACCACCGCACGAACGAGTGGAACCCGGACGCCGAAAGGAAGCGCGGGCAGCTCGCGCCTTACCCGCTCACGCTCGGCAACTCGCGCGTCACGGACGAGACCGCGCCCATCCAGTTCACGGAGCCGCAGCACCCGCTCCTGAACTATCCGAACAAGATTACGCCGGAAGATTTCGCCGGCTGGATTCAGGAGCGCGGGCTCTATTACCCGGACAAGTGGGACGCGCACTACAGCGCGCCGCTCAGCACGAGCGACAAAGGCGAAGCCCTGCTGAGCGGCGGCCTGCTCGCGGCCGACTACGGGCGCGGGCGCTACATCTACACGAGCATGGTCTGGTACAGGCAACTGCGCGCGGGCATCCCCGGCGCTTACCGCGTGCTCGCCAACATGATCAGCTACGGCCGATGAGGAAGGGATGAATGCTGAATGCGGAATGATGAATTCAAAAGCAGTTGTTTTAAATTCATCATTCCGCATTCAGCATTCCGCATTGCTTTCTTCCTCTGTGTCTCCGTGGTCCTTCCTTCGCTGGCCCAAAAGAAAGAGGCCCCACGCCTCTTCCCTGTCCGCCAGGATGGGAAGTGGGGTTACATCAACAACGCGGGCCAGGTGGTTATCGCGCCGCAGTTCGACGACGCGTGGGACTTCGCGGACGGGATGGCCTACGTGCGGGCGGGCGGGCGGCGCGGCGTCATAGACCAGACGGGGAACGTCGTCATTGACCTTCAGCAGGTTGACTTCGCCGGACGCTTCTCCGAGGGGCTCGCGCCGGTCCAGACGGGCGGGCAGAACCCGCGTCGCGGCTTCATAGACAAGGCCGGCAAGCTGGTCATCGCGCCGCAGTTCGACGCGGTCGAAGACTTCCTTGAGGGCTTGGCCGTCGTGATGGTCGAACGCAAGTATGGCTTCGTGGACAAGACGGGGCGGGTCGTCATCAAGCCGCAGTTCGAGAAAGCCTATCCCTTCCACGACGGCCTCGCGCTCGTCATCATCAACAGCAGGCACGGCTTCATAGACCGCCGTGGGAAGGTCGTCATTCCGGCCCAGTACCAGAACGCTTACCACTTTTCGGAGGGGCTCGCGAACGTCAAGCTGGGCCAGAAATACGGCTTCATAGACAAGAAGGGGAAGGTGGCGATTCAGCCGCAGTTCGACTTCACAGGGACTTTCTCGGAGGGCCTCGCGCCCGTCATCGTGGACGGCAAGTACGGCTTCGTGGACAAGGCTGGCAAGGTCGTCATCCCGCCGCAGTTTGAATGGACCGACGGCTTTTCGGAAGGCTTGGCCGTCATCTCCGAAAAGCGCAAGTACGGCTACATAGACCGCACGGGCCGCGTCGTCATCGCGCCCGACTTTGACACCGCGCTCCCCTTCTCCGGCGGCCTCGCCAAGATTTACATGAAGGGCAAACACGGCTACATAGACAAGACCGGCAGCTTCGTCTGGAAGCCTACGAAGTGACGCCCTCCAACTCGGCGCATGCGCGCGCGAGAAAAGTCTTCAGCATCTCCTCAACGCGCTCTTGCACCCCGGCGCTGATGCGGCGTTCGCCGATGAGTCCCGCCGCCAGGTGTAATTCTCTGGCGTGCGCGCGTCTTAGCTCGACGCGCAGGGCCATCCGCGTGAGGGTGCGCTCAGGCCCGAGTTCCTCGAAGGCGACGGCGTAGCGCAGCAGGTTCTTCTCTTCGGTCGCAGCCGGCCCCCACTCGACGCGCGACACGCTCTCGTCCCTGCGCTCCAGGTCAAAGCGGCCGCGCGCCGCGCCGACGAGCGGGATTTCGGCTCGCACGGTCCAGGCGGCCCTGTCCGCGCCCACGCGCTCGACTCGCTCCACGCCCGGCATCAGCCGCGCGAAGCTCCGCGGGTCCGCGAACAGCGCGCGCACGCTTTCCACGCCCGCCGCGACCTCCAGCTCCTCACGAAACTCAGCCCGGACACGAAACATACTCAACAACAGGAGTCAGAAGTCAGGAGTCAGGAGTCAGGAGAAAAGAAAATCAGAAGAACGGGCCTCAGCCTTTCATTCTGGATTCTGAATTCTGGATTCTGAATTCTCCCTTCTGACTTCTGACTTCTGACTCCTGCTCTTCACATCGCCGACGGAAAGAGGATGGCGTTGAAGAAGAGGCGCACGGTGGTGCGCCAGATGCCGCGGAAGCTGGGGTCTTCGGCGAAGAGGATGACGTGGCCGCGTCCCGAGTGCTCCTCGATGATGTAGGCCGTGCCGCGCAGTAGCCGCTCCGTGTTATTGGGCCAGATAAAGCCCGAGAGGCGCAACTCCTGCTTCTCGTCCGGCGAGAAGATGACGGCGTTCGTCCCCTCCTTCGACGGGCGGAAGAAGTAGCCGGAGTTGACCAGCACGGGCAGCGTCGCGTCCTCGTAGCCGTAGGTCAGATACGTCGTGCGGTCAACGCTCGCGCGCAGGATAGCGCCGGGCACGGCCTCTGGCACTTCTCCCGGTCGCGCCGAAGGCGAGGCGATGAGCGGCAGTTCGGGCGGCGCACCTTCGAGCTTCTCGGTCTGGTCCGACACTTCGCGCTGCTGTTCGGTCGCGGTCTGCCCCGCGCCCTGACGCCTGCGGCGCGTTCCCGCCTGCTGCGCTGTGCCAGTTTCCGCTTGCGGGGTCGGCGTCGGCGTCGGCTCGGCCCTGGCCTCCTCCGGCTTCTCCTGCTTCGTCTCGTCCTCTTCGGAGCCGACCAGCCGCGACGTAGTGAGGTTCACGTCCTTGAGCGCGGCGAAGACGGCCGCGCCCTTGACGCAGATTAAAGTCCCGCCGCCCTGCACCCAGGCACGCAGCGTCTCTATCCCGCTCTTGCCGAAGGAGGCGAAGTAGCGGTCGGGCGAGCCGTCAGGGATGACTATCACGTTGTAGCTCGCCAGGCTGGCGCGCTTGACGTTGGCAATGGTCATCGGCGTGAACTCGACGCCCGCCTTGTCGAAGAGCCACCAGAGCGCGCCGTAGCTGGATTGGTCCACGCCCTCGTCGGCCACCATGATGATGCGCGGCGGCTTCAAGCTCGCGATGTCCTCGGAGCCGACGCCCACGTCGCCCGTCTCGTAAAAACCACTGTTGATGGCCCAGACCTGCGCGCCCGTCTCGCGCGCGAGCCGCGCGATGGCGTCGTGCAAGCCTTCGGGGTTGCGCGAGACGCGGGCGACGATGGTGCCGCGCGGCCATTCGCGCCCGCCCGCCGTCAGTCGCCGCGTGGCGACGGCGATGCGGTAGCCCTCGCGCTGCAAACGGTAGGCGAGCACGGGCGCGGCGTTGGTGTCGTAAGGGATGACGTAAGCTATCTGTGCGCGCCCGCCCTGGACGCCGCCCGAGGGAACGTCAGAGTCGGTCAGACTCGCGGGCTCAGTGCGGACAGCGCCCGCGTCTTCGGTCCAGTACGCCTCGACGCCGAAGGCCAGGGGGAGCGACCAGGAGGTGATGTCGTAAAAGGCGTAGCTCTCTTTGAGCGCGCCCGCGCCGCGCCGCTCGTTGCGCGCGAAGCGCGCGAGCTGCTCGCGCAGGAACGCTGGGTCTTGCGCCGTGTCGGGCTCAAGCAGCGCCTTCGCCAAACGCTTCTGCGGCTGTGCCAAATCCACGACGTAAGAGCCTGCGGGGAAGCTGCGCGCCGCGCTCGTCTCGCGCCCCGTGTAGCTGTGCGCGTCCGTCGAGCCGAACTGCTCGCGCGCCACGCCGACCTCTATCCCCGCGCGCAAGAGAATCTCCACGAGAGAGCGCGCGTTACCCGCGTCGCGGCCGGGCACGAGCACGACGCGCTTCATGTTTCCGGTGCGCCCCTCCTCGATGCCGCTCCGCCTGAAGTCGTAATAATCCTTGAGACGCGCCTCGCGGTTGCGCGTCGCCGTGTCGAGCGTCGTCATGGAGGCGACGAAGTGCTTGGCGATGCCCGAGCGCAAAGTGACGATGGTGTCGTCATCGCGCCGCCAGCGGAGTCCTTTGAAGCCGCCGCCGTCCGTCTCGTAAGTCATGCCGGTCGCGCCCTGAAGCGCGGGCCAGGAGTCCCAGTAGAACGGGCCGAAGAGGTCGAAGACATCGCGCACGTAATAGTCCCAATTGCGCGCGTCGAACTGCGCGGCGTTCGCGCGTCCGAACTCGGCCATCCAGCGCGTCGTCTGCTCGGGCGGCAGGTTGGGATTGACGGGCAGCGCCGCCGGCGGGAAGAAGAACTGCGCCGGCTGGCCGTGGTGGTCCACGACGACCTGCGGGTTCCATTCGCGGTAAGCGCGCTGCATGTTCTGCGTCTCGACCTGAGTCGAGACGGAGTTGTCGCGATTCAAATCGAAGCGGTAACGGTTGTAGCGGCCGTAGACGGACCAGGGCTCGCGGTGCTCGGCCGCCAGCGGGTCCGGGTCGCCGACAGCGTTCGAGTTGTACCAGGTGACGAAGCGCTCGTGCCCGTCCGGGTTCTCGCAGACGTTGATGAGGACGACGCAGTTGCGCAAAATCTCAAGCGTCGCGGGCTCGTTCGACGCGGCCAGTTGATACAAGACCTGCATCATCGCCTCGAACGAGGCCGACTCGTTCCCGTGAATCGTGTAGGCGAGCCAGACGATCATGGGCGAGGATGAAGTGATGCGGCGAGCCTCTTCGGCCGGTGTGCGGCGCGGGTCCGCGAGGCGCGCGATGTCGGCTTTGATTTCCGCGAGGCGTTGAATGTTTTCGGGGGCGCTGACGGCGACGAGGTGCATCATGCGGTGCTCGTTGGTCTCGCCCATGTCCATCACGCGGACGCGGTCGGGCGCGGCCTGTGCTATCTTCTCAAGCACGCGCTCCATCATCGCGTAGTTGGTGTGGAACGCGCCCACGTCGTAGCGCAGCACGGACTGGGGGCGCGGGACCGAGTCGCGGTAAGGGCCGCGCGCGTAGAAGTCGAAGCGCGAGTCGTCGCGCTGAGAATACGCGAATGAAGTAAACAGGGTGCAGAGGAGCGCGAGTGCACGAAGCGAGCGGCTTGTCGAGATCATGCTGGCTTTTAGCTTTCTATTTCCGGCGAGTTTTCGGCAAAGACGCAAGCGATATTACCGCGCTTCAAACGGGAATGTAAAAGATGTTCCGCCGCCTTTGCGTGAAAGACCTGTCTCACGCTAGAGACGCTGGAGGAGCGTAGAAAGTTCCGGGGAATAACGACTATGAGCGAGAGATTTGGCACAAGATGTCCGCGCTGCGGCGAGGGGCTTTTGCGCGGCTGGGACGAGTTGAGCGAAGAGGAGCGCATGGTCGCGCGCCGGCTGCCCGAGTCGGCCGACTACTCACCGGGCGAGCGCGAAGCGATGCACAGGTGGTGCACTAACTGCTGGTACGAAGAGACCGAGAGCGCGCCCTGCGACGCCTGACGGCGATGGACGCGTCATCTGTTTATCGAGTAAATTGATTTCATTCGGGAGGACAAACTAGCGTTGGCGGACGAACTGTTAAAGTGGCGGTCGGAGTTTCCGATCCTGGAGAAGTGCGTCTATCTCATCTCGCACAGCCTGGGCGCGATGCCGCGCTCGACTTACGACCGGCTTCACGATTACGCCGAAGCCTGGGCGACGCGCGGCGTGCGCGCGTGGGCCGAAGGCTGGTGGGAGATGCCCGTCAAATTGGGTGACGAGGTCGCGCGCATCATCGGCGCGCCGCCCGGCTCGGTCGTCATGCACCAGAACGTCTCCGTCTGCCAGTCGCTCATCCTCTCGTGCTTCGACCCCGCGCCGCCACGGAACAAGATAGTCTATTCGGAACTCAACTTCCCTTCCGTGATGTACGTCTACGAGGCGCACGCCCGCGACGGGAGATTACGAATTGAGACCGTCAAGTCCGACGACGGCATTACCGTCCCGCTCGAACGCATGCTCGCGGCCATAGACGAGGAGACCTTGCTCGTCCCCATCTCGCACGTCCTCTTCAAGAGCGCCTTCCTACAGGACGCGCGCGCCATCACCGAGCGGGCGCACGAGGTCGGGGCGCGCGTCGTGCTGGACACGTATCAATCGGCTGGCACAGTTCCGTTCAGCGTCGAAGACCTCAAGGTAGACTTCGCCTGCGGCGGCTCCGTCAAGTGGCTCTGCGGCGGCCCCGGCGCGGGCTACCTTTACGTCCGCCCGGACTTGCAGAGCGAGCTTGAGCCGCGCACGACCGGATGGATGGCACACGAAGCGCCGTTCTCGTTTGAAAGCTCGATGCGCTACGCGCCGACCATCGCTCGCTTCCTGCACGGCTCGCCCGCCATCCCCGCGCTCTACGCCGCCGAGAGCGGCTACCGCATCATCAACGAGGTCGGCGTTCCCGCGATTCGCGAGAAGAGCGTGCGGCAGACGACGCGGCTGATAGAGCTGGCCGAGGAGGCTGGCTTTCGCGTGACGAGCCCGCACGACCCGGAGCGCCGAGGCGGGACCGTCACCATCGCGGCCGAGCACGCGGCGGCCGTCACCAAGGAGTTAATCCGCCGCGAGTTCATAGTTGACTACCGCCCGGGCGCGGGCGTCCGCATCTCCCCACACTTCTACACCAGGGACGAAGAACTCGAACTCATCGTCCGCGAGATGAAACAGATCCGCGACACGCGCGCCTACGCGGAGCACGAAGCGGCGGGCGCAGCATTTTAGAGCAGTGATAAGTGATAAGTGATAAGTGATAAGAAAAACCTCTTTCTTTTACTTATCACTTATCACTCATCACTTATCACTTAAATTATGTCCAACAATTACGGCGAGAACGCCCCCCTCTCTTACAACAAGTACCTGCGGGTGGCGGACCTGATCTGCTTGCAGGACTGTCTGTCGGAGCCCGTGCACCACGACGAGCTGCTGTTCATCACGATTCACCAGACGTACGAGCTGTGGTTCAAGCAGATTCTTCACGAGATTGACGCCGGCCTGGCGCAGCTCGCCGAGGACCGCGCGGCGGCCGCGTCGCGCTCGCTCCGCCGCGTGGTCGAGATAGAGAAAGTGCTCGTCCAGCAGATACACATTCTGGAGACGATGACGCCGATCAACTTCCTCGCCTTCCGCGACCAGTTGAATCCCGCGTCCGGTTTTCAGAGCATGCAGTTTCGCGAGATCGAATTCTCCTCCGGCCTCAAAGACCCGACCATCCTCGATAGCTTCCGCGACGACGAGTTCGCCGCCCCAAGACTTCAAGCGCGCCTCCAAACGCCGACGCTCTCCGACGCGCTCTACAGTTACCTGCGCCGCCGAGGCTTCGACGCGCCCGAAGACGACGCGGCCGCCACGGAAGATGAGCGCCGCCGCGCTTACGGCAAGCGCACGCGCGCCATACTGGAAATCCTCACGCACTTCGAGGACCGCTTCGAGGAGTTCCAGTTGATCGAAGCGCTGATTGAGCACGACGAGTACTTCTCGCTCTGGCGCTCACACCACGTCAAGATGGTCGAGCGCATGGTCGGGGCCAAACGCGGGACTGGCGGCTCCGAAGGCATAGGCTATCTTCGCACCACGCTCGACAAAAGGTTCTTCCCCGAACTCTGGGAGGCCCGCACCTACCTCGACACCAAGCACGGCGCGGCGGGCTGCCCGTTTTCCAAGTAAATGGGTCTAATGTATTCGCGGAGGATAAAAGGATATGTCAATGATTAAGACAGATAATCCAGCGGGGAGATTACATGCGATTCTCGAAGCAGCAAAATCACATACCGGTAATGGATTTATGCTATGGGCAAGAGTATTTGACATATCAATAATCAGCGACAAAATCTCTCCCGAGACTGAATTTGAAATAACGAGTCGTTTAATACAAGTCCGTAAAATGATTGATGAAATAGAAGAAGGCTTAAGAAGCATTGAAGGCATCAACCTTAACCTCTATCTCAGCCCCTTTTCTCGTATCCGTCACGTTATCCGCATTAGCTCAATAAACTTCGGTAATTATGAATCGCATTTGCAGCAAATCACAGAAGGCGACATGACAGTTCTCGCCTTCTGTGCCGAAGAATTATCTAAGTGGCAATCTGAGGCGACAATTGAAGAAGCACAACTTAAAGAATTAATAGATGACATTCAAGCTCTCTATGAACAAGTACGCGCCTCAGAATTAAAGCCTGAAATCAAAAACTTAATTCTTGATCAGCTTGAAATTATTCGAAGAGCAATACATGAGTATAGGATTAGAGGTGTGAAACGACTCAGTGAAGCACTAACCACAGTCGTTGGTGCATATGTATTAAATAGGGACTTATTGGAAAGCGAGAGCAACAAAGATGAGGTCAGGAGTTTTAAGGATACCCTTAGTAAATTTGCGTCGGTGGTAGCGTTTGCTTCGCATACTACTAGACTCCTCGAAGCGGCTAACACTTACCTTCGCCCACTACTGCCAGGCGGATAATGTTTATCTGAAGCAAGTATCAAGGATGAGAATCCAATTCCCCGAACGCTTCAACATGGCCGATTACTTCCTCTATCACAACGTCGAGGAAGGGCGCGAGAATAAGACCTGCCTTTATTACCGTGACGAAACTTTCACTTACGGCGATGCGGTCAGAATGTCTAACCGCGCGGGGAATGCTCTGCGCGAGTTGGGCGTGGAGATTGAAGACCGTGTGCTGATTGTGCTGCCGGACTGCCCGGAGTTCGTGTGGACTTGGTTCGGGGCGAGCCGCGTGGGCGCGGTGATTACGATGGTCAACCCGCTGCTGCCGGCCGAGGACTACAGGTATTACCTGGACTATACACGGGCGCGTTGCGCGGTCGTGCACGAATCCTTGCTGAAGAATTTCGAGGAGGCCGCGGAGGGCGCGCGTTACCTGCGCGACACGCTCGTCGTGGGCGCGGAGCGCGGGCGTTTTCTTTCGTTCGACGAAACGGTCAACGCGCAAATGGATGAGTGCGCGCCGGCCGAGACGCACCGCGACGACGTGGCGATCTGGCTCTTCACGTCCGGCTCGACGGGCCACCCGAAAGGGGCCGTGCACCTTCAGCACGACTTGCCTTACAACACGGAGGTCTTCGCCAGGCGCACGATGGGCGTCAATGAAAACGACCTGACGGTGTCTGTGCCAAAATTGTTCTTCGGCTACGCGACGGGGACGAACCTGCTCTTCCCCTTCGCCGTGGGCGGCGCGACCGCGCTCTTCAGCGAGCGTTCGACGCCTGAAAAGTTGTTCGAGGTCATAGAGCGTTACCGCCCGACTATCCTGACGACCGTCCCGACGATGATTAACGCGATGCTCAATGCCGAAGGGACGGCGCGCAGAGACATTTCTTCTTTGCGCTTCTGCTATTCGGCGGGCGAGGCGCTGCCGGTCGAGCTTTACACGCGCTGGATCGAGACTTTCGGCGTCGAAATCTGCGACGGCATAGGCTCCGCCGAGATGTTCCACATCTACATCACGAACCGACCCGATGATGTGAAACCCGGCAGCCTTGGCCGCGTCGTCGAAGGCTACGAGGCGCGCATCGTTGACGCCGAAGGGGTGGAAGTTCCCACGGGCGAGATGGGGACGCTGCGCGTCAAGGGCGACTCGGCGGCGCTTTGCTACTGGAACGCGCACGAGAAGTCCAAAGAGACTTTCGCGGGCGACTGGTGCACGACGGGCGACCAGTTCCACGTGGACGAGGAAGGCTATTACTGGTATCACGGCCGCACAGACGACATGCTGAAAGTCTCGGGCGTCTTCGTCGCGCCGGCGGAAATAGAGAACTGCCTGCTGCAACACGAGGCAGTCATGGAGGCGGCCGTCGTGGGCCACGACGACGGCTCCGGGCTGGTCAAGCCCAAAGCATTCGTCGTCGCGCGCGAAGGCCACGCGCCCACCGAAGAACTGGCACAAAATATCAAGGAGTTCGTCAAATCAAAGCTCGCGCTCTACAAGTACCCGCGCTGGGTCGAGTTCGTCCCCTCCCTCCCGAAGAACGACCGCGGCAAGATTGATCGGAAGAGATTAAAAGTAGTGATAAGTGATGAGTGATAAGTGATAAGAAAAAACTTCTTTCTTTTACTTATCACTTATCACTTATCACTTTCTTCGCATATGTCTTTCTCCACACGCATACGAGTCCGCTTCGGGGACTGCGACCCGGCGGGGCTGGTTTATTACCCGGTCATTTTTCATTACTGCCACGTTGCGATGGAGGAATTTTTCGCGGCGCGGTGCGGCACGCCCTACGACCGCTTGATGCGGGATGAGCGCCTGGGCTTTCCGACCGTCAACGTGCGGGCGGAATTCTTCGCGCCGCTCGTCTACGGCGACGAGGCCGAGGTCGAAGTCGCGGTCGCGCGCGTCGGGCAGAGTTCCGTGACATTCGTCTATGAAGTCAAGCGCGCGAGCGACCGCACGCTTTGCGCGCGCTCGACTCAGGTGCACGCGGCGATGGACCTGGACGCGCGGCGCGCAGTCCCCGTCCCGGCGCGATATCGCTCGATTTTGGGCCAAGATTAAATGGCCCCTGATTTCCAATTTTTCAGGGGACTTTGCTTTCTGGAAACTCGCCCCGACTAACACTTTCTCACAGGTGCGACTGTTAAAATATTTTCTCACCTGGACGGAGGGATCGCCTGTGAAGAAGTTTCTGCTCCTGCTCGCCGCAATCTTTGTGCTCGGGCTACCGATGGCAGCCTCGGCCGACACGATAACTTTCAACGCGCCCGCAACCGCGCCCAACGACGGGTCTGGAGGCCCGAGTAATTTCGACCTCGACCACCATAACGCCTACACGTGGAGCATCAAACATACTTTTGCCGCCGGTGAACAGATCACGTCGGCGAAACTTGTCTTCACGAACATCGCCAACTGGGACCCGAACCCGAATCGCCTCTACGTGAACCTCCTCGACTTCGCCCGGAATACGAATCACAACGCCGTCGGCGTGGTCCAGGACGCCCCGGACGATCCGACGCAGAGCAACGGCGGCTTTAGCGACTATTTCGATGTCAACGGCAACTACCTAGCCAACGGCGCGGAGCATATAGATTTGACGACGCTCGTCAATCTCTCCATGACGCCGAAGACCATCGAGTACACGTTCACCGCCCAACAGCTTTTGAAGCTGAACGAGTTTTTCAGCGCGCTGGATAACACCCTGGCGTTCGGCTTAGACCCTGACTGCCACTTCTGGAACAACGGCATCGCGTTCGTGATTACGACGAAGACCAACGCGCCGGTCCCGGAGCCGGCGACGATGGCCCTCCTCGGCACGGGCCTCGCCGGCCTCTACGCGCGACGCCGCCGCCAGCAACAGAAGGCGCAGAGCGACTCGTAAAAGCTTACCCTTTCTCCTGCCAAAAACTTAAAGGCGCGGGTGGAACGTGCTCCCCACCCGCGCCGATTTTTTAAGGGATGAGGGATGAAGAGTAAATGATGAACGCGGAATGATGAATGCGGAATGAAAAGGCAAACGCCTTTCATTCATCATTCCGCACTCCGCATTCCGCATTTCTTATTCATCCCTCATCCCTTAACGCCGCAGGCGTTGCGCGAGTGTGCGGATGACACTGGCGGCGATGGTCGGGTCGCGGTCGAGTGCGGAGCGGAAGGCGTCGCCGTTGAGGCGCAGGGCGCGCGTGCCCTCGTCGCCCGCGACGAGCGTGGCCGAGCGCGGCGCGGGGTCGAGCACGGCCAGCTCGCCTATGAAGCCGCCGGCCTTCTCCACCCCGATGAATCTCTCGCCCTCGCCCTCCTTCTTCAGAATCCTGACCTCGCCCGCGAGCAGGATGAAGACCTCGTTGCCCGGCTCGCCTTCGACGCAGAGCGTCTCGCCCGGCGCGAACTCGTCCTCGCGGCTGGCGCGGGCCAATTCCGCCAGGCCCTCCGGCCCGATCCTCGAAAAGACGGGGGCCGAGCGCAGCGCGATCATCTTCTCGATGGTAATCAAGTGGCGGTGCGTGCCCTGGTCCGCGCCCGCGCGCTCTTTGAGGTGCACGGCCGTCTCGCGCACCAGCTCGTGCTCGTCAGCCGACATGCGCGCGAGCGTCTCCGCGTCGGCCGCGCCGCGCTCGCCGAGCG
>JADMIO011113646.1_pt1 | contig 12500 bp, 9 predicted proteins | sample 8958161 | NCBI WGS metagenome assembly JADMIO01 (sample SAMN16585339, study PRJNA669376) | soil metagenome | isolation source: Crop rotation soil | place: USA: Cullars Rotation, Alabama | collected 2011 | reverse complement strand
GGCCGCCCGCCAGCCACGGACACGTGGCGTCCAGCAGTCCGGAGCCGAGGTCGACGACGACGGGGACGCCGAGCGTGCCGAGCTCGGCGACGGACGTGGACTCGGTGAACCCGTCGATCCGGTAGTTGGACGGATGGACCTTGAGTGCGAGCGCCGTCGCCGGACCACAGCCAGCGCGGTAGTCGGCGAGCCGCGTGCGGTTCGTGGTGCCGACGTCCACGAGGCGGGCCCCGGACTGGGCCAGCACCTCGGGCACGCGGAACCCGCCGCCGATCTCGACGCTCTCGCCGCGAGCGACGAGCACCTCGCGGCCGGCGGCCATCGTGGCGGCCACGAGCAGGACCGCGGCCGCGTTGTTGTTGACGACGAGTGCGGCCTCGCTCCCGCAGAGCCGGGCGAGCAGCGACCCGACGGCGTCCTGGCGGGAGCCCCGCCGCCCCGTGGCGAGATCGAGCTCCAGGTTGGTCGGGCGGCCCACCTGGCGGTGCTCCATCGGTGCCCGGCCGAGGTTCGTGTGCAGCAGGACACCGGATGCGTTCACCACCGGACCGAGCAACGACCGGCGCAGCGTCTCGGCTCGCTCGTCGGCGTGCGCCCAGTCCCCGACCGCGATCGCCTCTCGCGCCACGTCAACCAGCAACGGGTGGGGCAAGCCCGAACCCATCAACGATCTGGCGAGCGCGTCGACCGACGGCGGCCGGGGCATCGCCCCGCTGTCCTCCCCCACGGACGCGACCCTACCGGTGCCCGTCCGATGCTCACTCGGCAGGCGCGGGCTCCGCATCCACGGTGGCGGCCGGCGGTCGGCGCTCCCGATAGTCCCGGGCTCCGCCGGCCTCGGGCTCGACCTCCAACGTGACGCCGTCGATGCCCACGACGCGCACGCGATCACCCCGGCCGACCGGTGTGGCGCGGTTCGTGCGCGCCCGCCACTGCGCGCCGCGCACCTCGACGACACCTTCGGGGTCGACGGCCAGAACGGCCTCGCCCATCTCCCCGATCATCCACTCCCGACCGATCGTCGGCGTGGCGAAGCGCGTCCGCACCATTGACGGCATCCCGACCACGAACGCGAGCGCGACGCCGATCGCGCCGACGGCCAGCGTGATCCACGACAAGGTGAGCCCGTCGCGGTACAGCCAGAGCGCCCCGACCAGGTGGGTGACGAACCCGACGCCGGTCCAGAACCGTGGGATGCCGACCTGCACGTCCACGGCGAAGGCGACCATCGACGCCACGATCAGCGCGACTGCCCAACCCCGCACGGGCAGCGCACCGAAGCCGTAGCAGCCGAGCACCAGCGTGCCGACGCCGACGAGCCCGGCGACGCCGACGCCAGCGGTGAAGAACTCGAACACGAGCAGCGCAAGGCCGGTGATGAACAGGAGGTAGGCGACGGGCGGGCTGGCGACGGTGTGGAAGAGCCGCTCGGCCAGGCCCAGATCGGCGAAGCGCGTCTGGGTCAGCTGCAGCTGCGTCGTGTCACCGACCTTGGTCTCCCGCGCCGTGTCGAGCGTGTGACCCTGGTACTCCAGCCCGTCGAGCCCGGCGATCATGTTCTTGACGATCTCGATGGTGGGGTCCGTCCCACCGATGCGCACCAGGCCGAGGTCCCGCGCGTCCTGCGCACCGACCGTGCGATCCCGCAGCGCCTCGGCCGCCGTCCCGAGCTGCAACGTGACCCCCGCGGGATGGAGCGGTTCGCCGAAGTTGCCGATCTTCGTGCGCCCAGCGATGCCCGTGGCAGCGGCCGCCCCGAGCAGCTGACCGGACAAGCCGGTGGCGCGCGACCCCGACGGGCCGACCCAGATGGCCACCGGGATCTTGGCGGTGGCGATGGCGACGGCCAAGCGCTCCATGCGGGCCCGGCCGACGACCGCGCCCTTGCTGTTCATCTGCAGCACGATGGCCTGCGAGCCGTCGTCCACGGCCCGGTCGATGGCGTGCTCGATGCCGTCGGCGAGGACGGCGTCGATCAGCCCGGTGACCTTGAACACGTCGACGGCGGCGTTGAAGGCCGGGGCCGGAGCGTCCTGCGCGGGGGTCGCGTCCTGGGCCGACGCCCGTCCGGCGAGCCCGAGCACCGCCGCGGCACCGAGAAGAACGATGGCTACGATCTGGCGTCGACCGGGTTGTCGAGGGCTGGGCCTGCGCACGAGGTCCCTCCGGAGGGAGTGTGGTTCCACTGCAGTTGTTCACCGCCTCGCGGCTGGCGATCGTTGCAGGCAAGGGCGGAGTGGGGAAGACCACGGTAACGGCCGCAGTGGCCCGTGCGGCAGCCGACCAAGGACTTCGGGTGCTCGTCGTCGACGTCGACGGCCGGCCCGGTCTGGCCGAGCTCCTCGGTGGCCAGGGCACCCTTCCCTACGGCGGGACGGTGCTGGTGGACGGGCTCGGACCGGACGGCACCGGCCGGGTGAGCGGGCGCAGCATCGCCGCCTCCCGGGCCCTGATCGAGTACCTCGACGACCACGGGCTGCTCCGTGTGTCCAAGCGGCTCGTGAACACGGGGTTCGTCGAGGTGGTGTCGACCGCCGCGCCCGGGATCGACGACCTGCTCGTGCTCGGCAAGATCAAGCAGATCGAGCGGGCCGGCGACTACGACCTGATCGTGGTGGACGGCCCGGCCGCCGGGCACGCCATCACGTTCCTGCTGGCCGCGTCGGCGCTCTACGACGCCGTGCGCGTCGGGCCGATCAACATCCAGGCCCGTGACGTCCTCGAGATGCTGAAGGACCCCGAGCGGTGCCAGGTCATCCTCGTGACCATCCCGGAGGAGACACCGGTCAACGAGACGATCGAGACCGCGGCCGCCCTCGAGGAGCGGGTCGGCGTGCGCCTCGGGCCCATCGTGGTGAACGGCACGGACTCGGACGGGTTGGCGGTGCCCGAGCCGACCGGCGCGACCACCAGCCGGACTCGCCACCGGGCGGCGCTGATGGAGGCGGCCGCCTACCGCCGGCGCCGGGCCACCGATCAGGCCGAGCAGGTGCAGCGGCTCGCCGACGAGCTGGACCAGCCGCAGGTGCTGTTGCCGTTCGTGTTCGCGGCCGGGCTGCACGCCGACGACATCAAGGCGCTCGCCGCCGTGGTGGCGGGTTCGTGACGCTCGCCCGGTTGCTCGACGAGTCGTCGGTGCTCGTGTGCGCCGGCGCCGGTGGCGTGGGCAAGACGACGGCGGCGGCGTCGATGGCGCTCGCCGCCGCGCAGCGGGGCCGGCGGGTCGTGGTGGTGACGATCGATCCGGCCAAGCGCCTCGCCGACGCGATGGGCGTGACGTTGTCGCACGAGCCGTCTCCCGTCGAGGGCGTCGAGCCGGGCGAGCTGTGGGCCGTGATGCTCGACACCCGTTCGACGTTCGACGAGCTGGTGCGCACGTACTCGGCCGACTCGGTGCAGGCCGAGCGCATCCTCGCCAACCGCTTCTACCGCAACATGTCCGGCTCGCTGTCGGGCACGCAGGAGTACATGGCGGCCGAGAAGCTCTACGCGCTGCACAACGACGAGCGCTTCGACCTCGTCGTGGTCGACACGCCGCCGACGCGCAACGCGCTGGACTTCCTGGACGCGCCGTCGCGGCTGGTGCGCTTCCTCGACCATCGGCTCTACCGCGTCCTCGTGGCGCCGACGCGCATCGGGATGAAGGTGGCCAACGTCGCCGCGCAGGCCTTCTTGAAGACGATCTCGCGAGTGGTCGGTGGTGATGCCATCGCCGATGCCATCTCGTTCTTCCAGGCGTTCGACGGGATGGAGGCCGGGTTCCGCAAGCGGGCGGACGCGGTGATGACGCTGCTGCGGAGCAAGGAGACGAGCTACGTGCTCGTCACGTCGGCGAGGCGCGAGGCCGTGGAGGAGGCGGTGTTCTTCGCCGGACGTCTGCGCGATCAGATGCTGCACGTCTCGGCCGTCGTCGCCAACCGCGTGCACCCGGTGTTCGCGCCGGAGCTCTCCGAGGACGAGGTCCGAGCGGAAGCGGCCAAGCAGGTCCGTACGAAGGCCGGCGCGCTGTGGGCCAACCTGGCCACGCTGCGGGCCGTGGCGGCGAGCGAGCGCCAGGCCCTCGAACCGGTCATGAAGGCGGCCGGCGGACCGAAGGGCACCGTGCTGGCGTCGGTCCCCCTGCTCGACCACGACGTCCACGACCTCGAGTCGCTCGCCGAAGTGGCGACCCACCTGGTCTGACGATCAGAAGGCCAGCGACGAGGCGAGGTCGGCGAGGGCGGGGCCGGGGGAGAGACCGAGCTCGGCTTGGCTCGTGACGGCGCGCTGCACCACGTCGCGCGCCGCCGCGCGCCGGCCCTGCACGATGAGCGCCTCGGCGGCGCGGACGTAGCGATCCTCGCCGAACGGTTCGACGGCGATGGCCGCGTCGAGGAGGCGCACCGCTTCGTCGAGCTCGCCGGTGCGCAGCGATTCGGCCGCCGCCAGGTCGACCAACGAGAGGAACCGACGCCGCAACCGCTCGCGCGGCGCGGCGGTCCAGTCCTCGTACGCGTCCCCGGGCAGCAGCTCACCCGGATAGGCGCCGATCGCCAGGCGGGCCAGACCCGGGCGGCTGACGGGATCGGCGGCGAGTGCGTCCGTCGCCGCTCGCTCGAACTGGTCGATGTCGACGATGACCGATGGCGCGAGCACCAGCGACTCGCCCTGGCGCACGACCACCTCGCCCGTCTGCTGGCGGACCCGGTTCAGCAGGTTGCGAAGGCGTTGGCGGCCGGTGGCGGCGTCGGCGTCCGGCCACAGCAGGTCGACGGCCTGGTCGGTCGTGACGGTGCCCCGCAGCGCGAGCAGCTTCACGAGCGTGGCGGGATGGCCGGGCGCGGGCGTCACGTCGTCCGAGCCGCGACGAGCGGCGAAGCCACCGAGCAGCGCGAGTCGCACGGGCGAGTCCGTGCCCGCGTCCTCGCCGTCGGTCGCCGGCCACACGTCGGCGAGCATCCGCACGAGCAACCCCTCGTGGCGCTGCGGCAGGTCGGGCACGTTCATGCGGCGGACCTCGGTGAGCGCATCGTCGACGAGCCGGCGGGCGAGCTCCCGGTCACCTCGGCGCAGCGCGGCCACGGCGCGCAGCAGGCGGCGCGCCCATCGATCGCGTTCCACCGCGTAGGCCGTGCCGTCACGCGACGCCAGGATCTGCTCGGCCACCTCCGGATCGCCGTACATCGCCTCGACGCGGCTGGTGATCGACTCGGTCTTGTCCTCCATCACCGGGCCGTACGCGCGCTCGTTGAACCGGTCGAGGTACTCGCGCCAGCCCGTGTCGGGACCCAGCGCCGCGAGCATGTCGGTGGTGATGGCGAGGAACTCGCCGCCCGCGTACTCGGCCAGCCACCGGCCCGGGTGACGCTCGGCGTCGTCGAGCCAGCGGTACGTGGCGTCGAGATCGCCCCGATGGGCGCAGATCCACGCCGCGGCCCACGCCGCGTACCCGACGACCTGGCTGTCGCCGAGCCGCCGCCCCGTGTCGGCCGCCTCGCGAGCCAGCGCTTCGGCTTCCGCTGACCGACCGAGGAAGTCGACGATCTCGCAGTAGTAGGTGAGCGCCAGCGCCCGCTCCCGACTCGACGCCGGGAGCAGCGCGAGCGCGGCGGACATCTGCTCGGCGGCCCGCTCGCCCTTGCCGCCGTGGAAGGACACGAGGAAGGCCTGGCGCTGCAGGGCGAACGACTCCCACCGCGTCTCGCCGGCGAGGTGCAACAGCGCCACCGCTTCGCTGAACGCGTCGTCGGCCGCGTCGACGTGCATCGCACCGGTGGAGATGGCCAGAGCCGGCCCGAGCGCGAGCAGCGCCCGGGCGCGGGTGACGCGCTCGGCGGGAGGGGTCGTGTCGAGGAGGTCTCGCGACTCGGCGATGGCCCGGTCGATGTCACCGTCGACGAGGAGGTCTCGAGCGCGCTCGGCCCGCAGCGCGCGCTGGGCGGCCGTCCCCGGCTCGGCGAGGCGCAGGCCGTGAACGATCCACGCCCGGCGCCGTTCCGGATCCCTGGTCTCGGCGACGCGAGCGGCGGCGAGCAGCACCTCGGGGTGGCGCCCGAGCCGCTCCTCGCCGAGCAGCTCGACGAGCGTCTGCAAGGACGAGACCCCGAGTCCCTCGAGCTGCGTCCAGTGCTCGCTCGCCAAGAGCTCGCCGAGCGCGTCGAGCCAGCCGTCGGCGGCCAGCCACGTGACCGCGGTGCCGAGCTCCCCTCTCGCCGCGTAGTGGCGGGCGACTGCGGCCGCGGTGGCCGTGGGGGTGGGCTCGGTCGTCAACGTCTCGCGCACGGGATCGGGAAGGACCGCCCAGCCGTCGCCGCGCGCGGCCATCGGCAGGCCGCTGTCCACGAGCGCCTCGTACGCGCCCGGGCCGGCAACCAGCTCGACGGCGGCCGGGTCGAGGAGGGGAAGGCGCACGACGGGGCGGAGGCGCTCGAGGTGCGGCCCGAGGAGATCGCTCACCAACCCGGCGAGCAACGAGGCGCCGGCGTCGTCGGGCCTCGCCGCCCGCTCTGTGTCGCCGCTGACCGCCCACACGGTCACCGCGGCCGGCCACCCGCCGGTCACGTCGAGCACGTGGCGGACCCACGGGTCGTCCGCCGCCCGGTCGAACATCTCGCCGATCTCGGTCGCGTCGAAGCGGAGGTCGTCCGGGCCGAGGCGCACCGTGTCGGCTCGGGTCCCGTAGCGGCCGAGCACCGTGTCGGGGATGCGCCGGCCGGCGACGAGCAGGCGGCACCCGGTGGGCAGGTCGGTCGCCAGCGACGCCAGCCACGCGGCGGCCTCCGGCGACGCGTGCTGCGCGTCGTCCACGGCGACGAGCACCGCGTCAGGGCGATGGACGAGGGAACCGATCAGGCGGTCGAGCGCCTCGTCCGCTTCGAAGCCGGTCATGGCGTCGGCCAGGTCCGACAGGCCGGCCCGGCGCAGGCTGCGGACGGTCCCGGCCACGATGGCGGCCAGGTCCGTGGGGCCGGTCAGCGACAGCCGCAGCGTGGCGAGCTCGGCTTCGCGGGCGACGTGGTTGGCCAGCGTGCTCTTCCCGTAGCCGCCGGGCGCAGCGAGCGCGACGATCCGAGCGCCCGCGCAGCGATCGATGAGGCGGCGTCGTTCGAGGACGCGCCCGTCGACCCCGGGATGCCGTGGTCGTCCGCCCACCCGGCCGAGACTACCGAGCGTGGTCACCGTGGCTCCCGGTCCCCGCCGGCTGCGCCACACGGTCCGCCCGACCATGCCGGATAGGGTTCCGCTTCGTGCACGTGCTCATCGCCACCGACGCCGACTGGGTCCTCGACGAGGTCCGCGCCGCCCTCGAGGGATCGGGCACGACGTTCACGGTCTGCCGCAACGGCCGCGCCGTGACCGACGCCGTGAAGGCCCGCCAGCCCGACGTCGCCGTCCTCGATCTGCAGGTCGGTTCGATGGGGGGCATGGCCGTCACGATGAGCCTGCGCCTCGACGAGTCGGCCGGCGCGCTCCCCCACGTCCCCGTCGTGATGCTGCTGGACCGGGTGGCGGACGTCCACCTCGCCCGTCGTTCCGGCGCCGAAGGCTGGATGGTCAAACCGCTCGATCCGCTGCGGTTGCGCAAGGCCGTGACGGCGGTGACCACCGGCGGCCAGCACCACGAGGGGCTCCCGGCCTCGCCCGTCGCCGAATCCCGGGATGGAGAACCGGCCACCACGGGCTAGAGTTCGCACGCTCTACTCACGGGGAGTAGCGCAGCTTGGTTAGCGCGCCACGTTCGGGACGTGGAGGCCGGGAGTTCAAATCTCCCCTCCCCGACGGCAAGCCCAGGTCGCTGACCTGGGCTTTCTGCTTTGTGCGCTGCCCGCCTCTGCCCCGCCTCCCGCTGCTGTCCCCGGAACCCCGGCCGAGAAGCAGCATCCGGTGACACAAGCCGGGCCCAGGACCCGCCAGCCGGGAGCCTCGGCCCGAGCCTTTGAGCAGACCTTCGCGAACTTCTGAGGCCCCGAGCGCACCGTGAGCCCATCAGCCCACGCACGAAGGACCCGGAACCATGACCATCGCACTCCACCCCGAGCAGACCCACCACCACCCCGGCAAGCGCTTCGCCGTCCTCGGCGCCGCGGCCGCCCTCGCCATCAGCGCCGGCGCCTACCTCGCCGTCCACGACAGCAGCTCCCCGGTCCACCTCCCCAAGGTCCCCACGATCGATCAGCACCACGAGCCCGAGTCGCCGCTGGTCTCCCGGACGGACATGACCAAGCCCCGCTGACATCGAACCGATGCCCCCGAACGAGGCCGGTCCCGGCGTCTCACGTCATGGTGCGTGACGCCGGGACCGGTCGTTCGTGTTCGGCAGGTGTTGAATGGCGACGACCACCTACCCACACCGACGAGCACCTACACCCGTGTGGCTACCACCCTTGCTCATCCCCCGTTCCGAGCTGACACTGCCCGCCGATGGGTGCACTCGGGCTGCGGGTCCGCACGTGGGTCCGGCGCTCGCGACGGCTGATCTTGATCGCGGCCGTGCTCGTCGGCGTGGCCTCGGGGCTGTCGATCGGCGTCGCCGCCGGCACCAGGCGGACGCAATCCGCCCCGGACCGTTACACGGCCGCGTTCGGCGGCGATCCCACCTTCGTCATCACCCAGAGCTTCGGCCCTCCACTCACCGATCGAGTGCGGATGCTCCCCGGCGTGGTGAGCGCCACGAGCATCACGTTCATCACGTCGTTCCTCGTGGCCCCCGACGACGGTTCGCTCGTCTTCGAGCCGAACCCGTTCGCCGGCGACACCGACTTCCTCGGGGGCCGGGTCACGGAGGGCCGCCTGCCCGATCCGGGTTCACCGAACGAGCTCGTCGTCAACACCACCCTGTACGACACGCTGCACGACGAGCACGGCGTGCGGGTGGGCGACCAGCTGCAGGTGGTCTCGTTCGATCAGGATCAGGTGAACCGCAATGCGTTCGACTCCGGTGAGGGTCCCGCGTTGGCCCCCTTCACCGCGACGCTCGTCGGCGTCGTCCAGGCACCCGTCGAGTTCGACGATCCGTCACCGTCCCTCACCTTCCCGCCGTCCTTCCTCGCCGCCCATCCGACGGTCGGTGTCGTCCAGAGCCGCGTCGCCGTCGAGCTGGCCGACGGCGCCGACCCGGACGCGATCCTGGACTCCGTGCGCGCGTTGCCCGGCGGCGACGGCGCGTTCGCGACGCCGGATCGGTTGGTGAGCGACGACGCGCGACGGGCGGTGCGGTTCCAGGTGACCGCGCTGTGGCTCGTCCTCGCCGTCACTGCGCTCGCCGCCGCCGCCATCGTCTCGCAGGTGATCGGCCGGGCCGTGCGCACGACGGCCGACGACCGGGCCGCGCTCGCCGCCTCGGGCTGGCGCCCGCGGGACCGGGCCGTGGAGCGCGTCGTCGAGGGTGGGCTCATCGTGCTCCTGTCGATCCCGGTCGCCATCGCGGTGGGGTTCGCGACGGCAGCGGTCTTCCCCCTCGGCGTCCTGCGCTCGTTCGAACCCCACCGAGGGCCCACGCTCGACTGGACGGCCATCGCGCTCGGAACACTCGTCGTCGCCCTCGTCACCGGGTTCGCCGCCGCACCGGCCGGCCACCGATCCGACGCCCGCGTGACGCTGGAGCGCCGCCCCGGACGCCTCACTCGGCTGCTCGCCGCCAGCAGGGCGGGTGTCCCACTCACCGTCGGGGCGGGTCTCGTCACGGCGGGGCCGCGCGGCGGGCGGCGTTCGCTCGGCTCGATCGTCGCCGGCGCGGCCGGTCTGGCGGCGATCGCCGGCTCCGTGGTGGTCGCGTCGTCGCTCACGGACATCGCCGACACGCCCTCGCGCTGGGGCGTCAACTACGACCGCCTCTTCGGCAACCCGTACGTGCCGACCACCAACGACATCGTGACGCCGGTGCTCGGCGTCCCAGGCGTCGCGGCGCTGACGGCCGCGACGTTCGACGCCGTTCGCCTCGGCGGTCACGACGTCCCGGTCTTCGCGTTCGAGGCGGTGACCGGCGGGTTGGTGCCGGTGATCCTCGAGGGGCGAGCTCCAGAAGGGGCTGACGAGATCGGACTCGGCAGCGAAGTGGCCCGGCGCCTCGGAGTGGGCGTCGGCGACGAGATCGACGCCGTCGGACCCAACGGTGATGCGGCCCGGTTGCGCATCGTCGGGCGCGTCGTGACGCCGGACAGCGCCGGCGGCGGCGCCGCGATGACGTTCGTCGGGCTGCAGCGCCTCGACCCGGCCGTCACCCGCAACGTGCTGCTCGCGAACCTCCGGCCGGACGCCGCGCCCGACACGGCCGATGCCATCGCCACCGCCAACTTCAGCCCGCCAGGTGCGATCCCCGTCCCGACCAGCGTGCGCGCGCTGCGCCGCGTGACTGCCGCGCCCCTCCTCCTCGCTGCCGTGCTCAGCCTCCTGCTCGTCGTGGCCGGTGGCTACCTGCTGGCGACATCGGTGCGGACCCGGCGGCGGGAGCTCGCCGTGCTGCGAGCCCTCGGCGCCAACGGCGGTCAGCTGCGTCGCATCGTCCATTGGCACGCGACGCTCACCGGTGCGCTCGCGCTGGCGATCGGTGTGCCGGCCGGGTGGGTCCTCGGCCGCTGGATCGTGCGGCTGATGACCGACGCGATCGGCGTCGTGCCGGGCGCGCACATCCCCTGGGCCGAAGTGGCCGGCGGCGTCGCCGCGGTCGTCGTGATCGTGAACCTGCTCGCCGTGCTGCCCGCTCGACGAGCGTCGTCTGCCGAGACGACGCTCGTCCTCCGCGAAGCCTGAGCCTCAGCGCAGCCCGACGGTGTCCGTGCGCCAGAACGCGTCGGGGTACACCAGTGCACCGGTGACGGACGGGTCGTAGGCCGGCAGCCGGTACGCCATGAAGGCCGCCCGCGGGATGCGAACCGACGGCGCCGTGAAGCCGAGGTCGGCCGCCCCCTCGAACCCGAAGCGTGGGTAGTACGACGGGTGCCCTTCGAGGAACACGAGCGGTTCTGGGCGGCCGGCGAACCCGGCCAGCGTGGTGCGGATCAGCTGCCCGCCGATGCCGAGACGCTGCAGGTCGGGACGCACCCCGATCGGGCTGAGCACCAACACGTCGACGAGCCGCTTCGGCGCATCGACGATGGCGTGGGAGTACAGGACGTGGCCCACGAGCTCGCCACCGCGCTCCCCGACGAAGGACAGCTCGTCCTCCCACGACCACGAGGCGCGCAGCGCGTCGAGCAACGGACCGATCTGCGGATCTCCCCCGAACGCCGCGATCGACAGGTCCCGGACGGCGGCGAGCTCCTCGGCGCGCATCACGCGCACCGTGACATCGGAACGGGGGACTTCAGCGAATGGCACGGCCGGCGACCGTACGGGAACGTCCGGCAGGGACGTCGATCTAATACGTGTCTTCGGCGCGCCGGCGCGGGCCTTCGTACCCGTCGGTCGGCGTGACCTGGCGCCGGTCGAGCGGCGGCTTGGCGTTCGGGACGGCGGCGTACCCGTCGCGGTAGATCTTCCAGTCGAGATCGGGCCAGATCTGGGCGAACGTCGGCACGGCGTAGTGCGCGAGGATCGCCCGCACCACGCGCTCACCGGCCAGGACGTCCACGGCGTCTTTCATCCCGAGCAGCGCGGCGGGGTGCTCGCGCCAGTCGGTCTCGACCACCGGCTCCAGCGTGGGCGCCGACGTCCTGTGAGATCGCCACATGCCTTCGACCGTAGTCAACGATCAAGGATTTGTAAAGGCAGGGTCCGCATCACCGCGGAGCGAGGCTGATCAGCGTCAGGAATGCGTCGCCATGTCGCCGAATAGCCTGGGTACGTGCATCGGCCGTTCCGATACGCGCCTCCGCCGCTCGGGCCGCACACGTTCCTGCGGCCCCGCCTCGTCGGTACCTTGGCGCGCCGGTTCGACCTGCGGCTCATCGCCATCGAGGCCGGGGCCGGGTTCGGCAAGACCACGTTGCTCACCCAGGCGCTCGACGAGAACCGCCTCGCCCCGGCCGGGCGCGACGTCTGGCTCTCCTGCGACGCCGCTGACGGCACCCCGTCGCGCCTGCTCGGGGGCCTGCTCACCGCGCTCGGGCGCCCGCCCACGCTCGATGTCCTGCCGACGGTCGGTGATGTCGCCGAGGCCGTCTGGTCCGCCAGCCCCGAGTCCGTGTGCCTCGTCATCGACGACGTGCACTGGATCGACCCGCAGTCGGCCGGGATGGCCGTGCTCGCCGAGCTCGTCGACGAGCTGCCGTCCAACGCCAGCCTCGTTCTCGCCGGCCGGCGGCTCCCGGCGGTCGGGCTCGCCCGGCTCGTGGCGGCCGGCCGGGCGGTGCGGTTCCACGAGCCCGACCTCGCCCTCAACACCGCCGAGGCGACGCAGTTGGCCGAACGGCACGGCGCCGACCCCGACATCCTCGTGACGATGGGCGGCTGGCCCGCGCTCGCCGAGCTGGCGGCCGTCGCCGGGCAGGCCATCGCCATGCGGTTCGTCGAGGAGGAGATCCTGGCGCCGCTCGGCGACGAGGACCGGTTCGCGTTCCTCTGCGCGGTGGCCGTCGGCGGTG
>JADMIO011121766.1_pt1 | contig 12503 bp, 9 predicted proteins | sample 8958161 | NCBI WGS metagenome assembly JADMIO01 (sample SAMN16585339, study PRJNA669376) | soil metagenome | isolation source: Crop rotation soil | place: USA: Cullars Rotation, Alabama | collected 2011 | reverse complement strand
GCTCGGCCAGCGCATGCAGGCAGCGCTCGACCGTCGCGATGTCATCCAATCCCGCTTGTGGCTCGGCATGAAGCTCCGGCACGTGGAACTGCGCCGTCAAACTCTCGCGGCGTCGCGCCTTCCGGCCCGACGACTCGGCCAGCATGCGGCTCGTTCCGAGGATGAACGAACCGATCTGATCCGGATTGCGGACCTCGCCCGCTCGCAGCCGCTCAATCGTGACGAGAAGCACCTCCTGCGCGAGATCGTCGGCGGCGCCGTCATCGCGGAGATGCTTCACGCCGTACAGCCGGACACGGCGTGCGAAACGGCGATACAACTCCGACTCCTCCGCCTGCGCCGAGCCTGGTGGCGACGAGGCGATGGCTCTGGCGAGTTCGCCATCGCTCGCCGTCAACGGACTGGTGTCGGCACTCCCATGCACAACTGCGACGCTAACATAGAAATATGCCCGTCGGTCGTGGAGGACGACAAAGTCAGTCCGTGGGGGGCCGCTGGCCCAGGTCGCGGCTGGTCGGCGGACCCTTCAGCCAGTTGATGTCCCACGCTGAATCGACCGTAATGAACACCAGCGCATCGTCCGATGACCAGGCCTGGTGGTGCATGCGGGCGGGAAGGTAATTGAAGCCCCCGGGTCCGAGTTCGTGGCGCTGGCCCTCGTGTTCAAATACCATCGTGCCCTTGATCACCGTGTGGGTTTCGTTTGCGCTGTGCCAGTGCATCGGCACGTGCATCTGTTTTGGCACGCGAATCAGCAACTGCGTGGCTTGCGTCTTGGGATCGACGCGCAGAATGGCCACCTGCGGTGAGTCGGCGCCGAGTTCGGGAACGATCGGCTGCCACTTCAGATCCCCGTACTGCGAACTGACTGACTGCTTGGGGTTGTCGCCCGCCTGACTTGCAGCGGCTGCGTCGTGGTGCGTGGGTGACTGCGCCGGAAGCGCCAGGGCGACCAGAAGGCTGACGGTCCAGGTCATTAACATGATGTGTGCGGCTCCTTGTTGGACGGTATCCGTCGTGTGTCTGACAGGAAGTGCCGCGACGGCCGCACGTGTTACATGTCCTATATTGTGACGATGAGTGAGGGGATTGCCGGTCTTCGATATGTCAGTGACTTCCTTGAACCAGCGGCGCACGACCTGCTGCTGGGGGCGGTTGACCAAGAAACGTGGTTGACGTCAGCGGATCACAGAGTTCAGATCTACGGTTATCGATACAACCATGTCCTTCGCGAGGCATGCCCGGCCGCCAGCCTGCCGCAATGGGCCAACGAACTGGCGCAACGGCTCTTTCGTGAGGGCGTCGTCCCTGCCGTGCCAGACCAGCTGGTGATCAACGATTATCCGCCGGGCACCGGCATCTTTCCGCACGTTGATCAGGCGGTCTTTGGGGAGACGGTCGCCTCACTGAGCCTCGGCTCGACCTGCGTCATGCAATTCACCCACTCCGAGTCGCAGCGAGTCGAGTATCGTCTGCTCGAGCCGCGAAGTGCGTTGATTCTGTCAGGCGATGCCCGATGGGTTTGGCGGCACGAGATTCCGGCGCGGTTGGTCGACGAGTGGCAGGGCCAGCGACGATCGCGGTCGCGACGGGTGTCCCTGACCTATCGAATAATGCCGTCGTCCGGCGTGCGCGATCCTCACTGTAGCTCTCGTGAAAGCGGCCATGTCTGAACAGCCGGATCTTCGTCACCTGCTCGATCGAGCCGAACAGTCCGCGATGGCCGGTGACTTTGCCACCGCTGATCTGCTGTTGAGAGACGCGGCCCGCATTCAGGAAGAAAGGCTGGGCCCCGTCCATCCGGATCTCGCCAACACGCTCAACAACCTCGCGGTGGTCGTCGAACGAACGGGAACCGCTGGCGAAGCAGAGGGACTCTATCGCCGCGCCGCAGCCATCGCGAAGGCTGCGCTTCCTTCCGATCATCCAATGGTGCTGGCGAGCCGCCAAAACCTTGAAGATTTCTGTCGTACGCGGGGATTGCCGGTCGACCCGCCTGTGATCGTCACCCCGGCGGAACCCACCCAGCAGGCTGACGTCATCCCGTCAACATCGCTGCCGAACGTGTCGGAATTGCCTGCCGTCGAGACGGACGGCGACACCGGCGTGCGCGCCGCGATTCCCTCCGAACCTGCCCCTGCTGCAACCTCACATGGCGCTTCACATGCGCGCCGATGGTTGATAGCCGGACTTGTCATCCTCGTAGCCGCCGCGGCCATTCTCGTGCGACGGTCTTCACGTCCCGACACGTCGAGTGCTGTGCCTTCGCCTGCGACCACCACTCAGCCCGCAGAGCCCGCGCCTCCCGCCATTGAGTCACCGTCGGCGCGACCTGGCACCGTGGCAGAGCCGCCGAAAGCGGCAACCCGACCCGAGGGGGGTTCAGCGAAGACGAGCAAGCCGTCGTCAACCGGAGCGATCGCCGTCGCCGTAGCGGAGGTGTGCCGCACATTTTCGACCAGCGGCGGCAAATGGCGGTGCGATCCGATAAGCGGCACTGTGGCGTCAGGGCCGCTCGTCCTCTACACGCGCATCAAGTCTCCTCGCGACATCACCGTCACTCATCGCTGGTATCGCGGGGACACCCTGCGACAATCCGTGAGCTTGACGATTCGGGCGAGCGGAACCGAGGGGTTTCGGACTTACAGCCGGCAAACTGTCAACAGCGGTGACTGGCGCGTGGAGGTCAGGAGCGCCGACGGGACCGTCCTGCACGAACAGCGGTTCGTCGTGCGGTGAAGCGCGTCGCGGGGCGCCGCGCGGCAACTCGTCAGTTGTGCTGTAAGCTCGTGCCATGAGAACCATCCGACGCGCGGTCGTACTCCTCTTTATAGCAACGTCCTGTTTGGCACAGGACGCTCAACGGATGGAGGCGGTCGTCCAGAGCTACGTCCGTAACCAGACCTTTATGGGGGCGGTCCTCGTTGCTCGCGGCGGCGACATCATTCTCAGCAAAGGCTACGGCTCGGCGAACCTTGAATGGGATATTCCCAACACGCCGGCGACGAAGTTCCGCCTTGGCTCGATTACCAAGCAGTTCACGGCGGCGTCGATTCTCCTGCTCGAGGAGCGCGGGAAGTTGAAACTCGATGACCCGGTCAACAAGTACATCCCTGACGCCCCAGCGACGTGGGACAAGATCACCATCTTCAATCTCCTGACGCACACGTCGGGGATTCCGAATTTCACGAGCCTGCCGGAGTACAACTCGCTGAAGCTCTCGCCAACGCCGGTCGCGAAGACAATCGCGACAGTGCGCGACAAGCCGCTCGATTTCGCGCCGGGCGAAAAAATGAGCTACAGCAACTCCGGATATCTCGTGCTCGGCTACGTGATTGAGCGTATTACCGGCGCGAGCTACGAAAAATTCGTGACCGACAACATCTTCACGCCGCTTGGGATGAAAGACTCCGGCTACGATTCCAACACGGCCATCATTCCCCGTCGAGCGGCCGGATACACGCCGTCGCCGGCCGGCCCCGTCAACGCCGCGTTCGTCCACATGAGCATCCCTCACGCGGCCGGTGCGTTGTATTCCACAACCGAGGATCTCCTCCGCTGGGAGCAGGGTCTATTCGGCGGCAAGCTGATTTCCGCGGCGTCGCTTGCGAAGATGACGGCGCCTTTCAAGAACGACTATGCATTTGGCCTCACCGTGCAGACGGCGGGCGGGCGCAAAGTGGTCCAGCACGGCGGCGGCATCGAGGGGTTCAACACGGTCCTTGCCTACTATCCCGACAGCAGGATGACCGTCGTGGTGCTCGCCAACCTCAATGGCCAGGCACCGGACCAGATCGCCAGGAACCTGGGCGATCTCGCGCACGGGGGAACCGTCCAACTCACGTCCGAGCGGAAAGAGATCACGTTGCCGGTCGCGACGCTCTCGAAATATGTCGGCACCTACGAGCTGGCACCGGGCGTCAACATGATGATGCGACTCGTTGGCGACCACCTGACGACGCAACTCACCGGCCAGCCGCAGATTCCCGTCTTCGCCGAGTCGGAGACGAAGTTCTTCCTGAAGGTGGTTGACGCGCAGGTCGAGTTCTTGACGGACGCGAGCGGGGCCGTCACCCACGCGGTGATGTTCCAGAACGGGCGCGAACGTAAACTACCGCGCACCAGCGCCACCGTTGCCGATCCTGGGCGATGACGGGCTTTTCGAGACGCGACTTCGTCGCGCTGACCGCCGCCGGCGCCGTCGCGACCCCGCTCGTCTTGCGTGACGGGTTGGCCCGCGCGGCGGCCGCGCCGACCGCTCAGGAGATCATCGATCGCGTGAAAAAGCAGATCGGGGTCGCCTGGGACAGCGACGATGTCGATACCTTCAAAGCGGGCGATCCGGCAACCATCGTCACCGGCGTGGTGACGACGTCGATGGCCACGCTGGACGTGCTCCAGAAAGCGGTCCAGGCTGGTGCGAATCTCGTCATCACGGCCGCACCGACTTTTTACTCGAGAGCTGACCTGAGCACTCCGGCAGGGCGCGGATTCGGCGTGGGTGGTGCGGGACGCGGCGGACCAGCGCGTGGCGCAGGCCCGGGCGCGACGCCTGCTCCGTCACCAGCGACGATGAGCGGTCCTGGTACAGGCGCGTCGGCGCCCATGCCTCCCGCTCCTGCGATGCCGCAGTCAGTCGTCCCACCGGCGGCACCGCCGGGCGCTGTGGCTCCATCGGCTGTGCCACCACCCGATCCCGTTTACGCCGGCAAGAATGCCTTTATTGAAAAGCACAAGCTCGTCGTGTTCCGGCTGACGCAGCACTGGAATCAGCGCAAACCGGATCCGCGCGCGCAGGGACTTGCGTCGGCGCTGGGCTGGACGAAATTCAAAATCGGTGACGACGCGCTTCGCTACGAGGTGCCGGGGGTCACGCTCGACGCGCTCGCCAGCCAGTTGAAGAAGACGCTTGGCATCCGCGGAGGCATCCGTGCAATCGGCGACCGATCGATGACGGTACGAAAGATTGGCTTGCTCCCGGGATACACGTTGATCCCGGCTTCGATCGCGATGCTGCCGGGCGTGGACGTGATCATTGCCGGCGAAGTCCAGGAATGGGAATCGGCGACCTACGCCCAGGACGTCGCGTTCGCCGGTGTGAAGAAGGGCTTCATCTCGATCGGCCGGGTGGTCAATGAAGCGCCCGGGATGCAGGTCTGCGCCGACTGGCTCAAGACGATCGTTTCCGAGGTTCCAGTCCGGTTCATTTCAGCTGGCGATCCCTACTGGAGGCCGTTGTAGTGCCGGCGCTCACCGCCGGCGACGTCGTCAACCGAATCAAAGCGGTGATGGCCGTCCAGGGCGTCGCATGGAACGACGCGACGACTCGCGACCGGTTCAAGTTCGGCGGGCCGGACACGATCGTCACCGGCATCGCGACGACGTTCATGGGGACGTTCGAGGCCATCACGCGGGCCAGCGAGCGTGGCCTGAACATGATCATCACGCACGAAGACACGTACTGGAACGATGCGGACAACACCGCGATCGCGGAAGCGGACCCGCTCGTCTACAAAACGAAGGTGGACTTCATGGCGGCGCATAACATCGTGGTGTTTCGGATTCACGATCACATGCACCGTCAGCGGCCGGATTTCACCTTCTCGGGCACCGCACGTGAAGTCGGCCTCGATCCGTCAACGGAGACGGCGCCGAACTCCCATCGGTTCGTGATTCCCGAAACAACATTGGGCGAGCTGGCGGCGCAGGTCAAAAAAGTCCGAGGCGACGATGCGATCCGTGTCGTCGGCGATCCACGGGCAAAGGTCAGGCGGATTGCCACGGGCGCCGGCATGGCGACGCCTGCGGTAAACGCGCCTGACATAGACGTCGTGATCGGCGGCGAGCAGCGGGAGATCGAAGGCACGTTCGACAGCCCCGAGTACGTGATGGACGCCGCTACGCTGGGTGTAGCCAAGGGCTGGATCATCATTGGACACAACATGTCCGAGGAGTCGGGCATGCAGGAGATGGCTGACTGGCTGCGGCCGATCGTGCCCGAATTGAAAGTCCAGCACGTCCGCGCCGGCGTCGTTTATTGGGTGCCGAAGTAGGCGCCGCCGCGCAATTGGGGTGTCACGACGCATCGGTGCAAATCAGTACCCCGGGTTGGCCAGGGTCGCACTCACGTTCAAGGCGCGCGCGACCAGCGGATTACCGTCGTCCGCTAGGCTGAGCAGGTTTCGCACCTCCAGCGCGACGCGCTCGGCATCGGCGCCGCGGCCGGCCTCCCGATACATTTCCGCGAGCAGGATTCGGCAACGCAGCCAACTGGAGACTTGCCAGCCCTCGTGGGTGACGGCCTCGGCGCGGGTCTGGCCCGCGTGCTCGAGTTCCCGAATTGCTCTATCGCGGTCGCCAAGTGCACGGCGTGCCATAGCGAGATGCTCTACGACGTAGTACTTCGGCCCCATTGGGTCCGGCTTGAGCCGTTCCAGCATGGCAAGCCCTTCCGCGTAGCGACCCTCTTCGACGCGCAACTGCCCTACCGAGTCCAGGTCGAAATCCCACGGAACACGCACTCCGCGCCGCCGCCGCTCGGCCAAGACCCATTCCGCGGCATCGAACCAGTTCGCCCAAACAAGCATCGAAAAGTGGTTATTCAGCACGTCGAAATCGTGACGCTGCGGTTGAACGGACTGGCGCAGCTCCGCGATCCGCCAGCGTTGCAGATTCAGATAATCGCGGGTCCAGTTGTAACGTTTGGATGGCATCCGCTTCGCGACGCGCAGTGCATCGTCATAGCGGCCGAGCCCGGCATACACGTATGCGAGCCTGAACAACCAGGACACGCTCGTGCTGTCGGCGGTCTCCTGCTCGGCGCGTTGAGCTGCAACCAGCACGCGGCCGGGATCATGATCGACCCAAGCCTCGTGCGCCTCCCAGAGACGCAGCCATTCGAGGGTTTCGACAGGAACGTTGGCGACGTTGTCCGCGTCTTCTCTCGCCACAGTTCGCGCCCGCTCAATCATCGCGCGTGCCTGCGTTCTCTCGCCGCGCCGGAGGTGAACCCTTGCCGCTTCGACCGTGAAGCGTACGGAGCGCGGCCGCACCTCGGCCTCGTGAATGACGAGACGCTCGGCATCGGCAAAACGGCCCAACTGGCGGTACACCGGCACCAATTCGAGCAACGTCCAGTAATGATCGGGCGCCAGCTGCAGGACCGCTTCAAAGGCGCGCGCCGCGGCTTCGGCCTCAGAGGGATCCTCCAGATCCCTTCCCCGGCGACTATGCGTGAACCCTTCGATGAAGTACCGCTCGGCGTCGCTCACACCAGACGCAAGCTGCAGTGCGCGCTCGGCCAACGGAAGCCATTCGGCTTTGGGCCGGTCCTGCTGAAAAATGGAGTGCGCCAGCAGCAACCAGGCAGAGGCGAATGACGGATCAACCCTGGTCGCATCCGTGAGCAATGCTTCTGCCGAGGCATACCGGCTCTCAGCGTTCGGTTGATACCGCCAGACTTCCCCGTTCAGCAATGATGCTGCCCGCGAATACAGCTGCAGTGCCTTCAGTGACGGCGTGGTTACTTGGGCGAGCGCGTCGCGGCTCCGTTCGATGGATGCGATCGTTTCGCCCAGTGACCGCCGGACGTCCAGTGCCTGCGTACGAATCGCGGCGAGGACGTCGTTCGGGTGCTCGACATCGTGGCTGATGGTCGCGAGTGTTCGTCCGTCGGCTGGGTCGACGATACTCGTCGTGAGGACGTAGGCTGCCCCGACACGATTGATCCGACCCGTCAGCAGGGCGCGAACGCCACCGTCACGCACCGCAATCTCGCGTGCGAGCGCGTCATTGAGCCGCGTGTCGGGCGGCCTCTTCATCAGCGCCAGCACGTCCTCGACCCGTGGCCGCGGCACGACGTTGACGAACCGGGAATTTACGAGTTCGCGCTCCAGTGCGAGCTCTACGACCTCATCGAAGGTCGGATCGCCGGTACGGTTGACGAACGGAGCGATGAGTACCCAGTCGCGCGCCGCAAATGGACGAACGTCACTGCTTCCTCCTACCGACGCGAGACTGCCGTTTCGTTTACCGAAGGCGCCGTTGGCGAACAGCGTTCCTGCGACAACGAGCGCCGTCAGTAACGTTAGGATCAGCGCGAAAATCCAGCGCGGAGCCGTCGTGCTCGCAAGCTGGCCGGCTGATGCCGGTGACGCGTCAGCGTGTGCGACGGGCGCGATCAACCGGTAGCCGCGCTTTGGAATCGTCTCCAGGAAGTGAGGAGATTCCGCGTTGTCGCCAAGGGCCTGACGCAGTTCGGTCACGGTTCGCGTCAGGGCGGACTCGCTGACTGCTTCGGTTTTCCACACTTCGGTGAGCAGAGTCTCTTTCGAGATGACGACGCCAGGTGCTCGCGCGAAGAAGACCAGCAAGTCCATGACTTTCGGACGGACCTGCAGCGTGCGGCCGTCTTGCGACAGCCGGCACTGCGCCGGCTGCACGCGCCAGTCGCCAAGGCGAAAATCGCCGTCCAGGCTGTGGTCCATTTGCGGGGAGGCGATTATACGTTGCCGTGTAGGAAGAATGTCCGAGGAATTCAGGCCAGACTTCAAGCATTTTCTAGCGGCAGGCAATCACCGTCAGAGACGTGCGCAGACGTCTCTCGGCATCGTGGATTGCGTGCATCCTCTGGAGCCCAATACTCATCGGCCTGACGCTAAAGGCACATGGAAGGTTCGTTCCGGTCGCCCACGTTGCCGCGCACCGCAGCCCGACCTTACCGGCGGGGGGCTCGACAGGTGCAGGCCTGTGGCCGAAGGTTCAGATCCGGGACCCCGTCACCCGCGATGCGACGCGACGAGCCTTGGATGGCGCGGCGAAGTGGTTAAGTGCAACGCAGTGTGCACGGCTGTTCTCCGAGTTTCGGGATGCCAGTGGGCAGCCGCTGGCAGCACGGTTGCTGGAGCTGGAGTCCACGCCGCCCGAGTACTTGGGCCTGGTGTATTTTCAGGATGGCGAACGCCACCCGACGTGTCAGCGCCACGGCATCCTGGCGTTCACTGAAGTCGGTAGCCGCGTGGTCTACGTGTGTGGTCGCGATTTCGCCCGCGCTTGGGACAAGTCGCCGCGGGAAATTGTCACGACGCTCATTCACGAGATGCTGCACTCGCTCGGACTCGGTGAAAACCCGCCAACGCCGCGTGATATCAGCGATCGCGTGCAGGCGCTTTGTTGGCAGTAGCGTTGAACTCGCGCTCGGCAAACTCGATGAACACCGGCCAGTTGGGCGCGTCGGTGTGGGGCCCGGCGTGCTGCCGGAATGTCAGGTCACCATCCATCAAGCCGGTTTCAATCTTCGGGAACTCGGTCGTGCCCAGCCCTTTCTTTCCCAGCAGGCGATAGACGGGATCCGCACCGACGCCGGCCATGAACGTGCCTTTGGCATCGACCCAAGCATCCATGATGTTCACCGGTTGCGTCGCGCAGGGGCCGCGATTCTGCTGACAGCGCGGATCGTCCGCGGACATGAGCTGGTAGGTGCCGTCAGGATTGGTCAGAGGTCCGCTGCCTGCGCTCAGGAACAACGGACGCGGGGCGACCATGGCGATGAGCTCGTGCGAGTCGACGGGCAACGTATCCCATCGCCCGCCATACTTCATGAAGTTGCCAGCCATCCAGTGGTACTCGCTCGTGCCGTTCAGGTTCTCGATCACCTCACCGAACTTCCGGCGGTGCAGCTTCGCGCCCCCTTCACCTGACGAGCTCACGTATCCGATCGCAAAACGCTCGTCGTACGCCATCGTCACGAGCGTCGCCTTGCCCCACCGCGAATGCCCTTCGACGCCCACACGTTTGGCATCCACGGCCTTGTCCGTCTCGAAGTAATCCATCGCGCGATCCGCCCCCCACGCGAGCGCGCGCAGCGAACCCCAGTCGTCCATCTTCCGGGGCTGCCCCTTGTTCATCAGGCCAATGATGCCGACCGTCAAACCGCACCCGCTGTCGGCCTGAATGCTCGACGTGTTCAGCATCGCGTAGCCCCAGCCCTTCTGGAGCAACTGCGCCTGCCAGTTCGGGCCGGCCGGTCCGCGTGCCGCCGGTGCAGCCGCACCCGCACGTCCGGAGCCCGCGCCACGAGCGGCGAAGTTCGGAGGCGGCGGGCACGGATTGGGCGTGTTGTTTGGGGGCATCGGGTTCGGGCCGCCGCCGCCAAACTGCATGACGATGGGAACCGGGCCCGTCGCGTTCGCGGGTGTCACGAGCGTCATCCCGATGTTGACCGTAATCGCCGGATACGAGGAGTTGTCGACGTGGCCGACCAGCTGTTTCGTGATCACCGGGATGTCGCTGATCTGCTGCGGCGGGGCGCCGAAAAATCCACCACCCATCGGCAGTCCCTTTTCGCTGCTGACGACTTCCCACTTGACCGCTGGCATGTTCTTCGGCACGCGGCCGTACACCTCGCGATCGAAGAACTCCTTGATCTCGGCGCGGCGCTTCGTCCATTGCGCAGCGCTCGTGACCCTTGTGCCGTCGTTCATGACCAGCGGATCCGGCAGCGTGGAGTATGGCGTCGCCGTCTCTTCGTTGTATGTCGCCGCCTGGTAGGCATCGGGACCTGGCGGGAACCCGGAAATCTTGAGGAGCCGCATTTGCCGATCGTGATCCTGCTGGCTCGTCAACATGACGACGGCGGTGGACTGGCTGTCGGCGGCGCCGGCCTGGTCCTGGGCGACCGCGCGGCCTGACGATGGAGCAGCGAGGACAAGAGCGGCGAGAGTCAGTGCGCCTGTTATCGAAGCGTGCAGTCTGACTGGCATATCTCGCTCTCCTTCAAACTCCGGGACATCCGTCGACGACGGGCGGGAGATCTTCCGCTATTTCCTCTCGTCCTTGTCGTGCGGGACGATGCAGGTGGCCGTTCCCGTTACTTCGTTGCCAGCCAGATCCCGCGCTCTGGCGGTGAGTTGATAGATCCGGCCCGATTTGCTGGTACCCGACCGCTCGGCACGCAAGTCCACGACGAGTCCACCGCGCCCGTCTTCGGTGACGGCCACGTCGCTCGGGTCCATCAACTCGTTGCTGGTTGCGTTCACCTGGAACGAGCCGGCGGCGATGCCAGACACGGCGTCACTCGCGCGCAGTACCCCAACCCGTTGGAGTTGGTGGTTCGCCGGCCAGAGCGTGCATCCTTGCGAGGGCAGCCCGCTCAAGACCGGGGGCGCACCGTCAATCTTAATGTCGAGCGTGCGCGTCATCTCCTCGTTGCCGGCGGCGTCGGTCGCGAAGTAACTGACCCTCGTGACGCCCGCCGCGGCGACGCCGAACGAAGCGGAATGTCCAGGCGCGATCGTCTCAACGCCCGGTTGCGCACCGGCCAGCGAGTACCGGAGCGTATCGACCCATCCGGCGGGCGAGTCATTCAGGCCGCTCGCGAGGTCAGTCGCTTCAAGACTCACGCTGACGGCGACCTGGTTCCAGCCGCTTGCATTCGGCGGCGGGCTGACAGCCGCTGTGGTGACTGGAGCGATGGCGTCCGAATAGACGGCCAGGTTGCTCGCCTCCATGCGCGGCGGGTTGTCGGCAGGCACGTTCACGAGCTTCCGCACATGCGTCACGGGATCTTCGATCGCCATGGTGGTGGACCCGCCACCGTCGAGATTGAGAGCGTTCCAGACGCCGTAATCGTTCTTGAGGAGGTCAGCGACTTCGCCCACCTGCAGACCGTGGCCGCCGTTCGTGCCGTCAACCGTGAACAAGACCAGCGTGCGACCGTCCTGGGTCACTCCAATGGCCGTGCGCGCATTACTCAGGTCGTACCAGTGCCGCCCGGCGCGCGTATACGTCAGCGGCAGCGGGCCCAGCGGAGGCACCGGCCCGGGGGTGAGGAGTTCGTCTGGATGAGTCGCGTCCACGTATTCCGGGATCGTCTTGACTCCGTTGGTGAGGATCTGCGCGGAACCGGCGAGCGCGTTCCACAACTGGACGCTCTCCAGAACATCCGTTCCATCAACGGAGTCAGGATGGCGATGGACGATCGTGGCGTTGTTCGATCTGTCGATGTTGAGACCCGGCGAGTTGGTGACGATCGCGTAGCTCTGGATGGGCGCTTCGAAGCCGGAGTAGATCTGCCCGCGCGACGCGGCGATGCCGATCACGTACGCATACGCGCCCTGGGTCGACCCGCCGGGCACCGGGAACGGCGCGAAGAAGTGGATGTTCGTCGCCGCCTGTGCGTGTGCAGCGTCGAGGAAGTCGAGGGTACGCTGGCGGACGACCTCGAAGGGGACGACGGGCCAGTTCGGTGTGGTAGAGCCAGGCGCCACCGCCGGCAGGTTCTCGCCAGGCGGTGTCAGCTTGAAATGGACCGCCGGTGACGTCAGGTCGATGAGCAGGATGTTCATTCGCGCCACGCGCGGATTTGGTGTCGGCGCGGGGCACCCCGGACACTGGAACGCCGGGTACTGCTCCGTTCGCTTGATGTGCGTGATGCCCGGAAAGAGCGGAGTGACGACGGTCTGCGCCTGCACGCCAGTCGAAGCCACAAGGATTAAACCCGACGC
>JADMIO010945858.1_pt1 | contig 12503 bp, 13 predicted proteins | sample 8958161 | NCBI WGS metagenome assembly JADMIO01 (sample SAMN16585339, study PRJNA669376) | soil metagenome | isolation source: Crop rotation soil | place: USA: Cullars Rotation, Alabama | collected 2011 | reverse complement strand
CGTCGGTGACCAGGCTGCGATCGGCGATCGGGCCGACACGGATGCCGTACTTGCGCTCCTGCAACGGGATCGGGATCGCGGTCTGCTCCAGCACCGCCGAAAGCGCCTGGCGCAGCGCGGCGATAACCGGGCGGAAGGTGGCATTCAGGTCGTCGTGCCGGTAGGGCGGGAACACCGGCGGGCGCTTGCGGGTCTCGGTGAAGGTGGCAAGTTCCCCGGCTAGGCTCAGCGCTACCCGGTAGAACGATTCGGGATGGATCTGGCCGACCGCGGCCGAGATATGGGTGATCAGCGGCTCATAGCGGTTGCAGAGCTGAAGCAGCAGGTAGTCGGCAATCTCCGCAGCCCCGCGCGTCGCCGACTCGGAGACGCGGCCGGCCAGGGCCTCGGCGCGATGGTGGATGAGGCCCTGGAGCTGATTCATGAACCCGGCGAGCAAAGGCGAGACGCCGCAGAACAGCAGCGGCGGGATGAACGCCTCGTCCAGCACCACCGAACGGTCCGGGCGAACCTCGACCACCCCGGCCAGCCCGAGGGCGACATGGCCCGAACGGCTTTCATGCTCGAGCGCGAAGCGCAGGCGCAGCTTGCCGACCGGGACGGTGGCCACCGACTGGTAGCCGGCATTGGTGTCGATCGCCTCGTGCTCGCCGACCGAGAAGCGGGCGGCGGTCTCCAGCCGGTCGGCCGGCGCGGTTTCGATCGCGCCGGGCTGGCGCGTGGGCAGCACCAGATAGATGGTCGCATTGCGCAACGTCTCGGGCAGGTCGAGCGGGGCCGGGTGATCGACGTCGCCGGGGATGCTGAACGGGGTGCCGTCGGGAAGGATGCCGGCCGCGCTGCGCACGGCGAACTTCCCCAATGCCAGCAGGTCGGTGTCGATCTCGAGCTGTGTCAGGCCATAGATGAACGGGGCCAGCCCCGCCGTGCTGGCCCGGACCAGCCGCTCCAGATAGCGCTCCTGCTGCTGCAGGTGCTGGGGCTGAAGGAACAGCCCTTCGCCCCAGACGACCTTGTTCTCCCACCCCATGTCAGGCCGGTCTCCTCAAGGCGCCGGCTTGGGAGCGATCTTGATCCCGGCCTTGTCCGCAGTGACCAGCAGGTTCACCGTCTTGTTGGGGGCCACATCCACTGTGGCGCGCCAGATGACGGTCTGGAACTCGCGGTACGCGCCGAACACGCCGATTGCCTTCACCGTATCGGCAGGGGAAAGCGAAAGCGTCTTGCTGCCGCCCGGGGTCAGGACGAACTCCTCCTTCTTCACCAGATCGGCCCCCAGCGTGGCGGCATCGGCGTTGTAGAGCCGGAAGAACTCTGCACCCTCGAACCCGGCCTTGGAGCCGAGCTGGTAGACGCGAATGGCGATCGGCGCCCCCTTCCCGTCCGGTGTCGCATTCACGTCAGCACCGGCCGTCACCTGGGCGTTCACGACGGTCGGCGGCGGAGGGGGCGGAGGCCCGCAGCTCGACAGGGCCAGGAGGGCGGCGATGGCCAGACCTGCCGGGAATGCTGCGAATTTGCGTGTTGCCGCCGCACCGTGTGCCGAAAAAAGCTTCATTGCCGCGCTCCTCACGATGGGCCCCGATCATGCACCAAATGGCGCGGGCATGGGAAGAACCCGCACGGGACAATGGGATGACGCCGGAGCAACGGTCTTGCCGGCCCGCCCGGCGGGCCGCCCGGCGCCCTGCGACCGCCGGAAAGCCGGACCCGTTCCTTGCGGGACCTATTCCTTGCGCGTCTGGGCGGCGTAGGCCTTGGCGAAGTTGCGGCCGAAGACGGCCTGGAAATCGTCCTCCGCCTCGTGCGAGATGTCGCCGTAGACTTGGCGGAACGAATCCCAGTAGCGGGCCTTGCGTGCCGCCGGCAGCACCGCAGCCAGACCGCCGGTGGTCATGCGCTTCTCCAGTTCTTCGGGATCGAAACGCTTCAGCAGGCCGAACAGCGCCGTCTGCGCGCCGGCCATCACCGCGATCTCATGGCCCTTGATGTCGGCGAAAGCCTCCTTGGCGGCGGCAAGCGGGTCCATGTAGCCGGGCCGCTTGGGGGTAAGAAGCGCGGCGACGGCGTCATCGGCGGTCACCGAGAACTTCAAGGCGTTGTTGCCGTGGGCCGCGATCATGGTCTGTTCGAGCCGCATTTCGCTCTTTATGGCGGCGCGGGAAATCAGCACCTCGCGAACGCCCTCGGTCATCGCGCGGAAAATGCGTCCGGCCGCGCGCAGCGCCGCCTCGGGATCGCTGGCATCGACGCGCTCGGCCGGCACGCCGGCACCTTCCAGAAAGGCCGCCAGGGCAGCACCAGCCCCGATGCCGGTCGCGGCTGCGGCGGCCGGCGCAGCTGGGGTCGGCCGCGGCGCCGCCTGACGCTGTGGCTCGGCGAACGGCTCGTCATCCTCGGCTGGTGCGCGCCGTACGGGCGGCACCTGGCCCGGTGCGGCCGGCGCAACGGACGCCGGTGCCAACGATTGCCGCTGCATCGGCACGGCCGGCGGGGCGACATGCTGAGGTGGATCCGGCTCCGCAAAAGGATCGGGCTGGCGCGCGACAGGGGGGGCCGGCCGTGGCGGCTCGCTGTCGGCGATCGGGTCGAAATCCTCGATCCGGGTCGGGCGCGTCGGCGGCGCCGCCTTCAGGAGCGGGTCGGCATCCGCAAAAGGATCGAAATCGCGCGGGACCTGGCCCGGCGGGGCCTGCCGAGCCATGGGCTGCGGTGCGGCGGGGCGCTGCGGCGCCATGCCCGGAATGTCGCCGATCAGCGCATCGAAATCGATATCGCCTGGGGCGGTCGGTACGACCCGCGGCGGCGGGATGTTCTGGGAGGTGGCGGGGGCGTGGTCGTGCCGCGGTGCCCCCTGCCAGTCGGAGGACGGCTTGATGCCGCGGAACAGGTCGTCATCATCGGCGAGGGTACGGGCGGGCAGAGCGGGCTGGGCATCGAACGGGTCGATGCCGCGGGTATTGACCGCGACCGGGGCCAGCGGATGCTGGAAGGCGGGATTGGGCGGTCGCCCGAACGGGTCGTCCAGGGGATCGATGTCGAGCGGGTCCTTGCCCTCCCGCCCGCCGAAGGCATCATGGTCCTGCTGATAGGCGGCCGGCGGGGCAAAGCCGGCGGACTGGCCGGCATCCTCCATCAGCGCGACGGTGATGCCGTAATCGCCCAACCGGAAATCGTCGCCATCGGTCAGGATGATGCGGCTGTCGCGCTCCGTCGCCTGGGTGGCGCCGTTGACATACATCCCGTTCGTGCTGAGGTCGGTCAGCACGAAGCGACCACCCTCAAACGTGACCGCGCAATGGGTCTTCGACAGGCTGCGCTCGGGATCGGGCAGCACCCAGTCGTTGCCAGCGCCGCGGCCGATTGATAGACTCCCGGCAGCGAGGGTTCGCCGCTTGTCCTTGTCGGGAACCGACGATGCGCCGCCGGTGAGGGTGAGAACTAGACGCACGGCATCACCTGCAACCCCGGCGGAACCATCGCCCGATGCCTCCAAGGCGGGGCAATTCAAGGCGCAGCGAGGAGGAAATAATGGCCGACATCGTACTCGCCGAGCACCGAGGCCAGACCTGGCTTGTCAGCGGTGAACGGTACATAGACGACCTGCTTGCGAACACATTGCCGCGCGATGTTAGCATCGAATTCGTCGCATGCGAGTCGGAATCCGATGTAACTATCCTGTGGGTGCAGAACTGCGGCCAGCCCACTGATTCCGGGGCGCCGTGGATGATCCATCCCGCCATCGCCCGGCGCATCCGCCGCAGCAGTGAAGGCCACGCCGTCTATTTCGGGCAGTGGTCGGCGATGCTGGACGAGGATGCGCATTCGGTCATCCGTTCGGCCGTCATCTGGGCCGAGGAGTTCAGCGAAGCCGATGTCACCCTGGTGAGCTATGTCGGCGACGGCGGGCCGAAGGCGGTGGCCGACATAAACAACATCCGTTGCAGCCTGATCGAGGCCGAGTTGACCGGGCTGGGCGTGGCGCAGGAACGGATCAGACGCGCCAACCGCGATCCGGCGAGCGTGCCGGGAATGGGCGCGGAGAGCCAGCGCGTCGATATCGTCATCAAGAAGGTCGAAGCCTAGGCGCCGCGCGGCGCCGCTACTTCAGCGACGCGAGCAGGGCATCCAGATCCGGCTCCGTCTCGCCTTCCGCGGGCGGCTCGGGTTCGGCATTCAGGCTCGCCAGCAGCGCATCAAGGTCGTCCTCGGGCGCCGCCTCCTCGGCCGCAGGCTCCGCCGCTGCGGCTGCCGGGGCGGGCGTATCGAGGCTCGCGAGCAGCGCATCCAGATCCTCGCCGGACTCCTCGGCGTCTGCCGGCGTGGCCGCATCCGCCGCCGGCGCAGCGGCCGGCTCGGGCGGCGGCGTCGGGGGGGCGGGCGGCGCGGGCGGCTTGATCTCGGCCGGCGCCCAGCGGCCTGCAACCACGCCGCCCGCCATCGAGTTGAAACCGCCCATGCGCACTTCGGTGCGGCCGCGCAGCGCCACCACCGGATTCACCCCGGTGCTGCCTACCTGGGCGGCGAGCTTCTCCGTGAACATCCGCTCGGTGCAGGGCAGCGCGATCTGGTCGCCGTCGGCGTCGGTGTAGACATAGACCGGCATGTCGTCGGCGCTGGCGATGCTGCCGATCTTCATCGTCTTGGAGTCACGCCGCCATGTCTCGGCCAGCAACTGGCCGGCGAGCAGGGCCGGGTGGCCCCACAGCATGCCGGACAGTCCGCCCTGGCGGGTGAATTCCTCGAAGGCGAAGGCGTCGATCGGGTCGGTTTTCTTGCCGTAGGGCATGCGCAGCAGGAAACGCGGCGTGGCCAGCGCCAGATAGGCGCTCGCGGGCAGCGCCCGCAGCGCTTCCCAGGCGGTCTTGATCAGCGGGTGCCACTCATGCATCGGGGTTTTCAGCGGGTCGGGACCGATGCCCGCGAAGAACGGCGCGCCCGCGACCGCGGCAACCTGGGCCACGCGCCCGAGCAGGTCGGCATGCACCGGTGAGGCCTCGAACTGATAGAGGCCGACCAGCAGCGACAGCGGGCCCTGATGCGCGTCCATCGCCGGCTGCTCCACCAGCAGCGAATACAGCGCCGATTTGTCGAGCGCGTCGGACGCGGCGAGGTCGGCAGCCAGTTCGTCGGGCGAGATGTCGTAGACGACAATCTGCAGCTTCGCGTCGGTCTCGATGCGGCGGACGAGGAATTCGAGGCCGCGCCACAGCGCCTCGGCGGACTGGAAATCGGGATGGTGCAGCACCCGGCGCATGGCATCCGACAAGGCAGCGTCGACGCGGGCGACCAGCGCGTCCTGCCGCGAATCGCGAGCCGGCACGATGAATGGTCCGACGAGGCGGCGGACCAGCTCGCCGGCATCGGCCTCGGCGGCGGGCTTGCGTCCGGTGAGGCGGCTGAAATCGGAAAGCTTGCGGTCGGTGGCGATGGTGGTGGCGCCGCCCCTTCGCGGCGGCGGTGGCAGTGCCTCCTCGCCGGACCAGGAAAGCACCTGCTTGGCGGCACGGTCGAAGCCCGCCTTGCTCATCAGGTTGCGGCGAAGCTGCAGCAGCTCCTCGAACAAGGGCAGGTTCTCGACCAGCTGGTCGGGGTGGAAGTCGTCCATGGTCTTGACCGGAACGGCAACGACCTCGCCGCCTTCGCCGACCGGGACCTGGATGGTGGGCGACAGCCGTTCAAGCAATGAGTCGAGATTGTCGACATCCACCTTGTGCGACTTGCGCGCGGCCAGCTTGTCGCCGGTCTCCAGCACGCCGGCATTGGCCCGGCCCGAGAAGTCGCCGAGCACGGCGAGCCTGAACGCCGGTCCCGGCTGGGCACGCTTGGCATTGCCGATCTTGCCGAAGCTGACCTCGTACTGCATGGACATGCTCTCCTGGTGCCGGCCGGAAGCGCGGGCCTCGCGTCGCGGTGGTGCGAGCATGGAACAGAGGCGCTGCCGCCTCAAGCCGTTTCACCGCGTCCGTTTCGTGCTATCCGGCATTCAATTCGGCGAGGCTGCGGGATTTCTTGCAGCGCGCCTCGCCTCGGCAAACCCTCCCGGGTTTGCGCTCTTGCTGAAACCAATACAGGCTTTCGCCGGCACTGTGTTCGCCAATCATCCGTTGGCCAGCCCGCGAAAGTCTGCTTAGGCTGTGCCGCGCAGCCGCGGGGGGTGGGGTGCAATGATCGAGTCTGCTTGCGCCGGACGGGCTTCACGCCACGGAGCGGCGCATGGGCGCTGAGCGTTTCCTGTCCTGGGCCACCACCGATGTCGGCACCGTCAGGAGCCATAACGAGGACGCCCTGGTGAACCGGCCGGATCTCGGCCTGTGGGCGGTGGCCGACGGCGCCGGCGGACATGCGCGCGGCGATGTCGCATCGCGCATGATCGTCGAGGCGCTGGAGGCGATTCCCCCCGATCTCACCGCCGGCGAAATGCTCGCCGAGGTGCGCCAGCGCATGACCGATGTCGACGCCGCGCTGCGGGAATCGCAGAACGGCGACACGCACGAGGTCAGCGCCTCCACCGTCGTGGTGCTGATCGCCCGCGGTGATCATTTCGCCTGTCTGTGGGCAGGAGATTCCCGGGCCTATCTGCTGCGCGACGGGGAAATGACCCAGATCACCCGCGACCACAGCCTGGTGCAGGAGATGGTCGATGCGGGAGCGATCTCGGCTGACGAGGCCGAACACCATCCCAGCGCCAACGTCATCACCCGCGCAGTGGGCTCGGACGGCGAATTCGATCTCGACAAGGTGACGAGCCGGCTGTTGCCCGGCGACCGCTTCATGTTGTGCAGCGACGGTCTGTGCAAGGTCGTGCCCGAGCCGGAAATGGCGGAATTGCTGGCAAGGGAAGGGCCGACCGAACGACTTGTCGCGGCGGCACTGGCGCATCACAGTCGCGACAATGTTACCGCGGTGGCAGTGGAAGTGTTGTCCGGGCCACACGGCGGCCGGGATTGACGTGCAATGAAGGGGCCAGTCGCTGCGGCCCCCGATCAATGGGGCCTGACGCTCCGGGAGAACTCAGTTGACGCGCACCATGCTTCTTGCAGCGGCACTTGCCGCCTCGCTGACCGTCCCCGCCGTGGCGGCGCCCGACCCCAGCGTGGGCGACGTGATCAAGGCCTTGACCGTCTCGCCGAATCGCACCCGCGGCAGCCGCCCGGTGCAGGCGCCGGGCACGGCACCCGCCGCGCAATCCCCGGCAGCCGCGGCCGGCATGGCGCAGCCCCCGGCGCCGCCAACCACCGGCGAAGGCTCGGGAGCGATCGACCTCAGCGTGCAGTTCGCGGTGGGCTCCGCCGAACTGACCTCGGCGGCGCGCAGGACGCTGGACGTGCTGGGCCAGGCGCTGGTGAGCCAGCAGCTGGCGACGGTGCGGGTGCGCATCGAGGGCCACACCGATACGGTCGGCAGCGACGAAGCGAACCTGCTGCTGTCGCAGCGGCGGGCCGCGGCGGCGGCGTCCTATCTGCAACAACAATTCCACATTGTCGGCACCCGGCTCGAGGCCGTGGGACGGGGCGAGAGCCAGCCGTTGGTGAAGACCGGCGACAATGTCGACGAGCCGCGCAACCGGCGCGTGCATGTCGTGAACATCAGCGGCTGAGGCCGCGCCGGGCATTTCCCCGGCGTTAGAATTCCGTTACGCCGCTTGAAAATTTCGGCGGAGAGTGGCAGTTTGCCGCGCTCCGGTCCTATCGGGAGGGTCATGTGCGCACAGTCCTGTCCGCTACCGCGTTCTCGGCCATCCTGGTCGCAGGGCTCGGCTTCTCAACCGCCGCGATGGCCCAGTCGCCATCGGTGCTGCAGACCATCGAGGCGCTGAAGCCGCGCCCCGGCAAGTCCCGCGGGTCGCGCCCGGTGGTGGCACCCCCCGCCAGCGATGCCGGCACCGCGGCGCCGGTGGCGGTGGCGACCCCGGCGCCCGCGGCCCATGCGCCGGCCGCGGCCGCGCCACGGCCGACCATGGCTTCGGCCGCGCCGGCAGCGAAGCCTGTCGCAGCCGATGCCGATGCACCATCGCTCGACATCAGCATCCTGTTCGCCAACGGCTCCGCCGAGCTGACGCCCTCGGCGATCAAGTCGCTGGACACGTTGGGCCAGGCGTTGGCCAGCCCCGACCTGGCCGCATCGCAATTCCGCATCGAGGGACATACCGACTCGGTCGGCAGCAAGGATGACAACCGCGCATTGTCGGCGCGCCGTGCCGCGGCGGTGGTTGACTACCTCACCCACAAATACCGGATCGCCCCGACGCGGCTGCAATCGGTCGGCAAGGGCGAGGACGACCTGCTGGTCCCGACGGGGGATGAAGTGCCGGAACCGCGGAACCGGCGGGTCCGTGTCGTCAACATCACCGGCTGAGAGCGGCGGCGCGGCAGGCTGACGCGCCGTGCCGCCCGACGACCTCGACGCGACCGTCAAGCTGCCGCGCAATCGCGGCCCCGTGCCGCTGGGCGCCGGCCAGCCGGTCAATGCCGGCGCCGGCCGCGCCCGGTGGCTCCTGGCCGGCGGGGCCTTCCTTCTGGTGCTGGCAATCGCTGGCGGTGCCCTGCTCTGGCGCGGGAGGATACCGCCCCCTGCCCTGCTCGCGCCGCCGCCGGCGTCCCCCGTGCCGGCACCCGCGCCGGCCGCGAGCATTCTGCCCCTGCGCAGCGAAGCGGAGATCCTTGCTGGACGGGCGGACACGCTGACCGCCATGTGGTTCAGCGCCAACGCCCGCATCCTGGTGCTGGACTTCCCGACATTGACGGCGCAGGGCCAGGCATTCAACCGGATGGCGGCATTCCTGGAGAAGCTGGGCCTGCCGCGTGACCGGGTGCTGAGCGACGCCGAGATGGTCGAAGCGATCCGCGCCGACAAGTCAACGGTGGAGACGTACTACTATGGCCACGACTACCGCGCGGTGGACGTCGCCCGTTTCTACCAGGCCGTGGACCGGCAGGGCATGGCGCTGGCGCCCGACGAGCTCTCGCTGCGGGTGCTGCTTGAGCGGGAGGGGCTGCTGAAGCCGGGTGCCAACGCGGCGGTGATCTCCATTCCGCGCGAGGGCAGCGACCCGTTCGTGGACGCCTCGGGCCGCGCCAGCCTGCTGCGCCATGAGCTGTCGCATGGAGAATATTTCACCAACCCCGAATATGCCGCCTTCTCGCGCCGGTTCTGGAACGAGGAGATGAACGAGTCCGACCGGCAGGCATTCCGCGCCTTCCTGCAACGGCAGGACTACGATCCGGCAAACGAGGACCTGATTGTCAACGAGACGCAGGCGCACCTGATGCACACTACCGACACCCGCTATTTCAACCCGCGGGACAGCGGCGTGGCACCCGATCGGATCGCAGCGCTCAGGGCGGACTTCCTGGCCAAGATGCCCGCAGGGTGGCTGCACGATGCGGCGGCGGCACTGCGGCGGTAGCAGGCGGAGGACATCGTGAAGGCCTGGGAAATGATTGCTGCCGAGGGGTGGGCGGTCAGGCTGCACCTGTTCACGGTGGTGCCGGCCTTCGTGATCGGCACCTGGATGATCTTCCTGTCGGCCAAGGGGTCGTGGCTGCACCGCAGGCTCGGCGCCGTCTACATGGCGCTCATGCTGGTTACCGCCGGGGCGGCTTTCTTCGTGCGCGGCACCAACGGTACGGCGCTTTCATGGATCCACCTCTTCATACCGCTGACGCTTGTCTCGGTGGCATCCGCGCTCTGGGCGGCGCGCAACGGCAACATCGCCGGGCACCGCAACGCCATGATCGGGCTGTATGTCGGCGGGCTGCTGATCGCGGGGGCATTCACCTTCACGCCGGGCAGGCTTATGCATCGCATCTTCTTCGGCTGAGAGGGTGCACATGAGCAGGACGGTGCTGATCACCGGCGCGGGCGGCAATATCGGGCGCAAGCTGGCGGCCCATTTCGCCGCCCTGGGCTGGACGCTGCGCAAGCTCGACGTGGCCGCGCAGGGCGATCCGGAGGTGACGGAGTGCGACCTTTCAGTCTGGGACGAAGCCTGGGTGCGTAGGTTCGCGGGGGTGGACGCGGTGGTGCATCTCGCCGGTGACCCGCGGCCATCGGCGCCCTGGGCGTCGATCCAGCGGCTGAACATCGACCTGCTGATGAACGTCTACGAAGCGGCGGTGCGGCAGGGGGCGAAACGCCTGGTGTTCGCCAGCTCCAACTGGACGGTGGCGGGCCGGCGCTTCGGGACCGAGGCACTGACCACGGACGTGGAGCCGCATCCGGTGAATGCCTATGGCGTTTCCAAGCTGATCGGCGAGCGCGCCGGGCGGTCTTACTGGGAGCGTTGGGGACTGTCCGTGATCTGCTTCCGCATCGGCTACAACCAGCGCCCGCCCAACCGCCCCGGGCCGCAGATGGGCTACGGCGCCTGGGGGCAGGAGATGTGGCTGTCCGACCGCGATTTGTGCGACGGCTTCGAGAAAGCGGTGCTCGCCGGGCCAGAGGTCGGATTCGCGGTGCTGAACCTGATGAGCGACAATCCCGGCATGCGCTGGGACATCGCCACGACGAAGCGCACCATCGGCTACGCGCCGCGCGACGGCGCGGCCGCAGTGGTAACGGCGGAGATCACCGCGCAGACCGACAAGGCCAGGGCCGCGCGCCGGCTGGTTGACGACAGCGAGGCGGAGATCCTGACGAAACGCTGGTAGGTCAGGCCGGCTGCGCAAGGGCCGCGATGGCGCGCAGCCCGTTGTCGACCGCCAGGCTGGCGAAGATCAGCCCCATCACCCGGCTGACGATCACCGTCCCGGCCCGGCCGATCAGCTTCATGATCGGACCTGACAGCAGCAGCAGGCTCAGCGTCACCAGCAGCACCACGCCGAGGGTGAGCGAGGTCATCACCTGGTCCAGCACCGAGAAGCGATCGTTGTCGGTCAGCAGCACCACGGTGAGGATGGTGCCGGGCCCGGCGATGGCCGGCATCGCCAGCGGAAACACGGCGCGTTGGAGGTCGGAGCCCGCGGGCGCGTCGCCGCCAGCAGGAACTGACCGCCGGCGATGAACACCAGGAGCACCAGGGAGGCCACCCCCACCCCGGCCAGGGCGACACGCCGGCGCTGCGCCGGGGCGAGACCCGCGGTCGGCGCAATGAACAGCGGCAGGCTGCCGATCGGATCGACGACGACGAACAGCGTGGTGGAATCGGAGAACAGGGATGCCAGCATGCCGCCTAGCTCCGCTGAGGATCCAAGGGTAGCGGAGCGGTCAGGCGATTCCCACGGCCGGCGTCACGGTTTCAACACCTCGGGATTCACCACCCGGATCGGGGCGCCGGCCTGCCAGGCGGCGATGTTCTCGGCGGTCTGGACGTAGAAGGACTCCATGTTGTCGCGAGTGACATAACCCACATGCGGCGCCAGCACCGTGTTCGGCACGCTGCGCAGCGGATGGCCCTGGGGCAGCGGCTCCTGGTCGTAGGTGTCCAGCGCGGCGAAGATGCGTCTCTCGCGCAGCGCCGCGATCAAGGCCGGCTCATCCACGATCGGGCCGCGCGAGGTGTTCACCAGGATGGCGCCGGGCTTCATCAGCGCAAGGTCCGCCGCACCGATCAGGCCGCGGCTGCGCGGCGACAGCACGAGATGGATGGTCACCGCGTCGCTCTGCGCCAGCAGCGCTGCCTTCTCGACGCGCCGCACGCCAACCTCGGCGGCGCGCGCATCTGTCAGATTCTGGCTCCATGCGATGACATCCATCCCGAGCGCCTTGCCATAGCCGGCGACACGGGCGCCGATGCGGCCGAGGCCAATGACCCCCAGCGTGCGGCCGAACATGCCGATGCCGGGCGGCACATTCTCCTGGAAACGGCCGGCGCGGATCTCGGCATCGCCCAGCGGAATGCGCCGCGCGGCGGCGAGCAGCAGGGTCAGCGCAAGCTCCGGCGTGTCGTTGGAGGAGCCGTTGGACGCGGTATTGCAGACCACGATGCCGCGCGCCGTGCAGGCGGCGACGTCCACCGCCGCATTGCGCGGGCCGCTGAAGGTCAGCAGCTTGAGCGCGGTAAGCCCCTCGATCACCTCGCGTCCCAGCCAGGTGCGCTCGCGCATGGCCATGACGACGTCGAAATCCTTCAGGGCGGCGATGGTGGCGGCCGGACCGTCCCAGCCGGTGCGGAAGATCGCGACCTCGTTGTCGCGGCGCAAACCCGACCAGTCGGTGGCGGTTTCAGCAATGCCTTGCCAGTCGTCGAGAAGGGCGATGCGCATGGCGGCCTCCGTTCGTTGATCGCCGACGGTGCGTCCGGCAGCGGCGTGACGCAAGCGGTGCGGAGTGTGATGCTCGGGCGATGCAAGGCGGTCCGGACGCGGTGAACGAAGCTGACGAGATGCGGGCGGGCTGGCCGGCCGTGTTGGCCTGCTTCGCCACCGCCATCTATGGCTGGGGCTTCGGGCTGTACGGCCAGTCGGTCCTGGTGGCGGCGCTGCAGGCGCAGCGCGGCTGGTCCGCCTTCGTCGTGTCGTCGGCAACCAGCTTCTACTATCTGAGCGGTGCGGGACTGATCG
>JADMIO010785131.1_pt1 | contig 12504 bp, 10 predicted proteins | sample 8958161 | NCBI WGS metagenome assembly JADMIO01 (sample SAMN16585339, study PRJNA669376) | soil metagenome | isolation source: Crop rotation soil | place: USA: Cullars Rotation, Alabama | collected 2011 | reverse complement strand
CTTTCCCCGGAATCTTTCGCTTTAGTAACCTTCCGCCTGAAGGCGGAACTCCATGCCGCAGATAATATTGTTGACATACGCGGCGCGGCGTTCATAATGGCCTCAGTATTCCAGACGGACTCGGCTTCTACCCCCGGAGAAGTCCCAAACCAGCACACGTCAGAGGCCGCTTATGAAACGCTCCGGCGCACTTAACGAACCATCCGGCGAGTTGCCTCCCGGCAAGCCAAGGCCGGGCAGCACCGGTAAGCTGATCAGCGCCCACTATCTCGAAATCGGCTACCTGCTCGACCGCATCGACGGCGCGGCGACTTATTATCAACTGCTCGGCGTCGAGCGTTCGGCGGACGAAGACCAGATCGTGCAGGCTTATCACGACGCCATCGCCGTGCTGCACCCGACTTATCACAAAGTCCGCGCCGCCGTGCCCGACGAGATGCTGGCAAAGGTTGACGACGCATTCAACAAACTCTCGAAGGCTTTCCTGGTCTTGACCAGCCCGCGCCAGCGCGCCGCCTACGATGCATCGCTGACGCGCAGCAAAGTCGTGCCGCTGCCGCTTGAGAGCGTTAAGCCGAAGAAGCGCACGTCGGGCAGTCTCAAGCGCGCCCGCGTCATCACCGAGCCCGACCGGCCCGTGAAGCCGCACACTGGCCCGATCTCCATCAAAGTAGCCACGCCGCAGGCGGTCTTCACTCGCCGGGCCACTGACGCCGTCGCGGTGATCAACCGCCGCCGCTGCGAACGCTTCAACCTGTCGGTGCCGATCTTCGTCAAAGGCTACGACCGCGATGGCAACCGCTGGCAGGAAGTGACGAAGACGATCAACGTCAGCCGCATGGGCGTCGCCATCCGCCTGCAAATCCGCGTGCGGCACGGTTCGGTAGTCCATGTTACTTTGCCGTTGCCGACCAAGCTGCGCAGTCATGGCTTCAGCGAGCCGGGTTATAACATGTACGCCATCGTCCGGCGCGTCGAGCCAGCGGGCGGCGAAGCGCGCATCATCGGCCTCGAATTCATCGGCAGCCAGCCGCCCGCCGGCTACTTGCACAAGCCCTGGGCGACGTTCCGCACGCAACGCTGGGAAGGCATCGACCGCCGCCGCGAGCCGCGCTTCGAGCGCGCCGAGAACGTCCTGATCGAATACCTCGACGAATCGCGCGAGATGCTCGGGCGCGAAGTCGCCGTCACCGAAAACATCAGTGCGAGCGGCGCGCGGCTGCGCGTCAAGAGCGCGCCGGAAGATTTCGAGATGGCTCGCGTCACCAGCGGCAATCAGGAGTTCAACAGTCTAGCCCTGGTGCGCAACCGCTTCACGGCGGGCGACGGCGGCGAGCGATTGTGCCTGCAATTCATCGAAGCCAGGTGGCCGCTCGATTAACCTGAGCTTGGTTGATTGGCTAAAGCCTGGGAGCGCGGGCGAGACGCCCGCCGGTCTTACGCATGCGGGAGTCTGGCGGGCAAGATGCCCGCGCTCCCAGGTCGCACTTCTTCAGATGGAGACTGTCAACGTTTGCGCGGGTCGCCGGGCCGGGCTTCGAGCGATTCGAGGAGCGCGTAAGCAGGAGCGAGCGTCTTGTGCGGGCGAAAGCCATGCGCTGGCGCGACCATGCCATCGCGTTCGAGCGCCGCGACGACGCTCGACGCCTGACGGTAGCTGATCTCCAGGCGGTGTTGCAGCACGAGGGTCGAGGCGTAACCGAGACTGGTGATGATGCGCAGCACCTTGCGGTAGAGTTCGTCGTCGGGGGCTTGATCGCCCTGCGTGATCTCGGCGAAGAAATTCGGCTGCGCGTCGCCGGTTGGCGCAACAGGGGCGGCGTCGCGCGCTTCATCAACGGCGCTGCCGGCATCGCTCGAAAGCGCGTTGAGAAGCTCCTCCAGTTCGCCGCGCACTGCCTTCAAGCCGTCGCGTAATTTTTGACAGTTCTCGTCTTCAGCCATAGCAAACCACCAGCCCGGCTGGCTTATATCTTCTACGTTTCCGCCGTGTTGCTCAAGCAGGAATCGGCGACGGCGCACGGCAAAACGATTGACTTGCCGTGTAATCTTCCCTAATCTTGCGCCTGCGCTCACCGGAGCGGGATGAGCCATGAGCGATTCGTTATTAATTAAGAATGCCGCCGTCGTGACGATGGATGCGGACAATCGCGTCTTCACGGGCGACGTGCTGGTCGAGGGCGAACGCATCGCCGCCGTCGGTAGCCGCCTGGCGGCAAACGCGGACGAAATCCTGGATGCGAGCGGGCGCGTGTTGCTGCCGGGGCTGGTGCAGACGCACGTCCATCTCTGTCAAACCCTGTTTCGCGGCGCAGCCGACGATCTGGCCTTGATCGACTGGCTGAAGCAGCGCATCTGGCCGATGGAAGCGGCGCACACCTTCGATTCGCTCTACGCTTCGGCGCGCTTAGGGATCGCCGAGATGATTCGCGGCGGCACGACCTCGGCGCTGACGATGGAGACCGTCCGCCACACCGAAGCGGTCTTCAAGGCCGTCGAAGAGACGGGCTTTCGCGCCACCGTCGGCAAGTGCATGATGGACAAAGGCGACGACGTTCCCGCCGCGTTGCAAGAGCAGACCGACGTGTCCATCGCCGAATCGCTCAGCTTACTGGAGCGTTGGCATGGGGCAGCCGGCGGGCGCATTCGTTACTGCTTCGCGCCGCGCTTCGCCGTCAGTTGCACGAGAGAGTTGTTGGAACAGGTCGCCCGCCTTGCGCGCGAGCGCGGCGTGATCGTGCACACGCACGCATCCGAGAACCGCGATGAAGTTGAGATGGTCGAGCGCGAAACGGGCTTACGTAATCTTGATTACTTGAACACGGTTGGCCTGGTCGCGCCCTTCGTCGTGCTGGCGCACTGCGTTCACCTGAGCGAAGACGAGATGGCGCTGCTTGAGCAGACGGGCGCGCACGTCGCACACTGTCCGTCGTCGAATCTCAAGCTCGGCTCAGGCATCGCGCGCATCGATGAGATGCTGGAGCGGCGAATATCGGTGACGCTCGGGGCCGACGGTGCGCCGTGCAACAACCGGCTCGACATGTTCACAGAGATGCGCACGGCGGCTTTGTTGCAAAAAGTCCTGCGCGGCCCCGAAGCCTTGCCGGCGCTCGCGGTATTGAAGATGGCGACGATAGACGGCGCGCGGGCTTTGGGATTAGCTGATGAGATCGGCAGCATCGAAGCGGGCAAGCGGGCTGATTTGATCTTGTTGAATCTGGATAAGCTGCACACAACGCCCTGTCCCGATGTCGTGTCAACGATTGTCTACGCGGCGCAATCGACCGACGTGGAGACGGTCTGGATCGACGGTCGCGCGGTGCTGCGCGACGGTAGATTGACGACGATGAACGAGCGCGAAGTCATTGAGAGCGCGCAAACGGAAGTTGAACGGCTCGCGGGCGTTGTCAAGAAATAGCCAGCTGAAAGATTGACTCAGTTACCTCTCTGCGCCGCGACTTCTTCATCCGTTGCGGCAAAAAACAACTTGATTGTACTATCCGCGCTGCCGCTGGCCAGAATTTTACCGTCAGGCGAGAAGGCCACCGAGCGGACGGAATCGGTATGTCCTGATAGCGTGTTCAGCAGCATGCCCGTTTTCACGTCCCACAGCTTGACGGTCTTATCCCCACCACCGCTTGCTAATTCTCTACCGTCTGGCGAGAATGCTATGGAAGAAACCGGGTCCGAGCTTCCTTGATCAGATTTTGTCATCAGTGTGTTCAACTGATTGCCCGTGCTCACCTCCCACAGCTTGATCGTCGTATCGGAGCTACCGCTGGCCAGCAGCTTGCCGTCGGGCGAGAACGCTAACGAATTGACAGGGCCTGAGTGCCCCTGGAGGAGCAGTGGCTTATCTGCGCTCAGATCGTTTGGGTCGCTCACCTTCCACAGCTTGATCGGCTTATCCTGGCCGCCGCTGGCCAGCAGCTTGCCGTCGGGCGAGAAGGCTAAAGAGAAGATAGGATCTGAGTGCCCGGCAAGGGTGCGCAGCAGATTGCCCGTGCTCACTTCCCACAACTTGATGGTAGTATCGAAACTACTGCTGGCCAGCAGCTTGCCGTCAGGCGAGAACGCCAACGAGGTGACAAGGTCTAAGTGCCCTGGCAGGGTGCGCAGCAGATTGCCCGTGCTCACTTCCCATAGCTTGATCGTCTTATCTCCGCCGCCGCTGGCCAGCAGCTTGCCGTCGAGTGAGAACGCTAACGAGAAGACAGCACCTGCGTGCCCTTCAAATATACGTAGCAACATGCCCGTGTTCGCTTCCCATAGCTTGATGGTGTTATCTCTGCCGCAACTGGCCAGTAGGCTGCCATCGGGCGAGAACACCACCGACCTGACCGAGTACGAGTCTGCATAGAGCGTGCGCAGCAGCTTGCGTGTGCCCACCTCCCACAGCTTGATCGTCTTATCCGCGCCGCAACTGGCCAGCAGGCTGCCGTCGGGCGAGAATGTCACCGAATTGACAGCGCCCTGATGCGCATCGAGCAGGGCTAATTCCCTGACATACGTATGCCAAAGGTAATACCAATCAAAGCTTCGTATATCTTCTCCATTATCCCGATTCGGAAGGTAGTCGTTCAGTAACTTGTATCCCCCAGTTCGATCATTACCAATAAAGGCCTTTTGCGCGAGGTCCATGTCCGAAACGTAATGCAACTGGCGACTCACCCTCTGCTTCTCTACGGCGTCATTCTTCTGCTTGATCATCAGGCTGGTCATGAACAGGGCGAGGAGGACTAGCATCATCAAGGCGGCGATCACCCAGCGCAGCATGGAGGCTGATTTGGCCTCCGCTTTGGCCAGGGCTTGCGCTTGAGCCAGCTCGCGCTGCGTGCGTTCTTCTTCGAGCCTCTGCTGCCGTGCGCGCTCCTCTTCTTCGGCGGCGCGCTGCCGCTCGCTGGTGTCGAGAAACTGTAAAACCTGATCAAACGCCTCCTGCATTTTAAGTCGTTGCTGCGCTGCATCCAGGCCGGCTAAATCGCTGCTCAAGTCGGGATGATAGCGCCGCGCCCAGGCAGCGTTGGGCTTGTTTTTCTCGCGCCATTCCAAGGCATTTTGCAACTCCCGCCCGCGCCAAAGCTCCGCCTCGCCCGCATAATATAGCTTGGCCGTTTCAGCTAAGCGGTAATACTGATGCGCAGACTCTGCCTCTTCATCGACCCACTGGCTCAGCCGCTTCCAGACGCGGATCAGGCTTTCGTGAGAAATATCGATCAAAGAATCGGGACTCAACCGGGTGTCGGCGGGAGGCATCAGGAAAGACCGGCTCGGACGGCGAAACGTCTCAATCACCTTGATGACCGCCGGCTCCGGCGCGTCAACGATGGCGCAGAGGTCGCGCAATGAAATCTGGCGACGAACCTCGCGATTGTCCGGACCTTTCTCGGTCAGGGCTTTGAACACCTTTTCGGCAACCGTGCGCAGGTCGTCGGGCAACTCGCCGTATGCTTTATCGGCGTGTTGCGAGAGCGCCTCGGTCATGCCGCCGATGGCTTCGTAATGGCGAAGATCAATCGACACATCGGGGCGCTGTTCTTCTTTCCATCTATCCCAGGTGCGCATCAGCGCATGTTGCAGGATCGGCAGTTGATCGGGATTATCGCCGACATCATTGATCAAGCGATTCACCAAGCGCGGCGCGATCTCTGCGCCGCCGACGGCGACCGGGCCGGTGATGGCGTCGCGGCGCTGGTCGAGGGTCAGGCGGGGAATGAGGTACTGGCCTTCGCTGATGGCTTCGGGCAAATCCCAGAACTGTGAGCAATCGCCGAGGTAATCCGAGCGCATCGTCAGCACGACATAAATATTCCCGGCGCGCTCGTCCGCAGCGTCTGACAACGACAGGTCGTCGGGCCAGCGCACGGCTTTCAGCAGCAATTTGACGAAGGCGGCTTTGTCGTTTTCCGCCTCTTCCGGCTGCGCGCCCGGCGCGACCCTGAATAATTCCTCGAACTGATCGATAATGACCAGCAGGTTTTCGCTCACCGGCATATTGACCTGGCGCACGGCTTCGACGAGGCCGAGGTTGCCGCGTCGCAGGGTGGCTTCGGTGATGGCGACTTGCAGATTGCGATTCTCGGCTTCCGAGCCGAAGGCATCGCGCGAATTCAGCGCCTGGGCGAGATTGCCTATCGGGTCATTGCCGGGGCGTAGCAGCGCGACGTGCCAGATTGAGCCGGCGTTGCTCATCAAGCCGCCGATCAGCGCCGGCAACAGCCCGGCCCGCACCAGCGACGATTTGCCGCTGCCCGAAGTGCCGATGATCGCCAGAAAATGCGTGCGGCTGAGCTTCTCGATCAGACTGTCGATTTGGTTCTCGCGGCCGAAGAAGAGATGGCTTTCGCGAAACTCAAAGGGCCGCAATCCGGGAAAAGGATTCGTCGGGGTGGTGATTTCAGCCAGCTTGTCGAGGCTCTCTTGAATCATGACTGTTGCCCTCGCGCGCTTTTGATCCGTTCAATGAACCGGGTTAATGAGTCGCAAGCGAATTGATCATAGTTGCGGATGAGGATGTCATTCTGCACCTTGAACCGCTCCTTGCCGTTGGTCGGCGGGCCGCTCAGATAAAACGCTCTGGCGAGCAGCGGCTTGGTGCGCGGCTTGCCGGAGAGTTTCAGCAGGTCGAGCCACTTCATTTGCAGCCATCCATCTGTCGTGTTGCCGCAATAAATCAGCACCGCATCGCATTCCTGTAAATATTCCCAATGTATCTGTCGGTACATCGTCGGTTCCGTATCAGGGGACAGCGCAATGACGTTGAAGCCTTCGGCATAGAGATAGTTTTCGATGGGCTTCACCGCTTCATAATCCGGTTGATCACAGACGATGTAGACCAGGGCGGGGCCGTGATTGCCATTGCCACCGTTTGGGGCAGACACAGACAAGGCGGGCGGGTTGAGCCGTTCGTGGATGAAAGTCTTCAGGTCTTCGAGCTTGTGCTGTAAAAACATTACCTCGCGGGGCAGATTCAAATGATGTGACAGATCATCAATCATTCGTTGCTGTCGCTTATCGGTTGAATGAAGCTCCGGTGGCATCCAGATGATTTGCGAGAAATCGGCAGTGCCAATATGTTCAGACGCCAACTCGCGTTGCAACTCAATGAGGGATTGTGATTCGCCTTCGGGGACGATTCCATAAACGGCTCCCACCAAATGCACGGCGAGGTGGCTTTCGGCAACATAGCGTCGCACATCATCGCGAAATCGACGATCAAGTGATAGGGGTCGGTCAGGCAGGACGCGATAGCCGTTGAGCTGCAACTCTCGTTTGATGCGGTCGCGGTCTTCGCTAAGGTCAGAAGTCGTTTCGGCAAGATAGACGGTTTTACCAGAGGGCTTGACGGTTATGGATGGCGAATGGCTCAGGCGTTCGATCAATTGCGTGATTTCCTGCGCCAGATCACCCAACTTGTTCCAGTACCTCATATCACGATTGGGGCCTATATCGGGGTTGAATTCCCGATGATGGTCTGTCGCCGGGTCAATCGCGAAGAACTCATAGCCTAAGAGGCTCTGCATCTTTGGGGGCTGTTCATTCAGTTTAATCGGTGTCTTGAGCACCTTAAAGATTCTCGACTTGTCATCAATGCGGATGCCGCCGTTGGTCTCTGCCTGTTGATGAAACTCCTGAAGCTCCCTGAGACACCATTCCGATTTGATGTAACTCGGTGAGAAAATGCCGACGAAGAGAGCAGACTGGGAAAGGGTCAAGGATATGGTTTGGTCGAAGTAGTCGTTGCCATGTAGCTTGCGGTCACGCCAGATTTTCGGTTGCCTGCCGAGCAGTTGCTTCAGTTCAATCTCTAATCTCTCGTGCAGAAGGTCAATCCAGCCCTGAGAATTATCGCGGTGCGCATAACTGATGAAGAGATCATACTCGAACATCTAATGACTCCATCTGGCATTGCTGCTGGCGCTAAGGGGTACGAGAAATCAGCGATAAATCAGGGATAAAATACAGTAAATGATAAGCTGAATCAATCTCGCCAGCCGACCTTGCGGCCTGGTCACGTTGGAAGGTTGCTTAATCGCTCACCGCGCAGGGTTCTTAACTATAAAGCTCACAACACGACGCCGAATTGTTCGCGCAACACGACGGTGATCTCGGATTCGTCCACCAGCTCGCGCTCGCTCCGATCATCGCCCACCGTCGTGATCAATCGAGTGTTGCTCAGCGTTATGCGCCCGGTCGTCGTCGCCAGCGAACAGATGCGATTCTGCGTGAAGTGCGACAGCGGCGAGGTCTGGTGATAGCGACACATCTCCGCGTAATCACCGAACTCATAAGGCTGCAAGGTGAAGCGATACTCCGGCTGCCATTCGCCGCCGTTGCGTCGCTCCAGTATGCGCTGCTCGCCGTCGCGGCGGATGCGGTACGCGCCGAAGGCTTGCGCCTGCTCGCCTTCGTCATCCAGCCGCAACGGCTCGCGGAAGCCTTCGCCAAAACCAACGTCGGCAAGCCACGGCTCGTCTATTTCAATGAGCAAGGCCATGTGATCGAACAGCGGGCCAAAGCTGCCGTCGGCTCGCCCGACGCCCGCCGCCAGCTTCTTCACATTGAAGCCCAGCTCTCTGAGCAGCCCGCCGAACGCGCCGTTCAATTCATAACAGAAGCCGCCGCGCCGCTGTCCGACCACCTTGTCGTAGAGGCGCTGCTCGTCGAGCACGATCTCGCGCCCCGTGTGGATGTCGAGGTTTTCAAACGGCACCGCCAGCATGTGCGCGCGATGTAATTCACGTAACGTTTCCGCCGTCGGCGCAGCCGGGCCGCGATAATGGATGCGTTCGAGATAAGCCGCGATGTTCATACGGACACGCTCCGTCTTCTTTGAGTGACGATCAACCTGACATTCAATATGCCAGAGAAGCATTTCACGATGGCCGGCGCTTTTGCAACCACAGGCTTGTCAGGGTGAGGCGGGGCGATTAAACTAGGGCGCAACTTTGGAGGCTTGCGAATGGCGGTCGGGCAAAACGTCTTGCGTAAAGAAGGTCTGGAAAAGCTGACGGGCGCGGCGCGTTACGTTGACGACCTCACGTTCGATGGCATGCTCTACGGCAAGACGATTCGCAGCTCCATCGCGCGCGGTCGCATCACGGCCATCCGCTTCGACGACGATTTCGACTGGTCGCGCATCGTCGTCGCCGATCACCGCGACATCCCCGGCGCGAACTATGTCGCGCTGATTGAAAATGACCAGCCGCTGCTGGCCGCGTCACACGTCCTCCATCACGACGAGCCGATCCTGCTGATCGCCGCCGACAGCAAGCCGCTGGTCGAAGCCGCCGCGCGCCACATTCACATCACCTATGATGAACTGCCGCCGGTATTGACCATCGAAGAGGCGCTCGCCGCCGACGAGGTCATTTATCCGCCCGACAATGTCTTCAAGCGATTCCTGATCGGGCGCGGCGACATCGACACGGGCTTTGCGCGCGCCGACCTGATCGTCGAAGGCGAGTACCGCGTGCCGCATCAGGAACAGCTCTACATCGAACCCCAAGGCATGATCGCCATCCCCGACCGCGAGACCTTGACCGTGATGGGTTCGATGCAGTGCCCTTACTACGTTCACAAGGCGCTGAAGCAGTTGTTCAACCTTGACGACGAGCAGGCGATTGTCATTCAGACCACGACCGGCGGCGGCTTCGGCGGCAAGGAAGAGTATCCGTCGATGATCGCCGCGCATGCGGCCCTGCTGGCGCGCAAGGCCGGGCGGCCCGTGAAGCTGATCTACGACCGCGCCGAAGACATCGCCGCAACCACCAAGCGACATCCCGGCCGTATTCGTCACCGCACGGGCGTGACGCGCGACGGACGGTTGACCGCGAGCGAGATCGACATCGTGATGGACGGCGGCGCTTACGTGACGCTAACGCCTGTAGTGCTGTCGCGCGGCGCGATTCACGCGCTTGGCCCATACAGTTGCGATAACGTACGCATCACGGCGCGGGCCGTCGCCACCAACACGCCGCCCAACGGCGCGTTTCGCGGCTTCGGCGCGCCGCAGGTGGCGTTTGCTTACGAGATGCAGATGGAGAAGATTGCCGCCGCGCTAGGCATCCCACCGCTCGAACTGCGCCGCATCAACATGCTGCGCGAAGGCGGCGTGACCGCGACGGGGCAGCAACTCAAATGGAGCGTCGGCGCGAGTGATGTGCTCGACGCCGCCATCGCCGGGTCGCATTATGAAGAGAAGCGCGCCGCCGCTCGCGCCTTCAATCAGCAAATGCAAGATGCATTACAATCAGCCGAGCCGCCGGCTGACCATAAGCGGCGCGGCGTCGGGCTATCGTTCTTCTTCCACGGCGCAGGCTTCACCGGCAGCGGCGAAGCGAAGATGAAAGCGAAAGCCGGCGTCGAGATCACCGCCGATGGCGGCGCGCGCATCCTCACCGGCTCGACCGAGATCGGTCAGGGCACGCGAACCATCTTCTGCCAGATCGTCGCCGACGAATTGGGCATTGCATTCGATCAAGTCGAGATCGAAGAAGCCGACACCTCGAAGGTGCCCGACAGCGGCCCGACCGTCGCGTCGCGCACGACGATGGTCGTCGGTCGCGTCGTGCAGTTGGCGGCCCGCGAAGCGAAGCAGCGGCTGACCCGCTTTGTCGCCGAACGCTACGGCGCGGCGGAAGCGGCGTTAGTCAACGGCGACTTCGTGGCCGACGGTCGGCGGCTGGCGAGCTTCGGCGAGATGGCCGGCGAATACATCGCGCAGCACGGCGCGCTCGCCGGCCTAGCGCAGTACGCCAGCCCGACCGGCATCGAGTGGGATGACGAAACCTATTCGGGCGACGCTTACCCGGTCTACTCGTGGGGCGCGGAAGTCGCCGAAGTCGAAGTGGACATGGACACCTGCGAAGTGATTGTAACCAACATTACGACTGCGCAGGACATCGGGCGAGCCATCCACCCGCTGCTGGCCGCCGGCCAGATCGAAGGCGGCACGCTGCAAGCGGTCGGTTACGGCTTGCTCGAAGAGGTGGTGTGGAACAAGGGCCGCGTGGTGAACAATCGTCTGACGAATTACATTATCCCCACGTCGCTCGACGCGCCGGATATGCAAACGATCATTGTCGAGAACGCCTACCCGCACGGCCCGTTCGGCGCGAAAGGCGTCGGCGAGCTGCCGATGGACGGCGGCGCTCCGGCCATCGCCTCGGCAGTCCTGGACGCCACTGGCGCGTTCATCAGCGAAATCCCCATCACGCCCGAACGATTGCAGCGGGCGTTAGAAGACGAATGAGAATTGCTTTTCAAGTCAACGGCAGCCCGCGCGAGATAGACGCGCCGCCGATGCGGCGGGCGCTCGACGTGCTGCGCGAAACGTTGCGGCTGACGGGCACCAAAGAAGGCTGCGGCGAAGGCGAGTGCGGGGCTTGCTCGATCCTCGTCGATGGCGAAGTCGTCAACTCGTGCCTGATTCCCATCTGCCAGTTGCAAAATGTAAGCATCATTACCGTTGAAGGACTGATGCGCGATGGCCGGCTCGACCCGCTCCAGCAGGCGTTTTTGGAAATGGGCGGCGCGCAGTGCGGCATCTGCACGCCCGGCATGCTGATGGCCGCGCGCGCCTTGCTCGACGCGAACCCAAGCCCGTCGCGCGACGACATCAAAGAAGCCATCGCCGGCAATCTCTGCCGCTGCACCGGCTACGTCAAGATCATCGACGCCATCGAACAGGCCGCGAAGTCAAAGGAGCAATGAATGGACAACGAACTGCGTGAACTGCGCGAGCGCATCGCCGAGATGGGCGATGCCGAGTTGCTGCGTATGGCCGGCCAAGACCGCAGCCAGTACCGCGCCGAAGCGGTCGAGTTCGCCAGAGAAGAACTCGATGCGCGCCGGGCCGCGGCTGATTCGCAAGACGACGACGCGGAAGAGGCGGACGAACGGCAACTCCCTGCCCTTGACCGGCAGCCGTGCAACATCTGCGGCGGTGCGATGCGCCGCGGCGCGCTGTTCGCCGACCGCGAGATGACCGTCTACTTCGATGACACGGACGAAGAGCGTTTCGTCGAAGCGTTAGTATGCAGCGCCTGCGGCAACCTGCGGCTGGTCGTCGATCTGGACACCGAAGTCCAGGAGTGAAGATTACACGGTCACTTTATCGCCTATGACTGATGCGCCGACAGCTTACTCGGTTGATACGCTGGCCGAAGCTTATCGTGTGCTGGCCGAGCGCGGCAGCGGCGTGCGGGTCATTGCCGGCGGGACGGATTTGATGGTGTTGATGAACGCGCATCAACTCGACGCGCCCGCGTTCCTGGACATCTGGCGGGTGAACGAGCTGCGCGGCATCAGCGACGAAGGTGATCGCTTGCGCATCGGCGCGCTGACGACTTACACGCAGTTGATCGGCTCGCCGCTCGTCCGGCGTTTCGCTCCGGCGCTGGTCGCGGCGTCGCGCACGGTCGGCGCGGTGCAGATACAGAATCGCGGCACTTTCCAGCACAGTGGGATCCGAAGCTTGGAATTCACGTGACTTGAAGTCGC
>JADMIO010647636.1_pt1 | contig 12504 bp, 10 predicted proteins | sample 8958161 | NCBI WGS metagenome assembly JADMIO01 (sample SAMN16585339, study PRJNA669376) | soil metagenome | isolation source: Crop rotation soil | place: USA: Cullars Rotation, Alabama | collected 2011 | reverse complement strand
CCCCCCGCCGCACCGCCCGCGCCCCGAAGTGCTCCCACGCGAGCACCTCGTGCCCCTCGCGCTTCTCCCCCCGCAGCACCGGCACCAGGCTCTTCCCCGCCATCGCCGGCACGGCCTTCCCCTTCACCTCCTTCGGATATTCAGCCCCCGCCAGTTCCAGACACGTCGCCATCACGTCGATCACGTGCCCCACCTGCCCCGTCACCGACCCCCGCTCCGCCGTCACCCCCTTCGGCCAGTGCACGACCAGCGGCGTGCAGATCCCGCCCTCGTACATCTCCGCCTTCCAATACCGGAACGGCGCGTTCGACACGTTCGCCCACGCCGGCCCCATCCCGAAGAACGTGTCGTCCCCGCCCGGCATCACTGTCTTATCCGGCGGGTACGCGATCTTCCTTCCATCCCGCGTCTGCGCCGGCCGATCAAACCCGGGCTGCGGGTACGCCTCCGGACTCGCCCCGTTGTCCGACAAGAACAGGATCAGCGTGTCCTCCAGCCGCCCCGTCTCGCGCAACTTCTCCACGATCCGCCCGATCCCCCGGTCCATCCGGTCGATCATCGCCGCGTGCGTCGCGAACGCCCGCGCGTCCCACGCCTTCGTCGGGTTCTCCGCCCACGACGTCTTCCGCCCCTGCGCCGGCGCGAGTCCCACGCCCGCCGGCATCACCCCGCGCTCGCGCATCCGCGCCAGCCGCCCCTCGCGCACCGCCTCCCACCCCGCGGCGTATCGCTCCTCGTACTTGTCGATGTCCTCCTTCGGCGCCTGCAGCGGCCAGTGCGGCGCCGTGTATGCCACGTACAACAACATCGGCTCCGGCCCCTTTCCATACTTCTCCACGTACTCCACCGCGTGGTCCGTCAGCGCGTCGGTGATGTAATACCCCTTCGGCACCTCGCGCACCGGCTCCGAGTTGTGCACGAGGCTGAACGGGTCGAAGTAGTTCGCCACCCCCCAGATGATCCCGTAGTGCTCCTCGAACCCGCGCCCGACCGGGTACGTCTTCGGGTCCGAAAACGTCTCCCGGATCTTCCGATTGCTCAAGTACACCAACTGCTCCGGCCCCGGCTCCGTCAACGACACGTGCCACTTCCCCACCATGGCCGTCCGGTACCCCGCCCCGCGCAGCGCCTCCGCGAGCGTCACCGTGTTCTGAGCCAGCGTCCCGCGGTACCCCGGCAGGTCCGCCCGCGGGCCCGTCGTCATCCGCCCGATCCCTGCCTGGTGCGGGTACAACCCCGTGAGCAAACTCGCCCGCGTCGGACAACACCGCCCCCCGTTGTAAAACTGACTGAACCGCAATCCCCCCGCCGCCAGATTGTCCAGGTTCGGCGTCGCGATTTCCCCACCATAACATCCGATGTCCGAGTACCCCAGGTCGTCCGCCAGGATCACGACGATGTTCGGCCGCGCCGCCGCTCCCCGCGCCGGCACCGCCCCGCCCACCACGAACAACAACCCGCAAACCAATACGAGCGCGCTCGGTCCGTTCGGTGTACAGCGGAAGGTCATCGTCGCTACGATACCGCCCGCCGTCGAACGGTGTCGACGTCCACGCCGTTACGATCACTTCCCCGCACGCTGAGAACCCTTCATGCCCCGCACCACCCGACGCCTTCTCCTCGCCCTCCTCGTCACGATCCTCTGCGCCACATCAACCACCGCCCGCGGCGCCGAGCCCAAGCCGCCGCACATCATCCTCATCCTCTCCGACGACATGGGCGTCGGCGACGTCGGCTGCTACGGCGGCACGCTCGTCCCCACGCCCAACATCGACCGCCTCGCCGCCGAGGGCACCCGCTACACGCAGTACTACTCCGCCTCCCCCATCTGCTCCCCCTCCCGCTGCGGCATCATCACCGGCCAGTACCCCGCGCGCTGGCGCATCACCAGCTTCCTCCAGACCAAGGCCGGCAACCGCGGCTGCGAGCAGGCCGACTTCCTCGACCCGCAGGCGCCTAGCCTCCCGCGCACGCTCAAGGCCGCCGGCTACGCCACCGCCCACTTCGGCAAGTGGCACCTCGGCGGCGGGCGCGACGTGACCGACGCCCCCAAGTTCGCCGCCTACGGCTACGACGAGCACGCCTCCACCTACGAGTCCCCCGAGCCCCACCCGGACATCACCGCCACCAACTGGATCTGGTCCGCGCAGGACAAGGTCAAACGCTGGGACCGCACCGCCTTTTTCGTCGACAAGACGCTCGACTTCTTGAAGCGCAACAAGGACGCCAAACCCTGCTTCGTGAACCTCTGGCCGGACGACGTCCACACCCCGTGGGTGCCCGAGGCCAACGCCCCCAAGGGCGACCTCCCCCGCAACCTCAAGCCCGTCCTCGCCGAGTACGACCGCCAGATCGGCCGCCTTCTCGCCGGCCTCAAAGACCTCGCCATCGACCGCGACACGCTCGTTATCTTCACCAGCGACAACGGCGCCCTGCCCACGCTCAAGGGCGCCCGCTCAGGCCCCTTCCGCGCCGGCAAGCTCTCCCTCTGGGAGGGCGGCGTCCGCATGCCGTTCATCGTCCGCTGGCCCGCGCGCACGCCCGCCGGCAAGCTCGACGAGCAGAGTGTTCTATCCGCGCTCGACCTCTTCCCCACCTTCTGCGCCCTTGCCGGCGCGAAGCTCCCCGAGAACTACAGGCCCGACGGCCAGAACGTCACCGCCGCCCTCACCGGCACCCCCCTTCCGTCCCGCGCCGCGCCGCTCTTCTGGGAATACGGCCGAAACGACGAGTTCTTCAAGTTCGGCCCCGACCGTTCCCCCAACGTCGCCCTCCGCGACGGCCGCTACAAGCTCCTCGTCAACGCCGACGGCACCAGCCCGCACCTCTACGACCTGACCACCGACCCCGCCGAACAAAAGGACCTCGCCGCCGACAAGCCCGACGTCGCCAAGCCCCTGATCGACCAGGCCCTCACCTGGCGCAAGTCGCTCCCATAAGCAAGACCGATCAATCCCCGATCGCGGCACTGCGCGCCCCCCTGCGATCACAAACAAGCCGGGGCAGAGCGTGCGAGTCACACGAGCACGCGCCGCCCCGGATCGCCACCCCTGGTCCGTTCCGACGCGCAACTCAATCCCCGAACACCCGACTCAGGAACCGATAACTCTGGTCCGCCGCCTCCTGCGGGTTCTGCCAGTGCGTGTACAGCTCGACGGTCAGGAACCGCGCGTACCCCACCTCGACCAGCGCCCGCTTCAGCCCGCCCCAGTCGAGCGTCCCCTGCCCCGGGATCAGGTGGTAGTGCTTGCGCCCCGGGATGTCCTCGACGTGCAGGTTCCAGATCCGGTCGCCCAGGAGTTTCACCGCGTCCGGGATCGACTCGCCGATCACCTGGGAGTGCCCGACGTCCAGGTTCGCGCCCAGCCGCGGGTGTCCCAGCCGGTCGATCCACTCGCGCAGCTCGCTCACGTACTCCAGGTACAACCCCGGCTCGCACTCGATCCCCACGTCGACCCCGAGCCGATCCGCGCGATCGAGGATCGGCCGGATCGACTCCGCGAACTGCCGCGCCGCCGGCTCGGGCGGCATCCCGCCCAGCATCCGCCCCGACGTGATCGACACGTTCGCCGCCCCCACGTCCCGCGCGAACTCCAGCGCCTTCAAAATGAGCCGCGTCCGGTCGGCCCTGTGCTGCGGGTTGGGCGAGATGAGCGACGGCTCGAAGTACGGCTCGGGCGGCGCGTCCTTCCAGTAGCCGAACGAGCAGTTCACGTTCACGTTCGACACGGCCAGCCCCAGCGCCTCCAGCTCGCGCTTGACCTCACTCGTCAGATTCGCGTCGATCGCGTCCGGGTACGCGTGCGGCACGTCCGCGAGGATCTCCACCCCCCCGAACCCCGCCCGCCGAATCCCCCGCAACGCCTCGACGAGCGGGAACCGCGTATACGCATTAGTAGAAAACGCAAGCTTCATGACCGTGGCCCACCGCTACACACGCGAGACATCGCGCGCGATCAATCTCTGTGTTCTTCCTCTGGTTCTCCGGGTCTCCGGGTTCGCGTTCCTCACCCCTACGCGAACAAGTCATCATACCGCCCGATCATCTCCCGCAACCGCTCCTCCGGCTGGATCGCGAAGAACAGTTCCCGGTCGAACAGTGCCTTCTGCCGCATCTGCTCGCGGGTCGCCTCGTCGAGCCGCCGCGCCCACTCGACCATCACCGGGTTCTGCGCCTGCTGCGCGAGCCGCTGGTGCATCTGGCCGAACAGCTCGCGGCGCTCCCGCGAACGCCGCGGCAGCGCCGCGATCCGCGCCGCCTGCTCCCGCTTCTCCCGCGAGAACGACCCGTGCCGCAGCCGCCGCCCCTCCTGCAAGAGCGGCCGCAGACTGATCCGCCGCTGCCCACGCGCCGCCGGGAAGTAGAGCGTCGCCGTCGTCACCGCGAACCGCGGCGGCTCGACCCCGAAGTGCCCCGAGATCACCCGGTCCGTCACCTGGTCGTACCGCCCCCCGCCGATCCCGTGTACGAACTGGTCGCACACGAAGAGCCGCAAAAACATCGTCAGCGTCAGCGCCCGCGGCGCGACCCGCAAATTGTTCTCCCGCAGGAACCGCCCGAGCCGCTCCGCCGCGTCATCCCCCGGCGTCGCGGGGTCGAACTCGAACCCGCGCAGCGCCCACGCACCGCCCACGCCCGTCGCGCGCGTCACCGTCAACCGCGCCCGCGCCCCCGCCGCCACGTCGTCCAGCCAGAACGGCGCCTCCACCGCGTCGCCCGCCGCCTGCAAATCCGGCATCGGCCGCCCCGGCGATGTGATCCCCGCCCCCGCCCGGTACGCCGCCAGCGCCCCGTTGTACTGCCCCGCGAACTCCCCCGCCCGCGCCAGCACGTGGTGTACGAACACCAGGTACTCCCGCGACCCGAGCAGGGGAGACGTCAGCATCGCGTGGTGCCGCAGCCCCAGCTCCCAGTCCAGCCGGTGCAGCGCGTTCGTCAGCAGCTCCGCCAGCGGTGGCCGCTCGATCGACAGCCGCTTCAGGTCCGCCAGGAACGGCTCGACCATCGGCTCGAACCCCCACCCCAGCCGCCCCTCCTCGAACGCCGCCGTCAGCGCGTCCACGTGCGCCGGCGTCGGCCCGTCCAACAGCCCCGTCCACGCCGCCGACGTCAGCCGCTCGTCGTCCGTCAGCCCCATTGACCCGCCCGGCCACCGCAGGTGCAAGTGCTTGGGCGAGTCCGTGTCCACCCCGAAGTGGTACGCGTCACCCCCCAGGCCCCGCGCCGCCGCGTTGATCAGCGCGTCCTTCACCCAAACGCCCGGGTGGTACAGCTCCGCTTGGTGCCCCGTCCCCACCAGCGGCCGCGCGTCGTCCTTATGCCCGATCCACCCCCGCACGCGCCGGCGCAATTCGCCCAGCGGGACGCCCTGCACCCGTGCCTCGGCCCGCGCGAGCCGCGCCTGGTTCGCGCGCGTGTCCGCCAGCACCTGGTCCGCGTCGGGCCAGACCAGCAGCTGCCCGTCCTCGTCGGGCGCCTTCCAATCCGCATATCGAAACGAGTCCACGCTGCTCATTCGCCGCCGCACGCGCTCGGACAGACCGCGGGCTGCTCCAGCACCGGCCGCGGCCCGGCCTCCCGGATCCGCCGCAACTCCGCGTTCAGCACGTCCCGGTAATGTTGCAGGCGGACCGCCGCGTCGTCCAGCAGGCCCCCGAAGTGCCGCGTCGGGTCGTTGTAGATCAGCCGCACCGGGATCTCCTTGATCCGCAGCCCCGCCGCCCACGCCTGCGGCCACAACTGCAGCGGGAACGCGTACCCCGTCTCCGTCAGGTTCAGCCGCCGCATCGCCGACACCCGGTGCGCCTTGAACCCGCAGAACGAGTCCGTCAGCCGCCACCCGAACAGGTCGTTCAGCGTCGCCGTGATCGTCGCGTTGATCGTCCGCCGGTCGCCCGGCGGCAGGTCGTCGTCCGACCGCGACTCCATGTACCGCGACCCGCTGATGATGTCCGACTGGTCCCGCCCGATCTGCCGCACGAACTCCGGGATCATCTCCGGCTCGTGCTGCTCGTCGCAGTCCATCGTGATGACCCAGTCGTACCCCCGCCGGTCCGCGAAGCAGAACGCGTCGATCAGGCTCTGACCATACCCCCGGTTAACCGGGTGGCGGATCAACTGGATATCGGACCTGGCCGCCAGCGCCTCCCCGGTCCCGTCGCTGCTGCCGTCGTCCACCACGAGGATCTCGTCGTGGAACCGCTTGACCTTCTCCAGCACGTGATCGACGTATTTTCGTTCGTTGTAGACGGGAATCGCGATGAGCAGTCGCACCAAACACTCCTTGCCGGCTGACTGTCCGTGTGAGGGCGACGGCCCGCCTCACCGCACGCCCGTTGCACCGTGACCCCCCGACGGGGATATGTCATGGCCGCGTGCCGAGTTACCGATGTTGATCCTAGACGCGCCGCCGCGCCCGGGTCAACTCGCGAACCGCCGGCGCACCGCAGCCCCGCGGTTGACCGCCCCGCGCGGCGGCCCGTATATTCGCGACAACCGCACCAGGACGAACCAACATGCACATCCGCAAGCTAAGCTTTGGGGGCGCCCGCGGGCCGATCGCCGCCGCCGTCGCCCTCGTCGTGCCGCTGCTCTACGTCGTCGTCTCCGGGTGCGCGTCGAACACCGCCGCCAGCCGGAACAACGCCGCCCTCGACTCCTACGTCCAGGGCGTTCTCGCCTACCAGAAGGGCGACACCGACACGGCCATGGCCAAGCTCCAGGACGCGGTCAACAAGAAGGAAGACCTCGTCATGGCGAGGTCGATGCTCGGCGACCTGTACCGGTCCAAGTCCGACTACGAGGCCGCCAAGCAGCAGTACCGCGTCGTCGCCCGCCTCGACCCGTACGACTACCAGCACCACTACCACCTCGGCCTGGTCTACCAGTTCCTCAACGAGCTCCAGGACGCCGCCGCCGCCTACATCCGCGCCCTCAACCTCAAACCGACCGACGCCCCCTCGAACATGAACCTGGGCACGGTCTACCTCGCGCTCGGCAAGCCCGAGGACGCGATCGTCTACGCCGAGCGCGCCGCCGAGCTCGACCCCCGCTCCGCCCCCGCGTTCGCCAACCTCGGCGTCACGCTCGACGCCGCGGGCCAGTTCGCCAAGGCCGAGACCGCCTACCGCAAGAGCCTAGACCTGGACTCCAACCAGCCCCTGATCCGCCTCTACCTCGGCGAGAACCTCCTCCAGCAGAAGAAGGCGACCGAGGCCCGCAGCGTCCTGGCCGAGCTCGTCCGCGTCCAGGACAACTCGCTCCACCGCAAGCGCCTCGGCGACGCCTACGCCGGCGAGAAGAACTACGCCGAGGCCGTCAACCAGTACACCGCCGCCCTCAAGCAGGACCCGAACTACTACCCCGCCCTGAACGAGATCGGCGCCGTCCGCATCGAGGAGTACCAGAAGGGCCTTGAGCTCGACGACGCCAAGCGCAAGTCCGCCGTCGACTCCTGGCAGCAAAGCCTCTCGATCCGCCGCGACCAGCCCCGAATCCTCGCGCTCGTCCAGAAGTGGTCGAAGGCGCCGATGTTCGAGAAGTAACCCCCGCGTACGCAAACTCCCAAATCACCTTTTAGCCGCGGGGCTTGCCCCGCGCTCGCCCCACACGAGACGTGCCCCCACTCCTCCCCCTCACGATCCTCCTCGACACCCCCGACGTCGTCGCCATCGACAAGCCCCCGGGCCTCGCCACCATCCCCGGCCGCGGCGAGACGACCAGCGCCCTCCAGCGCCTCGCCGCCCAGCTCAACCTCCCCGACCACGGCACCGCCGACCCCCGCGTCCGCGTCGTCCACCGCCTCGACAAGGACACGTCCGGCGTCCTCCTCTTCGCCAAGCACACCGCCGCCCAGCGCCACCTCTCCCACCAGTTCCAGAACAACACCGTCGAGAAGGAGTACCTCGCGATCGTCGCCGGTCGCCCCCCCGAAGACGAAGGCGAGGTCAACGCCTCGATCGCCCCCCACCCGTCGTCGCCAAAACTGATGACCGTCTCCAAGCACGGCCGCCCCGCGCTCACGCGCTGGCGCGTCGAGGAGCGCCTCGGCCGCGCCCACACGCTGATCCGCGCCTTCCCCAAGACCGGCAAGACCCACCAGATCCGCGTCCACCTCCGCCACGCCGGCCTCCCGCTCGCCGTCGACCCGCTCTACAACCCCACGGCCCCGCCCCTGCTCCTCAGCGCCCTCAAGCGCGACTACCGCCCCCACCGCGACCGCGAGGAGCGCCCCCTCATGTCGCGCCTCACCCTCCACGCCCACAAGCTCCGCTTCACCGACCTCGCCGGCCAACAAATCGAGCTCACCGCCCCCCTCCCCAAGGACTTCCGTGCGGCGGTGAACCAGTTGAGCAAACTGACGAGGTGATGGCTACAATTCCTGTCATGACGGCCGTAGCAGTTCCACCCATCGCACCCGACCGATCGCCCGTCGTCGCGCCGATCGTCCTTAAAGGCGTGAGTTGGGCGGCGTACGTGCAACTCCGCGACGACACGGATCGTGCCGGCCAGAAGGTCTATCTCACCTATGACAGGGGGACGCTGGAGATCATGCCGCCCTCGCTCTACCACGAGTGGTACAAGACGCTAATCGGGTCGTTCATCGACGTGATCCGGTTGGAGCTGCGTGTCCGCCTCAAGTCGGGGGGGTCAACCACGTTTCGCCGGGAAGATTTGGAGCGGGGCCTGGAACCCGACCAGTGCTACTACGTGCAACACGAGCCGCAAATGCGGGGCAAGACGGAGGTCGACCTGCACGTAGACCCGCCGCCGGATTTGGCGGTCGAGATCGATTACAAGCATCGCGCGATCAGCCGTGAGAGCATCTACGCGGCGCTAGGTGTTCCCGAGATCTGGGTATACGACGGCAAGGGGCTGCACGTGTACGCGCGCGATGCCGAAGGCACCTATCAGGCAGTCGTCAACAGCGTGGCGTTTCCGTTCCTGCGGCCGGGCGATCTTCAGCCGTTCATGCGCCAGGCAGTGGCTCAAGATGAGTGCGAGGCAATTTGGGCATTCCGCGACTGGCTCCTCGCCACCCACGGCGGTCAACGCCGCGCCTGACGCGCTGAGCCCCTATAACCCCGCCATCAACACCCCGATCAACCCCTTCTGCACGTGCAGGCGGTTCTCCGCTTCCGGGAACACCAGCGACCGCGGCCCCTCCATCACCCCCTCGGTGATCTCGTACCCCCGGTACGCCGGCAGGCAGTGCAGCACCACCGCGTGCTTCGGCGCCAGCGCCATCAGCCGCTCGTCCACGATGTACCCGTGGAAGTCCCGCTGCCGCTGCGCCTTCTGCGCCTCCTGTCCCATCGACACCCACGTGTCCGTCACGACCACGTCCGCCTCGCGCACCGCGTCCTGCGGGTCGCGCATCGGCACGAAGTCCAGCTCGGGCACCCGCGCCATGATCGCGTCCACGTCCTCCCCCGCGAACTCGTACCCGCCCGGCGCCGCCACGACGAACCGCATCCCGAACCGCCCGCACGCCTCCGCCAAAGACCGCGCGACGTTGTTCGCGTCCCCCACGAACGTCATCGTCCGCCCCTTGAGCTCCCCGAAGTGTTCCTCGACCGTCATCAGGTCCGCCATCGCCTGGCACGGGTGACTGAGGTCCGTCAGCCCGTTGATCACCGGCACCCGCGAGTACTTCGCCAGCCGCTCCACCTTGTCGTGCGCGAACGTCCGCGCCATGATCCCGTCGCACATCCCCGACAGCACCCGCGCCACGTCCTGCACCGGCTCCCGCTTGTCCAGCCCGATCTCGTCCTCGCGAAGCAGCAGCCCTTGCCCCCCCAGGTGCGCCATCGCCACCGCGAAGCTCACCCGCGTCCGCAGGCTCGGCTTCTCGAAGATCATCGCCAGCGTCCGCCCGGCCAGCAGCGGGTCGTTCCGCCCCGTCTCTTTCAACTGCTTCTTCAGCCGCCGCGCCACGTCCATGACGTGCCGCAACTCTTCGTACGAGTGATCCGCGATGGAAATGAAATGCTTCATGTTGCTAGTGTCTAGTTGTTAGTTGCTAGTGAACGCCGCGAACCCCGGAGGACCAAGACTTGACCCGTCCGACGCTAACAACTAGCAACTAAAAACCAGCAACTCCTAAAGGACAATTTCCGTCCCGATCCCCGCCTCGGTGTAAATCTCCAGCAGCAGCGAGTGCGGGATCCGCCCGTCGATGATGTGCGCCTTCGTCACGCCCCCCTGCAGCGCCGTGATGCACGCCTCGACCTTCGGCAGCATCCCCGCGCTGATCGTCCCCGTCTTCACCATCTCCTGGATCTGGTCGACCGTGACGTGCGGCACCCGGCTGTCCGGGTCCTTCGGGTCCGACCGGATCCCGTGCGTGTCCGACACGACCACCAGCTTCTCCGCCTTCATCGCCGCCGCCACCGCCCCCGCCGCCGTGTCCGCGTTCACGTTCAGCCGCCCGCCCGCCTGGTCCCGCGCGATCGTCGCGATCACCGGGATCGCGTCCGCCTGCACGAGCAACTGCAGCAGCCGCGCGTTCACGCTCTTGACCTCCCCGACCAGCCCGAGGTCGATCCGCCGCCCGTCCTCACCCGACAGGTACGTCTTCTCCGCCAGCAGCACGTTGCTCGTCAGCGAGTGCAGCCCCATCGCCTCGCACCCCTGGCTCTGGATGAAGCTCACGATGAACCGGTTGATCTGGTTGCACAGCACCTGCTCGGCGATCGCGATCGTCCGGTCGTCCGTGTACCGCCGCCCCTGCACCCACTGCGGCACCAGGCCGCTCTTCTCCATCGCCTCGTTGATCGCCTTGCCCCCGCCGTGTACGAGCACCGGCTGCATCCCCACGTAATTCATGAACACGATGTCCGACAGCAGGTTCGCCAGCGCCGCCTCGTCGTCCATCAGCGACCCGCCCACCTTCACCACGACCGTCTTGTCGTGGAACCGCTGGATGTACGACAGCGCCTCGACCAGCGCCGTCGCCTTCGGAATGGCCGCATCGATCATCGTGTCACCACTCGCAGTCCCGACCGCGGGTTTCCGCCCCGCGCGCGCTCCGGGCGCCCCGGTCGGTAGAAAAGGGGCAAAGTGTACAACCCCTCACCCCGCTGTCAAAGACCCGCGGGCGCCGTCGCGGCCCGGTCACTTTAGTGACCGCGGAAACGCCACGCGACGCCGACGCGGGTTGACACCCCGCCCCCGCCCCGAGAATAATCGCCCCCGAACAATTCATCCGACCCGCCGGGCCCCACGCCCGGCGTCGTGTGCAACCGGGCCCAGACACCCAAGAGAAAAGCCCCACTGCCACCGCGGTGGGGCCTTTTCCTGCGCCCGCCGCCGCGCCCGGCACCCTCCGTGAGGACCGCCGATGAACCACCGCCGACCGCGTCTCCACCCCGCCGCGCTCCCCCTCCTGTTTGCCCTCCTCACCCCGCCCGCCCGCGCCGCCGACGCCCCGCCCGCCGCGACCAGCCCCCCCGCCAAAAGCGACTGGACCATCCGCGGCCACCTCACCGCCGACCAATTCGTCATCCAGAGCCACCGCGGCGCCGGCGACCTCGCCCCGGAGAACACGCTCGAGGCCTTCGACCTCGGCTGGAAGCTCGGCACCTACCCCGAGTGCGACGTCCGCACGACCAGGGACGGCGTGATCGTCACCTTCCACGACAACGACTTCAGCCGCGTCGTCAAGGGCGCCGACGCCGCGCTCAAGAAGAAGGGCGTCGCCGACCTTACCTGGGACGAGCTCTCCAAGCTCGACGTCGGCGCGTACAAGGGCGACCAGTTCCAGGGCCACCACGTGATCAAGGTCGCCCAAGCCTTCGAGCGGCTCGCCGCCCATCCAAACCGCCGCCTGTACATGGACATCAAGAACGTCGACCTCCCCCAGCTCGCCACGGAGGTCAAGCAGCACAAGGTCGAGCGCCAGGTGATCCTCGCGTCGACCAACTACAAGGTCATCCGCGAGTGGAAGCGCCTCGTCCCCGAGTCCGGCACGCTCCACTGGATGGGCGGCACCGAGGAGCAGCTCCGCAAGCGGTTCGAAGACCTGCGCAAGACCAAGTTCGCCGACATCACCCAGCTCCAGATCCACGTCCGCCTCAAGCCCAACGTCGACGTCACCGGCCCCGACCCGTTCAACCTGCCCGACGCCTTCCTGATCGAGGCCGGCCGCGAGCTCCGCGCCCACGACGTCACCTTCCAGTCCCTCCCCTGGGGCGCGACCGACCCGAAGGTCTACCGGAAGCTCCTCGACCTCGGCGTCATGTCCTTCGCCACCGACCGCCCCGACGTCACCCTCGACGCCGTCCGCACGTACCTCGCCGCCGACAAGCCCACGACGACCACCCCATGACCGCCACCGCCCCCACCACCACGCACGACGACCTGACGCGCAAGGCCCTCGCCCACGCCCGCGAGACGCGCGCGCTCGAGGTCGGCGCCGACCTCCTCACCGCCGTCCCGCGCGTCTTCCGCGCCCAGTTCGGCGACGCGCCCGCGGCGATCGTCGCCGACGCCAACACGTTCGC
>JADMIO011227374.1_pt1 | contig 12505 bp, 12 predicted proteins | sample 8958161 | NCBI WGS metagenome assembly JADMIO01 (sample SAMN16585339, study PRJNA669376) | soil metagenome | isolation source: Crop rotation soil | place: USA: Cullars Rotation, Alabama | collected 2011 | reverse complement strand
ATTCATTGTATATGTTTTGCCCCCATCTCCGCCACAGCGAAGAGAATTATGGGGAAGTTAAAAAATGCAATTTTTATTTTACCAGCCAGGTACCTCCAATCAATAAGGTTGTGTTATTCCCTCAACTGCAGATCCTTATTCGGCTGCAGCTTCAATTTGTTGCCTGCTTAGATCATTTGGAGCTTTTACAAATCCCCCTTTTAGGGGGATGGGGATTATTTATCCCTTAACTGCGAATGAATAAATAAGCTGGTAATGCTTTTATTTTCGTAAGCGTTCCTGATTGCAATTGCAAAAAGGTCAGCTACCGAAATAACTTTTATTTTTGATGCACAGTGTTTCAGCTGTATGGTATCACAAACCACCAATTCTTCCAACACACTGTTTTCAATGTTTTCGTAAGCTTTACCACTTAAAACAGGATGTGTGCACAGAGCCCTCACACTTCTTGCACCATTTTCCTTTAAAAGAGCTGCGGCTTTTGCCAGTGTTCCGCCGGTATCGATTATATCATCAATTAAAACAATATCCCGGTCTTTTACGTCGCCTATCAACACCATGCTGGCAATTTCATTTGCCCGTTTGCGATGCTTATCGCAGATAACCATTTCTGCATTAAAATAGCTGGCAATTTCCCTAACGCGGTTGGTACTTCCCACGTCGGGGGCCGCAAAGGTAAGGTTTGGCAGCTTAAGTTTCTCAATATAAGGTATAAAAATAGCGGAACTATCCAGGTGGTCAACCGGGATATCAAAAAACCCCTGTATCTGCGGAGCGTGCAAATCCATGGTAATCACGCGGTTAGCCCCCGCTGTTTCAAGCAATGAGGCTACCAGTTTTGACCCAATGGCAACGCGCGGCCTGTCTTTCCTGTCTTGTCTCGCGTAACCATAATAGGGAATAACGGCTATTATTTTATAAGCACTGGCACGTTTGGCTGCATCTATCATCAACAGCAATTCCATCAGGTTATCTGTAGGTGCACAGGTGCTTTGCACCAAAAAAACGTAATCCCCGCGGATACTTTCAAGAAAAACCGGCTGGAATTCACCATCGCTGAATTTCTGAATATTTACCTTACCGGGTGGCACACCAAATCGCTGGGCGATTTTTGCAGCCAGCTCGTGCGATCCTGTTCCTGAAAAAATTTTTACTGAAGGGGTCATTGTGTTAGAAATAGGCGGCGAAGATAGAAATTCAAAAAAGAAATATTAATTTGATGCTTTATAATTTTTACAATGCCTAATAACCCTATAAAAAACTGGGCGACCGACGACCGGCCCAGGGAAAAATTGTTGCTAAAAGGTTATCATGTTTTAAGCAATGCGGAACTGCTGGCCATTTTAATAAATAACGGAACAAAAGACCGGAGCGCTGTTGACGTCTCGAAAGCATTGCTGTCAACCGTTGGGAACGACCTGCAAAAACTGGGAAAATTATCCGTAAAAGAAATACTAAAACTTAAAGTAAAAGGTATTGGTGAAGCAAAAGCTGTAACGATTGCGGCGGCACTGGAACTTGGACTGCGAAGAGATATTGCCGAAAAAAAACTGGATGTTGTTATTCAAAGCAGGGATGTTGCGGAATATTTAAGAGCCCAATTTAAATTTAAGAAACATGAAATTTTTGCCGTATTGTATTTGAATCGCGCTAATAAAATTAAACATTCTGAAATTATAAGCGAAGGCGGCATTACAGGCACGGTTGCCGACCCGAGAATTATTTTAAAGAAAGCATTGGAGAATGATGCTGTGAGCATCATTCTTTGCCATAATCATCCCAGCGGCAGTTTAAAACCAAGCCGTTCTGATGAGGAGCTCACCAAAAAAATAACAGAAGCTGCATCGTATTTTGATATAAAGGTTTTGGATCACATTATTGTAAGCGAGGAAGGTTATTACAGTTTCGCAGATGAGGGGTTGCTGTAAAAAAAATTTATTCAGCAAACATTTTTGCACCAAAGGATACGCGGGCCGGAATGTTGCGCTTTCAAAAGAATGCAACAGGCGATTATAGTATTGTAAGAATTAAGTTTTATCATTATTAAGATAGCAGTGCAGGGATTAACTGCGTTTACAATTTCGCCGTAGCTAAACTAAAGATTGTAAGACATACGCATCGATGCAATATTGCAGGCCTCACCATCCTGCACGGGCAAGACAACGGCGAAGTATGGCAGTTGCTCAGCGCCGTAAAAACAGAGTTCGGCAATTTCAGCACGCTGTTACAAACCAACAGTTTTACCAGCGAAGTTTCCCTTTCGACAAGTCATTAACGGTCCATTTGCATTCAGCTTCTTTACACATACCTGATAATGTCTTCACACTACCTTTTGCCTGAACGTTCAACACCATGCTTTTTGAACACAGCGCCTTCAGGTGGTTTGCACACCCTGACTGCACAGCGTATGCGGCAGGCCGACTGCCATCTTTTATACAACATTGAAAAGAACTATCACCTCTTTTCATTCGTGACACACCATAGCAGAGAAGGAAATTCTAAAGCCATGGTTCGTGTCTGCACGTGCGGACACGAACCGAGGCGGCGGGTCTTATAATATACTCTTTACTTTCAGTTCTATAACTTTAGGCTGCCCGTTGCGCATAAATGTCACACGCACTTTTGCTTTTACATTCTGCAGCAATATTTTATAAGCTTGTATATTGTTTGAGAAATTTGTTTCAACACCAGTAATAATATCTCCTTCTTTAAGTCCAGCTTTATCTGCGGGAGAATTCGAGATAACATCGGTAACGGTAATAGCGTCATTAACAAGAGAGAAGCCAAGACCTGTATAAGAATAGTCAAAAGGATCGGCATAATGTTCATTGGGTTTTATATAAAACTCCTGCTGGGGATAGTTAAGCACTGTATTAAATCTGCGCATCAGATCATTCCCCAATATGCCGCTTACATCAGGATAGGAAATTACTCCATACCGATCTTTGAAGTTATACACCGGCACATCACGGAAACTATAGGGCCCAAATTTGATTTCCTTCACTACGGAAAGCGTCATGGGAACTGTTCCTCCCAAACTCTGTCCGTTAACAGCATAAAATTTTCTTTTCTTTTTAAAAATGGCATTGTCTTCAGTAAAGTCATCTGTCATCAATAAACATAAGCCTGAACCAGTATCGAAATAAAACTGGCTGGGTACATCGGCATTATCCTTAATTTCAACCATCCCTTTGGGTATATTTGAAAAATTTTGTTTCAAAAGATAACCGCCCTCGGGGTATTGTTAACTACCGGGCTCATAAACTGCCATTTCCATTCTATCATAATCAAGAGCCACCACATAACGTCGTAAAAAACTGAAACCCATTATGCCATCTATCTTTATACCATAAGTACTGGACAACCTCTCATAATCGTTGATATGAAAGTCAAGGCTGTCCACGGTTACACCTTTGAGATGCAAGGTATGATCGTTCGCAAAGGAAACTTTTTTCGCCCCGGCTATGCCCCGCACTTCTCTATCGCTGGGCACCGTTGTTAAATGATAATAAGCGCAGGTTAAAGAATTCAGTGAGATACCACCGCTGCCGGTACCAAGCACGAAGTTGAGTGTATCTTTAAAATCATCGAGCGTTGCATGCAAAATGATAATGCCACCTGTAAGTTGTGTAAAGGGAACGGTAGAAATAAATTTTGCAGGCGGTACTATTAATTCTTTCTGTGCAAATAATTTACAGCTAAAAAGTAATGCGGTAAGTATATAACAGGCATTCGCAATTTTGTTTCGTATGCTTGTGGAAAGCAGTATTCTACATGCGGGTAGCCGCTTCACGTCGGTACTCATATTAACAAAAGTAAGAACAGCAATTGATTTTTAACCGGCAAACCCTTGAGATCAGCTATATCATTACGCCCCCGGCTAGGCGAAGTGTCGGTGTCTCGGCGAAGTTTGCAACTTCGCCGCATCTATCTTAAAGTTTGTAACTTTTTTCCAGTCTTCAACAACACAATAAGCGAGATTAAAACTTCAGGATAAAGCAAGCGAAGTTGCAAACTTCGCTTAGTCTTCGAACGATCATTTTGGCGCTAAGTCAGTTAAACATTTACGGTTATAGTAAAATCTTGCGTTACTGTACAAATAATCTTCAGCAAATTCAACGATACCTTCACGTACAGGATTATTATGAATATAATCTGTTCTTTGCCGCCACATCTTTTCATAGCTTAATTCAACTGCGTGATAATCCTGTTGCCAAAATTGGTAAGTCTTATTGTTGTTATTTCTTACACCGGCAAATGCAAACTTTTTCAACAGCCATTCCTCCGCCCTTTGTTGGTGTTGTCACCAACAAGGATTTCATGAACGACATCAATGTTATTCACATAATGTAATTCGTTTGTCACAAGACCAACTAAGGCAAGAAGCAATTGCGATTGGCATTACACCGGCAGGCGGCGAAGAGCGCTCCGTTGTTTCTTTCTATAGCTCTTCGGTGTTTCGCCTTTTAACTTTTTAAAAGTGCGGTTATAATGCGGTACATCTTCAAATCCAACAGCAAAGCAAATGTCAGCGATTGGCATATTAGTATCACCAAGCATTACGCATGAACAATCAACACGGTACTCATTTAAAAATGAAATAAATGATTTCCCCTTTTCACGTTTAAAAAAAGTGCAAAATGCCGAGCGATTCATACCTAAATATTTCGCGACGTCATCAAGCATAATTCTGCGTTCAGAATTATTCACCATGTATCGTGATATATCAAGAAGTTTTTCTTTGGTTTTTTCTCTTTTGTTACTGCTGAAGCCTACCACCTGGGTTTTATCGGAAGATGCAATAATGTAAAACAGACGAAGCAAAGACGAAGTTTGTTCCATGTCGTTTTGTGTTTTCATCTCTGTAATTACTGCCTGTAACAATTTAACGCCTCTCCCTCAAACTTTACAGCTTTTTTATATTCGCTGATTTCTGTAAGTGATAATTTCATTTCGGGAAATGCATCGGCAAGTTTATTCAGCAGCGTTCCCGGAAAGACAATTGTAATGTTTTCAATTTTTCCAAATGTGTCCAATTCATACTTATCATATGCCCAGCAATGCGGAAGATCCGGTGGTACAAGAATAACTTCTCCACTTGAAAATGGTTCTACAACTTCACCAATAATTCGCGTACCACTTCCCCTGATCATATAAGTAATTTGCCATGCTGCATGTTGATGAAAAGGAATATGCCTGTTCCAGATTATATGAACATGATCGAATGTGAATGACTTGTTTTTTGGGATGCTTACCGGGCAATATTTGATTTTTTCGATCATTTAATATTTCTTTTTTCCTGTAACTGTAAAAATAAGATAAGAAATACTTAAAAAACGACAAGAGAATATTTAGCTGCACTGATAGTTTCGCATTGATGATAATTTACTCAACTAAAAAATAAATATGGAACGTCGTAGATTTTTACAAACGCTTGGGATTGGCGCTGCCGGCTTGTATACAATGGATGTATTTGCAGCCACTAAACAACCAAAAAAACTTGCAGTACAGCTTTTTTCTGTTCGGGAATTCGTTGCCAAAGATTTAAAAGGCAGTTTGGAAAAACTAGCGGGAATCGGGTATAATGAAATTGAAATTTACGGCTACAATGGAACTTTTTTTGGAAAATCTCCAGGTGAGTTTAAACAGATTCTAAAAGACACAGGTATTACAGTGAGTAGCTCGCATCATACTACAGGGTGGGGAATGAAGGGAAAAGGAACGCTGACAGATGGCTGGAAGCAAGCCGTGGAGGATTTACATTCCATTGGAGCTAAATATATGGGTTGTTCTTATCTTTTTCCACAGGAAAGAACTAAGGAAAACTATACTGCATTGCCAGACCTCTTAAGCAAGTCGGGTGAGGTGACAAAAGATGCAGGCATACAATTTTTTTATCACAATCACGATTTCGAATTTGAGCCTTTCAATAACACACTTGTTTATGATCATATTCTTCAAAACACAACAGCAGATTTATGTAGCATGGAGTTAGACTTATACTGGATAACAAAAGCCGGAAAAGATCCATTGGAATATTTTGGTCGTTACCCGGGAAGATTTGCACTTTGGCACGTTAAAGACATGGAAGCCGGAACAAAAGACATAACTGAAGTGGGGCATGGAACTATTGATTTTGATAAGATTTTTGCAGCCAGGGAACAGGCAGGATTGCAAAAATGGTTTGTGGAGCAAGACACAACCAAAGGAGATATATTTCAAAGTCTTAAAGAAAGCTACGACTATCTTTCCAAGAAAAAATATGTCTGAAAATACGTTTACATAATTTGAAAGTAACTTATAATAAACACAAAATGAATCAGTATATAATCAGGCTATCTCTTCTTTTTTCTGTTGTATCATTTCTTTCATGTAATTCGTCTCCAAAAAATGATGAGTTACCGGGGGATGAAAAGAAAGAAAAATGGATTGCTCTTTTTGAGGGCAAATCAACAAATGGCTGGCATTTATACAATGCCGGTAAAAAAGCATCAGTTTGGGAAGTAAAAGACGGAGAATTATTTTGTAATCCTCAGAGTGGAAAAGAACATGGAGACCTGGTTACGGATGAAGAATTTGAAAATTTTGATCTTGTGTTTGAATGGAAAATGGCTGCAGACGGAAATAGCGGAGTATTTATTAATTCTATTGAAAGGGACACCATACCGGCAGCATGGTTTTCCGGTCCTGAATACCAACTACTGGGAAATAACCATGAAGATTATAAGATAGAAACAAAACGTGCAGGATGCTTATATGGATTTGCTCCACAAGAAACACCTGTTGCAACAAAACCTGTTGAAGAATGGAATGAGTCAAGAATTAAACAGGTAAATGGTAAAGTTGAATTTTATTTGAATGGAGCTTTAACAGCAGAAGAAGATTTTAAGTCACAGGGATGGATGGATAAAGTAATGCAAACTCATTTCAAAAATTTCCCTGAATTTGGAAAGCATACACAAGGCCATATCGTTTTGCAGGATTGGGCAAAAGGTGTCTCTTTTCGGAATATCAAGATCAAAAAATTGTAGAGTAACGCAATTTCAAATCCGCAAAAAAACTATAGTTGCACTGTTTTAGTATTCGTCGCTGAGTTTTTAGTACGAACCAATTGGTATGAAAAAATTTTTCTCCATTCTTTTACTGATTGCATCGATTGGGAAAGCTCAACCCAATATGACGCCTAGGAATCCGGGTGACACTTTGCAGTCAGTCAGGAATTTGGAAAACGGGAATGTTGTGCTCAGTATTTATGCGCCCAAAGCTTCAGAAGTAAGTGTTATGGGCGAGTTTTTGAAAGAATATAAACCACTACAATTATTTAAGGCTGATAACGGCGTCTGGTCGGTAACAATAACAGGTTTACGGCCCGACGTATATAATTATGATTTTACTGTTGATGGTGTAAAAACCTTTGACCAGCGCAACCCTGATTACAAGGAAAGCGAAAATGAGATGTCAAACATTTTTGAAGTGCCCGGTGCAGAAGGTGATTATTGTGCCATGAAAAATGTGCCTCATGGTACTGTGGCAAAAGTTTGGCTGTATTCAAGCGAATTGAAAAATATTATTCGCATGCATGTATATACGCCACCGGGTTATGAGAAAATGAAAGAAAAGCTGCCGGTATTGTATCTGCAGCATGGCGGTGGAGCTAACGATGCAACATGGACAACCGTAGGTCGTGCAAATTTTATCCTGGATAATTTATTGGCTAAAGGAAAGACAAAACCATTTATTGTAGTAATGCCGATGGGGCACCCCACACCTGGATTTCACATGGCGGCGGGATTAGATAGCGATGTTTATTATAAAGTTCTTTTCGACGACATTATGCCATATGTAGAGTCGCATTATAACGTTTCGAATAAACGAGAGGATAAAGCTTATTCTGGTTTATCAATGGGTGGTCTCCAGGCATTGAATGTAGCACTGTTTGCTCCTGAAAAGTTTGGCTACATATTGCCTTTGAGTACAGGATATTTTCCTCCACAGCTGAAAGAGCTTGAAGAAAAACATGCAGACGCATTAAAGAATCCTGAGATCAATAAACTAAAATTATTCTGGATTGCTATGGGTGGTGAAACGGACATTGCTTATGAGAATGGAAAAAATGTAAATGCATTGTTCGATAAATACGGTATTAAATATACTACAGCAACTTATCCTGCCGGGCATACATTTATTACATGGCGTCATAATCTTTTTGAGTTTGCGCCTTTGCTTTTTAAATAATTGTGATATAAATGGCGTAATTACTTTCTTTCAAGAACACCTTCTAATTTGAAAAACTTTGAAACTTTTACAGTTAGAAGTATCCTGGTTTTATTTCAAGTTTGCCTTGCTGTATCACTTTGTGCCCAGGATAATGGAATCTTCAAACCGGATTCCATTAAACGGCAAATGAATGCAACCAGGATAAATGCTTTCATTAAGGTAGATGGAATTCCTGATGATTCAGACTGGCTTAAAAAGGTCAAATTGGCAACTTTGTTCAGATAGAACCGACTCAGGGTGCTAACGCAAACTTTGAAACCAAGGTAAAGGTTTTGTATAATCAACAATACTTATACCTTGGCATTTTTGCAAAAGACACTTTGGGAAAGAAAGCTTTGCGGGCTACAAATTTTAAGAGAGATTTTGATGACAAGCAACATGATCTTGTTAGCATTTCATTCGATGGCTTTAATGATCAAAGAAATGCCATGTGCTTTGCGGTAAACCCCTACGGTGTACAAAGGGATTTTTTAAGTTTTGATGATCTTTATTTTGATAAAAACTGGGATGCATTATGGCGCGTGCGTACCAGCAGGACAGATTCCGGATGGTATGCTGAAATTGCGATTCCCTGGCATGAATTGGTATTATCGCGGCAAGGCTTTACCCTTTAAAAATTTATCAGAGCATATCAACCCGGATTCCTTCCTGAGTTTTATTGGCAGGCATCAACAGGAAAAGCGATTGAACGAAGTTTTACTTTGTATCGAATCTGGATTAATTTTCAAAGTGGGGCATTTTTAGGATTTGCTGTTGCGCCAATCTTTCAGCATTTAACAGATACTTTTGAACCGTTGGGTCAAACGATTACTAAAGGTGATTACCGCTACACGCAGGAAACGATTAATTTCTCAACCGATCCTTCAAAATTCATAAGTTTTGGAGCAGACTATAAATTCGGACAGTATTTTAATGGCAGGCTTAGTTCTGCTGATCTGAAGGTGCAATTCGCCCCGATACCTCATATTTTTATCCTCGCACAATTCAACAGGAACAGGTTTACAGATGTAGGTCTCGACAAAGGAAAATCAACGGTAGATTTATATATTGTACAGGGTCGTTTCGCTATCAATCCACGGATACAATTGACCACATTTTATCAAAGAAACTCACTTGACGGATCTCAGAATTATAATATACGTTTTGCCTGGGAATACAAACCATTGTCGCAATTCTATGTAATATTTAATCATGCAGAATTTTACAATTTGCAACATGTCAGGCAAGTTGAAGATCATGGTATAATCAAAATAAGCTTCCTTCAACAATTTTAGAAAGAAGTTTATTGTATTGAACTCGTGATTTTATTCCTTGCCTATGAATATAGTTTTTAATGCAGCAACCCTTCTGTAACAGTTAGCCCGAATCCCGCAACAAGCGTCATTAATACCAGGCTGAGTGGCTTTACGGGAAGCATCAACCTGCAGCTAACAGACCTGCAGGGCAATCTCCTGCGAACAGTAAACCTGCAACCCATAATATGAAAACAATGCAGCAACAGTTCGATATTTCCGGCTTAGCAAATGGCACTTACCTTATTACTGTTTCGGATGGAAACAATAAACAAACAATAAAATTTACCAAACAATAGTCAATTCAGACGTTTGTCATCCAGGCCCCGGCCTTTTACCCGGGTTTTTTATTGGCTTACGTGGTTGCACCTTTTTATAATTAAACAAAGTTTACCAAATCTTATACCCTGCAGCTTTTAAATACATGTACTTTTGTAAAACAGGATGAAAAAAGTCGCGCTCATATTACTCGTTCTTATTTATTCGGCTTCATCTTTTGGTATTACCTTAAAAGAATTCTATTGCTGCGGCAAACTGAAATCAGTCTCGCTTGCGCTTACGGACCTGGGAAAAAATAAGTGTGAAATGGGTGATGAAAAAGACGGATGTTGCAAAACCAAATACCATTACTTTAAAGTTAAGGACACCCATCTCGCAACCGACCAGTTAACCGTACCTGCAAACCTGCATATAACATTGGCCTTACCTGTTTTTGCAAACGTACCGGCGTCACTTTTCACCCGGGAATTAAATGTAATAAATGGCAGCCATGCACCCCCGCCGCATCAATACATACCGGCATACATCTCTAACTGCGTCTTCAGGATTTGATTTTTACACACTTCTCTGCACCAGGCTGTTATCAATAGCCTGCTTCTACCATTTATTCTTACAATAAAGTTTTACACGCTTTTCCATAACAGCATAACGCAATGTGTTGAAGCAAAAAAAATTGGTCACCAGGGCATCGGCGCTGATAAAAATAATCCCGGTGTTTACCCGAACTATTTGTTATGAAATTATATATGATAATGGTTGTTTGTTCCCTGGCATGTAACTTAAACCTGCATGCACAAAATGAAGGAACCATCTCAAAAGATACAACAGCATCATTTAAAGTTTATGGTGTTTGCGGGCAGTGCAAACACAGGATAGAAGGCGCTTTAAAAACACCGGGAGTTGAAACGGCGGCCTGGGATATGGATACAAAAATGCTTACTGTTTCTTACCGTCCTTCTAAAATAACACTGGAGAAGATAAACAATAAGATCGCTGCTGTTGGGCATGACACCTATTATAAAAAAGCAGATGAAGCAGCTTATAAAGCCTTACCCGCATGCTGCCATTATAAGGAGATCGAAAGCATGGATGATATGGGCCACGAAAGCAATCCTTCATCTTCGGCTACAAGCCTGCAAAACCATCCTGGAGGTTTGGAACAACACACAATAAAGGGCGTTGTTTTAGAAGAAGATAATAAGGGCTCATTTAAACCACTGGCAGGCGCAACCGTTATGTGGGCAGGTACAAATTCCGGCACAACCACTGATGAAAATGGTGTTTTTAATATCGGCCAACAGGGCGAAAAACTGGTCATAAGCTATACAGGGTTTAAGCCAGACACACTTTCTGTGGATTCTTCAGGTGGGGTAAAAATTGTGCTGGCATCACGCAACCAGTTAAAGGAAGTTGAAGTTACATCAGCTTCAAGGGCAACCTATATCAGGGCAACAGATATTTTCAGAACACAAAACATTACGCAAAAGGAATTGTTCAAAGCGGCCTGTTGTAACCTTAGTGAGAGCTTTGAAACAAACCCCTCGGTTGATGTTTCGTACAATGATGCGGTAACAGGTTCCAAACAAATACAGTTATTAGGCCTGGCAGGTATTTACACCCAATTAACAACAGAGAACCTGCCGGGTCCCCGTGGCCTGGCAACTTCACTGGGCCTCAACTCAATTCCCGGCACCTGGATCGAAAGTATACAATTAAGCAAGGGCACCGGCTCCGTGGCAAATGGCTTTGAAAGTATTGCAGGCCAGATCAACGTGGAATTTAAGAAACCGGCAACCAGCGAACAATTATATGCAAACGCCTATGTAAATGATTTCGGTAAAACCGATCTTAATCTAAACCTCGCCCGCAAGCTGGGCAGCAAATGGTCAACAGAATTATTGCTGCACGACGCTTTCCTGTACAATAAAACGCTTGATAATAATAAAGATGGCTTCAGGGATCTGCCAACAGGAAACCTGTTTACCTTCATGAACAAGTGGGGCTTTGATAACAACAAAGGCTTCATGTCGCAATTCGGTATTAAAGTGCTGACTGATAATAAAACAGGCGGCCAGCTGAATTTTGATGCCTCAAAAGACAGGCTCACAACAAACAGCTACGGTTTAGGCATTAACATTCAACGCTATGAAGCCTTTAGCAAATTGGGCTATGTGTTTCCCGAAAAAAAATATAAAAGCATAGGCCTGCAGGTGTCTGCATTCGATCATAAACAAAATTCTTATTTTGGCCTTGCGGGCTATGATGCGCACCAGCAGAACTTTTATTCCAATCTTATTTATCAGTCCATCATAAACAACACAATACATAAGTTCAGAACGGGGCTGAGTTTTGTATATGATAAGTACAACGAGGATTTTAATACTACCAATTACAGGAGAACCGAAATTGTGCCCGGCGCATTTTTTGAATACACTTATACACCTTCAACCAAATTTGATATTGTTGCCGGCATCAGGGAAGACCACAACAGTTTATATGGATGGTTCACCACGCCAAGGTTAAATGCAAGATACCAGCCGTTCAAGAATACGGTGATACGGGCAAGTATTGGGAGAGGCCAGCGCACGGCAAATATCTTCGCAGAAAACAATGGCGTATTTGTAAGTTCAAGAACCGTAAATATCATTACTGCATCC
>JADMIO010835474.1_pt1 | contig 12506 bp, 11 predicted proteins | sample 8958161 | NCBI WGS metagenome assembly JADMIO01 (sample SAMN16585339, study PRJNA669376) | soil metagenome | isolation source: Crop rotation soil | place: USA: Cullars Rotation, Alabama | collected 2011 | reverse complement strand
TCCTACCAATCCACCGGCGGCTGAGCTTTTGAGCGTCGAATCGGAAAAGCTCGCATCGGAGTATGGGGGATTTGCGGTTAAAGTCCCATCTGACTTTCGGCTCTCAATAATGAGGTCGTTTACCGGGACTGAAGTCGTGGTGACGACAAAATCGCCGGAAGCGCTTTGTTGATTCGCCGAGTTCTTCGATTTAGCGCGATAATGATAGGTCGTGTTCGGCGTTAATCCGCTGATCGCAAGCGTGTGATAGTAAAGGGAGGAGGTGTTGGTGGTGGAACTACCATAGCTGGTACTCAGGCCATATTCAATGACGCTGTCGGACGATTGGTCTGTGGTCCAAGTCATGGTTGCGAGCACATCGGACGGTGCGGCTGAAACATTCCCGATCACCGGGGTCCCGACAGGCGGGGTCCCAAAGGTATTTGTGCGGACCGCGATCATTACATCGGCGGGGTGCAGTTCCGTGCGGAAGTAATTAACCCCTTTATAACCTCCAGCCGAAGCGGGGGAGACGGTGGTTTTTAACGCGCTGATGAATTCTGTGATTTGAGCTGCTGTCACTGTGCCGCTGCCACTCCAACCCTGACCCACTGGAACCACGGGTTTAATGGAATTCGTGTATATTCCGGTGAGACCATTGTGAAAGTTATTCCAATTGGTGTTCATCCTGTTCACGCTAGCCGTAGGTGTCTCCCCAAACTCGACCCAATAAGCTTGAGGCATCGCCGCATCGCAGTAATAGCCAAATTCTTTGTAAGGGAAGGCGTTATGAACGTTAATGTAGGCGAAGGGAGAGTGGGCAAGGAACTTGTTGGGCCAGTTCGTGCGGATGCCGCCGCACAGGGTAGTGGCGAGTGCCTGCCGGTTTGGCAAAGGTTCCCATTCTCCTTCGGCATCGATAACAAACCCGTCTGCTCCCAGGTTGAAGGCGTAATCAGCGATAGCGATTTCTCCGGGGATATCGGAGCCGAATGAACGTACATAGCCGAAGATTTTTAGGCCAGCAGCATGACCGGCGTTTACTACATCGATGGTAAACTGCGGATTGGAATCGGTTGGAAATTTGACCGCTCCATCCCCGGCCTTGATGATGAGGTATTGCATGCCCTGGTTTTTTTGAAAAGCCATGAGGCTGGCCAGGTTTGTGACAGCGGGCTCAACGCCGCCAAGATGGTTGACGGCATTCCCCAGGATGTAGATCCATTCGCCTTTACCGAGATTCTTAGGATCGATGCCGCCATCGCGGATTTGAGCCTGCGACTGAAGGAACAGCAGTTGAGCGGCGAGGAGTAAAATTACACAGCGGGATACCATACGAAAGGCGCGATAAGGGTGGAACATTCGTCAGCATTTAATATCCGAGAGCGGGAGGTGGCGGTCAAACCAATTTGGCTCAAGTAACGCTACATATTGATGTGGGTTTTGGTGTGTGAGATAAGCAGTTCCACCAGAAGCCGACGGAACGATGGGGTTTGCAATTAACGATGAGGCCATTAAATTTCCGGTGTGGGCAATCAATTTTCCGTTGCGGGGCATTGGCCGGGCGAGTTCGATGAGAGCGGCCTACAGGCCTGGGCGGAGAACCTGCGCCGTGAGTTAGGACCTGCTCGGGTTTCGCTTGGTTTAGTGTTCATGGCCCCCAGGTTTTTTTCGCAGGCAAGGCAAACCCTCGAAATTTTGCGTGTTCACGCCCAGATTCCGCTGCTGGTGGGCTGCTCGAGCCAGACTCTCATTGCCGGCGAGCAGGAGGTAGAGGAGAACCCGGGAGTTTCGCTGGCGCTTTATTCGCTGCCGGGAGCAGACCTGAAGGCCTGTCATATTACTCAGCAGCAGGTGGAAGCGGCGGATGGGCAAGGTTTTTGGTGGCGAGAGACCGGTCTCAAACCCGACCAGACCAACGGCTGGCTGGTTTTCGTGGATCCGTTTCAACTCGACAGTGAGGATTGGTTGCGGACCTGGAATGATGCTTACGCACCGCTGCCGGTTTTCGGTGGACTGGCCAGTGGAGAGTTCACGGAACAAGTGACGCAGCTTTATTTGAACGGTGAAGTCTTCGAAGCGGGGGCTGTGGCCCTTTCGGTTGGGGGCGATGTCAAACTGGTCGGCGTGACGTCCCAGGGATGCACCCCGATTGGAGAGACCTGGACGCTTACCAAGGTGGATCAAAATCTTATTCATGAGATTGGCAACCGACCCGCATACGAAGTGCTAGCGGAGACCTTCAATGGGCTTACTTCAGAAGAGCAGAAGACTGCGCGCGGGAACTTGTTCATTGGCCTGGTTGTCAACGAGTACCTGGATGAGTTTCATCGGGGCGACTTTTTGATTCGGAATTTGCTCGGTGCAGATCCTAAGTCGGGAAGCATTGCTGTGGCCGCTCTGCCGCGTTTGGGCCAGACTCTGCAATTCCAGCGCCGTTCGGCTGCCGCAGCCACGGAGGACATGAACGAATTACTGACGCGGGCACGAGGCAAGCTGGCGGATATTACCGTTTACGGAGGTTGTCTGTGTAGTTGCAACGGACGAGGCAAAGGCTTGTTTGGCCGTCCCAACCACGATGCGGAGATGGTCCAACAACAATTGGGACCGCTGGGCCTGGCGGGCTTCTTTTGTAACGGGGAGATTGGGCCAGTTGGGCAGAAGAATTTTCTACACGGTTATACTGCGTCGCTAGCTTTGTTTGTGAAGAAGTAAGCCGGATGGTTTAGGTGCTTCTTCAATCGCATCTCGATCCACATTTACCCTTTAGCAAAGCCTTGCCTGAACTGCGCCATTAAGTCTCACTTTCCTTCCGAACGACCCGCACGAGTGACGCACTATTGGGCAGTATTTCAAAAGGCAGCTTGAATAAGTATACCTATTAATAAATTAGCCATGCCAATGTTCATAAGATGCAATAATAGAGTTGGCAAAAAAGTCAGTTTTGTCAGTTAAAGTCAGTTTTTTAGCCTCTTTTAGGGGAGTAAAAAAAATATTGTCGCTCGGAAGACCTCCAACGGGAAACCGGATTCCTTGAATCTTGCTGTCCCGGAATCGCAGTGCTGAAACCATAAGTAACACTGACAAACCGCAGTTCATAAGACCGAATAATAGCGTTTGGAACTTTTCAGGTTTTCTCGCGTCTATGCACCTATATTGATGGATAGAAAACATTTGTCCAGACCCTGCGACGAAATTTCCAAAGAGATACTCAGGGTCTTCCCCCTGAAAGCTACCTGGGGATTGAGGCGCCAGATACATTTCCTTCAAACGCAGCTAGACGAGTGGTGGCCGGAGTTTAAACACGGTAGTCATTCCCTTATCGGCGAGTGGATTAGGAAAATAGTATTTATTGAGCACCTCCTGCTGTTCTGGCAGCAACTTGTCGAGGAACCCGCGAATTTTATTACCCAAATCGACGAAGGCCTGTTCGGTTCGGGTCATCGTTTTCTCATCGTTGCACAGGACCCCTTGTTTTACCGCTTCCCGGCAGGTTGCGAACATCTCAAGCACCATGCGCTGCGTTGGATCGGCATTGGGAAACAGGAAGTGCACTTTTCGCTCCTCCAACAGTGATAGGCGCAAGAAGATTTCCTCAATTTGATCGGCATCCAGCGGTGAAATATGAAAGAACTCCGGCAGGTCATTTTTATTGGCTAAACGATCCCAATTAAGGGCGTATTCCTGGGCCTGCTTCATGAGTTGATCGGGCGTCAGTTTGGGGTTTTTCATACCGGTTTTGTTGAGGATTTTCCAAGTAAAACAGGACTGGTGGTGGGTTCATTACGTCGCCGTACGAACCTGCGTGCCGGGCACAAACTTTGCAGATATGAGCTTCCAGACATTCCAGTCCTCAATATTTAACTCATCACAAGGCAATAAACTGCATAGATCATGCCAAATACGCATTCAAATCTGACTTAACTTAGGCCACCAATGTTCGGCAACCTGGGCATTCGGTTGGCCACGAAAAAGAGAGCCTTTAATATATAGAATATATAGAAAAACCGAATCGGAAAATCGGTTTGGCGGAAAGATCTTGTTTCCAGAAACTTACGCATGTTTCTCACGAATTTTTGTCACAAAATTGGACGGCGGAAGCTGGGAAATCATTAGCAAATTCCCATAAGTGCCGGGAAATCAACGAACGATTTTCTGGGTTGTTAGTCAGAAGTCGTCCGGAGCGATTGGGAGAAACAATTTTCACCTTTCAAAAAGGACCTTTAGTAAGAATTCGACTTTGCAAATTTGAAACAATCCGCGGGCCTGCTGTGTTCTTCTAAGTAAGAGCCTGTTTGAAAACTATGAAGGCTCCCGTTGTTGCAGGGGAATAAATGTAAGGATTGACGAGGCAAAAACAAGAAACTCGGACAGAGTTTTCGCGAAAAAGGCCGTCTGGCGTTGTTGCTCCTCCCGCACAGACCGCTGCGGGTATGCTTGGTCGTCGCGCCTAGCCAACCAGCCTTTTTGGGCGAAAACGGGAGTCATCTTACTTTTAAAACAGGCTCTAATCGCCGGGGTCAATCCTTGTCGCAACTGCAAGTTCCCGAATCATGAAGAGTCCAGCTTATCCTATGCTTTTCCACGGGAGCCAGCTTTGGCGTGGAACGCGTTCGCGGCACCGGGGGGCGTTCACTTTGATCGAGCTTTTGGTGGTCATCGCCATCATCGCGATTCTTGCCGCTTTGTTCTTTCCGGTGTTGAGTCGGGCAAAAGAGTCGGCTCTCAGCGCCGCCTGCAAGAATAACCTGCGTCAATTCGGCATCGCGCTAAACAGCTATGTTCAGGATAAAACCGCTTATCCTTTCGGCAAGTTTGGGGACCCGCAATGGGTGCCCGCTATCGAGCCGTACGTTGGCGCCAAGTTCAACAACCTCGTTTTCAGCGGCCAGGCAGGCGCAGGGCGCGGAGTTTTCCAGTGCCCCGGCTATGCCCGCCTCATCGCTGCGCCGACCATTCCCTGGAGCGCGACGGTGTTCGAGTACGATTTTGGAACTTATGGATATAATGCCGCAGGACCGTCAGCGCGTTACCCCGCCATGGGCCTTGGAATGGCAGGAGAGGACGCGATTACGGGCTTGAACTCGAGGCCCGTTCGCGAGACCGAAGTGGCTTTTCCCAGTTCCATGATTGCGATGGGGGATGCTCCCGTCACTGCAAGCGACGGCACCCCGAGCCATCCAGCGATTGCCGCTGTCGGCAGTTCCAATCTGGCCCATTTTTGGGGCCAGGAGTACGTACTTGATGGCGATCTGACGATAACGCCTCGTTCGGATGTGCTTTTTACCAGGAAGCGCCACCAAAATCGCTGGAACATTGTCTATTGCGACGGGCACACCCAGAATCTAAAGACCCACGATCTCTTTAACTACAAAAACGACGACCTGCTGAGCCTCTGGAACCGCGACCACCAACCGCATCGCGAATTACTCGGCCCCTGGCTGCCATAGAATTTATCATCGAAGAGAGCAGGTCGGATTTGCCACGGAAAACGGGTTGGGACTACGACGCATTGAATATGAATGCCCAGATTGCGCTCCTGGACCGGGCACTCAATGAGGTCTGGTTCTGAACACCGGCTAAAACTTTGCGAACGTGGGGTTTTATGCCGACGAATGCAGGACCACACTTCGCTCAGGTTTGGATCAGTCCTGCCAGCCATCCGGGCACTGGGTTGCCCAACCAAACCTGCTGCCCCCGCTCAAAGGCAGCGACCCTTCGAAACGGCGTTCGCAGGTCATCATTGTCGAACAGTAAGACGCAAGGCAACTCACTGATGGCTGCCTTGAGATTCGTCAATGTTCGCGGAAATCTGGCTATCAGCTTGTCTGATGGCACATCGTGACCGCCCTGGGTGACGCGCATTGCAACTCGCTCCTCAGACATATCAGGCCCGGAAATGCCAATGAAACAAAGGACCACGGAGTAACCGGATTGCGCTGCGTCCTTCAATGCAGCCAGTTTGTCCCCTACAGGATCGGAAAATACGGTTTCAAACACGAAACTCTCCCGCTGTTTGACCAGTTCCTTCCGGAGTTGCGCAACCACCTGGGCGGCTTCATAAGCGTCAATCCCGAGCTCGCGGGAAACCTCATCCGCGTTTAGAAAGCGCAATCCGGCAGCCTTTAGGTAAGCGTGGAAGAAGGTCGATTTCCCGGCGCCATTTGGCCCGGCCACAGCCACAAGAATCGGGCGCTGGTCCAAGGCAAAATTCAGTCGCTGATGATGATCTGCAGCTGGCTTGGATGGCGCAGACTGGCTTCGGGTTTTCACTCCCTGGCAGATTTGACAGGCTGGAACTTGCGATTGACGAATCTGCCGGTCGTGCGTTTGCCGTCGGCGTCGATGCGCACCAGCAAGCCGGCTTTACGGGGAGCCGGCTCATAGTGCGGGAATGGTAGCGACTGCAGGTGGGTTTCCAGGCGCTTGCGCCCCGCTGAAGAATCCATCGCTTCGAAACAGGCCGAAAGGGATTGAGAGTTCCCAGTTTTGCACAAGGCCAGGACCTGGTCGCCGCGGAGTATGGTCTCCAGGGCTCGACCCAATCTGGCCCAGAATTCAATTTGGCCGGCGATGGATCGGTGCGTGGCCTCGCCCATGAGGCGGGCATCGAGCACCAAAGAATCCGAAACTTTCACTGGTTGTCCCATGTGTTTAAGGTAGCATAATGCTACCTGCTGTCAATAAGGGCACCGAAAAGATTGACAGGACAAAAGATCGGCAATATTACCGGGCACCCAACGCTGCAGGTCAAGGCCAAGACATCTCTTTGACATTCAATTCCCAGTGCCTCAGCTTGCCTGAGCCCGGGCGAAAAGCGGCATCCGCCCCGGCCACGAGAGGACCTTAATGACTACGCAATTGAAACCAACCGAAATAAAAAAGCTAAAGTCACGGTTTCGTGCCGCGGGATTCGAGGTGAAAGACCTCGACAGTTCCACGTTCGAGGTTGTTGACGACGATTTTCCCGTGAGGACGCACGTCGAGGCCAATCCCTATTACGTTCAGCTTAGCACCTACGTTCTTGTGAAGCCTCAACGGGTTGTCAAGGAAGGGGAAGGTTCAAGAGATCCTGTGTAATATGAATCTTAAGGCGAATTTCGTTAAGTTCACAATGGAGGCGGACAGCCCCGACAAGCAGACGGCGGCTTGGCCAATTCTGGCGAGTGTTAAGCTGGTTACAGGAGCTACTGGGGGAAATTATCAGGCGCTAGCGATTAAGAACTTGGTCCTGCTTTGGCTCCAAGATATCGCAGAGCTGATGACGAACGCGCCGACCAGCTTTGAGGTTCATCCCATGATGGATATAGACAAGTTAAAGGATGACTAAATCATTGGAGCCAATGCGGGCGGGCCGCGTTTTGGATTGCCGCCGGGGGTAGTCGGAGGCCGACAACCCACGCCGAGTGATTTTTACACCTGTTCATTAGAGAAAGAATTCAGGCTGGGTTTCGCGCCCAAACTCCTTATTTCTTGAGGCTTTTTCGATTTGGAAAACCTAATCCTGCAGGTTAAGCCAGAATTGCGGGTCCATATTGAAGTACTTTCCCAAGCGAACAGCAGTATCGGCGGAAATGCCACGCAACCTTTTAACGATTTGGTGAATACGCACGCGCGGAATCGATAAGTCTTTGGCCAGTTGGTACTGAGAGATGCCCATGGGCTCAAGAAACTCCTGCTCAAGGATTTCGCCGGGGGTGATATTTGCGAGCAGTTTACTTTTCATATTTTGGTTTAGTGATAATCCACAATTTGCACGGCATAGGAGTCTGGCCGCCCAATACAATACTCCGGGGCTAAACTACTCACATTCCTCGTCTTCGGTCGCGTTGTCCCACTGGAGCTGAGAAGGTGCCGAGCGAACCGTTTTGCAGAATTCAGTAAGCCGGGCCGTCGGTCTGGCCCTACCCGAAGGCCGCAAGGATTCAAAAAACGTTTTTCGAAGTCCTTTCGTTAGCTCCAACTGAATACCACAGCCAATCCTTTCAATATTGCATATATTCCTTGGGTCACGGCCTTGCAGGTATTTTTTGTGATGTTCGTGAACGACAAAGTTTTGCGCTTCCAATGCGGCTCGCAAGAGGTCTTTCGCTTCCTGATGAAGTCCTCCAATATACACCACCGCAGCGCACTGCTTTCACCGTGCACTGCCACAGTCATTGCGGCAGCCCGCAGAAGCGCAACGCATTGGGGTTCATCAAAATTGGAGCTGGTTATATGAAGTGCTGCCAGATTGTCATTCGGCTTCAAACCTTGGAAAAGATAATATGACAGATCAGCACCGGCTAATGCGCGGACAATCTCAGTAGTGCCGGGCTCAATGCCACCACCATGCGGCGTCACAATAACGAGATCGGTCCCGCGACTGATTAATCCTTTCAGGATTTTATACGTGTACGTTTGGCGTGCCAGGTAGCATCGCACGGCATGCGAAGCCTGGACGGAAACCGTTTAGCTACTGAAGATGTTCAGCGTGCATTGGCGGGGCGGATTTGGTATTATTTTTGAGAATGGAAGGATCGGAAACCGAATCAGCATGAGCGGGAGTATTCCACAACCCTACCCTTCAAAGAAAGCACTGGCCAAAAACCGAGTGCCATCGGTAAATGTCACTGGCGCCAACGAACGAATAGCGGTGGCAGTTGTGGGTATCGGGTGGGCCAGTGGACAGAACCACCTTGAGGGGCTCTGTGAAAAAGCGAAGGCAAACAAGGTAGTGGTTGCTGCCGCCTGCGACGTCTTTGAAAAACGCAGAGCTAAAGCAGTAGATATCGCCAAACTTAAGGCATCGGACATTTATCTCGATTATCGGGACATATTAGAACGTAAAGACATAGATGCGGTCCTTATTGCGACACACGATCCCTTGCACGCGCAGATTTCGCTGGATGCGCTGGACGCCGACAAACATGTCTATTGTGAAAGGCCTTTGACACGGCACCTGGGTGAGGCTTTCGCTGTTTACGATAAAGTAAAGAGCAGCGGAAGGGTGTTTCAAGTGGGGGTACAAAGCTGTTCCGCTGGAGGTTGGCAAAAATCCGCTGAGTTGATACGCGCCGGCAAAATTGGCGCCTTGATCTGGAGCCAGGGAGCTTATTGCCGAAATGGTGGCCAGGGATGCGAGGGCGGTGCAAAAGTTGAGAAGGAGTCAATTGCGAGTGCAATTGATTGGGGAAAATGGCTTGGCCCGCTAAAGCCTCGACCATTTAATGCCGTACATTTTCACCAATGGCGGATGTATTCCGATTATTCAGCCGGCCTGTTAGGGTCTCAGGCACCTCAGCGGTTGCACGCGCTCATGTTGGCTTCGGGACGTCCGGAATTTCCAGTTCGCGTGAGCTGCATCTCCGGGCATCGGTTCCAAAGTAGCGACCGAAGCTTCCGACCTGATCCCGGGCAGGTACCTGCCCATGTTCAGGTATTAGCAGAGTTCCCGAGCGGTCATGCGCTTACGCTTACATGCAGTTGGGTAAATTCGAATAGTCGCGGCATGGCGCTTTATGGCCACAAAGCAACGATCAGTATAGGTTCTGGGGGTGGCAGCCTGGAAGTCGTGCCTGAAAAGGAATTTGTAAGCGAAGTGAATGCAGGGACGTTCAAATCATTGCAGATGGAGGACATTCGCGAGCATGAAAAGAACTGGATTGACTGCATTCGCTCTGGAAATCAGCCGAACGCCGATATCGAACTTGGCATCCGAGCTCAGACGGTCCTTTCGCTGGCTGAAATGTCCAATCGACTGAAAATCACGTGCTTGTTTGATGAGCACACCCGCAAGGTGACCGATGGGGCAGGGAGGGATATTTCACCGTTTACGTACGACAACCCAGAATCTTTATGAAGGTGAGGACAAAAGGGGGTAAATGGATTGGTTGGTTTGTCGCCTGGGGTGGTCGTTGGCCGACGACCGCAGGCTGAATGATTAAATCCTTTCAGGATTTTAGACCCTCCCGCTGTGCTCGGTTCCATTGGAAGGCGTTGGAGACATTACCGAGGGACTTGAGTGCACGGGAGTTGCTGCGACCGGGACGGCCACACTCCGACTGGAAGTTTTGCCGGGAGGTGGGATATGAGGCAGGCCGGTGGCCTGCAACGGAAACACGAATCGGTTTTCCTGGGGCTTCGCCCCAGGCTGGTATGAATGACGCCTTTGGCAACTTCGGCCGAATGCTTCGCGGGTAGATTAAAACCTGGCAGCTTTTGTGGATTGGTTGGATTTCCACTTGGGGTTCGACGGCTGACAACCTCAGGCTCAGTGATTAAATCCTTTCAGGGTTTCTATACACGTGCGTTTCGCAACCTGTGCAAAGTTCGCCGCCCGAAGTTCCGGAGCAGAAAGAGGCTGCAATATTTGTTCCCGGTTCAGGCAACTAGCCTTTTCAGACGGCAATCTACCTCGATCATTTCTAATCGGGCTGTTTGAGACCAAGTTGATATCGCCGCTCCATTGTCCGGGTAAGGATGGCCGCCCCGAGTTTTCGCGCGAGACTGGCGGGAAGTGGAGCCGCAAAGAAGATCCAGATGTGGCCACCACGCCCGGAAGGCGAGCGTTCGAGTAAGGCAGGCACATTCCATTTGGCGCAAGTTTGCAGAAACGATCGCACATCGTCCTGCCAAGTGGACTTATCGAAGTCGGCCGCAAGAAACCAGCACGTTTCATCGGTCAAGAGTGGATAAACTCCAGCCGTTAGCTTGCCGCTCAGGTGGTCGTGGATGACCTGCTCGGTTAGGCCCGTGGCCTGCAACGGAAATCCGAATCGGTTTCCCTGGGGCTTTGCCCCAGGCTGGTATGAATGACGCCTTTGGCGTCTTGGGCCAAATGTTTTGCGGGAAGATTGAAACCTGGCGGCTTTTGTGGATTGGTTGGATTGCCGCCTAAGGTAGTCGTCTTCCGACGACCGCAGCCTGAATGATTTAATCCTTTCAGGATTTTACGGGTGTGCGCTTCGCATGCCTGGCAGCATCGCCCAGAATGCGAAGGCTGGACGCAAGCCGTTTAGCTACTGAAGATGTTCAGCGTGCATTGGCGAGGCGGATTTGAGTTACTTGCGCTATTGAGCCGGGAATGAAGCATTTAGGCTCCGGGTCCACATCTGCGCGACGTCTTCAGCGGAGCGGAACAGCACGCTCAAGTCCCGCGATTGCATGCCGACATTGCTCAGGTCCTGCAAAAAGTCGGGCAACAAACCGTAATGGGCTACGCCTTCAAAGTTGATATCCCATTGCTTGGATCCGCTCTGGCAACGTTTCATCGGCGTGTTGGTCCCGAAGATGTTTTGATAATCATCCCAGACCTTGGCGTGGTGGAGGTAACGGCTGAAGTAATCCGAATTTGAGGTGATATCCACCGGCACCTGGTAACCGGGGACGTTCTTCACGCCATAAACCGCCTTGCCGATCGTGGTGGTGGCGGTCTTGTCGGGTGTCGCATCCGCACCGATGGACCAGTTCCTGATTCCAGCCAGCAGTCCGAGCGCGTAATTGGCGATGTGCGCCCGCGAGCCGCCGGAGAGGTCGGCATCGGGGTACTGACCGGAGTAATTTTCGCTGTAGGCATTCGCGATGGTGTTGATGGTGGTGATGGCCGTCGATTCGGTCGTCACGCCAGCTTCAACACCGGCTTTGAGCGAATAGTAAATGTTCAGGGCGGCGAAGAAATCAGCCTGGTCGGCGTTGTAGGTATAACCTTGAGCGGCAGCCGCGTCACCGATCAGCAGTTTCGGCTGCATGGCCCGTCCACGAAAAGCGCTGGTGGTGAGGGCGGGACCAAAGCGGGGTTCATAAAGAACGCCATTTCGCTGGGCTTCAATCTGCTCCGTGCGACGGGTGGCGTCGGCTCCGCCTTCGCCCAAGCCAAAAGCCCCCGCCGGACCGAAGCGCGGGCCGGGACTGACCACGAACCCATTAATGTCGGACCCGATGGCCACGTGGGTCCCGTTGAGCCGTTCGAGCGCAAGCAGGTAACCCTGGGCGAACGTTTTGGAGGTGCCGGCGGAATCATTTGTCACGGTGGAATGGCTCACGGACTGATTGGCATATTCAGAAAAGGATTTTGTCACGCTGCCCGCCTTGGCATTCTCCCAGCCCACACCCATCATCCCACCCAGGCTGCGGATCTGTTGCATTTGGGAAGCCGACCGGCTGTTCTCTGCGCGTTCCTCCAAGCCCGATTCACGAAAACCGTTGTGACCGCTGTTGAGCGGATAGCCCCCCGGCCGGTTCGTGGCGAGCGACAAGGCCCCGTTCAGGCCGGTGAACGACTCCTGCGACATGTGATCCACATCGATCATCATCCCCAGGTTCATCATTTCGTTGATTGCGTAACGTCCAAGGGGCGTCAGGCCAAGCGCATTGCGGACGCCATAGGGGGCGCCCGCCGCCGTTGGATAGATCGGAAAGTTGCCAGGCAACGGGATGATGGCCTGGATGATTTCGCCCTGCTCCACGGCGACCAGGGTCAACAGGGGCGGCAACAGGCTGGCGGCGCCCAACAACGCGATCGGGGCCAGCCCGGCCGCGGGGGAAAG
>JADMIO011621179.1_pt1 | contig 12507 bp, 13 predicted proteins | sample 8958161 | NCBI WGS metagenome assembly JADMIO01 (sample SAMN16585339, study PRJNA669376) | soil metagenome | isolation source: Crop rotation soil | place: USA: Cullars Rotation, Alabama | collected 2011 | reverse complement strand
CGGTGAGCTTCATCGTGCTGCGCCGGCGCCGGCCGCAGCTGCCGCGGCCCTATCGCTCGCCTTTGGGATTGTCGGGTGCGGTCGTCACCATCGTTCTCGCGACGGTAACCCTGGTGTTCCAGCTGCTCGATCCGGTGTTCGTGTCGGGAGTGCTCGGCGTCGGCGCCTGGTTCGCACTCGGCATCGCCTGGTTTGCCCTGGTTGGGCGCCACCGGCTGGTGCTGGCGCCTGAGGAGGCGTTCGCCAGCGCCGCCAACGAAGCGGTGGCTACGCCGGCGAAGCTGGCGGTTAAATCGAACCGGCTTCCCGCTGGCGCTCCTGCAGGTCGCGCGCCACCGTCTTCTTGAATCGCTCGAGCTCGCCGCCACGCAGCTGATCCGGGCGCAGCGCAAGGTTGATCATCGGGTTGGTCGGCTTGCCGTTGCTCAGGAGCTCGAAATGAAGATGCGGGCCGGTCGAGCGGCCGGTCGAGCCGACATAGCCGATCACCTCGCCCTGCTTCACCCGCATGCCCGGCGCGATGCCCGCGGCGAAGGCCGAGAGATGGCCGTACACGGTCATCAGCTTGGTCGGGCGCTTGAAGCCGTCGAACGAGCCGCTCGATCCTCCGTCGTGCTCGATCTCGATCCAGTTGCCGTAGCCGCCCTTGAGCTCGGCACCGACCACCACGCCATCGCCCGCGGCCCGGACCGGAGTACCCATGTCGGCGGCAAGGTCGACGCCGTCATGCATCATCAGCGTCGTGCTGCCCGACTTGCCGGCGCCCTTCGCGCCGCTGCCGACCAATCCGGCGAACGGCACGCCGAGCCCCGGTGGCACATTGGCCGTCGGCACAGTGACCGTCGTCAGCGGGCTGGGCTGTGGGCCGCCCGCAGCTTTGGCTGTCGGCTGCAGAGCCGGGCCCCAGCCCCGCTTCGGCTGATCGAACGGATCGGCGCGCAGTCCGAAGCCCGACGATACGGCGATCTTTTGCAGCGGCAGGCGAATCTCCGGCGGAGCCGCGGCCTGGCCATTGGCCAGCCAGAAGCGCTCAGCAGCCGGCTTGCCGGTGCGGAAGCGATGGATCGCCACGGTACCCTTGGTCTCGGTGCGCAACTCGGCCCACAGAACCTTGCCGATGCCGATCGGCGCGCCGGCCGCCGTGAAGCTCCGCTCATAGCGGATATAGAAGCGATCGCCGTCGCGCAGCTCGCGCTCGAGATCGATGCCTGCACCCAGGGCGGCAAGGGCTTCGACCATGGCGGCGGCCGGAACGCCGGCAGACGTGGCCGAGTTGGCGAACGACCCCGATACGATCCCGCTCGCCGAGAAGGAGCGCGTGAACGGCATATAGCTCTGGAACTGAGCCTCTTCCGCGTCGCTTCCGAGGAGGCGGACTTCCTCGGGGGAGGCCGCGATCGCGAGCGGCGCTGCAACACAACAAAGTATGGCGGCCAGTGCCGCCTTAGCCGGTATCTTTTTCATCCAGCCTCGTTTTTTTGCCAGCGTGCGAGGGAGCTAGTAGCACGGTCCAAGCGACGAACAGGTGTGACGATCTGCTGAAATCGTGACCATTTCGGGGCCGGCCCGAAGTTCCAGAGAAGCACCGGGGGTGTGTCGATTCGCACAGCCGGCGCACGCGCAGTATGTTCGGATGGGTGTCGGCCGCCAAGCCTGGTTGCTGCGGCTGAATGCCTCCCTGACGGATCGTGTGCTAAAATGGGCGGAATGAACGCACCTCTACTTACGCGCCGGACGGTCCTGGGCGCGAGCGCGGGAGCGGCCCTACCGTTGTGCGGCCATGCGCAGTCCCTGCAGCACCTCGACCTCCTGATCGACTGGAAGCCGGCACCGACCTATGCGGGCTTCTACATTGCCCGTGAAACCGGGGCCTTCAAGCGGCGCGGCCTCGATGTCCGCATCGTGGAAGGCCGCGGCGCGAACGTCGCGGCAGAGATGATCGCCGCCGGCAAGGAATACTGGATCGGCTCGTCAAGTGCTTCCGCCACCGCGATCGGCCGCTCGCGCGATCTCGCGATCCGCAGCCTGGCGGTCTACTACCGGCGCACGCCGACCGTGCTCTATTCGCGGGCCGAGGACAGGATCGATGCGCCGCGCGACCTGATCGGCAAGCGGGTTGGCCTGGTAGCAGGCAGCACCACCGTCGATGAATACCGCGCCCTGCTGATCGCCAACCGCCTCGACCGCAGCCGGATCCAGGAGGTCGAGGTCGACTGGGATTCCAAGGCGCTGCTCGACCGCAAGGTCGATGCGCTGCTCGACTATGAGGAGATCGCGCCGGCCGAGCTGCAGGCCCAGGGCAAGCGCATCGCCGTCATGCGGCTCGCCGACTTCGGCGTGCGCATCTACAGCCTGAACCTGGTGGTCAACGAGATGGCCTGGACCTCCTCTCCCCAGCGCCAGCAGGCGGCGCGGATGGTCGAGGACGCGGTGCAGGAAGGCTACCAGTTCGTGCGCGACAAGCCGAGCGAGGCCGCGGCGATCTTCGCCAAGCTGTTCCCCGATCTCCCGCCGCGCTATGTCGAGCTCAGCATGCAGATCGTGGCACGCCAGCTCGCCGTGCCGATCGGCAACCAGACCCGGATCGGCTGGGAGGACACGCTCAAGACGCTGTCCTCGCTCCGGCTGCTGGGACGCGCCGTGAGCGCCGAGGAAGTGGCGATCTACGATTGATCCCTGCAAACGGTACGAGGCCGAAAATGCGTTCTGTTCGAGTCGCCCGGCGTGGCGTCCTCGCCCTGTTGCTCGGGCTTTCCTTCCTGCCGCACGCCGGCGCGCAGCCCCTGACCAAGGTCGACCTGCTGCTCGACTGGAAGGCTCTGCCGACCTACGCCGGCTTCTTCCTCGCCAAGGATCTCGGCGCGTTCGAGCGGCGCGGCCTCGACGTCACCTTCGGCGAGGTCCAGGGCGCCATCCCGGCCGCCGAAGCGATCGGCGACGGATCGAAATACTGGATCGGCTCGTCGAGTGGCACGGCCACGGTCATCGGCCGCTCGAAGGGTCTGCCGATCAAGAGCCTGGCCGTCTATTACCGCAAGACGCCGAGCGCGATCTACACGCGCGCCGAGGACCGCATCGCCCATCCGCGCGATCTCTACGGCAAGCGGCTCGGCCTGGTTCCGGGTAGCATCACCAACGAGGAATTCCGCGCTCTCGCCGGCCTCAACCGGCTCGAGCGCGACAGGATCCAGCAGGTCACGGTCGACTGGGATCCATGGGCGCTGCTGGAGAAGCGGGTCGATGCCTTGATCGACTACGAGGAGATGACGCCCTCGGAACTGGTGGCGGAAGGACGGCGCATCATCGTGATGCGCCTGAGCGACTTCGGCGTCCGCAGCTACAGCCTCAACCTGATCGTCAACGAGGAGGCCTGGGCGTCGCCGGAAAAGCGCGCCATCGCCCGCAAGATCGCCGACGCGGTGCAGGAAGGCTACAGCCTGGTGAACGAGCGGCCGGCCGACGCCGCCTCGCACTTCTCGCGCCTCTTCCCCCGCCTCGCGCCGCGCTATGTCGACCGCAGCATGGTCTCCGTCGCCCAGCAGCTCTCGCCCGCACCGGTCGGCAACCAGACCCGGCAGGGCTGGGAGGAAACCATCAATCTCCTCAACTCTCTGAAGCTGCTGTCGAAGCCGGTCACGGTCGACGAGGTCGCGATCCTGGATTAGAGCGCGATGGGCCGGACTGCCTCAAGTTCCTCCCTGCGCGCAGCGCGGGGAGGTGGCGCGGTAGTCCGCGACGGAGGGGTCATAGGCAACCAGATTGGTGCCCATGACCCCTCCGGCGCCGTAAGACGGCGCCACCTCCCCGCGCTGCGCGCAGGGAGGAACATTGAATTCATCGTGCTCTGGGCACCCCTGCAAGACCGTAGCCCGGCAGCAGCCGAGCCCCGTAGCCCCCTCGACGAGGCGGCCCATCGCTGCGACGACGGATTGCGGCACCGGCTGCTCGATGTGAAAGCCCAGCGCGGGATAGACGACGATCCGGTGCAGGTCGCCGATCAGCGCCAGCAGAGTGCGCTCCGGATCGGCTTCGCGCGCGAAGTAGTCGGCCACGTCGATCTCCTCGCATTGCATGACCAGCCCAACCTCCGGCCAGACCTTGCGACCGGTCGCGAAGCCGCGCCGTGTCATGTAGGGCTTGGCGACCACGAGCAGCTTGGCGACCCAATGCCCCGCCGCCTCGGCGATGGCCCGGCCGAAGACGAAGTTGTCACCGGTATTCTGCGCCCGCTCCTCGACCTGTAGCGCGTCCGCGGCGACACCCTCGCCTCTCGCAACATCCGCGAAAACCCGTGCCTCGGGCCTGTCCCAGCCGGTGTCGAGCACGTCGCCGCGATGAGCGACGCCGCCGGACATGATCACGACCGGAGTAAAGCCCGCCTTCCAAAGCCGGGCGGCATGGACGGCCGCCTGCACGTCGAAGCTCCCCAACGTGAGGATCGCATCCGCCGGCACCGGCGAATGGACCAGGCGCATGTAGTCCCAGACGACGCGCAGGGCCCCCGCGACCTCGGGGGCGTTCCAGGCCAGGCCTAGCCCGTGACGCGCGAGGTCATGCGGACGCTGCCGCCGACCCTGTTGGCGATCACGATCACGATGGTGGTCAGGATCACCATGGTGAGGCTGAGAACCGCGATGGCGCCGACGTCGCCGCTTTCCTTGAGGTCGAAGATCAGGACCGACAGGACCTTGGTCTCCGAGGTGAACAGGACCACCGCGGCAGAGAGCTCGCGGACCACGCCGACGAAGATGAAACACCAGGTCGCGATCGCCGCCGAGCGCAGCAATGGCGCGGTGATGTCCTTCAGCGTCCGCAGCCGCGAGGCGCCCAGCATGCGGCCGGCCTCCTCGAGCTCGGCATGCACCGAATGGAAGGCCGAGCCGAGCTGCTGGTAGGCGGCCGGCAGCTCGATGGTCACGAAGGCGATCAGCAGGATCCAGAGCGTGCCGTAGAGCGTGAGCGGCGGGCGCGTGTAGGCCAGGAACAGGCCGACGCCCAATACGATGCCCGGAATGGCGAGCGGCGCCGTCGCGAGGAAGGCGAGCACCTTGTGCCCGGCGATCGCCCGCCGCGCCACGATGTAGGCGATCAGCAAAGCCAGCACGCCGCCCACGGTCGCCGTCGCGGCCGCCAGGAAGAAGGTGTTCTTCAGCGCCGGCATGGTCGAGCTCAGCTCGACGAAAGTGAACACGACATTGTGCAGGGTGAAGGTCGCGGGCGTGAGGAGCTGCGAGGAGATGCGCGAAAACGCCGTGTTGATCAGTGCCGCGTAAGGGAAGAACAGCGGCAGCGAGAGCATGAACAGAGCGAGGCCGACCGCCGGCCAGCGCCACAGGCCGAGGCGAATCAGGCGCGGCGCACCGTACTTTCCGCCGAGCACGGCGTAGCCGCGCCGCCCCAGCACGAGCACCTGCGCACGCAGCAGCACCACGGTCAGCACGAGGAGCGGCAGCGCGGCCGCCGAGGCGAGCTCGGGCTTGGGCGGAAACTGGAACAGGCTCCAGATCTTGGTCGTGAGCGTGTGGAAGCCCGCCGGAATGGCGAGGATCGCGGGCGAGCCGAACAGGTTCAGCGCCTGCAGGAAGGCCACCATCGCGCCGGCCAGCAAGGTCGGCAGCGCGAGCGGCACGGTGATGCGGCGCGCCGTCTGCCAGGTGCCCGCCCCCAGCATCGACGAGGCGTCCTCGAGCTCGCCGGGCATGCGGTCGAGCGCATTGGCGACCAGGATGAAGACGTACGGAAAGGTGTAGCAGGCGATGACGAAGATCAGCCCTTCGAGGGTGTAGACGTCGAACAACGCCTCATCCGAAGGCGCGCCGGTCACCAGCCGCCAGAGCTGGTTCAGCAGGCCGGAGTTCGGCGCCGCCAGCATCTCCCAGGCGACTGCGCCGACGAAGGGCGGCGTCACCAGCGAGGCCATCACCAATGTCCGCACGGAGCGCGCCAGCGGCATGTCGGTGCGCGCCACCAGCCAGCCCATCGGCGCGGCGATCAGGCAGCAGATCACGCTCACCGACACCGCGATGATCAACGTGGTGACCAGCGGCTCGAAGAACGATGGATCGGTGAACAGCGTGACGAAGTTGCCGACCGTCGGCTGACCGTCCTTGGTGGCGAAGGCGTAGATCATCAGCCAGCCCATCGGCAGCACGATCATGATCGCCAGCAGCGCGGCCACGGCGACGAGCGCCGGGCTGGACAGGTCGACGCGGCGCAACGTCAGACCTTGAAGAATTCAGTGTGTGCTGCTGGATCGAGCATCTAGCTGTGTCTCACGCGTCCGATTGTGTCCCACGCGTGTCCTCAAGTCACTGTGCGAGAACGACCCGCCGCCGATCGAGCCGCTGTGCGCGATGCAGGGCCGCGCAGGGTTCCAGCCGTCCGCCCAGGAAGTGTACTCATGAACGCGCAGGTGTCGGCGCGATGCCTGGTCAACGACCCGGGATTACATTGGCGTGACGCACGAACAGCCGCCATGTACCCGCTTCGTTTTTCCAGATGTTGGTGAAGCGGCGCTTGATTGGCTGCCCGGCGACGAGACCCGCGCTCGGAGCGTCGCTGACCGGCTGAACGGTTTCGAGGCCCATGATGATGACGAAGGCTCCGTCAGCACGGATAAGCTCGATCTGGCGATCGAACCTCGAAAAATTTATGATGCCCGCCCGTACGAACATATCCAGGACGGCGCGTTTCCCTACCACTACCTGATTGTTCGGCGCATTGAGGATGAACTCTGCGGACCACAATCTTTCCAGGGCGGCACCGTCACGATCCAAAGCGGCAATTCGTTCCTGATCGTCGAGCGAGCGCACGAGCTCTTCGTCCGAGTGGTGATCTTGTGCCATGGCGACCGTCCATTGTAGTGGGCTGAGCAGCAGGAAAAGCGCCGTTGCAATTCTCACCTCGCGGCTCCCCCTTCGGGCGGTTCGTTGCTAGGCTGGCTTCCGGCAAGACTGTACTTCTGCAAGCAAAGTAGCAGCTTCATGTGTTCGCTGCTCGCCTGTGGGCGACCGACGCGTCGACTGGAAGCGACACCATGATCTCCATGACGACCGATAGTGTGATGCCGCGGGAGCGCGCGGATTTCTGGACGGACCTTGTCAGCCGCCACGTCACGCCGATGCGCATCGAGCCGGCGGGCGAAGAGCCCCTGCGCCGCGCTGTCCAGGCGCGAATGATCGGAGACCTTGCGATCGCGCAAGTCTGCGGCCGCGGAGTCCGTGCTGCGCATACACGCGTGCAGATCGCCCGCGCTCGCGGTCACCTGTACGCCGCCTGCGTGCACCTCGACGGCGAGGCTCGGATCAACCGCCGCGGCGAGCAGATTGCGCTGCAAAAAGGCGACGTCTTCATCACCGACAGCCGGCAAGAGTTCACGCTTGATCTGGACCGGCCGTGGCGGCACTTGCTGATCACCTTGCCGACTCCATGGATCGACGGTCGCGTGACCCGGCCAGATCTGCTTTCCGGCGCAGTGTTGCACGGCCATCCGCTTGCCAGCCTTTGGACGAGTCATCTGGCCAGTGGCTTCATGCTTTCCGGCGATCTTTCGCCAGCTGCCGGGGCACTGTTTGCGCGACATTCGGTCGACTTATTGGCGCAGTTGCTGGAGGAAGCCCATCGTGACCAGCCCACGCCCACAGATGCGGTCCGTGCCGCGATCTTCCTGAACGCCTGCCATTTGATCACGCTCAAATTTGGCGACCCAAGCCTGACGCCAATTCGGATAGCGCAGCAACTTAAGGTATCGACACGCACGCTGGCACGGGTTTTCGCTGCCAACAACGAGACGGTCATGCAGCACCTGTTCGAAGAACGCATCCGTCAAGCTGCGAGACTCTTGACCATGCCGGAGGCATTTCACCGGTCAATTGCCGAAATTTCTTTTGCCTGCGGCTTCAACGACGCCTCGCATTTTGGACGTGTCTTTGCCGGGAGGATGCATATGACGCTTCCCAATGGCGACAACGCAAACATTAAGACCCCACCGATTTCGGATCGGCTTGCCTGCATCCGTCGGCGAGGTAGCTCACACCTTGAAGAATTACGTTCATCTCGACTTATCAGATACTTACTTGTGTCCCACCAGCGCAATTGTGTCCCACCGCTGCTCTCTCGTACGCGGCCCAAGTTGTCCCACTGATCAGCTGAGGGGACCGAGCGGCGATGTTCAGGCCGAGGCGGAGGGAAGGTCTAGCGACGGAGGGGCGGCTCGCGCGTGCCATCCTGCTCGTCGAACAGCGCGGCGCACCGGTCACGGCGTCGCCAGACGTCAAGAAATCGTCGGTGGCGATCAATGCGAGCCGAGTGAGGGCTTCCCATCTAGGGGGCCAGCTACTCGTTCGCTAAAATTCCACAGGCAATGAGTGGTAGGCCTCGCGCACTTCCCCCTTACACACAGTGCGGGGCCGTTTTGCCAACGCATCACTGGTCATTTTCCATCCGCCGCCAGTCGGCCACGGTCAGTCCCGTGCGGTCCACGAGCATGTCCTCTCCTCGAACGGGCCGATCCGTCCCTTGGTGGCCTTCACAATGATTTCATTGTTAATCCTGACCAGTGCGTCGCACAGCGCGTTCATCGTTTTTTTCTCCCGGTTCAGTCATGACTGGCCCCTCTTGCGCTTTTGGCCAGCGTGCGCAGCATCTCGAACTCGTCGAGGCCGGCGAAGCCGACGCCCTTGGACGGCGGCTCGGTGTTGAATATCTGGCTCGCTGGCCTTGATGATGTGGGCGACCGTGCCGGTGCGGTCCACGTTTCCCGGGTCCTTAACGTCCGTAGCGACGTATGGCTGTCCGATGCCAGAGCCGCTCCCGTGTTACCCCGTGAACTTCTTGGCGCTCCGCTGATAGGACTGCATGGCCATACGGGCAGCGCCAACATGATTAGCTCCCGGTCGGCTGCCATAGAACTCCTGAAGCGTATCCAGGCGATCTAGTATCTCCTTGGCCAAGCGTACAGCACTCGGTTTTCGATTGGATTGGAAGCGCGATCGGACCAATCCGCCGCGCCGCCCAGCCAAGGTTCTCGCCCGTGCGACCTCGATCCAACCTTCGAGCGACTTTTGGCTGGGGGGCTTGTCGTGCTGTTTAAAATGGCGGTGGATTTCAATCATGACGGTAGCAAGGACTGCGAAGGAAAGCTGCGCTCGTTCGAGTCGCTTCAGGACTGCGCCACATTCTGGTTGGGCAGATAATTTAAGGATGCGGCGCATTTCGCTCACGCGCGGCTGGGTCGGGGCAATCTTTTCGCGACGGACCAACATCTCGGCGTCGCGATGTGGATTTGCTTCGCCACGCAGGCACGCTTCGATGTAGAGCAGCAGTCGGTGGGACGCCACCGGTGTTGCGGCGGCCTTGGCCAGAACGCCGGACTTGAAATCTGGCATTGATGAACTCCTTGTGGCTACCCGAAGGTCGCTGACGCCGCGCGGCCTTAGGCTTAGAGGAATACGACCGGCTGCACAGCGTCGGCAACACACGACAAGTGAATTGCCGTGCCTCCACGCCGCGCTGAACCGCGTGCCAAAGGTCCTTCAGCATGTCGCCGGATTAACCTGACAGCGGCACCACAATGGCAATACTTGTCCTCGCTGAGCGGAGCAGTGACACCATTGAGAATCCGATTGCCGACTTCGTGAACTTCCGCACAGCAACCGATCAGCGCCAGCCCACTCCCGCAGGGAGCGGGTCGATAGCATTAGCCGGCTCCTTCGGCTGCGCGGTGCCGCAGGCACGCTGCTCGGCCATCTTCGCAAGATAGCTTTGGCGTTGCTGCACGGCGACTACGTCCTCGGCGGCGGCGTTCTGAAAATCCATGCCGACCCATAGCAACGGGATGAAAAAACCAGCCACGCCGTAAACTACATTCTGCGCGACCTTGCCGCCTTCCTCGCGGCCCAGCTCCTTTATTTTCGCGTCATTCTTTGCGACTTGCGCGACGATTGACGCGCAGCTCAGCCTGTCACCGTCCCGCTGAACAACCGCCACCGGATCCGGGCTTCGGCCGGCGCAAGCGCCGACCGCAACCGCGAGCGCCAACGCGCTCGCCATTTGCCTAACCATTCTAGTTCCCCTCAACAAAACTCATGAGTGACGCCGGTCGATCAGCGCCCTTGTTTAGCGATGGTCGAGCCGGGAAGACTTCGGCGCGCGTTTTTGGAACCCGTCGCTGTGCCACATTCAAGGTAGTACGCGCGCATCCTGAACGCATTGACTTGGCCAGACTTTGGATTGATCGTTGCCGACACGACCGTCTCAAAGGAAAGCGCCTTTCAGGTACAACGACGGCCGAGCAGCGGATTGCGGCTGTCGTGGCGAGCGTCGAGTCCGTGGATCAGGCCAGCGCTTCGCGCATGCGGCGGGTGAGGCGCAGGCAACCCTCCCGCTCTGCCTGGGCCAATACCGCGTTCGGCTCGGCCCGGCCTTCATTTGTGAGACGGCCGTCGGCGGCATCCGCAAGGAGCATGCTGCGGCACACCACCATGTCAGTGAACGGCATCGGCTCGGCCGCCGTGGGCGACGCCAGCGCCGCAGCATGGCGGTGCCACTTCATCGGTTCGACCGGCGGCGAGAGCAGCTTCGATCGCGTAGCGCCGGAAGAACAGGTGGTTATGGCTGAGGGTCGGTTGTACGCGGTGAGACGCTTGGTTGCTTCCTCGTGCCGACCGAGGACCCTGATGACCCGGGGTTCGCGCGTGCGCTGGGCGATCAGCTTGACGTTCGCCGTCGGCGATCACCGGCATGATGCCGACCATCGACGAGCGCTTGCACCCCATCGCGCTGATTGTTTCCTGATCGCTACCGTGAACCCGCCGCCGCGGGCAGTATAAAATGCTTCACAACGTACTCGCCGATCTGTTGCCCCATTTCCGTCCCGACCCGGGTCGAGAACTGGTAATGGAACCCCGCCCAGATGCGGGCATTGGCAACCTCGTCGGTATAGTTTCCCAAGTTGGTCCAACGGTGAGTGATGCCAGGAGCGGTCGGGCTGGTGATCGCGATCCCGGGAATATCGACGGTTGCAAGCATCGTCTTCGCGACACCGGCGAGGGAACCGCTTTATTTGCAATGGGCGCACGGATACTCGGGGTGCATCGGCGTGGCTTCGATCGACTGCCAGGTAGTGTCGCGCTCGGTCCGCGGGTTGTCGTCAATGTCGCCGCTGCGTATAACGGTGATCGGCCGCCAGAAGTCATGTGATATTTGGCGTCGAACACGGCTACAAAAGCGTCGGACTTGGCAACCGCGATCAACGCCATGAAGCGGGCGCTGTCCAGCAGACCAAGGTTCTTGGCGACGGCAAGCTGACGCACCATTGGATAGTTGATAGCCGGTCCGGGCGCCAACCAAAAGCGAGCGTCCTCTGTTTGCCTTGCGGAGCGCCTGACGCTGGTGCGGCCGCCCACCTCTTTCGTCTCGTTGTAGTCGACGCACCACTCGTCAGTCTTCAGCGGAATCGGAGCCTGCGGCTGGAATTGCGTGCGCTCGTCATGGCAAACGGTTTTACGCCGGGCCACACCGAACCGACAGTGACCGGCGTCGGCACATAGACACCGGGGGTTGCCTTTGGACAATAGGCATCCGGAGCGCCAGAACCATCGTTGGCCCGGGCTCGCAGCACCTTCGCGCCCACTGTCTCGCCGAGACGAATCCCCTCCACTTTCGCCTCGCCGGCTGGGATAGCCGCAAGATAGTCGGTAATCGCACCTCTCAGCTCAGCCTCGGTTTTGGGTTCGAGGCCGGCCAGCACTTTCCCGGCCGCGGCGGCGGCCGCCGCCGCTTCGCTCGAAGCCTTCGTGGACGAGTCGAGCTGAACAATGCCGGGACGGTGGCGATGTTCGATCGAATTCACCGCATCAAACATCGCCACATGGCCATCGCCATGATCCGCTCGGTCTGGGGCGGCGGCATTTGAAGGCCTCCCACGAAGGTGACAGCCTCTGGTTCCAATCGCCAATGGCATCGGCCGACGCCTGAGTCGTCGTCGCACACAAACACATGACAACTAGCGATAGTACCTTAAACGCTTTTGCCATTGACATTTGTCGAAGATCAATATCATGTGAACCCAATTCAGTTGGCGGAGAGGTCCTTATGCCTGCTGTGCTCACCTACCCAGGCGTGTACGTCGAGGAAATCCCCAGCGGGGTTCGCTCCATCGCCGGCGTCGCAACTTCCATCGCCGCCTTCGTCGGCCGGACGCGCTCCGGGCCGACCAACGAACCCATCGTTATCAACAGCTATGCGGATTTCGAGCGGCGGTTCGGCGGTCTCTGGCTGGCCAGTCCGTTGAGCTTCGCGGTCAGGGACTTTTATCTGAACGGCGGCGGCCAGGCGATCGTCGTACGGCTGTTCCATCCAGATTTCGCAGACGAGGCCGCCCGCCAGACCGCGCAGGCCGCGGCAACCACGGAAGCCACAACCGGCGCCAATCTGGTCGACGCGGCCGCGACCGCCGCCGTTGCGGGAGCCGCCAGCCCAGCGGTTGTGGCGACCGCCGCCGCGACC
>JADMIO011426295.1_pt1 | contig 12507 bp, 10 predicted proteins | sample 8958161 | NCBI WGS metagenome assembly JADMIO01 (sample SAMN16585339, study PRJNA669376) | soil metagenome | isolation source: Crop rotation soil | place: USA: Cullars Rotation, Alabama | collected 2011 | reverse complement strand
CGCTTTTCAGGATTGAGCGGAACCGCCGTTCCGATCGACGCGGCGCGCGCCCAGCGCGCCGTGGTCAGCGTCGGGAGACTAGCAAGACCGTGGCCGGAACGCAAAGCAGTCCAATGCAACCCGGTGCAGGTCGATGCCGTGCTTCATTCCGACACACCGCGCAAACAATGGAGGACCCAAAAAGATTCGATGCTAGCTTGCGGCAGGATGCACCCAAATACATCGGCTCTCGATCTGATCCTGACCGGCGACCCGGCGCTGATCGCGATCGTGCGCCTGTCGCTGATTGTCAGCCTGAGCGCGGTCGCACTCGCGGCGCTGATCGGCATCCCGCTCGGCGCGTTGATTGCGCTGACCCGCTTTCGCGGCCGCGAGGGCGCCATCGTTCTGCTGAACGCGCTGATGGGGCTGCCGCCGGTCGTCGTCGGGCTTGCGGTCTATCTCTTGTTGTCGCGGTCCGGCCCGCTCGGACCGCTCGGTCTTCTCTTCACGCCGACCGCCATGGTCGTCGCCCAGACCATCCTGGTGACGCCGATCATCGCCGCGCTGGCGCGCCAGACCATCGAAGACCTCTGGGCCGAATACCGGGATGAGCTGACCGCGATGAATGTCGGGCCGCTCGCCCGCGTCATGACGTTGATCTGGGACGGCCGCTTCAGCCTGGTCGTCGCGCTGCTGGCGGGCTTCGGCCGCGCCGCGGCCGAGGTCGGCGCCATCATCATCGTCGGCGGCAACATCGAGGGCTTCACCCGCACCATGACGACGGCGATCGCGCTGGAAACCTCCAAGGGCGATCTGCCCCTGGCGATTGGTCTCGGTGCGGTGCTGATCGCCATCGTCATTGTCGTCAACGCATTGGCGTGGATGCTGCGCCGCGCCGGCGAACGGCTGGCGAGCTAGCGATGCGCGCGCCGCCCGCCGATCTGCCGATCCGCTTCGAGAGTGTCACGGTCAGCGCCGGCGCGGTGACGGTGCTCGATCAGATATCGCTTTCGATCCAGCCCGGCGCACCGACGGTGCTGATCGGCCCGAACGGCTCCGGCAAGACGACGCTCTCACGTCTCGCCATGGGCCTCATTCCGCCGTCGCGCGGCCGCGTCACCTGGGATGGCGTGACGGACGTGCCGCCGATCCGGCGCGCCATCGTGTTCCAGCGCCCGGTGATGTTGCGGCGAAGCGCCGCCGGCAACATCCGCTACGCGCTTGCGGCCGCGCACATCCCGAACGAACAACACGATGCGCGGATCGGTGAGCTGCTCGCGCTGGTCGGGCTTTCAAACCTTGCATCGCGGCCGGCGCGCCGGCTGTCCGGCGGCGAGCAGCAGCGGCTGGCTCTCGCTCGCGCCTTGGCGCGCGATCCGACCGTGTTGTTTCTCGACGAGCCGACCGCGAGCCTCGATCCCGCGTCGACCAAGGCGGTCGAGGACATCATTCGCGCCGTGGCCGCGCGCGGCATCAAGGTGGTGATGGCGACCCACGATCTCGGCGAAGCGCGGCGGCTCGCCGGCGACATCGTCTTCCTGCATCGCGGTCGCGTCGTTGAGACCGGCGACGCGCAGGAATTTTTCCGATCACCGCAAACCGGCGAAGCCAGGACGTTCATCGCCGGGGACCTGTTGCTCTAGACCTGGAGTATTGATGTTGAAATCAGGAGTTCAAACTCCGTTCGCCCCCGCGGATGCGGGGGCCCAGGCTTTGCTGCAAAAACTGGGTTCCCGCGTCCGCGGGAACGAACGGGGATGGGCCAACGCAAAGCAATAACGTTTGGATTGGAGGCTGCCATGCTGTCACGCCGTCTGCTCATTGCCATCGCCGCCATTGCGTTCGCTTCGCCGGCCATGGCGCAGGACAAGTCGATCGTGGTCGCCTCGACCACGTCGACGCAGGATTCCGGCCTGTTCGGCTATCTCTTGCCGATCTTCAAGCAGAAGACCGGCATCGAAGTGAAAGTCGTCGCGCAGGGCACCGGCCAGGCGCTCGACACCGCGCGCCGCGGCGACGCCGATGTGGTGTTCGTGCATGCCAAGTCGGCGGAAGAAAAATTCCTGTCGGAAGGCTTCGGCGTGAAGCGCTTTCCGGTGATGTACAACGATTTCGTCCTGATCGGCCCGAAGAGCGATGCCGCCGGCATCAAGGGCAGCAAGGACATCGTCGCGTCACTGAAGGCGATCAAGGACAAGGCCGCGCCGTTCATCTCGCGCGGCGACCGCAGCGGCACGCATATCGCCGAGCTCGCGCTGTGGAAGGTCGCCGGCATCGACATCGAGAAGGATAAGGGCGCCTGGTACAAGCCGATCGGGCAGGGCATGGGCGCAGCCCTCAACACCGCGTCGGCCTCGAACGCCTATGTGCTGGCGGATCGTGGCACCTGGCTCGCGTTCAAGAATCGTGGCGAGCTTGTCATCGCGGTCGAGGGCGACAAGCGGCTGTTCAATCAATACGGCGTCATGCTGGTCAATCCGGCGAAGCACCCGAACGTGAAGAAAGAGCTCGGGCAGCAGTTCATCGACTGGCTGATTTCGCCGGAGGGTCAGAAGACAATCGCCGGCTACAAGATCAACGGCGAGCAGTTGTTTTATCCAAACGCCGGCAGCCCGGACGCGTAAGGCACAGCCGCGGCAGTGGAAGAAGTCTCGGCCTTTCAGCCGAGACTTCCCCCCCTTGGTTGGCAAGGCGCGCCTTGCCAACCACCCGTCATCATCCCCCCGCCCGCAAAGGCACTATAACTCAGTGGTAGCTACGTAAGACTACGTAGCGAAAAAGCACTGGACAGCCGCCGATGACAGTTGCGCCCCCAGCCCCTTTCAGAAACCTGGGTTGCCCCATTAGGATATCTGCTCTTGTGCCCAGGGGCGGACATGAGGCGGCGAGAGTTCATTACGCTCATTGGCGGAATGTTCGCAGCGTGGCCACGCACTGCACACGCGCAGCCGGCGGGTCCATCCGCCGGCTACAAGATCGAATCGAAATACACCAAGACGTCGCCGGATGGCGTGATAACGGTCGAGCAATACCTGAACAAGGATACCGACGACTACAAATGGCAATTCTGGGTGCGCCGGCAGGGCGTGCTCACGCTGCTTGATCCGGAGCCGGCCGACTATCCCGCGGGATTTCTGTTCACCCATGATCGCAAATGGATCGTTCGCGGACAGAAGACCGGCTCGGGCGAGTCGACGCTCTATCTGTACGGTCTCGCTCCGCAGGGTAATGCTCCGCCGAGCAAGAAGCCGCTCGGCGACCTGGCGTGGGCCTTCTTGAAGACCCGTCCTGACTGGCGAAAGCTCGCGAAGAAGCCGGAGTACCACGAAGCGGCAGGTCTGATGGAGGGGCTTGAAGAAAACTATCGTTCGCTCGGCGTCGATTGGCCGGCGAACCGCTACATTGTGATCACGCTGTGGGCGGATGCCGACGTCAAGGGCCGCAAGCCGATGCAGACCAGCGTGCTGCACGGCTGGCGCTGCCGATATGATCTGCAGACCGGCAAGTTCGACGTGCCGCCACTTTTTTCCGAGAACAATGCGAAGGCTGTCGTGGCCAAGTCGCCGGGAGACGACTGATCATCGCGAACATTGAAGGCGGCTTGCTACCGTCGTCATCCAAATGATAGTGAAATTCATCAAGCTGTAGATTGGGCCCAGTGCGTGACGAATAATCCGGTCATCATCGCCGGCGGCGGCATTGGCGGGCTCGCAACGGCACTGACACTCCACCAGATCGGCGTGCCCTGCATCGTATTCGAAGCGGTGCGCGAGATGCGCCCGCTCGGCGTCGGCATCAACATGCAGCCGAACGCCGTGCGCGAGCTTTACGATCTCGGCATCACGCAAGCCGACCTCGACGGCGTGGGCCTGCCCGCCGAGGAATGGGCGCTGGTGGGCTTGAACGGCAACGACATCTACTCCGAGCCGCGCGGCCTGCTCGCCGGCTACAAGTGGCCGCAATACGCCGTGCACCGCGGCCGCTTCCATATGCTGCTGCATGACAAGCTGGTCAAGCGCGCCGGACCAGACGTGGTCCGGCTCGGCCACCGCGTCACCGGTTACCGCAAGAATGCCGACGGCTCCGTCACCGCGCTGATCGAGCGCGCCGATGGCTCGGCCACCGAGGCGAACGGCGCGCTGCTGATCGGCGCCGACGGCATCAACTCGGCGGTGCGCCGCCGATCCACTGGGGCGGCGCGGTGATGTGGCGCGGCACGACCTGGGGCAAGCCGATCCGCACCGGCTCGTCGTTCGTCGGTCTCGGCACGCATCGCCAGCGCGTGGTGTTCTATCCGATCTCGCATCCCGACCCCGCGACCGGCCTTTCGATGATCAACTGGATCGCCGAGGTGACGATGGACAACAGCGAAGGCTGGAAGCAGAGCGGCTGGTTCCGGCAGGTCGAGACCGCCGAGTTCGTGCACCACTTCGACGGCTGGGTGTGGGACTGGCTCGACGTGCCGGACCTGATCCGGCGCGCCGACAGCGCCTTCGAGAACCCGATGATCGACCGCGACCCGATCCCAACATGGCAGGACGGCCCGGTGGTGCTGATGGGCGACGCCGCGCACCCGATGTACCCGACCGGCTCGAACGGCGGGAGCCAGGCGATCGTCGATGCGCGGGTGCTGGGGGCTCTCATGGTCGAGCACGGCGTCACGCCTGCGGCGTTTGCGGCCTTCGACAAGAAATTGTGCGCGCCAATCGGGCAGCTCGTGTTGCGCAACCGCGGCGCGGGGCCATTCGGGCTGCTCAACCTCGTGGACGAGCGCTGCGGCGGCACGTTCGAGAATGTCGACGACGTGATCCCGGCGAAGGAGCGGGCCGAATTCATGGCGGTCTACAAGGCCGCTGCGGGCTTTGCGACCGAGAATCTCAACAAGGCGCTACCGACAATCCCAAATGGCGCGCGCATCGCCTCGCTCGACGGTCGCTTGGGGGCATAGGGGAGGGACGGGCATGAAACGACGTGATGTCGTGCGCGGTGTGTCCGCGGCCGGCGCGCTCGCCGCTTTGGGCGGACGCGCCCTGGGGCAGTTCGGCGATCAGCCGATCCGTATCGTTTTTCCCTTTGCGGCCGGCGGTGTCGGCGATGTTCTCGGCCGGATCATGGCCGAGCATCTCAAAGCCGCGACTGGAAAGATTGCATTGATTGAAAACCGCACGGGCGCCGCCGGCCGCCTCGGGGTCCAGGCCGTCAAAGCGGCGCCTCCAGATGGCATGACGTTGCTCCTCACGCCGATAGCGCCGATTTCGGTCTATCCGCATTTCTATAAACAACTGGAGTATGACCCGTTCACCGACCTCGAGCCGCTGAGCCAGCTTGCCACCTTTGAATTTGCGCTCGCGATCGCCAAGCGCGTACCGGCGAATACATTGGAGGAATTCGTAGCATGGCTGAAAGCCAATCCGAGCGAGCAGAATTTCGCGACGCCGGGCGCTGGCTCGCTGCCCTATTTCTTCGCGCTGCAGTTTGGGCAGGCGTCCGGCCTTAAACTCACGCACGTCAGCTACCGGGGTTCGATGGCGGCCGTGCAGGATCTGGTGTCTGGCCAGATTCCGTTTGTGATTACCAGCACCGCGGATTTCATCCCGCAGCACAAGGCCGGCGCGATTCGCGTGCTGGCAACGTCCGAGAAGCAACCGTTCATTCCTGACATACCGACCTTTCGGGATGCCGGCTTCAATATCAAGGGCTCAAGCTGGTACGCGATGTACGCGCCGGCAAAGACACCGGCGGCAATCCTGGACAGCTACAGCAAGGCGCTGGCTGAAGGGGTCAGAACACCGGATACCAGTCGGCGCATTTTGGCGATGGCTATGCAGCCCACCGGCACGACGCGCGCGCGTCTCGCTGAAATTCAGAAGGCCGATTCCGAATTCTGGGGCCCTATCATCAAGGCATCTGGATTCACGCCGGGACAATAGACGGGCAGTTGTCCGGTTCCTGGGCGACCGATCTCAAGCCCGTCAAGGCTTTCGTGGCGACGCATCCATTCAGTTGCTTTCGGTGTGAAGCGGACAGTCACGTCGGTATCAGGCGCAGACGAGCGACGTCGCGACCTCGGCGAACGCCGTGGCGAATCTTTCGATGGTTCTCAGATCAACAGCGCCCGGCCCACGATCGCTCATGTTGTGAAACAGGTCGTTGTTTCCGATGATCGAGACATAGCGCCCGCCGCCGCGGTGGACATTTTCCGCTTCGCCGCGCGGCGCCGCGCCGCGCGGATGGCGCCGGTCGATCCGCAGTCCGGCCCGGGTCATCGCCTCGGCCATCATTGATTCCATCTCGTCGTCGGACGCCTGCACGTTGTTGCCCGGCCCCTGAGCGGCGCCGATATTGGCGCCCAGATGAATCCACGCCTTCGCGGCCGGCACGAGACCCGGCCGGCGCTCGACGAACGCATCGAGGCCGAGATGGCCGAGCTCATGGCCGCTTGAAGCAACAAACAGCACGTCCCTGGCCGGCTTGGCGCCGTGCATCGCGCGCATCATTTCGAGCCAGCACACGAGGCCGCCGCCGCGCTCGCTCGCACACCACCACCATCCGCTCCGCGGCGTCATCACGACCAGGGGCAGCAGGCTTTGGTCGGTTCCGGACACCATCGTGGTGACGTTGAACGCCAAGGCCTGTACGCGTTCAGCCTGCGCGGTCAGCAGCGCCGTCGCGCTCCGGTGCACGACGTTGGCCAGGAACGGGGCTTCCTCGCTCGTGACTTGCAGCACCGGAGGACCAAACGGGCGCACAAAGCTGTCGGCGTTGCTCGGGCAAAATCCGGGTCGCGCGCCGCGGGTGACAACGACAATCGCCCGATGCCGATTGTGCCGGCGGGCGTCGCCCAATGCGCCGGCCTCGGCGGCGTTCGGTGCAATCTCGGCAAAGCCGATCGGGGCGTCGCTATCGAGGCTGCCGAGGCGACCCTCGATGCCGGCCGAACCCGTGAAGCCGCCGTCAAACAGCGGCAGCCCGTCAATCTTGCGGCCGTTCACCGCGATCGACGCATGCAAAGGATCGACGCGGCTGAGCGAGAATTCCTCGAGCGCCGGCGTAAGCCCAATCTGGCGTACCTCGTTGGCGAGCCATTCCCCGGATTGTCGATCGACGGCCGTACCGGTGCGGTGAAAGCCCTGCTCTTCGTAGGCGCGGACGACCGCGCCAATGCGTTGCTGCATACGCTACTCGGCCTTAATGTTGGCGGCCCGGATCACCTTGGCCCATTTCTCGGTTTCATCGCGGATGAGCTTGCCGAAGTCATCCGGCGAGCCGGGCAGCACCATGCCGCCGAGAGCGGCGAACCGCGCCTTGACGCCGGGATCGGCGACGGCCGCGTTGATCTCGGCGTTGAGCTTTTGGATGATCGCCGGCGGCGTGTCCTTCGGCGCAACGAGGCCGACCCACTGGCTCGCCTCGAAATTCGGAATGAACTCGCTGAGCGTTGGAACGTCCGGCAGCGCCTCGGTGCGTGCGGCGGTCGTCACCGCCAAGGCGCGCAGCCGGCCGGACTTGACGTGCCCGAGCGACGTTGCGAGCTCGGTGAACGCCACCTGGATCTGGCCGCCGAGCAGGTCGGTGACCGCGGGCGCCGCGCCTCGGTAGGGAACGTGGGTGAGATCGGTGCCGGTCATCAGCTTGAAATATTCGCCGATGACATGCGCCGGCGAACCGTTGCCGCCGGAGCCCATCGCGATCTTGCCGGGATTGGCCTTGGCATAGGCGATGAACTCCGGAACGGTTTTCACCGGCAGCGAGGGATTGACCTGCATCAGCTGGGGCACGCGGACGATGCTGCCGATCGGCGCAACGTCGCGGATGTAATTGAAGTTGAGCGATGGGAACAAGCTTGGGTTGATAGCGGCGTTGCTGCCGGAAATCAGCAGCGTATAGCCGTCGGCCGGCGATCGAATCACCGCCTCGGTGCCGATGTTGGTGCCGGCGCCCGGGCGGTTCTCGACGAAGAACTGCTGGCCGAGGTGCTCCGAGAGCCATTGGGTGATCAGGCGCGCGGTGACATCGTTGGCGCCACCTGCCGCGACCGGGACGACGACACGCACCGCTCGCGCCGGATAGGTTTGCGCCCAGGCTTTTTGTGCCACGGCCGGGAGCGCGCCCGCGCAAGCGGCCCATTGCAGGAATTTGCGGCGGTGAAGGTTCATCGGTGTCTCCAGGAGTAACGCGCGCCTGACAGCGTCGAGGTTTCGCCAAGCGCATGCAACACACTCAGCGTCATGCCCGGCAATGACGAACGTGCGATGGGCGATCTGGCGGCGTGTGCCGCAACGCATATTCACAGGATGCCCCACTATCTGTGGATTCACAGATAGTGGTCGCTGATTGGATTGACCGCGCTCCCTTCTTCGTGCATTATGTTCATGGTTCGTTCTTTTCGTGAGGCGCCATCTAGAGGCGTCTATTTGGTGGAACGGACGCGGCGCCTGCGTGCGTGTCTCGCAAACACGCATCCGGGGGTCTCGGGAGACACTGCCCGGCCCAACTATGTGGGTCCGTCCGGCAACGAGCTGGTGAGGGCGGATGAACGCGGGTGAAAGCCCGCGGAATCAAGGGCGTTCCGTCTGGCCGCCCCTGTCCGTCCACAGAAGGCGGTCTCGAGACTTAAGGAAAACGCCGCAGTGGAGCGCTGGAAGGCGAACGCCCTACGTCATTGGGCGTGCGCCGCAAGGCGTCAAATCGTTACCCGCGCCTTTCGGCGCTCCGCTCCCTCACGATTGGTGAGGGGCGATGTCTCTTCGCTGCAAGCGAAGGGAATGGAATGACGGCGCACCCCGCGCCGAGTGAGAACAGGGGCGGCGGAGCGTTGGCTTTTTCTCGTCGGCTTCGCCGGTTGTTTGAAATGTGAATCTGATGATGCGCGCGAAAGCGGTGGCGTGTTTGATCGCCCTCTCCGCGTCATGCCCGGCCATAGCCGTCCGAAGGACGGCGTCGCTACGCTCGCCTATGTGCCGGGCATCCACGCCTTGGCACCAAAGTAAAGGCGCGGATGGCCACGAGAGGCTGCTTGGGCGTAAACGGGGAGGGATCGCCGCGGCATCCGCCGACATGCGCGCTTCGCTTACTCCGCCTTCAGGATCATCTTGCACGCCGCCGGCAGCGCCGACATCAGAATCGGGTGCGGATTGACCGTCGGCTTCGGCTCTCCCAGCGGTTTCTTGAACCACGCGTCGAGATCTTTGCCGCAGCCCTCGTCGGTCGGCGTGACCGGCTGCGCCTTGCACTCCGTGCTGTCCTTCGGACAGCTGATGCGGATGTGGAAATGGTAGTTGTGACCGACCACCGGGCGGATTTTGTGCAGCCAGGAGCGGTCGCCTTTGGCGTCGCGGCACAGCGCCTTCTTGATCGCTGGATTGGCCAGCACGCGCTCGACGCCCGGCTCCTCGGCCAGCATCTTGTAAAGCTTGACGTACTTCTCCGACCAGACATCCGGCCGCACATCGGTGAATTTGTCGTTGACGACGTTGGTCGCCATCATCTCCTCGCGCTCCTCGCGCGTCAGTTCGTGGTCCGGCATCGGCGTCAACCAGACGTCGGCGTCGAGTCCGACCTGATGGCTCCAGTGTCCGGTAATCATCGGGCCGCCGCGCGGCTGGGACATGTCGCCGACCAGAAAACCCGGCCAGCCGATCGACGGCGCCTTCTTCGCGAGATGCTCCAGCGTCTTGATCAATTGCGGGTGACCCCAGTTGCGGTTGCGCGACAGCCGCATCACCTGCCAGGTCGGCCCGTTGACCGGCAGCGCGACCCCGCCGGCGAGGCAGCCGTGGGTGTAATAGCCGATCGAGCGCGCCGCCATCTTCACCGGCTCGGTCTTGCGGCCGAACAGTTCCTTGGCCGGTGTCTTCGGATCGTCGGGCTTCTCGAGCGGCGGCAGCGGCTTCGGATCGAGGGTGCCGAGGTCTTGGGCGGCCGCCGCGCCACAGGTGGCAATCAGCAGAACGAGGCTTCGAACAAGGAGCTGAGGCATTTCAAGTCGCACCGTGACAAGGTCGCGCCCGCAGCCCCTTTTACTCAAGCCCGCCGGTGTGCGCTAGACTACTGCCAACCGACAGGGAGGACGCCGAAATGGCCGAATACATGGGCAAGAGCGAGCATCAGAAGAAGCGGGCCTATTCGCCCGCCGTGATCACCCAGGGCGGCAAGACGATCTGGCTGGCCGGGCAGACCGCCACCCAGGATGAGCAGGGCAAGGACATCTCGGGCAACTTCGAAGCCCAGGTCCGCACCATCTTCAGCCTGCTCGACAAGACGCTGCAGAGCTGCGGCGGCAGCCTCGCCAACATGGTCACCATGACGGTGTTCATCAACGACGTGCGGCTGGGCGACCGGTTCGTCGAGATGCGCGCCGGATTTTTCCCGAGCGGCAATTTTCCGGCAAGCGCGCTGATCACGGTGTCGAACTTCGCGCGGCCGGGGATGCTGATCGAGATCCAGGGCGTCGCCGTGATCGGCGGGTGACGCGCGGCGTGCGTTGGCAGGTGTGCTGCGGGTAGAGCCTTTCCTGCTTGCACTGAATCAACGGTCGTCATGGCCGGGCTTGACCCGGCCATCCATGAGGTGGGTCAACAAGTAAATCTTACGGCTGGCATGCACGGCACTTCATCATGGATTGCCGGGTCGAGCCCGGCAATGACAAACGAGAAGTCGCAAAATCTAGTTTAGCGCGCCCCTTGGTCAGAAGAGAAGCTCATACGTCCACCTTCAGCGCCGCGATAAAAGCCTCCTGCGGGATGTCGACCTTGCCGAACTGCCGCATCCGCTTCTTGCCTTCCTTCTGCTTGTCGAGAAGCTTGCGCTTGCGGGTGACGTCGCCGCCGTAGCATTTCGCGGTGACGTCCTTGCGGAACGCGCGCACCGTCTCGCGGGCTATGATCTTGCCGCCGATCGCCGCCTGGATCGGGATCTGGAACATGTGCGGCGGAATGAGCTCCTTCAGCTTCTCGACCATGGCGCGGCCGCGCTGCTCGGCTCTCGTGCGGTGCACCAGCATCGACAGCGCGTCGACCGGATCGCCGTTGACCAGGATCGACATCTTGACGAGGTCGGCTTCCTTGTAGTCGGTCAGGTGATAGTCGAACGAAGCGTAGCCCCGCGACACCGATTTCAGCCGGTCGTAGAAGTCGAACACCACCTCGTTGAGCGGCAAGGCATATTTCGCCATTGCGCGCGTGCCGACGTAGGTGAGGTCGAGCTGCACGCCGCGGCGGTCCTGGCAGAGCTTCAGCACCGAGCCGAGATAGTCGTCCGGCGTCAGAATGGTCGCCTCGATCCATGGCTCGTGGATCTCCAAAATCTTCATCACGTCCGGCATGTCGACCGGATTGTGAATCTCGATCTCGGAGCCGTCGCGGAGCTTCATCTTGTAGATGACCGACGGCGCGGTCGCGATCAGGTCGAGATTGAACTCGCGCTCAAGCCGCTCCTGGATGATTTCGAGATGGAGGAGGCCGAGGAAGCCGCAGCGGAAGCCGAAGCCGAGCGCCGCGCTCGTCTCCATCTCATAGCTGAAGCTCGCGTCGTTGAGACGAAGCTTGCCCATCGCGGCGCGCAGATCTTCGAACTGCGCGGCGTCGACCGGGAACAATCCGCAGAACACCACCGGAATGGCCGGACGGAAGCCGGGCAGCATGTCGGTCACGGGCTTGCGGTCATCGGTGATGGTGTCGCCGACGCGGGTGTCGGCAACCTCCTTGATCGAGGCGGTGATGGCGCCGATCTCGCCCGGGCCAAGCTCATCGACCGGCGTGAGCTTCGGCGTGAACACGCCGGTGCGGTCGACGTCGTAGGCGGCGTTGGTGCCCATCATGCGGATGCGCTGGCCCTTCTTCAGGGTGCCGTCGACGATGCGCACCAGCACGACGACGCCGAGGTAGGCGTCGTACCAGCTGTCGACCAGGAGCGCCTTCAAGGTCGCGTCGCGGTCGCCCTTCGGCGGCGGCAGGCGGGTGACGATGGCTTCCAGCACGTCCGGCACGCCCTGTCCGGTCTTGGCCGAGATCATCAGCGCGTTCGAGGCGTCGATGCCGATCACGTCCTCGATCTGCTTGCGAACCTGCTCGGGCTCAGCGGCCGGCAGATCGACCTTGTTGAGGACGGGTACGATCTCATGGCCGGCGTCGATGGCGTGGTAGACGTTGGCGAGCGTCTGCGCTTCGACGCCTTGGCTGGCGTCGACCACCAAGAGCGAGCCCTCGCAGGCGGCGAGCGAGCGGTTGACCTCGTAGGCGAAGTCGACGTGGCCGGGCGTGTCGATCAGGTTGAGGACGTAGTCCTGGCCGTCCTGCGCCTTGTATTTCAGACGGACGGTCTGCGCCTTGATGGTGATGCCGCGCTCGCGCTCGATATCCATGGAATCGAGCACCTGCTCGACCATCTCGCGGTCCTCGAGCCCGCCGGTGAGCTGGATCAGCCGGTCGGCCAAGGTGGACTTGCCGTGGTCGATGTGGGCGACGATCGAGAAATTGCGGATGTTGGATATGGCGGACGCCGTCATGGCCGCGAGATAACACCGCC
>JADMIO011741724.1_pt1 | contig 12508 bp, 10 predicted proteins | sample 8958161 | NCBI WGS metagenome assembly JADMIO01 (sample SAMN16585339, study PRJNA669376) | soil metagenome | isolation source: Crop rotation soil | place: USA: Cullars Rotation, Alabama | collected 2011 | reverse complement strand
CTTTCCCCTGTCCGCCGGCGGTAGCTAAGGTCTTTTGTCCACCACCGCCACCTTTTATGAGCGGGGCTATATGTTCCCTGATAATTCTGACTGCATCCAGATTTTTAGCGGCGCTTATACTTTCATCCAGCATAACAGCAACATGAGGCTTTCCGTCAATATCAGCTGCTAAAACAATTGCATAGTTTTTCAACTCATTTTTCAAAGAAAAGCAAATCTTCTTTAAAGCATCCGGTTGCGATACGCCTACTATTTCCCCAATAAAATTCGTCCCGTCAATGACCTGGATTTTATTAAGCAGTTCGTTCTTTATTGTGATGGCATTGATTGCTTCAAACTTATCGGCAATTTTTTTCAATGCTGAATTTTCGATGGATAAATTTTCGATAGCCTTCACTATATCCTTTGGATTTTTCAGGCTATCGCGGATTTCACGGATTAACCCGAACTGCTCATGTATAAAATTTTCAGCCGCCTTCCCGCTTACCGCTTCGATACGGCGAACTCCCGCACCAACCGCTGTTTCGTGTTTAATTTTAAATATACCGAGTTCGCCTGTATTGGCAACATGGGTGCCGCCGCACAGTTCGATCGAATAAGCCGGATCAATGATCACCACCCTTACAACGTCTCCATATTTCTCTCCGAACAAAGCCATAGCGCCCAATGCGATTGCTTCTTCCTTTGGCATTTCCTTTATTACAACAGGAATGTTCTCACGGATTCTCTCATTGACCATCGATTCAACCTCCATAAGTTCCTGGTCCGTCATCTTTGCAAAATGAGAAAAGTCGAATCTTAAATAACCCTCATTAACCAGGCTTCCTTTTTGCACCACATGTTTTCCCAAAACCAAACGCAGGGCGGCGTGCATAAGATGCGTGGCGGTGTGATGCACCTGCGTACGGATTCTTTTTTGCCCGTCCACTTTCGCAACGACACCGGTATAAATGTCTTCCGGTAGTGTTTGCGTGAGGTGGATAATCAGGTCATTTTCTTTTTTTGTATCAGTTACAGTTATTAACTGGCTACCGAAAACCAGCTGGCCTGTGTCGCCCACCTGGCCACCGCTTTCAGCATAGAAAGGTGTAATATCTAAAACAATTTGATAGGCATCTTCCCCTTTTGATGTTGACTTCCTGTATTTTAAAACCCTACTTCCTGCTTCCAAAGTATTATAGCCTACAAATTTTGAGGAGCCATTTTCATGTACCGAAATCCAGTCCTGTGTATCAATAATGCCTGCCATACGGCTCCGGTCTTTTTGCTGCTGGAGGGAGGTTTCAAAACCTTTCATATCAACGGCCCATCCCGACTCTTTTGCCATTAGCTGGGTAAGGTCAACCGGAAAACCATACGTATCATTCAAATCGAATGCAAATTCTCCCGGAATTGTCTTCGATGAATCATGAACATACCGTTTACCATTATAATTGATAAAGCCAGCGGAACCTTCTGCAAGGGTCTTTTCCCCCGTTTTTATGAACGAGTCAAAATAGGTAATGCCTGAATGAAGTGTTCTCAAAAAAGATTCTTCTTCTTCCTTGATTGCCCTGCTCACAAAATCCATCTGCTTAGCTAATTCAGGAAATACATTTTTAAATTGACCCGCGACATGGGGTATCAGCTTATAAAGTAACGGCTCCTTTACATCAAGGTAGGAATAGTAATATCTTACGGCTCTCCTTAGGATACGGCGAATGACATAACCGGCACCGGTATTTGACGGCAACAATGCGTCTGCGATGGGAAATGCTATAGCGCGGATGTGATCGGCAATGACACGAAAAGCGATGTCCTGCTTGCTAGCTGAACCACTGTATTTTTTACCAGACAATATTTCCACTTCAGCAATAGTGCCTGTGAAAACATCCGTATCGTAATTGCTATGCTTTTTTTGCAAAACCCTCACCAGCCTTTCGAATCCCATGCCTGTGTCAACGTGCTTTGCCGGCAACAGGTCGAGGCTGCCATCCTTTTTACGGTTATATTGAATAAACACATTGTTCCAGATTTCTATTACCTCGGGGTCGTCATTGTTTACGAGCGTTCTGCCATCAACTTTCTTTCTTTCAACATCGGTCCTGGTGTCGACGTGTATTTCTGTACACGGACCGCATGGACCTGTTTCTCCCATCTCCCAAAAATTATCTTTTTTGTTACCCATAATGATGCGGTCTTCGGCTATCCACTTTTTCCAGAAGCCAATAGCTTCATCGTCCTTTGGTAAGTTTTCTTTTGCATCACCTTCAAAGACCGTAACATATAGCCTGTCTTTTTCAATGGCATAGATCTCCGTCAGCAGTTCCCAGCTCCAGGCTATGGCCTCTTCTTTAAAATAAGGCAGGGGACTACCGGCCGCGTTTCCAAAGCTCCAGTTACCCAGCATCTCGAACATAGTATGATGGTATGTATCAACACCTACTTCCTCGAGGTCATTGTGCTTACCGCTTACCCGCAAACATTTCTGGGTGTCGGCGACCCTGGTGTGCGGAGGTTTTTTATTACCCAGGAAATAATCTTTGAATTGGTTCATGCCGGCATTGGTAAATAAAAGGCTCGGGTCATCTTTTATAACCACCGGAGCCGACGGAACAATCGTATGGCCTTTTGATTTAAAAAAATTGAGAAAGTGCTGTCGTACCTCGCCGCTGGTCATCATTGCCGTTAATAAATTTTAAGATCGTTTTGTGGGTTATGAAGCTATCTTTGTTTTTATAGCAAATTAAAGACGTCAAAGATATTTGTTTAGGTGCATTTACAAGCAGCCATTGATTTTAAAAACGGCCTGCCTGAATGCCTGCGCCGGCTTTTAAGTAATGAAAAAAATAAAATATTACTTCAATACCAATAGTTTACGTTACGAAAAATTTGTAACCCCTTTGCGTGTAAAGCTGCTGCGTTTTTTTGGCTTTATGGCAACATCTTTCGTTACTGCTCTTATACTGGTCTTTCTTGCCTTTCGGTTTATCCCTTCGCCCCAGGCAAAAATTGCCGAAGCGCGGTATGAGAAAATGAAACAAAATTATGATGTACTTGTCACCCAGGCCCGGGTATTACAACAGGAGATGGCTTCACTTGAACAAAGGGATAACCAGGTGTACCGGTCTATTTTCCAGGCCACTCCCTTGCCCGACAGTGCCAGGGCAAAACTTACCGAGCAAAAAAATGAGCTGCAAAAAATAGAAGCCATTAATGATGAAGAACTGGGCAATGAGCTTGCTAAAACGCTCAATAATATCAAAGCAAGGATCACCTACCAGTTTGCCAGCTATAACGAGATCGAAAATCTTATAAAAAACCAGGGAGCGAAGCTCGCCTGCATTCCTGCAATACAACCGGTGAGCAATCGCGACCTTGACAGGATCGCTTCCGGATTTGGCATGAGGATTGACCCTGTATACGGAACGCCTAAAATGCATAAAGGGCTGGACTTTACCGCATCAAGAGGCACGCCCGTATATGCAACAGGTGATGGCAAAGTACAATTGGCGGGCTTTACCGGGGACGGATATGGCAATCATGTAATAATAGATCACGGCTATGGCTATGAAACGTTATATGGCCACATGGTGAGGGTTAAAGTGAAAGCCGGCCAAAGAATAAAACGCGGCCAGGTAATAGGATGGGTGGGAAGCACCGGTAAGAGCACCGGCCCGCACTGCCATTACGAGGTGCATATTAACGGGCAGGAAGTAGACCCGGTTTATTTTTTTTATAACGACCTTACCCCTGAGCAATTTGACAGAATATTGAAAATCGCTTCAACCGGAAGCGCAAAAAGTCTTGACTAATTAAATGGCGAACCCACAAATAACCTTTGAATTCGATAGCGCTTCTCAAAAGAGCGTCCCGGAAAAAAAACCTGGTGGGAAAACTGCCGGGATCCCCAAACGCAAAAGAGGGCGGAAAAGCCTTAAAGACATGGGCACGGATGCCGGGCTTGTCGAAATTCCTTCAGACGATATACTTTTTCAAAAGCAATACTATTCGATTGGTGATGTGGCCACCATGTTTAAAGAGAATACGTCATTGATACGGTACTGGGAGAATGAATTTTCCATTCTAAAACCGAAAAAAAATAAAAAGGGCGACCGGTTTTTCAGGCCGGAAGATGTCAAAAATCTTAAGATGATTTATCATTTGCTGCGCGAAAGAAAATATACCATCGACGGGGCAAAAGAATTTTTGAAAAATAACAAGGCAGCAGGCGAAAAGCATGACATGATCGAATCTTTGCAAAAAGTGAAACTTTTTCTGCTGGAGCTTAAAAATAATTTATAGAAATATTGCCATTCTCCCAAATACCCAACCACCGCGGAAGTTTAAGTGTTTGATCTTTCGGCAAACCATTAGTTTTATAGTTAGCTACTTCCCGGATTAATATATACCGGTCAAAAAGTGGAACGCGACGTTGCATCAGCAGGCGGCAGTAGTATGTACGCATGATCAGGGCCTCCATCAGCACGTTGATATCAATGATCAACCAGCTTTACCATGGCAGCGCTTGAGGGTTTTATTTCATGGTTCTCCTGCATCCTCCTAATGGCCAGGTTGATATCCTGTCTAAGTTTATTTTGATCATCCGTTTCCATGGGAAAGTCAACGAAATAAACTACCATGATCACCGCACTGTCATTATTAATTTCCTGCAGGTATACAGAATAAGAACGCACAACCTCTTTCTTCTCAAGAAGGACATTTTCAATACCTGAAATAACTTTTTTCAAGTCTTCTGAAGAAGTATGTGGCGAAACCAGGGTTTTTATTTCATTTCTTACCAGGTTACGAACACTCCAGTTGTCCAATATACTGTCAACCATTTGTTTATTTGGTACTGTTACCAGCGATTTCTCTGGCGTGCGTAACCGGGTGCTCCGTAGTCCAATGCGTTCAACCGTTCCCGTTATATTGTTCACTTTTACTACGTCGCCGGTTTCAAATGGCTTGTCAAAAAAAATGATAAAGGACGCGATCAGATTTTCAAGGCTTTCTCTTGCGGAAAGCGCGAGGGCGGCTCCCACGATACTCAGGCCTGTAAATAGATTACTGATGTGAAGGCCAAAAGAAAACTTCAACACCAGTAAGATGCCTAAAATAATTAAAATGACCCTGATGAAATCTTTGAAAAAAAACAACAGCTGAAGCCTGCCCGGAGTTTTATCTGTGCTGGCTTTCTCTTTGATGAGGAGCACCAAAAAGTTCATCAACCTTATCAATAAGGAAATGAAACAAATGACAATAATTGCAGAAGCCACGCCTCCGGCAATTTCCTGGCTGCTCACCTTGTGAATGCTAAACATAAATGCCGATGGAAAATTGAGCCGGTCAAGCGAAAAAATGGTGACCAGCGCAACGATAACCCGTTCAATGGGTCTGATAACCAGCCTTGCAAAACTCTGTCTGTCCCAGGCACCCGACGGTTCTTTTACCAGCTTAAAAAGCAGGGTAGCTGAGTATTTCGAAATGATTCTTTTTAGTAATAAAACGGCAAAGATGGCAATGGCAACGGCAAGGTAGCTACGCAGGGAATTGTCAAGATAAACCTGGTCCAGAAATTTCATGGTGCAATTTAAAACATCGGCCAAATCTATTGCAGGGAATAAATTTGAAGCTGGTGGTTTTTAAGAATATAAATGTTGTGGTTACTCACTTTTATAGCGTGGTTATCCTTCAGTGACGTCGAAAGATCAAAGGCCTTTACATCGGGTAGAGGGCTGGTGTAGCGGTAGAGGCGGTCTTTATCGAAACCATAGATTTGTTTATCAATGATTTCGAAACCGGCCCAATGTAAAAAGGGCAACCTGCTTTTAAAACTACCGTAATAATCAAAGGTGTAAAGCCCTTTTTCGGGGTCGTATAAATAAACAAAGCCGTCATGGTCGATTATCTTTTGAGGCGTAGGCACCGAATCAAAAAGTAACCTGAAATCTACCGATTCGAAAAGTGTATTGCCGCCATCATCGACCTTTTTTAGTTTATTGTCCTGCTCGTCATACAGCCAGATGTTGTTGTCGTAAGAAGTGGTGACGGCCTTCACCCTGAAAATATTTTGATTGCGAAGGTTAATGCTCGTGAGCACGTTAAGATATTTATCAAGCAGCACAATGGTCAAATAGTCCTGGTAAAAGAGAATAGCTTTCCATGGATTCTGGGCCTCTACATAACTTAGCTTCCCATATTTTGTAACCTGGTTAAAAACGCCAACCGAATCTCCCTTCTCATTATATTTTTTAAGCTGGTTATCGGTATTAATAATATAAAGCTCTCCCAGGTTGTCAACGGTGAAGGATGAAACAGGGTAATCTATTTTTTTAAGAAACCGAAAGAGAGAATCGTCCTGCGCGCGTAATATGCCACCCGCAGACAGCATTAGCGCCAGCAGAAAAAGGTGACCATATTTTGCTGAACCGGCACTCATGATCGATAGTATTTCAACTGCGTGTCTTCGCCGTCAAACACAGCAAAGCTGTTGTATTTTATCCAGTCACCAAGATTTATATACCTGCTGTTATGGCTTAATTTGAAATCAATAGGAAAGTGGCGATGGCCAAAAATAAAATAATCATAGTGCTTTTTTTCCAGCATTTGCCTGGAAAAAATTATCAGCCATTCCTTATCCTCACCCAAAAAATGTTCATCAGTTTTACCAGTAGCCTTACGGCTTTTACGACTCATATAATCGGCCAGGCCAATTCCGATCGACGGATGCATGACGCCAAAAGCCCATTGGGAAATTTTATTGCGGAAAACTTTTTTTAGAAATTTATAGCGGTGATCGCCCGGGCCCAGGCCGTCCCCATGCCCAATGAAAAATTTCTTCCCGCTAAATTCAAATTCGTGCGGGTTATGGAACACCTCTATACCCAGTTCATTTTCAAAATACCCATTCATCCACATATCATGATTTCCTACAAAGAATTTAATAACAATGCCACTGTCGGTAAGTGCAGCGAGCGTGCCTAAAATTCTTACAAAACCCTTGGGAACAACTTTTTTGTACTCATACCAAAAGTCAAAGAGGTCACCCAGGATAAATATATGAGAGGCATCTTTTTTTATTTCATCCAGGAAGGTTACGATTTGTTTTTCTCTTTGCAGGCTGGTCTCACGGTCGGGCGCGCCAAGGTGAAAATCAGAAAGGAAATATATTTTATTGCGTACGTCAGTCATTGGATCGTTTCATCCTGCAAGGGTAGTTTACTTAGATGCCTCGTCAATCAAAAACAGGTATACTTCTGTAGGACCATGTACTCCTACCACGAGTGTTTTTTCAATATCCGCAGTACGGCTCGGCCCCGAAGCAAAAGTTATGAAAGACGGTATATGGCTATTTCCCGAAGCTTTCATTGTCTTAAGAACATCTCTTGTATCATACACAAGCTGGTTGATCCAGGCTATACAAATGTGCACAGGCGCATAGGCACTTACCGTACGGCCGCTTTCCTGTGCTGATGTCATCACGATGGCCCCGGTACGCGCTACCAGGGCTTTACAGGACGTAACAGCGGCGTCACAATTGGCAAGATTCGATTTGTTGAGGCCTGTAAAGCTGCCGTCGTCGATAATTTTTAAAAGGCTTTCCTCGACACAATAAATATTTTTCCATTTTTTTTCAGCTATAAGCTGGTGCAACTGCAACCTCATATCTTTTTCGCTCATACAGAAGGCAAATTTGCCTGAAAGCCTCGTAAACTCTTCGGCAAATAATATTTCCAGGTCATCCATCTGCGGTTGAAAAACATAATTCGTTCCTTCGCTCTTTGGAAAAGGCAAAGGCACCGGATTACTCAGTGCCTCTCTTACCTTTTTTAATATCTTTTCTTTTGAAGATGATGCCATCGTTTTCAGTTTATGCCGGCCTTTCAACAAATTTCCCCAGTATTTGAGGATCGATAACTGCTTCCTTTGGATTATCTACAAAATCCAACGCCTTCTTTTCCTCGTACGGGCGCTTTCCGATCAATGCCTCAACATCACTTTGAAAAAGGACTTCCCGCTTAAGCAACTCTTTGGCGAGGATTTCAACTTCTGCTTTTCGTTCTGTGAGTAGTGCTTTCGTTCTTATAAAAGCCTGCTCAATTAATTTCCTGACTTCTTCATCGATCATCTTTCCGGTCTCTTCGCTAAAGGGCTTTGTAAAAGTATTGTCCTGCTGGGGATCATAAAAACTCACATTTCCCACCTTTTCATTCATACCATACACCGTCACCATGGCATAAGCCATTTTTGTTATTTGCTGCAGGTCATTGCTGGCGCCTGTAGATATTTTACCAAAAAAGATAGTCTCAGCCGCCCTCCCGCCGAGCGTCATACAAATCTGGTCGAGCAACTGATCGGTATTATAAAGGTATTGCTCCTTAGGAGTGTATTGGGCGTAGCCTAGCGCGGCGGTACCTCTTGGCACAATGGTAACCTTCAATAATGGATAGGCGTGTTCAAGAAACCAGCCGCAAATAGCGTGACCTGCTTCATGATAGGCAATAATTTCTTTTTCCTCCGGTAAAATGATCTTGTTCTTTTTTTCGAGCCCGCCGATTACCCTGTCAATAGCATCCTGGAAATCACTCATATCTACCGCGTCTTTGCCCTTGCGTGCCGCAATGAGGGCAGCTTCATTGCATACATTGGCAATGTCGGCGCCTGCGAAGCCCGGGGTTTGCTCGGCCAGTTTATGAACATCAAGCGTCTGGGATATTTTTATGGGCAAAAGATGAACCTTAAAAATGGCTTCACGGCCCACAAGATCCGGCCGGTCAATTGTGATCTGCCGGTCAAACCGGCCGGGACGAAGTAAAGCACTATCCAAAACATCCGGCCTGTTGGTCGCCGCAAGAATGATGATGCCTATGTCGGTGGAAAAACCGTCCATTTCAACCAATAACTGGTTCAAAGTGTTTTCCCTTTCGTCATTACTCATCATCATATTTTTCCCCCTGGCGCGCCCAATGGCGTCGATCTCATCAATAAATATGATACAGGGCGCTTTTTCCCGCGCCTGTTTGAATAAATCTCTCACACGGCTTGCGCCCACGCCTACAAACATTTCAACAAAGTCACTTCCGCTTAAGCTGAAAAAAGGAACCTGGGCTTCGCCTGCCATAGCTTTAGCCAGTAATGTTTTACCGGTTCCGGGAGGTCCTACCAGCAGGGCGCCTTTGGGAATCTTACCACCAAGCGCTGTATATTTTTTTGGCGTTTTAAGAAAATCTACAATTTCCATGACCTCCACTTTCGCTTCATCAAGCCCTGCCACGTCACCAAAATTTATATTGACCCTTGCGCCTTTGTCAAAAAGCGTCGCTTTAGATTTACCAATGTTAAAAATACCGCCAGGACCGCCACCACCGCCGCCAGCGCCCACTTTTCGCATCATCATGATAAATAACAGGCCGATTAGTAAAATGGGAAGCAATGTGCTTACAATCTGGCCAAACAATTCGCCTTCATCGCCTGGTTTATCGGGGGCGACCTTCACGTCGGGGTGTTCCTTATAAAAATCGGCGATATCCCTGGCAAAAGTGTCGTCTTTTATGATGGAGAACCATGCCTGGGGCGGCTTCATGGTTTTTACAGCTTCATAGTCATTTCCGAAGACATTGCTATAAAAAGGTACATTATTCTGAAGGGCTTTCGGGTCTATGAATACCCTCACAAGTTTCTTATTGCCCACGGTTTTTATCTGGTTCACATCACCCTGCTTGAGCATCGCATAGAATTGGGTATTTGCAATTTCAACCCCTCCACCGCCATTGGTGTTTTTATAAAGGTTATAGCCAATAATTGCGGCGAAAATAATTCCGTAAATCCAGTAGATGCTTACCCTGGGGCGTTTTTTTGGATCATCCTCCGGGCTGCTGTTGCTACCCGGGTTCAGCCTTTTTTGTATCATTTTCTTTTTCTGTTCTTCAGTTGCCATATATGCTTGCCTTGCAATATTTATAGTTTATTACCCGCAATTATCACGGGAAGATCTTTCATTTACCGGTACGATATCAAACGTAAAGTAAGAATTTATCATATTTTAAGTTAATGTTCCGCCGCAGATGCGTCACTCCACATTTCTTCAAGCCTGTAAAACTTACGGGGTTCCGGCAACATAATATGAACAACGGCATTTACATAATCTATCAAAATCCATTGTTCTCCCTGCCGGCCCTCATGTTTATAAGGTAATTCCCCACACTTTTTCTTTACTTCTATTTCAACAGAGTCAGCAATTGCTTTGAGCTGAATATTATTAGTGGCCTCACATATGATAAAAAAATCTGTGACTGCCTCAGGTATTTTTTTAAGATCTAGGCTTACGATTTTCTCACCCTTTTTCTCCTGAATCGCATGGATTATTGTTTTGAAGATCCTGCTGTTTCTTGTCAATCTGGTAAGAGCAGGTTTTTGCCTGGTGGCTAATAAGGTTAATTTATTCAAATGTGTTCAATTTAAGTCCGTTTCTGTGGTTTAGGAGCCAAAGAAAATAAAATTTATTCGGGTAGATTGCAGTTTTTTACAAACTATTTGGGCAATCCTTTTATTCAAAAATACTAATTCTTTACTAATACCTTTTTCTTGACAATAACATCTCGAAAATTAACAATTCTTGAAAGCGTGGATAGTACCAACAACTATGCCATGGCAATGATTCAAAAGGGCGTGGCAAACAGCGGCGAAGCGGTATTTGCCAGGGAACAGCATTCGGGGAAAGGCAGGCGCGGCAAAATATGGAAAAGTGAAAAAGGGGTCAATATTCTTTTATCGATAGTGGCACAAATGCAGTGGCTGCCTGTGCAGAAGCAGTTTCATCTTAGCATGGCCGTCGCGCTCGCATGCTACGATTTTTTTTCCGGCTATATCAAAGAAAACATAAAAATAAAATGGCCCAATGATATTTTTATAAATGACAGGAAGGCAGGCGGTATCCTGGTGGAAAATGTTATCCACGGTAACTTATGGCAGTGGGCGATTATTGGTATCGGGCTTAATATTAACCAGGAGAATTTTGATAAAGATCATTTGAGCGCCGTTTCACTTAAGCAGCTTACCGGAACGCATTACGATGTTATCAGCCTTACGCGTGAGCTTCATGAACGTGTATTAGTAAGATTGAAGGCGGTAGAATCCGGCGAAATCAATAAGCTCCATATTGAATACAATGAGCACCTGTTTTGCAAAAACAAAAAGGTAAAATTAAAGAAAGGAAATATTGTTTTTGAGACTGAAGTGAGCCGGGTGTCTTTGTCCGGGGAACTCATTACCAGGGATATCGCGATGGAAAGGAGCTTTGGTTTTGATGAAGTTCAATGGATAGGCCTGTAGGCATCCGCATAGAATGACGCGCCGGGTTACATTGCTTTTTTTACCCTGTAATCAATGTGGCACCGTTATTACCGGCGGCTATGTGGTAGAATACAACAAATTTCTATTGCTGGCAGCGGCCAGGTCCTGAAAATCTTTTGATGATTTTGCATTAATTTCACTTCTCATTTTACAAAAAAATAGAAAATATTTATGGCGAATGTGATACGGATGCCTCTTCTAAGTGATACCATGACTGAAGGGAAAATCATTCAATGGAATAAAAAAGTAGGTGATAAGGTTAAGAGCGACGACGTAATTGCAGAAGTGGAGACAGACAAAGCCACTATGGAAGTAGTGGGTTATGAAGAGGGGACGCTTTTATATATTGGAGTGGAAGCAGGGCAGGCCGCAAAAGTAAATGGTATCATAGCCATTGTTGGAAAAGAAGGCGAAGATTACGCTCCTCTTTTGGAAGGTGATGGAAAGAAGGCCGACAAGAAAGAAAAAGATGCTGCTGCAGTGAATGAGGGCACGTCATCTAAAAAAGAGGACCAGCAAAAGACCAAGCCGCAATCTTCCGAAAAACCGGCAGAAAAAAAGGCACAGGCGGCTGAATTGCCTAAAGATGCAAAAGTCATCAGAATGCCTTTGTTGAGCGATACCATGACCGAGGGAAAAATTATACAATGGAATAAAAAGGTAGGGGACCCCGTTAAAAGCGATGATGTAATTGCGGAAGTGGAGACAGACAAAGCGACGATGGAAGTTGTTGGCTATGAAGAAGGCACCCTGTTATATATTGGGGTGGAGGCAGGAGAGGCTGCAAAAGTGAATAGCATCATAGCCATCGTCGGAAAAGAAGGAACGGATGTGAGCGCTTTTGTGGCAGCCGAAAAAAATAAAGATCAAAACAGCCAGGCTGGTGCGGCGACTCCTGAACAACCCGGGAAAGAACAACAGGCCGTCACAGCGGTCGCGCCTGAAGGAAGTGCCCCGCAGGAATCTGCGGGATCTCCTTCGCAAAACGGACGGGTGAAAGCATCGCCGCTCGCAAAAAAGCTGGCTGCAGATAAAGGAATTGACATTTCCAAAGTTCCGGGCAGCGGCGATGGCGGCAGGATAGTAAAAAGAGATGTGGATTCTTATCAACCGGCAACGGCTGCACCGAAGGAAGAAGCTAAAAAAGCAGCTCCAGAAGCTAAACCTGTACAAC
>JADMIO012763434.1_pt1 | contig 12509 bp, 15 predicted proteins | sample 8958161 | NCBI WGS metagenome assembly JADMIO01 (sample SAMN16585339, study PRJNA669376) | soil metagenome | isolation source: Crop rotation soil | place: USA: Cullars Rotation, Alabama | collected 2011 | reverse complement strand
TTGACCGCGTCATCCTTGACCGAGTTATTTTATTTCGTTTTGTCTTTGTTTTTCAATTAATTAGGTGGCGTGAAGCCAAAAACCCCATCACCTATTCAACATACATCCACCACCAGCAATCACATCAATCAACAACCAACCTCTCTGTGGATCGATCCTCTTACCGCTAACGCTACATTTATTTTTAGTCTAGTGATAAGTTGTAACCATAACACACTACTGTCTTATTTCCCCATTATTCCATCACTTTATATTTGTTTTCGGTCAAGCGACAGACCGGATCACATGCAGATACAGAACCAGAGCCCAAACAATTCTCAGTACCCTGCTTCCAGGAACACATACGGGAACCAGTATTCGCGAAACCCATTGCAGGCTATGGAAGAACGCCTCATGGGAATGTTCGCTGAAAGCAAGGCAATGTCTGACAATATACTGAAAACTGTCGACAAACTTGTCAAGATAGCTCAGGAGGAGAGAACTAACAAGGGGCAGCTACCTGCTGCCACCTAAGAAAACCCAAAGCATGTTAACGCTATCAGCCTGAGGAGCGGAACAATCATTCCGGAAAGGAAAGCTCCAGAGATCCCAGAAATGACAGCTCCAGAAGTCACCCCTGAGGGGACTGAGCCTAAAGACATCCTGAAGAGGAAGCCTGGTAATGAGGTGACAGATGAAGCTATTCTTGAAGCATTCCTCAGGCCGACCTAACGGGAGAACAATCCAGATCCTACCAAAGAAACTCCTCCTCCTCCTTTTCCACCAAAACCTTCTGCCACTAAAAAGAAGGAAGGGGAGAAAGAAATTATGGATGTCTTTGGAAAAGTCTCTGTCAACATTCCCATGTTGGAATTGGTGACCAAAGTCCCTGCATACGCTCGCTTCCTTAAGGAATTCTGCACCAACAGAGGGAAGAATCATCTGATCGAGCAAATTCATCTGAACCCTGGTGTGGCCTCGGTATGCCAGACCAGGCTCCCCGAGAAATGTAAAGATGAAGGAACCTTCTCTATACCTTGTGTGATTGGAGACAAAACTGTCTTGAGGGCTCTTTGTGATTTCGGGGGTGGGATTAACATGATGTGCCTAAAGGAATACAACATGCTAGGAATCGGAGCCATGAAGGACACAAAAATGGTATTGCAAATGGCCGACAGAACTTTCAAATACCCGTTGGGGGTAGTGGAGGACGTTTTGGTCAAAGTAAATAACTTCATTTTTCCTGTTGATTTCTATATCATTGAAATGAATCCAAATCTTCCTTCCAGCCAGACAGATGTTCTTCTTGGTCGACCATTTTTAAGGACATCAACAGCCATGATAGACTATCATAATGGTAGCATTGAATTGGGATTCTATGGTCAGAAGGTGAAGTTCAAGATCTCAGATACCCCCAAATGCCCGGAAGAGGGTCATTCTATGAACTTTATTGATACACTGAATCCTCCAGTTGAGGCCATCGCAAAGGCCAACAAGAACCCTCTGGAAATCATTCTGACAAAGAGCTCAACCTATCCTGACCCTCAATAGATCTCAGGACAGACCTGGGGCCATTCAAAAATCCTGAAAAAAGTAGCAGGTCTGGGTAGAGTGCAGACTTCCACTGGCGGGATGCAAGCCCAACCACCTGATCATGCCATCCCTGCCAATTTTCCCTCTACAATATTACCACCAGACCTGTACTTGGAGCCTCTGCCAGACCCTCTGAAGTACGCCAACCTTGGCAATACTAAGGAACTCCCTATAATCATCTCAGCTGAACTTACTGATCAAGAAGGAGAGAAACTAATGATGATTCTGAAGATCGACAAGGGAGCTATAAGATGGACCAGTTCGGATGAAAAAGGGACTCCATACACCCTCTGTACCCACAATATACACATTGATCTGGGCCCTGAGCCTATTTGGCAACCCCAGCGTCGCCTCGATCCTCCCATAGGGGGGCTGACGATCCGTGGGCCTCTCTCATCCAGGTGGCACCTAAAGAGACCGGAGCTTCAACGACAGTAGAAGATAATGGTTTCCAAGGCCCAACCTGTGTCCGAACTGGGTGGATTTTGTGTGTTGACTACTGCCAGCTGAATCTGGCAAGGAAGAAAGATTACTTTCCCCCACCCTTCACCGACCAAATGATTGTGGGGTCGACCTGCAAATCTCAGAACTGCTTTCTAAGCAAACACTCTGGATTTCATAAGGTTTCGCCGGACCTGGCAGAGCGGGAGAAGACCACCCTCACATGGCCCTCTGGCGCATTTGGAACAATTTTTACCCAGACCCTGGCGGAAGACCCGCCAGGGGTTGGCGAATAATCCCTTCAGAAAGTCCAGCCATGGACTTGTTAATTAAGGGCGTTGCGTGGGGGCCTGCCCATGATAATTAGTTTTAGATTTCCTTTTTGTTTTTAGTCAATAATTATCTTCCTTTAATTTATTAGTTATTTTATTCCAAGTTATTGTTTGTGTCTTACCTTCTCCTGATAAGGTGACTTTTGAATTTCTAGCTAGGGTGCGGAGAAGGGACAAAATAGATCTGGGATCAGGCTTTAAGTCTAGGGATGCAGAGTGACAGACTGCAGTTGACACGCGGCGGCACACCTAGGCGCGTGCTGAGAATGGAGACCCAGATTTCGTGTTAAGCCGTCTATTTGGTAATAATTAAATCACTCTTTTCAAGACCACAAGTATACCCACTCTCCCACTTGCCTAGGTTTTCCCACTCGGTTCAAAGAACCTCTGCAACTCTTCCTATTCCACTCCATACTATAAAACAACAACCCCAAATCCTCTTTGCAGCCACCCCTACTCTTCCCAATCTTCAAATCTCTAGCCAAACCCTCTAATCTCCCTTCATCACAAAAACTCCCGATGGCTGACAACAACCCTGAATCCCCTACGGCCGCCATATCCGAAACCCTACTGGGTCTTTCCTCGCTGATCGCTGCCGCTCCAGACGCTATCACCAACACTCCGGTAGTCCTTCACCGGACATCCAGGCTCACAGAAACTCAAAAGGGGAAGCGGTCGCTTGATGTGATGTTAGAATGCCCACCTAAGAGGAACAAAGATGAAGGCATCTCTCCGACAAACGAAACCCCCTCCGCCGTCGATACTTCGGATCCCCTGGTGGCGACCTCAGGGATAACCAGCAGTTGGCCTGTCCTTCCGGCCGGGACACCTTCTGGCAACCGACCTATCCAACCTCAGAAACCCACAGTGAACCCTAGCTTGGTCGAGCCGACCAAGCCAAGTAAGTCCATCTCAAATCTAAAGGGTTTCCTGCACTTTAAGCATAAAGTATTTGTTAAGAGGTTTGAATCTAAGTGTTCGAGTGTTCCATCCCTTTCGGTTGTTTTTGAGTATTCCTACTTAGAGAAGGCAGGGTTTGTGATCCACATTGATAGATTTCTATCTATTTCTGGGATGAGGGAGCTTCTCGACAGTAGACATGAGACTTATTTGGAGCTTTTCTTGGAATTTCTCTCCACCTTCTGTGTTGCCAAAACAGGCCTGCAGGATGACCCAGATCTGGATGCTGAGGGGACTGTCCAGTTCCGCCTATGTAATAAACAGTTCAAAATGTCTCTTAGCCAGTTCGGGATGGTCCTGGGAGGAGTTCAGACTGACTTTGAGCACCTGGTTTTCGGATACCCCAAGGGCTGGACTATGGATGTGGCTTACAGAAAATTATGTGAAGATGTCAAAATGCCACCACACCTGAACGCCTTCAAACTGCGTGACATCTCCTTGCGATACGCTCACCTTTTGATCGCGATCAATCTCTCAGGCAGGAGCCATAGCGATGCCGGTCTGATGACCAAGCCCGAGCTATTTATCTTACAGTGCATGACTGAAAGGCGAAAACTTCATGTGGGATTTTGGGCCGCGACGTTGTTGAGCAAGTTGACCGCCTCCAAGCGCTTAGGCTTTGGATCTTGTATCACCGGCCTGGCTAGGAAGCTTGTGGAGCCTCACTTTTCAGAAGAAAAAATCACCTTTCACTCTGAAGTCAAGGTCCTTGACTTTCAGGCCCTGCGGGACATCAGCTTCTTTGACGAGCCCGCTGAGTGCAGTACTGCTTTTGCCTCGCCAGAGCCTGCAAAGCCAGCGAGCCCCACTCATCGACCCATCACAGAGCCGGCCCGCACTCAAAAGCCAGACTCTGCGGTTGAACCCACGAAGGCAGTTGGTGAAGGGCCATCCGCGTCCAAGCCGGAACCACTTTGGCGGCAACAGCTCATCAGCGATCAGAAAAAGATTGTGGACCGCTTGGATAATCAGACACATCTGTTTAATAACCAGAAGGGTGCTCTTTTGGCAGCCACTTGTATGATGAGGAAAGCCATGGAAAAGATGCAGACCCTGGAGGAAGTGTTACGACTACTCTCGGCAGACGTGGCTGCACTGCAGAAAGATCACACTGAAACCCAGGTAATGCTCAAAGAAAAACGGGATGCCGCTGCCTTCGCACAAGAGAACGTGGATGAGGAAGATGATGATGCATGAAGCCCCATCGAGACTGACCAACGTACCCCGTCCACCCCAGGTTGTACTTTTTCAACCCCTTTTCCCTACCTTTATTCTTGAACTATTTTGCGGCTTTCGAACTGCACTCAGAGGACTTCGTGTCCTTTAAGTGTGGGAATGGGGAAGGTTCCCGCTATTTCCCTTTAAATTACTTTCGCTATTTATGTTTTGTGTGTGCTTTTGATATGTTTAGATCGCTGTTTTAATTTTTCTTACTTATCGACCTTATAATTAAGATTGAGCCGGCCGTCCAGCCATTCGTGTTTTTTTAGACCTGTTTAGATTGAATTCTTGCCAGGCCTGTCATACTTGTAGATACTGATATTCCAGAGCTTATTGACGGACCAACTCTTAGGGTTGTGCTAAGGCAAGTGAATGGCCTAACACTGTCAATGCCTTTAGGGCGTGTCCCCTGACGCCCCCTTAGACAGACCTTTAGAAACAGAACATCCTTTGCATGCGGCCACCATGGGACACATAGCACCACCCTTTCATTTTTCTTGTGTAAATGTTTAGAAGTTTCTATATGGAACCGACCAGAGGAACACTGGCCAGGGTGTCTTCTCCTAGCTAAAGAGTTGGCAATACCCTAGAACTATTTCCAGGTCGTAAAAATATAGAACCTTCGCCTGCAGACCTGGCCATTTCTTTTACTTTTCTAACCTCGCTTTTAGGTTGGAATTCTCTTTCAATACATGTACATATATTTGTAAATGCTTCCCTCTCCAAAAAAAAAAAACTACCTGAATGAGAGGAAGACATCAGTAGTCTAAGTTGTACAAAAATCTTTATGTATTGTCCATTCTCTACATCTTCTTTTTCCCCGCCAGGTCTGTAGAAAGGGTTTGCATGAGTAGGATAGGAAGGTGGTCAAGTGGTGTCGCTTCCTGGTCACTTGCAAGGATTTTCTGTTTTCTACAGAGTCTGTCTAAAGGAATTGACAGGGCCTTGATATAACTTTAAAGAGTTGGTATGTGAACAGGGTCTATCAGAAAGGGACATGCATGTATTACACGATGGTAGGAGTTTGGTCAGACCCGGTCAATTTTTAGAGTCTGTCTTAAGTTTTAGCCAGAGTCTGTCGTAGTACGTAGCCTACCCTCGGGTATTTTACCCCTGCTAATGAGTCTTTTACACTTTCTTCTTTTCACTTTCTTTTCTTTTTTCTCGAGGGCGAGCAAACCTTAATTGTGGGTATATGACGAATACGCATTCTTCATGATTTTATTAGCGAATTACTATGTTCTTAGGCTTGATTTATTTGAAAATGATGCATTTTCATGTCTTTGCAGGTTTTTGCACTTCCCAGACCATAGCAGCGTGGAAAGGCTTTCGCATGGGCTGGAAGACGCTGCTTGGTGCTCAAGGAAGCTTCTACCTCCTTCCGCTAAGATCGCCAGTTGGCAGAAGCAGGAGCTGCGAGGAAATTTCCTAATTTTCTCTCGTAGCAGAACCTTTTGTATATAAATATCCTTGTAATCGTTCCTTGAACGCAGTCGGATCCTCTAGGGTTAGACCTAGACTATTGAGAAATCTAGTTCTTTTTCTTTCCCGTTCCCCTTTCTTTTCTTCCGCCGCTCTTTTCCGATCATCATGTTTTCTAGTTTAGCTACACAAATCATGTATAGCTAAACCCCAATTTCTGATAGAGGTGTCTTAGAGTGAGTCCGTCTTCACAAATACTTGTGAGGTCTAATCGATTTAATCTGTTCACGGGTTCTGTATCAACCTTATGTCGATCACCATATCTGGAAACAAACTTGGACCAGATCCGCCAGTTGACAACCGATAAAGATCTGGGGTCGGAGTTTTACCGCCAACGGCTGCAAGGAACGGAAGTTGACCAGTCGTGGAAGGAGCGCAGATGGCGTAAGGAGTCTTGCACCAGCAGGTCTGACAAACTTAGGGTTGCGTAGCAGTGCGCGATAACCGGTGCTTGGCGTCGTCTTCTCCTGTGCTATCGAGACTGTAACCGGCTCGAGCCAGCAGGCAGACCCTGTCGAGCGGACAGAATCTGGCCTGTCAAGTGACATGGCAGCTTATCCAGACCTGTCTGTGGAAACAGGGATTGTCTAGGACCCTGGTTAGTTGGTAATCCCTGCCAGGGGTTTGAAGAGGCGAGAAGATAGGAGAGTAAGGAGTTCTTGCTCTCTATAGCGATGCTATAGTAAGTGGACAGCATCCTTGAACCGATGATCAAGTGAACGGAGACGACCACTCGCCAGCCTCTGTCAGACATCTTCCTCATCTGATCCAGAGCAACCTCAACCTCTGCCTGGGCATCGACAATAGACGGTGGCCAGTTTTACTGCTTTCAACGCTTACGCTTTCGGACAGACCTTCCCAGTGGTGGACACCACAACCCTCTCATAAACTACAGACGCCTGGCGCAGTCTCTGTGGACGATCCTCTTACCACTATTTGCAAAAATCGTGATAAGTTGTACTCAACCCTCACTCTTTCCCTTTTCATTTCTTTCATTAACTTTGACGCGTTCGACGCGCGATCACCACCCAAGATAAATTAAAGCAAGTCAGCGCTATCAATTTGAGGAGCGGAACCATCATCCCAGAAAGGACACTCCAGAAACTCCAGAAAGGAAAGCTCCAGATGTCACACCTGAGGCGACGGAGCCTAAAATGATCCTGAAGAGGAAGCCTGGCAATGAGATGACAGATGAAGCTATTCTCGAAGCCTTCCTCAGGCCGACCAAACGGGAGAAGAACCCAGACCCTGCCAAAGAAATTCCTCCTCCTTTTCCACCAAAACCTTCTGCCACCAAGAAGAAGGAAGGGGAGAAAGAAATTCTGGATGTCTTTGGCAAAGTCTCTGTTAACATTCCCATGTTGGAATTGGTGACCAAGGTTCCTGCATACGCTTTCTTCCTTAAGGAATTCTGCACCAACAGAAGGAAGAATCACCTGATCGAGCAAATCAATCTGAATCCTGTAGTAGCCTCAGTATGCCAAACCCGGCTCCTTGAGAAATACAAAGATGAAGGGACCTTCTCCATACCTTGTGTGATTGGAGACAAAACTGTCTCCAGGGCCCTTTGTGATTTGGGGGCCGGGATTAACATGATGTGCCTGAAGGAATACAACAGGCTAGGAATTGGAGCCATGAACGACACTTGAATGGTATTGCAAATGGCCGACAGAACTTTCAACTACCCGTTGGGGATAGTGGAGGATGTCTTGGTCAAAGTCAATGAGTTCATTTTTCCTGTTGATTTCTATATCATTGAAATGAATCCAGACCTTCCTTCCAGCCAGACAGATGTTCTTCTTGGATGACCGTTTCTAAGAACAGCTAGGGCCATGATAGACTGTCATGATGGCAGCATTGAACTGGGATTTTACTGTGAGAAGGTGAAGTTCAAGATCTCAAACACTGCCAAATACCCAGAAGAGGGTCATTCGATAAACTTCATTGATATAGTGAACCCTTTGGTCAAGGCCATCATGAAGGACAGCCGGAATCTTCTGGGAACGGTTCTGAAAAAGAGCTCGACTCGTCCGCACAGTCAGGGAATTGCAGGACAGACCTGGGGCCATTCACGGATCCTGGAAAAAGTAGAAGGTATGGGAAGAGTACAGACTCCCACTGGTGGGATACATGCCAACACTGCCTATTTTCCCTCTGTGAGACCACTGCCAGACCTGGACTTGGAGCCTTTATCAGACCCTCTGAAGCGCGCCAACCTTGGCAATGCAAAGAAGCCCCTGTGATCATCTCAGCTGATCTTACTGATCAGGAGGGAGGGAAACTAATGGTGATTCTGAAGCCCAATAAGGAAGCTATGGGATGGACCATGTCGGATGAAAAAAGGACTCCAGACACCCTCTGTACTCACAGTATACACATTGATCCGGACCCTAAGCCTATTCGCCAGCCCCAACGTCGTCTCAATCCTCCTGTGATGGAAATATTCAAGACAGAAGTAATCAAGCCTCTTCATGATAGGGTCATCTATTCCATTCCTGATGGTCCTTGGATCTCACTCGTCCAGGCGGTGCCTAAAAAGACCGGGGTTACTATGGCAGAAGAAGATCATAATGGCATCCAAGTGTCAACCGGTATTCGGAATGGATGGAAACTGTGCATCAACTACCGCCACCTGAATCTGGCGCAAAGGAAATATCACTTCCCTCCCCCCTTCACCGATCAGAAGATTGAAAGGTTCAATGGCAAACCTCAGTGCGGCTTCCTAGATGTATGCCCCGAATTCCATAAAATTCCACCAAACCTAGAAGACCAGAAGGAGACCGCACTCACTCGGCCCTTTGGCTCAATTGGGAAGACACTTAACCAGACCCTGGCAGAAGACCCGCCAGGGATTGGCGAGTAATCCCTCCAGAAAGTCCAGCCCTGGACTTGTTAATTAAGGGCGCTGCGTGGGGGCCTACCCACGATAATTAATTTAAATTCCCTTTTTGTTTTTAGTCAATAATTATCTTCCTTTAAGTTATTAGTTTATTTTATTCTAAGTAATTGTTTTTGTTTTACCTTCTTCTAATGAGGTGACTTTTCAATTTCCAGTCGGTTGCAGACGAGGGACAAAAGAGATCTGAGATCAGACCTCAAGTGTGGGGAAGCGGAGTGAAAGACTTCTGATGCCACGTGGAGGCACGCCTGCGCGAGTGCGGAGAGTAGAGTCCGGTTTTCGTGTGCAGCCGTCTCTTCGTCCATCATCATGAACCTTTCTCCCAGGCCACGAAAACCCACTATCCCACTTTCATAGGTTACCCCCATTTGGATTCAGATACACTCTAGACTCTTCCACTTCCCCTCAGTCCTATAAATCGATACCTCCACCTCTTTACAAACTTCATCACTACTCTTCATCTTCAAAACCCTAGCCGAATCCTCTTCCCTCAACAATAAAGAAACTTCATTGGCAGATACTAACTCCAATCTTCCCACGGCCGCCATGCCTGAGGCCCTACCGACCCCGTCCTTATCAACCGCCGCCACTCCGGGAGCTGTTCATGACGCTCCGGCTGCCTCTCAACGGAAGGCGAAGCTCTCGGCGACCCAAAAGGGAAAGAGAACGCTAGATGTAATGCCAGAGCCTCCTTCAAAGAGAAGCAAAGAGTATAGTTCTGACGATCAATCGGAGCAGCAAACTCTCCCTCCGACGACTGAGGCTACTTCCGGCGTCGCTGTTGCAGGCCCTGCGGCGACAATCTTGGAAACATCTGTGCAACCCTTGAAGTCTGCAGTAAACCCTAGCTTGGTCAAACCGACCAAGCCACGTAAGTCAATACCTAAACCTATGGGTTTTCTACACTTTCCACATGATATTTTTCGTCGGAAGTACGAGTCAGCACGTAAAAGCGTGATTTCCCCTTCGGTTGTTCTTGATGAGACTTTCTTAGCTAAGTCAGGGTATGGTCCTCGAGTCATTAGGTATCTATCTATTTCTGGTTGGAAGGACTTGCTTGAAAGAAGGCATAGGGTTTATGTTGAGTTATGCTGGGAGTTTTTCTCTACTTTCGGTGTTTCCCAAATTGGTCTGCAGGATGACCCAGATCTGGACGCCAAGAACACTGTGCAGTTTCGCCTCTGTAATCAAAGGGTCAAGGTGTCGTTGAACCAATTTGCTATACTCTTGGGAGGCGCATGTGGCGACCCTGATCGACTAATTTGTGGATACCCTGAAGGTTGGATCGTTGATCTGGCCTTGATGAATACGCATTCTTCATGATTTTATTAGTTAATTACTATGTTCTTAGGCTTAATTTGTCCGAAGAATGATGCCTTTTCATGTATTTGCAGGTTTTTGCACTTCCCAGACCATAGCAGCGCAGAAAGGCTTTCGCGGGGGATGGACGACGCTGCTTGGTGCTCAAGGAAGCTTCTACCTCCTTCCGCTAAGATCGCCAGCTGGCAGAAGGAGGAGCTACGAGGAAATTTCCTAATTTTGTCTCGTAGCAAAACTTTTGTATATAAATATCCTTGTAAGCGTTCCTTGAACGCAGTCGGATCCTTTAGGGTTAGACCTAGACTATTGAAAAATTTAGTTCTTTTTCTTTCCCGTTCCCCTTCTTTTCTTTCGCTGTTCTTTCACCCATTTTACGATCATCATATTTTCTGGTTTAGCTACACAAATACATGTGTAGCTAAACCCCAATTTCTGATAGAGGTGCCTTAGAGTGAGTTTGTCTTCACAAATACTTGTCGAGCGGACAGACTCTAACCTGTCGAGTGACATGGCAGCTTATCTAGACCTGTCTGCGGAAACAGGGCTTGTCTAGGATCCTGGTTAGTTGGCAATCCCTGCCAGGGGTTTGAAGAGGCGAGAAGATATGAGAGTAAGGAGTTCTTGCTCTCTATAGCGATGCTATAGTAAGTGGACAACATCCTTGAACCGATGATCAAGTGAACGGAGACGACCACTCGCATGCCTCTGTCAGAAATCTCACTCATCCGATCCAGACCAACCTCAACCCTTGCCTGGGCATCGACATTAGACGGTGGCCAGTTTTACTGCTTTCAACGCTTGCGCTTTCGGACAGACCTTCCCAGTGGTGGACACCACAACCCTCTCATAAACTACAGACGCCTGCCGCAATCTCTGTGGACGATCCTCTTACCACTATTTGCGAAAATCGTGATAAGTTGTACTCAAACCTCACTCTTTCCCTTTCCATTTCTTTCATTAATTTTGACGCATTCGACGCGCGATTAAATTTTGGCGCAGTTGCCGGGGATTGTAAACGGTTTTTGTAGTTTAGTTTGTTTGAATTTCGATTATGTTCATATTGTTTTGTCTGTTTATGTTGTTGCGTTTGTGCTTGCGATCTTGTTTGTAGTTTTCGTTTTCATTTTCTTTGTCTTTGCAGTGTATGACCTGATCCTCTGACAGACCATTAGCACCTTTCGTTCCTGAGATAGAAAAGTTCATTCGGTCTAACAGAGCTAGTGCTAGTTCTAGAAGGAGTCAACGATTCAGTACAGACCCTTCCGAGTCGTCATACGTCAGAGAGGAGGATCTTTTCCCAGACCCTTCCGAGTTTGTCAATTCGCCAGAAATAGCTATGGCAGACATTCCGGATTATGCAGCCCTGCTGGCTGAAGCAGAGGCTAGTGTGAGACAGAGACTTCTTGAGCAAGAGGAGGCAGAACGAGAGAGGATTCGCAGGGCTCCCATGCGAGACCTCGACCAACCAGTAGAGACCATTGCTTACTCTTGCATCAGTCTCCGTCCGTGCAACAATGATTGGGCTATGAATTCTGATGTTCTGGCTCACCTACCGAAATTCTATGGCAATGCTAAGGAAGACCCGTTCGAGTTCTTCAGGAATTATCATAACCATATTGAGATAATCAAGCCAACTTCCGTGGATCTAGAAAGGGCTAAGCTGAAGGCTATCAGGGAAGCTATGGCAGGGTATGCGAAATGTTGGTTCGCAGGTCTGCCGGCTAATTCCATCTTCACATGGCTCGAATTCTTCGGACTCTTCCTCAAGAAGTTCTGGAATGCAGAAAAAGCTACTCAGATGGAGTACCAGATAATATCCATGAAGCAAGAACCTGGCGAGTCTTTCTGACAGTACTATCTAAGGTGGAAGGAAAATCAACCTATCTGGTATGTTCTAGAGATAACTGATAAACATCTTCTGCGTCGGTTCTACACAGGACTGAAACCACAGGCCAAACAAATGTTTGATAATGCCGCTGGAGGAAACATTCAGGACCTGACGACTGATGAGGCTTTTGGGGTGCTTGACAGCTTGATCGACAAGCCTGGATGCGATATAGTCGAGGCTGACTACGAGGATGTCGTGAAAAGGTTGGATAGCCTAACCCTCGCATTCCAGAAACTCACTAAGGAGGCCATCAAGAAGGTAGCTGCAGTCGGTACTCAAGAGGTTGTCATTGCGCCAGAGACCTGTAATCACTGCCACCAGACGGATCACCTATCGCATGATTGTGCCCAACTCATGAATTCTGATTACTATGTCACCTGCCAAGAGGAAATGG
>JADMIO011047639.1_pt1 | contig 12509 bp, 12 predicted proteins | sample 8958161 | NCBI WGS metagenome assembly JADMIO01 (sample SAMN16585339, study PRJNA669376) | soil metagenome | isolation source: Crop rotation soil | place: USA: Cullars Rotation, Alabama | collected 2011 | reverse complement strand
TCGCCGTTGGATGCTTCGCGTTCAGCTCGCGCTGCGGCGTTACTTCTTCTTCGAGGCGGCTTCGCTCGGCAGGCGGAAGGCTTTGGCCCGAATCCGCTTGGTCACCTTGCCGCTCCGCAGGCACTGCGTGCAAGCGAAGATGCTCTTGTTCGTTCCGCCGGTCGTCACGCGGACCTTCTGCAGATTCGGCTTGAACTGGCGGCGGTTGATGCCCGTCACCTTGGTGCCGACGCCCCCCAGGTACTTCGCCTTGCCGCGGATCGTCACCGTGTTGCCGACCACCGGCCCTTTACCGCAGACATCACATTTATGGGCCATGAGTCGGGCCTTTCAACAATCGATTTGGTGTCAAATTGGGGAACAAATAATATAGGGGAAATCGACCGATTCGCAAGGCGGCTCGTTTGCCGCGCCGCTTGCGACCGCCCGGCCAGAACCCGCGTCGCAAGCGACGTAGCGACCCCCATTTAGCTTGACCCGACGATTTTGGCGCGCGAGCATGCAAAGGACGCTTTCGAGGCGAGGAAGGTGGCAATCCGGGGTGCCCCGGGGATTCTTCGCCGATGAGGTCGAAGGGGAGGACAGCACTGTGAATATCTCGCGCAACATCCTGTTGGGATTGGTCGTCCTGGTCTCACTTGCCAGCACCGGTCTGGCACAAAATCGCCGGGCTGCGTTAGGAGTCACCCTCGACCCGCAAGTTCACGACGCAGCCGTTGTCACGAGCGTCGTTGCTGGTGGCCCCGCTGCGCGAGCCGGTGTCCGTCCCGGCGACAAGATCGTCGGCGTCAACGATCGGCAAGTCCGCAACTTCGGCGAGTTGATCTGGCTGGTCGGCAATATGCCGGTCAACTCGCAGGTGCTGATCAAGATCCATCGCAACGGACAGACGGTGTCGTCGTGGACGAACCTCGCCGCGCAGGCGGCAGTATTTGGCGCAGCCGATGCCAGCGCCACGCCGACGCCGGCCGCGACTCCTGCGCCTGCGTCGGTTCCGAGCGAAGCGCCTGCCCAAGCCGGCGGCGGAAGCCGCGGCTACGCCGACGACTAAATGCCCGAGCCACGCAATCGCGCTTTACAACGCGAAGATGCGATCCATTCGCGTCGAGATCTCGCGCAAGCGCTTCTCGTCGCCGCCAGGGACCTCGGCCGAGCCCCAGCCCGTGTAGCCGATCTCGCGCAGGGCGGTCATCACCGCCGGCCAGTCGCAATCCCCTTCGAGCAGCTCGACCTTGAAGCCCTTGCGCGTTCCCTCGTCGTCGGCCACCTTGCGGCTGTACTCCTTGATGTCGAGCTTCAGAATCCGCTTGCCGAGTGTCCGGATCCACTGCTCGGGCCAGCCATACCGGACGATATTCCCGACGTCGAAATAGGCACCGACCCACGGGCTCTCGAATTCGTCGATGTAGCGCGCGAACTCCAAAGGACTGAGCAGGAAGTTGTTCCAGACGTTTTCGAAGGCGATCTTCACGCCTGTCTCGGCCGCCGTCGGCAGCGCCTGGCGGATCGAGGCCTGTGAGTTCTTGTAGGCCTCGGCATACGAAACGTCCTTGTCGACCACGGCAGGCACCACCAGCACGGTCGTCCCTCCGTAAGCTTTGCAGTCGTGCAGCGCTTTCTTGAGCGTGTCGACCGCGTCGGCTCGTTTCGTCGGATCGGGATCCGAGAACCGCACGCTCCAGTGCGTGGCCTCGATCACGCCCGGCAGTTGCAGACCGGTCTTTTCGCTCGCAGCCAGCACCTCTTCGAGCTTGTACTCGTTGGGGGCTTGCAGCTCGACGCCGTCGAAACCTACGTCGACCAGCATCTTGAACTTGTCGAGCATGCTGTCCTTGGTCTTCACCATGCCGTACTTCAAGCTCTTCTTGAACTTCTTCTCGGCACTGGCACTGGGCGCAGCCGAGGCGACACCAGCCAATCCCACGGCAGCCACAGCAGCGCCTGTCGCTTGCAGAAAGTCGCGTCGAGAAACTTCGGGGGGAATCATGGCAGGGTCCTTTCGCAAGCGGGCAGGTGAATGCACGTTCGAGGCAGTGCCAGCATAGAAGCCCCGCCGACAGGGATCAACTAATCGAATCGCCGGCCCAAACTCACTATAGTTAGTAGAGGGTTCATCGCTTTCGGAGACGCACTGCATGCTGGGTTCGACGCACGATACGGCTCAATACCTCGATCGACTGCACCAGGAGCTCGATCGCATCGATCAGAACGAGATGCGTACCTGGGCCGACTTGATTTTCGAGGCCTGGGAGAACGAGAAGTTCGTCTTCATCTTCGGCAACGGCGGGTCGGGGACCACGGCCTCGCACATGGCCGAAGACCTCGGCAAAAGCTCTCTGCGCGAGAGCGACCTTCGCGACGAATCGAAGAAGCGGCTCAAGGTTCTGAGCCTGACCGACAACGCCGGCTGGCTGCTGGCTGTCGGCAACGACGTGGGCTACGACCAGATCTTCGTCCAGCAACTCATGAACTACGGCAGTGCCGGCGACGTGGTGATCGGAATCAGCGGCAGCGGCAACAGCCCGAACGTTCTCAACGCCGTCGACTGGGCCAACCGGCACGGGCTCAAGACGTTCGGCCTCACGGGCTACAAAGGTGGCAAGCTCAAGGCGATGGCGCAGACCGGCCTGCACGTGCCTCTGGACGACATGGGGATGGTCGAGAGCATTCACCTGGCGCTGTTTCACTGGGTGCTGAACGACGTCTTCGCCCGCATCAACCGCGAAGGGCGTCACGCCAAGGCCGCCGCAAGCCGATAACGACGATCAATGTTCGATGTCCCCCGCGTGCGGCCCACGATCACCGCTTGCGGTTTCGCGCGTTCTTCCAACGTTCGTGAAAACTCCGCATGTACCTCGGCATCGAAATCGGCGGGACGAAGCTGCAACTGGGCGTGGGGCGCGGCGATGGCAAGTTGATCGCGCTCGAACGCGCCGAGGTCGAACGCTCGCAAGGCGCGCAGGCGATTCGCGAGCGCATTCAATCGATCGCGCATACGCTTGCGGCGAAGCACGCCATCACGCGCGTCGGCATCGGCTTCGGCGGGCCTATCGATACGGGGCGAGGCCGAACGATCACCAGTCATCAGGTTGCCGGCTGGGACGACTTTCCACTCGTCGAATGGATCGCGGACCAACTCTCGCTGCCGGCCGTACTGGGAAACGACGCCGATGTCGCGGCGCTCGCCGAGGCGCGTTACGGCGCGGGGCGCGGCGCGAACCCGGTCTTCTACGTCACGGTCGGCACCGGCATCGGCGGCGGATTGATCGTCGACGGCAGCATCTATCGTGGCAGCGGCGCGGGAGCAGGCGAGATCGGCCACTTGCGTCCGGGGCTCGATGCCGTCGACGCTCATCAGACGGTCGAGGCGCTCGCCGCCGGACCCGCCATTGCGGCGGCAGGGGGCGCCGCGAACGCGAAGCTCGTTGCCGAACGTGCGGCGCTGGGTGATGCGAAATCCATTGCCGCGTTCAAGCGCTCGACCGATGCGCTTGGCTGGGCGATCGCGCAAACGCTGACGCTCGTCGCGCCGGAGGTCGTGGTGGTGGGCGGCGGCGTGGCGCTCGCCGGCGAGACGTTGTTCTATGCGCCGCTGCGTGAGGCCGTCGAACGGTACGTCTTCCCGCCGCTGCGCGGCAAATATCGCATCGCCGCGCCCGAGTTAGGCGAGGAGATGGTCGTGCACGGCGCGATCGCACTGGCATGCGCTGTGTGAACTACCCTCGCCCCTTGCGGGAGAGGGTGCCCTGAGCTTGCGAAGGGCGGGTGAGGGGTTGAAGCGAGTACACGCCTGAACGGCCCCCTCACCCCAGCCCTCTCCCGCGGTGGGGAGAGGGAGACTTCGACAAAATTCGCTTGCGAGCGAGCCAGCCTTTTCTCTAAGGTGACTCGCTTTTTGTTTTCGGCGCCCATCGCCGCACGAGCATCGAGACGGGCGAAGAAGTGATCGCGAATAATTACCCACTATTGGCGCAAAATGCTCAATTCATCGCCAAAACACCGCGAAACTGCGTGAGAAAGTACTCGCGCTCCGCCCGAAATGATTTTCTCAAAAATAGTTGCAACTCTCACGGCGATAAGACGTTGGTCGGTTCGCCAAGAGAAACCGCGCGCCATCGGGTGGGGAATAATCCGACGTCGCACCTGACACTCTCGCTCGAAGGAAACGACCAATCGCGAGTTATTACCCACCCGGTTCAAGGTCCGTTGACGGGTAATAAATCCAGGTGCGATTGTGCATTGACAGCGCGGCCATGCGCGAGCCGAAGCCACGCGTCGCCAGCGATACGGCCAGCGGCGCTAGTTCGCGCGGCGTTCGAACTCGGCCCGCACTTCGGCCAGCGGGTACTCCTGGATCGTCAACTCGCGACCGACGATCTCGCGCAACCTGCGCCAACCGCGCGTCACCAGCGTCTCGCGCTCGCGCACGAATGCCTCGTCGAGCGTCCGCTTGTCGAACGGGCCATCGACCACAACCGGCTCGAACTCGGCATCGACGATGAACTGCGCCAAGGCCGGGTTGCACCGCACGTGCCGCTCACGCGTCGTGTGCAGCGTCTCGGGATCGACCATGCCGATCACGTAACGCAGGTACAAGTCGCTGTCGGTCATCTCCTCGACGTCGCCGCCGCACACGTCGCACAGGTATCCTTCTTCGCATCGCATGCTGGCAGCACCAGTAATATCGCGAAGAGGCAAGCGAGAACGCGTCGAACGAGCCTGCTGCGCGAAACCAATCGGGTTCAACAGGGTATTATCAGGTATGATGGGCTTCTGTCGCCCGATGTTTGTCGAAATTGAATCCTAACCGAGGTCGAACCTCATGCGTTATGTGTTGCTGGCGATGGTGCTTGCATGCCCTGCCGCGATCCGAGCCGGCGAGCCGATTGGCGAGTTCTCCCTTCCCGACTGCCACGGCAAGATGCACCACCTGGCCGACTACGCCGACAGCAAGCTGATCGTGGTCGCCGTCCTGGGAACCGAATGCCCGCTAGCGAAACTGTACGGGTCGCGGCTCGCTGGCCTGGCCGACGAGTATGCCTCGAAGGGTGTGCAGTTCATCGGGCTGAACGCCAACCGGCAAGACACGCTGGCCGAGGTCGCTGCCCACGCGAAGCAGCACGGCATCAAGTTCCCGATGCTCAAGGACCAGCCGCAGAAGGCCGACGGCCAGCACGTCGTCGACCGGCTCGCCGCGCGTCGCACTCCCGAAGTGTTCATTCTCGACGGTAAGCGCATCGTCCGTTACCGGGGGCGCGTCGACGATCAATACGCGCCGAGCATCGTCAGGCCCGAGGCTTCACGCCGCGACCTGGCCGAAGCGCTCGATGAGTTGCTGGCCGGCAAAGACGTATCGCAGCCCGAGACGACTGCCATCGGCTGTCACATCGGACGCGACCCCAAGCCCGCCGAGAAAGTCGAGAACCCGGTCACGTACGCCGGTCACGTTGCCAAGATTTTCAACGAGCGTTGCGTGAGCTGCCACCGCCCCGGCGAGATCGCGCCGTTCTCGCTAACCGATTACGACGATGCGGTGAGCTGGGCCGACACGATTTGCGAAGTGGTCGAGGACCAGCGGATGCCCACGTGGTTTGCCGCGAAGGAAGGCCGGCACTTCAAGAACGAAGCCCGCCTTTCGGACGAAGAGAAGAAGCTGATCCACAATTGGGTCGTCGACGGTTGCCTCGAGGGCGACCGCTCACAGACACCGACGCCCCCAAGCTTCACCGCGGGGTGGCAGATCCCTGAACCCGACGAGGTGTACTACATCAGCGACGAGCCGGTGAAGGTGCCCGCCGAGGGGGAAGTGAAGTATCAGTACTTCGTCGTCGAGACCGGCTGGACCGAAGACAAATGGATCCAATTCGCCGAAGCCCGCCCGGGCAATCGCTCCGTCGTACATCACATCCTGGTGAACTTCCGCAAGCCCGGCGAAGGACGCCGCGGCGGGACCAACAGCGCCGACGGAGGCCTGGTCGGCTACGCGCCAGGCTTGCCGCCGAGCAAATACCCTGAAGGCATGGCGCTGATGGTCCCGAAGGGTTCGAAGCTTATTTTCCAAATGCACTACACGCCCAACGGCAGCCCGCAGGAGGACCGCAGCTACGTCGGTTTCAAGTTCGTCGATGAGGAGGATGTCACCACGCGGATTTACGGTGGCGTGGTCGGCAATCATCGCTTTGCGATTCCGCCCGGGGCTGACAATCACGAAGTCGTGGCTCAGGAGACAGCCCCCGTCGATCTCAGGCTGCTCACGCTGACGCCGCACATGCACTTGCGCGGAAAGAGCTTCAAGTACGAAGCGGTGTTCCCCGACGGACGTCGCGAGACGCTGCTCGACGTGCCTCGCTGGGACTTCAACTGGCAATTGCGTTACGACTTTGCCGAGCCGGTGCTGATGCCCAAGGGCTCGAAGATGATCTGCACCGCCCACTACGACAATTCCGAGGAGAACCTGTCGAATCCCGACCCGACGACCGAAGTCCGTTGGGGCGATCAGACGTGGGAAGAGATGATGCTCGGCTACTTCACCGCCGTTCGCGTCGACGAGGACGACGAGGTGTTGAGCTGGTGGCAGAAGCTGAAGCGGCTGGTGCAGTGACTGGCGGACTAACGATGAATGCGGAATGATGAACGATGAATGCGAATCGCATTTTTGCATTCATCACTCATCGTTCATCATTCATCAATTGAGTCATGTGTCGTCATCTAGCCGTCCTCTCGCGCACCCCCATCGCGGCGGCGTCGCTCGTTCTCGATGAACGGAACTCGCTGGTCGCGCAAGCCTGTTGCGATTCGCGAGGGAATAGTCACGCCGACGGTTGGGGCATCGGCTGGTATGAGGCCGGATCGTCGCGCCCGCATGTGCAGCGCAGCCCCGCCGACGCCCGCACCGATCCGGCTTTTCGCGCCATAGCCCAAGGCGTTACTGCCAGCGCGTTCATCGCGCATGTCCGCGATGCCTCCGTCGGCGCATTGACCGAAGCCAACTCGCACCCATTTGCCCAGGGGCCTTGGCTGTTCGCGCACAACGGCACCTTGCGTGGGTTCGAGCATCTGGCAGGTCGCATCGCCGCCGAGACCGATCCCGCGCTTCTCGCTTGCCGCCGCGGCACGACCGACAGCGAGGCGATCTTCTATTGGCTGCTCTCGCGATTACCCAGCACATCCGACGGCGAAGCCGTCGCCTTGGATTTCGGCAGATCGATCGCAACGCTCGATGCTTGGAGTCGTGAGTATCCGTCCGACGAACCGAGCAAGTTTAATCTACTGCTCACCGATGGCCGACGCCTGTGGGCGTCGCGGTGGGAGCACGATCTGCACTGGCTCGAAGCGACCGACCGCGTGATCGTCGCCAGCGAACCGATCGGTTCAGGCTCATGGCAAGAAGTCCCCGAACACAGTATCTTGAGCGTAGATACTGCTTTTCGCGTTCGACTGCACCAGTTCTGAGCCCTTCGGCACGTGATGCGACACCCGCTGCTAGCGCCCGATCTGCGCGAACTGGTCGTCGATCGCGACGACGAGGTGCTGCGTGAATTCTTCACGCCTCATCATCCGGCCGAAAGCGCCGAGATGCTCGACGACCTGGCGCCCGACGAGGCGCTGTACGTGCTGAACCTGCTCGACGGACGAGCGCGGGCTGCCGTGTTCAGCTACATCGAGCCCGATCATCAGGACGCGGTCGCCGAGATCATGCCGCGCAACAAGCTGGCCGAGACACTTACCTACATGTCGCACGACGAGCGTGCCGACCTGGTGTCGCGGCTGGCGCCCGAGGGGGTCGAGCAGATCATGCCCCTGCTGGCCCGGGCCGAGCGCGAAGACATCCGCCTGCTCATCGCCCAGCAGGAAGGGACCGCCGGCGCCGTGATGACGAGCGATTACGCCACGCTGCCGGCCGAGGCCACCGCCGCGCAGGCCATCGACAAGCTGCGGCACGAAGCCCCCGACCGCGAGACGATCTACTACTGTTACGTCGTCGACAACGACCGCCGTCTGGTGGGGTTTGTCTCGCTCAAAGACCTGATCCTCGCCCCAGCGTCACGCCGCGTATCGGCGATCATGCAGACCGACGTCGTGCACGGCACCGTGGACGAAGACAGCGAGGCGGTGGCCGCCAAGCTCATGGAGTACGACTTGATCGCGCTGCCGATCGTCGATCACGAAGAACGGCTCGTGGGGATCGTGACGCACGACGACGTGGTCGACGTGATCGTCGAAGAGGCGACTGAGGACGTGCAGCGATTGGGCGGTTTGACGCCGCTCGACGAGGGCTACCTGGAGACGCCGTTTCTCGAACTGTGGAGCAAGCGCGTTTTCTGGCTCACGGTGTTGTTCATCGGCGGATTCCTGACTACCAGCGCCCTCACCGGCGCCGAGGACGTTTACAAGAAGTATCCGGTGCTGGTGTTGTTCCTGCCGCTGATCATCTCGGCCGGCGGCAACTGTGGTTCGCAATCGACGACGCTCATCACGCGCGCCTTGGCGCTCGGCGAGTTGACCCCCAGCGACTGGTTTCGCGTGCTGTGGCACGAGGTTTTGATGGGCTTGTCGCTGGGGCTGGCGCTGGGCGCGGTGGGTTTCGCCCGCGCCTGGCTGACCCCCGCCAGCGAAGGCCAGAACATCGACGTCTACCAACTCGGGCAGATCGTAGCCCTGGGCGTGGCCGTCGTCGTTCTGTGCGGTAACCTGGTCGGCGCGCTTCTGCCGCTACTGCTGAAACGGATTGGCCTCGATCCTGCGCTGATGAGCAACCCGTTCGTGGCGAGCCTGGTTGACGTGACGGGCATTGTTGCGTACTTCGCCGTGGCGAGCGCGTTTTTGCTGTAGTAAAGACTTTCAATCGTCTCAGGCGAGCCGGGAGCGTCAGAACATATTGCGCCAGGTGCGCTAAGTTCTTGCGCAAAGCGCAGTTGGCGCTCAAGATACCCTCTGAGGTGACCAAACCAAGGAGGAGTAGTCATGGAGCGCCAACTGCTGTGTGCGATTGTGAGTGTTCTGAATCGGCTTGTCGAGCGTCGTTCGCGAGGACGTTTCACGTATAGCGATGTCGATATCTTGCGGGTGTATTACTGGTCGGTGATCAACGACCGATCACGGCACTGGGCCTGCCAGCGACAGAACTGGCCGCTCTGGGATCGGCGTCATCCGCTTCCCTCAGAAAGCGAGCTGTCGCGGCGGATGAGAAGCCGTTCGATTCGTCAATTGATGGACGGCGTCGAGAGTCACGTGACGCGGCCCTCGGGTGATTGCATGTGGTGGATCATTGACGGCAAGCCCATGACGATCGGCGGAGCTTCGAAGGATCGGCAGGCCGGCTTCGGACGTGCGGCGGGCTGCAAAGCCAAAGGATATAAGATCCATGCCATCGTTAGTGGAAGCGGCGAAGTGGCTGCCTGGCGTGTGGCTCCGATGAACGTGGACGAGCGTGTGATGGCTTGTCGCCTGGTGCGTCACACGAAGCTGCAGGGCTATCTTGTAGCCGACTCCAACTACGACTCGAACCCACTGCACGATGTGTGTCTGGAGCGTGACAACCTACAGCTGGTCACGCCTAGCCGCTACAAGACGAGCAAGGGGATCGGACACCACCGACACAGCCCGAGCCGCTTGCGTTCCTTGCAAATGACCGGTGGCTCGTCCACCTTCGGCGAGCGGCTGATGCACGATCGGGATTCGATCGAGCGCTACTACGGAAACGTGACCAGCTTCGGCGGCGGGCTGACACATCTGCCGCCATGGGTCCGGACCCACCGACGCGTTCGACAATGGGTCCAAACCAAGCTCATCATCCACGCACTACGCAAACGACTACAAACGACTTACGTCGCTTGATGCAATATGTTGGTCAGCGAGCGGAGTCTTTGAAGCGTGAACGACTCCGGTCGCTGACGCTCCCGGCTCGCCGAAAAGTCTCACGCCGCCGCGCGCTCGGCGCGTTGCGGAACTCGCAGCGTCGCCGGCTCAGGAACATTGTTTTCCTTCGGCACGCGCCACAACAGCGCCAGCGCCGCGAACCGCGCCACGGTCGAGAGCGCGAACAGCGACATATACACGCCCGGCGTCTTGCCAAACTGCACCAAGGCGAACCCGCCCAACAGCGAGCCCGTCACGGTGGCGGTGGCATGGGCGACGTTGTACTTCGTCAGGATGCTGGTTCGCTCTTCCTCGGCAATCGCTTCGAAGAACGACAGCGCCACAGCCAGTTCGTAAGCGGCCCACAATACGCCGACCGTCACCTGCAGCGCGACGAGATACACGAAGTTCGAAGACACGACCCACGCGACCGACATCGGCGCGATCCCCACGCCCCCGATCCACAGCAACGTCCGCGCGCCGTAGCGCTTCGCCACCCCTCCCAGCATCCGCAGGGCCACGATCCGGCCCACCAGCGCGCCGGCCACCAGCACCACGAATTCCGCGTAGGTGAGATGCAGGTGCTTGAGCATGTACGGATTGAAATACGGCCCCGAGATCTGCGCGGCGCACTGCACCGCCAGAAAGTACAGCAACAGCGAGCCGTCAGTCCCCTCGCGCAGCCTTCGCCACCAATCGCTCAGCGACACCGTGCGATTGCCTGCCGTCACGGCCGGCTCATCCTGCGACCACAGGCATGCGGCCGAGACGAACCTGAACATCGACGCCGCCAGAAACACCACCGCGAAGACGTCGAGCACTCGGCCGTACGCGGCGCCGGCGTGCAGCGACAACCCTGCGCCGGCGAATCCGACCAGCGTGCCGGCGTGCCCGAGCCGAGTGCGCCGCGCGAAATACTGCGCCCTGATCCGCCGCGGCACGACGCTTCCCATCCAGGTGTTCCACGACGGCGAGCTGGCCAGCCCCGCGCCCCAGTACATCGCTGCCGCCAGAAACACCAACGGCCCGGGCACCCACCCCAGCGCCGCGCCGACAGCCAGCGGCAGAAAGCTCATTGCCTGGCAGGCGACGCACAAAATGATCCAACGCCGATGCGAGCCGCGCCAGCGGACGCCATACGGCGCGATCAACTGCAGCAGCGAGCCGACGAGCAGCGGCACCGTGCTCACGAGCCCCGAGGCGACTTCGCCCAATCCGGCCGCCAAGGCGAATGCAGGCAGATATGTTTCGCCCGCGCCGATCATCACGCTGCAGGTGGCGCCGTCGCCCATGCTGGCGCGCAAGTCGCGCCTCGAACAAACACTCGTGCGGTGCGCGCGATCGACCCGTAAGCAGGTCGTGCGCGCACTCTCATCCACAGACGCTAGCAATGAAACCTCAACGCGGCGGGAAGTCGTAGCGGCGAAATGTCGCGGCATGATACTGACGAGCGCCGGTCACACAAGGCCGACATCCGCGAGGCCGACGACAAGTCGTCGGCTTGGAGAAGACCGTTGTTAACCGTTTGTTCACAAACGCGTTGCGTCGACCTCCTTGTACGCGTTCGGCCTCCGGCTTAGATTGCACACGCCCGTCCCCCGTCCTTCAGACCGAGATTTTCGCCGCCATGAAAGCCGTCGCCGTCCGCCCTGGAACTCCCAATAGCGTCCACCTTGCCGACCTTCCCATGCCCAAGGTCAGCGACGTTCCCAACGGTCGTGGCGTGCTGGTGAAGGTTCTCAAGGTCGGCGTTGACGCCACCGATCGCGAGATCAACGAAGCCAAGTACGGCAACCCGCCCCCCGGTTACGACTTCCTCGTCATCGGACACGAGGCCTTCGGCAAGGTCCAAGAGGTCGGCAAGAACGTCACGCACGTCAAGCCAGGCGATTACGTCGCGGTGACCGTCCGGCGGCCGGGCAAGAGCATCTACGACGTGATCGGCACCAACGACATGACCGCCGACGAGACGTACTACGAGCGCGGCATCAACTTGCTTCACGGCTTCATGACCGAGTATTTCGTCGACGATGCCGAGTACATCGTGAAGATGCCCGAGGCACTCAAGCACCTGCACGTGCTAGCTGAGCCCATGAGCTGCGCCGCCAAGGCAGTGCAGCAGACGTACGAAATTCAGCGCCGGTTGAAAGTCTGGCGGCCGAAGCTGGCCTATGTGATGGGCGCCGGACAGATCGGCATTTTGACCACGCTGGCGTTGAAGCTGAAAGGGCTCGACGTCTACACGCTGGCCCGTACCGCGCCGCCGTCACTGCCGGCCGAGATCGTCACGAACATCGGCTGCACGTACGTGAGCACCAAGCAAACGCCGATCGAGAAGCTGGCCGAGAAAACCGGTAAGCCGGATGTCATCGTCGATGCCACGGGCTCCAGCGCCCAGGCATTCGGAGCGATGCAAGTGCTCGGAAAGAACGGCGTGCTGGCGTGGACGAGCGTCACCGGCGGCGACGCCAAGGTCGAGGTCCCTGCCGACAAGATCAACCTGGAGTGGGTGCTCGGCAACAAGCTCTGCTTCGGCAGCGTGAACGCCAACCGCGAGCACTTCGAGCTCGGCATCCGCGACTTCGGCATGGCTGAGCATCTTTCCAGCACATTGGGATCCTAAGCTTAGAATTCCACGTGGACAAGTTGTC
>JADMIO010001433.1_pt1 | contig 12510 bp, 10 predicted proteins | sample 8958161 | NCBI WGS metagenome assembly JADMIO01 (sample SAMN16585339, study PRJNA669376) | soil metagenome | isolation source: Crop rotation soil | place: USA: Cullars Rotation, Alabama | collected 2011 | reverse complement strand
GCCGCGACTTCAAGTCACGTGAATTCCAAGCTTCGGATCCCACTGTGCTGGAAAGCAGTCGCAGGGGTATACGGCGCAGCGTTGACGCAGGCCGCGGGCGCTTCAAACTCGGAGGTGTGTGCATGAGTCAGACTGAGGGCGTGAAGGGCGAAGGGGTGTCGGGCTACCTCTTCGAGCAGTTCGTGAATCTGTCGCGCGTCCTGACCGGCTACGAACGCGTCGAGCTTTTGGGCACCGGCATGGCCGAGATTTACTACCGGGCCATCACCGGCGCTTACCACGCGGCCGTCCTCCGGCTCCTGCTCGAAGCGAAGGCCATCTTCGAGGTCTACGGCGAGCGCCACCCGGACTTCGAGCAGCAGATTCGCGCGCGCATCTTTCAGAGCGTGGAGTTCAGCCCCATCGCCAAGAACATCATCCAGCTCTGGTATCTCGGGAGCATCACCACCTTCGACGGGCCGAACCCTTCGGCCACCATCATCTCGCCGGACGCGTACGTCAACAGCCTCGTCTGGGAGGCCGCGGGCTCGCACCCCGCGGGGGCGAAGTACCCCGGCTACGGCTCCTGGAGTCTGCCGCCGGAGGTCTTGGGGAAGCGTTAGGCGAAGCGGGGAGGGTCGATGACGGATAAGACATACGATGTCGTGATCGTCGGAGCGGGCGTCGCCGGGGCCGTGATGGCGAAGGTCATCTCCGGCGCGGGCAAGAGCGTCCTGCTCCTCGAAGCGGGCTTGCAGGCTGGCATCGAGCTGGAGGCCGTCGAAGCCTACAACAACTACCAGAACTACCTCGCCACCTTCTACACGGCCGGGGCGAAGGTGCCCAACGCGCCCTACCCGAACCTACAGAATGCGCCCTCGCCGAACGTGCTCAACCTCGGCGCGTTCGACACCTCGAAGCCGGTCATCGAGAACGACGACTGGCCCAAGCGGGACGACTCGAAGCTGCGGCTCACGCAGGGCTACTTCGTGCAGAAGGGCGTGCTGCCGTTCGGCAGCGACTACCAGCGCAGCCCCGGCGGGACGATGCTCCACTGGTTGGGCACGACGCTGCGCATGGTGCCCAACGACTTCAGGATGCGTAAGACCTACGGCGTAGGCTGTGACTGGCCCATCAGCTACGAAGACCTGAAGCCTTTCTACGAGATGGCCGAGCGCGAGATCGGCGTCTCGGGCGCGGTCGAGGAGCAGGAGATACCGGGCACCGGCCCCGAGTACTTCGGCCCGGATTACCAACTGCCGATGCAGAAGATTCCGCAGAGCTACCTCGACGGTCAGTTCGTCCAGAACGCCAAGGGCAAGACCATCAAGGTCAACAAAGAGTCGTATCAACTGAACGTCATCAGCACGCCGCAGGGCCGGAACTCGACCCCGAACAGCAACTACAAACTGACGGAGGCGCGCTGGGACGCGAAGCGGAAGAAGCTGAAGCTCGAACCCGGCGAGGAGAGCTACCAGCCGGTCGGCTCCACCTGGGACCCGCACACGGGCCAGCGCTGCGAGGGCAACGCGAGCTGCGTCCCCATCTGCCCCGTGCAGGCGAAGTACAACCCTCTGAAGACGATCAAGAGCGCGGTCGATAAGCTGCAAGAGCTGAGTGAGCAGACGCGGGGGGCGGGGCGCCGCGCCGTCGGCTCCATCGACATCATCACGCAGGCCGTGGCCTCGAAGATCGAGATCGAGCCCGACGGGCGCATCAGCGCCATCAAGTACAAGCAGTACAGAAACCCCGACAAGACCGACTACGTCGAGAAGACTGCGCGCGGAACCATCTACGCGCTCGCGGCCCACTCGGTTGAGAACGCGAAGCTGCTGCTGGCTTCAGATGCCTGCCGCACGAGCGGACAGGTCGGGCGCAACCTGATGGATCACACGGTCGGGCTCGGGTGGGGGCTGACGCCGGAGCCCTGCGGCAGCTACCGGGGCCCCGGCTCGACCTCGAACATCCCCACGTTCCGCGACGGCGCGTTCCGCAGCCAGCACAGCGCCTTCATCATGCCGATAGACAACTGGGGCTGGTCTTGGCCCGTCTTCTCGCCGGGCAGCGATTTATCGAACGCGCTTAACGGGGTCGGGGTGCCGCAGCCGCTCTTCGGGAAGGGCTTGCGCCGCCACCTCGAAGGCATACTGAACCGGCAGTTCAACGTCCACTGGGAGTGCGAGCAGTTGCCGGAGTACACGAACCGCGTCACGATTCATCCGCGGTTCAACGACTCGCTCGGGAACCCGCGGCCCGTCATCACCTACAACCTCTCGGACTACTCGCGCGCCGCGTTCGTCGCCGGCCGTCAGGTGTCGAAAGAGGTCTTCAAGCTCCTCAAGGTCGAGGACAAGACCTTCTACAGTCAGACCGACCCGAGCTACTTCACCGCCGAGGTGGACGGCAAAGAAGAAGGCTTCATCACGTACGGCGCCGGCCACCTCTGCGGCACGCACCGCATGGGAAGCAAGTCGTCGGACTCGGTCGTCAACTCCCGTTTGCAGACCTGGGATCATCAAAACCTGTACCTGGTCGGGTGCGGGAGCATGGTCACGATTGGAACCTCGAACCCGTCTTTGACGATGACGGCGCTGTCCTTCTTGGCCGCCGAAAACATCCTCAAAGACCTCTCCTGAAACTCTCGGCGGGTGAACCGATGCTGACCTCCAAACCTGAACGCAAGCTCAAGCGCCTTCTCCCCAGCGACGAACCGGAAGCGACGCCGCAGGCCAAGACGAAGAACGCCGCAGACGCCACGCCGCCGCTGCCGTCCGCCCTCCCGCCGCCGCGCTGGGTGCGAGTCCTGCGCCAGGACGTGCAGCAGCTACCGAAAGAGGCGCGCGTCCGGAACATCGAGCAGTTACACAAGCTCCTGCGCCGCGCCGCCCTCATCGAGCACACGACGATCCCGCCCTACCTGACCGCGCTCTACTCTCTGAAGGACGGCAGCAACGAGCAGTCCGCGAACATCATCAAGGGCGTCCTGGTCGAAGAGATGCTGCACTGGATTCTGGCGGCCAACGTCCTCAACGCCGTCGGCGGCGAGCCGGCCTTCAACGACCCGCGCTTCATCCCGACGTACCCGACCAACCTGCTCGACCTGCTCAACGCGCGCACGGGGCCGGCCGTGAAGAGTCTCGACGCGCTCCTCAAGGTCGATGCCGTCAGCGCGCGCAAAGGCGCGAAGGCTGCCGCCGGGCCCGCGCCCATCGAAGTCGGCATCCTCAAATTCTCGGAGGAGGCCATCGACACCTTCCTCGAAATCGAGACGCCCGAGCCGAAGCACGAGGGGCCGTCCGAAGAGATCACGACCATCGGCGCCTTCTACAAAATCCTCATCGACGGTCTGGAGACGCTCGAAGCGGAGGCGCAGCGCAAGGGGAAGACCATCTTCACGAAAGACCCAGAGCGGCAGCGGCGGCAGATTCGGCCCGAACACTATTATGGCAGCGGCGGCAACGCGATTGTCGTGACCGACCTGACCACGGCCCGCAGGGCGCTCAAGGAGATCATCTTCCAGGGCGAAGGTTTCGACCCGCGTTTCTATGACGGGGACGTGTCAATCGGCGACTACGATGAGATAGGACACTACTACCGCTACGACCAGATCAAGCAGGGCAGGTTCTACACGAAGGGCGACACGCCGAAGACGGGGCCGCGCGGGGCGCCGCTGCAAGTAGACTGGCGCAAGGTCTACAACATGAAGCCGAACCCTTCGCTCGCAGACTACAAGCACGACCCCGAGCTGCGCGCGAAGGGGGAGGCGTTCAACCGCGGCTACCTCGGACTCCTCGACAAGATGCAGCTCGCCTTCACGGGCCAGCCCGACCAGCTTCAGGAGGCGGTCGTCATCATGTTCCAGCTCAAATACCTCGCCGCCGAACTGTTGAAGAACCCCATCGGCCCGGGCGCCTTGAACGCCGGCCCCGTCTTCGGCTACCCGACGGACGCGAAGTAAAACTGATGTAAAGAAGGGCGCGCCCGCGGCTCAGAATTCTGAGCCGCGGGCGCGCCCTTCTTTACGCCACTATTATTCAGTCCGTGCCTGCGAGGTACTCGGCCACGGCGCGTGCAATCGGCTGGCCCGTGTTTGCTTCGTAGTAGCTGAACGCGGGGCTCGGGTTGACCTCGAAACAGAAGACGCGCCGGTCGGGCGTCACCTTCAAGTCTACGCCTGCGAACGCGAGCCCCAGCCCCGCCGCGAGGTTGACGCACTTCTCCGCCAGCTCGTCTGAAAGCTCCACCTCGCGCAGCGCCGCGTGCTCGCCCGTCTGCCGGCTCGCGTAGCGGTAGTCGGTGGCCTCGGTGCTGATGGCGGTGGCGAAGACCTTCTCCCCGACGGTGTGGACGCGGACGTTCGTGCCCGGCACGAACGCCTGGAACTGCGTCGGGCACCAGCGAATCAGGTCGAGCCGCGCAAGGTCTTCGTCCTTAAAGGTCTGCACGATGGAGCGGATGCCGCTGATCGACTTATAGATTATCTGGCCGTGGCGGGCGCGGAAGGCGCGCACGAGTTCGGGGTCGTTGGTGACGAGCGCCTCCGGCACCTCGAAGCCGTAGCGGCGGATGAGCTGCGCCTGGTAAGGCTTGGAGAAGTTCGAGAGGGTCGGCCCGGTGCGGTTGACCACGCGCCCGGGCGCGACCTCGGCCCAGCGCGTGAGCGTGTCGAGCAGGTTCCGGCAGTGCAGGCGTTTCGGCGACGACTCCGGCTCGTTCTTCAGCTCGGGCAGGAAGCGGTAGTCCATCATGCGCGAGTAGACGCCGCCGAACTCCTCCAGCGCGTAGCCGTCGCCGTTCAGGCGCAGGCGGCCCGAGACGCGACCCTTGGCAATCTCGAACTCCGCCTCCGCTTCGGCGAAACGGCGCTGGTTGAAGAAGACGTAAGGCGCGCCCAACTCGTCGAGTTGCTCGCGCACCATCGCCAGCGGCGTCTCGGTCGGGATGCCGCACAGTAGAATCATATCCCTCGCTTTCCGTTCTGACTCAACGTCAAGGCCAACGCGTCCAGCAGCGGCTCGCCGCCCGCCGTGAGTTCCGGCATCGGCGTCGCGCCCGCGAACGTCCACGCCGCGCCGCGCCCGCCGTTAACAAACTCGACCCCGAGCAGAGGCGTCTCGGCCATTTGCGCCAGGCGCACACAGCCGGCCTGAATCTTCGCCGGCACGCCCGCGCCGACGGCCTGCCGCCCGACGACAAACACAGTCCGCGTCGGCGTCTCGGCGGGAAAGAGACGGCGCAGAGTCTTCGTCTCGTCAATTGTGTCGGCGCTCGTCTGTCGGTAAGAGGGCGTCGGCAGTCCCGCGCGCGCCGCCAGCCACACCCACTCCGAGACGTGCCGCCATGCGCCGCACAGCCCCTGCGCCGTGACCGGGTTGAGCACCACGCCCGACAGCGTGTTGAGCCAGCTCATGCAGAAGGCTGCGAACTCCTGCGCGGCGTAGTCGCGGTCGGGCGAGAGGTCGAAGTGCGGCGTCGGCAGCGCCGTGAGTCGGTTCAAAGCGCCGCGGACGACGTGGCTTTCGAGCCTGCGCCCGTCGGGAAGCGTCACGCCTGTGACGGCCCCGCCGGACGTGACGTAGTGCTCCCAGGTGAGACTGGCGCCCAGCGCCTCGGCCGTCACCAGTTCCAGCGGGCGCAGTCCCCGCGCCTGCAAACCTTGGAATGCCCACAGCGCCGACGCGTCGTACGCTGCGCAAAGAACGAGCCACATGTTCAACTCCGACTTCGGCGAGCGGGGGCCGGCGCGGGGTCACGTTTAAGGTAGCCCAGCGCCGGCCCGGCGCCCTCACTCCAGACTATCGTTTACACGTTCAGCGACGCCGCCCGCGCTTCGAGCCGCGGCGGCCGCCACCACCACCACGCGGGCTCTCTTCCGCCTGGCCTTCGGGCTGCTCCTCGGCGCCGCCGCCCCCGGCCACGTCCGGCTCGCGGTTGAGCGCGCCGCCGCTGAGGTCGGGCCGCAGGTCTACGCCGATGAAGTGCCCGAGGCGGAAGACCGCCGCTTCGAGCCGGGCCAGCCGCTCTTCGGGCGTGCCCTCCCCGGTGGGCGGCTCCGCATCGGCGGTGCGCCTCGCCGTCTCCACGGGGCCGGGGCCGCCGGGGATGCCGGGCGGCACCTCGAACTCGCTCTTGCTGTGCTCCTTGATTTCGAGCTTGAACTCCTTGTGCTCGATCTTGTGGTCTTTGAGATCCTTGAACTCCTGCTTGTGCTCCTTCAGCTCGATCTTGAGTTCCTTGTGTTCGAGCTTCTCTATCTTGATGTGCTCCTTCTCGGGCTTGATCTTGATGATCTCTGAGAGCGGCGACTTGTCGGCGGCCTCCGGCGGCGCGGCCTCCGGCGGCGCGGCGGCGTGCCGGGCGGCAATGCCGCCGGGCAGCGTGAGGATGCTGCCGGGGTCTACGTGCTCGACCAGCTCCTTGCCGCCCTTCTCGAAGACCTGCTTCTCAAGCTCCTTAATCTCCTTGTGCTCCTGCTTCTCCTTGACGGGCTCCTTGAACTCCTTGTGCTCGGCCTTCAGCTCCTTCTCCTTGTGCTCCTTGAGCTCCGGCTTCTCCGGCTTCTCCTTGTGCTCTGGCTTCTCCGGCTTCTCCGGCTTCTCGATCTTCTCCGGCTTCTCCTTGTGCTCGGCCTTAAACTCCTTCTCCTTGTGCTCGGGCTTCTCGACCTTCTCGATCTTCGGGCGCTCCTTCTCCGGCTTGATTTTCTCAATCTCCTTCTCGGGCTTGAGGGCCTTCTCGATGTCCTTGCTCTTGCTCATGGGTCACTCCTTTTGGTGGTCTAACCGTGGCCTGAACTGCTTTGCATCTAGCCGCTCGCGTGACTCCGGGGGCGAGGTTCGGGCAGCGGGAGGAGATGGGCAGTCATGAAGAGGGTTTGAGGGCTTGGGCAAGCTAGCCCCTCCTTGTTCGAACGAGACGAAAAAGCAACGGCCGCGTCGGCCGAAGGGTCGCAGCGCGCCTCGCCGGCAACTGACACTTCGTACCCGTTGTACGTCAGCGACCGTGGCGCCTCTGGAATCGGGTTGAAGTGCGAAGATGCTTTAACCCATTAACCGCCCGCCGTTCCCTGAAAAACTGTGGAAACGTTCGCGGCCTAGTCCGGCTGGCACCGGAACATAATCCTTGTGAAGTTCACCGCGCGCGGAACTTTAAACCCATAGTCGGGCAGATGCAAGACTTTTCGTGCGGCAAAGAACAGTTGACGGTCACCTTCTCACGGGCGGTTGCTCTGCATGAAAGGCACCGTGTCGCCGACGGGGTGCATACGTTTGTTAGACGCCGTCAAGCGAACACCTCATGTGTTACCTGCAACGTGTCAAGAAGACCGTTGCTTCGCCGTTGAGGAAGTGCTACCCTGCCGCGCGCATCGAATAAGGCTCTTCCGACGCTTGCTATGCGTACGCGTTTCAGATCGCCTCCTGGAACCGAGCATATGGATGCCGCTCGTTCCAGCTAGCTTCACGAAACGTGCCCCAAATCCTCTTAACCCTTTGAGCCATCCTGCGGGAGGCTTCCCTTATGGCTTAAGGCGGTGTCGCCGTCCGACGCGCCGCACCCGGCGGGCCTCGCACTCAAACCCCCGGGCAGATAGCCACTCCAGATAGACATTCGTCACCGAAGCAGAGCGCGCGTGCGCCCTGCTGTTTCGGCACACACCTTGCACAGTCTGCTTTAGCCGCTCGACAGGGATTTATTAGAAACCTCACCAACGTTCTCTCGGGGAGGGAGTAATACGGGCGTTAACGTCGGCGCACGTCGCAGACGTTAACCGGCCTCCGGCGCGTTGACGGCGCCAGGGCGAACGACACATGAAGGCAGGCTTTATGAGACAGGAAACGCTCATCCTAGTCGATTTCATGCCGACCGACAGGCTCGGGGAGACGCTCCGAGAAGTGCTCGAAGAGTCTTTCAAAGTTCACACCGCCTTCCGGGGCAGCTACGACGATTTCAGCGGCCGCGAAGGCGAGCCGCCCGCCCTCGTCCGCAACGGCGACTCGCCGCTCGTCCTTCTCGTCCTGCCGCGCGGAGAGTTCGAGCATGCCAGCGCGGTCTTTCGCTCGCTGCGCGAGGGCGTCGCCGAACTGCCCCTCGTCATCGTCACGGAGGCCGGCGAGCCCGGCGAGATGTACGAGCTGCTGCGCCTCGGCGCGACGGACTTCATCACGCCGCCGCTCAAGTCATGCGACATCCTGCCGAGGCTCTGGCGCATTCTCGAACAGACGCGGCGCGAGGCGGCCTGGACGCGCAAGCTCAAGGAGAAGCTCGGCCTCAAGCAGCTCGTCGGCGAGAGCCCCGCCTTCCTCGCAGAAGTGCAGAAGTTTCCGCTCGTCGCGAGGTGCGACGCGAGCGTCCTCATCTCGGGCGAGACCGGAACCGGCAAAGAGGTCTGCGCCCGCGCCATCCATTACCTCAGCGCGCGCGCGTCGAAGCCGTTCGTCCCCGTCAACTGCGGCGCGATTCCCTTTGAACTGATTGAAAACGAGTTGTTCGGCCACGAGCGCGGCGCTTACACGGGAGCCTCCAGCGCGCGCCGCGGATTGATACCCGAGGCCGACGGCGGCACGCTCTTCATGGACGAGGTGGACAGCCTCCCGCCGCTCGCGCAGGTCAAGCTCCTGCGTTTCCTACAGGAGAAGGAGTACCGCCCGCTCGGCTCGACGAAGACGCACAAGGCGGACGTGCGCGTCATCGCGGCCTCGAACAGCGACTTCGAGGAGGCCGTGAAGGATGGGAGACTGCGGCGCGATCTCTACTATCGTCTCAACGTGATGCCGCTCGTGCTCCCGCCGATGCGCGAGCGGCCCGAAGACGTGTGGCTTTTGGCGAATCACTTCCTCGACAAGTACTCGGTCGAGTACGGCAAGGCGGTGACGGGCTTTGCGACCGACGCGATGCGTAAGCTCGAAGGCTACGGCTGGCCCGGCAACGTCCGCGAGCTTGAGCACATCGTCGCGCGCTCCGTGATGCTCTGTGCGGGCGCCGTGATACAGCACCACGAGGTCATCCTCCCCGTCGCGGAGCACACCCCCTCCGGCCCCGAATCCTTCCGCGCCGCCAAGGCCCGCGTCGTCGCGCAGTTCGAGAAGTCTTACATCCAGCAGCTCCTCTCTTCTCACGCGGGCAACATCACGAAGGCCGCGCAGACGGCCGGCAAGAACCGCCGTGCCTTCTGGCAACTCGTGCGCAAGTACCGCATCGACGTGCGCCGTTTCAAGACCTGCGAGCCCTGACGCGCGCCCTCCCGGTGAGACATTAGCCGCACGCGCTAGGACAAAAAAGTCCGGGCCACTTTTCCCGCCTCACGTACGGCGTCGTACTCCGCGTCCACGCATTCCGACCTCCATCGGCTAGGACAAAAAAGTCCTGCCGCTCTCTGCCATCGCACTGCTGCTTCCACGTAAACAAGCGGCACGGACGTTGCTCCTCACGCGGCCATCCGAAGCGCCGCACAGCCGGGGACGCCGCCGAACTATGGATCAGCGAGACAAAGCACGCATCGCGCAGGAGGTGCTCAACTACCTCGCACGCCATCCCGAAGCACAGGACACGCTCGAAGGCATCTCCGAGTGGTGGCTGCTCGAAGAGAAGATTAAGCGCCGCACGTCCGAGATCAGGGAGGTGGTCACCGACCTCGTCCGGCACGGGCTGCTCGTCGAATACGCCGGCCGCGACGCGCGCGCGCACTACCGCCTCAACCGCCCGCGCGAAGCGCAGACGGAGGCCGGGCCGTTCCGAGGCCCCGGAGAACCCGAGGGCCAAACCTGAAGTCTCAACCCCTTCCCAACGGCCGGCCCGTGCCCCGGCCGTCCACGCTTTGAGGCGGGCCGAGGCGTCTTCCTCGATTTGCGAACCGAGCAGCAGCCGGCGGGCCACTTCGGCGCCGCGATGATGGAGGCACCCGTGGAGAACACAACTGTCAGGATCACACCCACCAGACGCAGCATCGACAACCGCTTCCCCGTCCTCGGCTTCGACGTTCGCGTCGGCGACATGCATTTCTACGAGGTACTGCTCACGACTGACCGCAAGTGGTTCGACCCCGCCAACGCCTCCGGGCGGCAGGCCGCGAACTTCTACTCCAGCCGTCAGGACGGCGGCCTCATCCGCGCCACCGGCGACCCCTCGCGCTACATGGCTCCGGCCGCCGTGCTCCGCGCCTTCGCGCAGTCCGAGCCGAAGCCCACGGACATCTACTACACTCTCATCGCCTACCGTAGCGCCGACGGCGCCGGCCCCGTCTTCGCCTTCACGCCCGAGTCTCTTTCGACGGCCGCCCCTTCCGTCTCCGTCGCCCCGAGTTTCACGGGCCAGACGCTCTCGGCCGTCCTCGGCATCTCGGCCGACAAGCTCCGCCGCGTGAGCGAGAGCGGAGTTTCAGCCTCCTGGGACAGCCGACAGGCGTCTGCCTACGCGGCAGGCAACGGCAACGGTCACGGCGCACACGTGAACGCCGAAGACGACAGGTCTGAGGGCGAAGACGGCTACGGCGTGGCGAGCTCGCTCTCCGACGGCGAGGACGACTTCTGGTCTGATGCTCAACTCGCGGCGTCGTCCGACGCGATGGATGCAGAGGGCGGGGCTTGGTCGGCGGAGGACGGATACGAACTCAACAACGGACAGCCGGCTCAGGCCGCGCCGCAGAGTTACGAATACGACGAGGCGGAGAGCTTCGCCGCGGAGGACGGCACGCCCTACCAGCAGTTGTCGGACGGCGGCCCCGCTTACGACGACGGCTACGGGGACACGTCCGGCGATGGCGACGCATCGCCTAAGGCCGCCGCTCAGTCGAGCAGTTTTCCCGCGGGCATGAACGAGCCACAGCCGCTCTACGACGGCGAGGGCGGCGGCTACGACGACGGCGGCAGCCTCTCATACGACGAGGAGCGCTACGACTTCGCCAAGGCCGCCTCCGCCGACGAAGACGAGACGGGTGCATACCCTTCGGAAGAGTTCTCATACGACCCGCAGGGGCTCGGCTATCAGGAATCGTCGAATGGTAACGGTAACGGAAATGGTCACGCGGGCTCTTATCAGGCGTCTGCCGAGAACGAGTACGAAACAGGCGGCTACGGCGACGAGTACAGCCAGAGCGCTTCGGCCGACGGGGATTACGGCGACGAAGGCGACATAGATTTTCAGGCGCTCGACCTTCCTCCCGAAGCGACCGTCCGCGCCTCGCAGCCGGCGTCAGGCGGAGGCGGGGCCGCCGTCGCCGCCGCGCCCGCGCGAACCGCGGCGCCCCCTCTGACGATTGACGTGAAGCGTCGCATCATCGAGCAGATCGCGCGCTTCGAGTCCGGCTCCGCAGGTTATAAGGCCATCAACGCCGACGGCGAGTACGCCGGACGCTTCGGCACTGACCATCCCGCATACCACCGCTACCACATCGGCCTCTCTTACGGAAACGTCCAGTTCACGCAGGACGGCGGCGGGCTCGGCCGTCTGCTCACGATGATGCGCGACCGCGACGCGGCCAACTTCTCCAACATCTTCGGCCCGCAGGCGGACGAGTTGATTCGCGTGACGAACGCGGCCGGGCCTGCGTCGAAGGACTCGCCCGGCGGGCGCTCGGCGCGCGTCCAGCCTATCGCTGGTGCCGACATCTGGGAGCAACCCTGGCGCGCACGCTTCGAGCGCGCGGGCGACCACGTCCCCTTCCAGGCGGCGCAGAACGAGTTGGCCTCGGCCGCATACCTCGACCCGATGCTCAGGTTCGCGGAATGCCTCGGGCTCGACACAGACCGCGCCTTGGCGATGGTCGTTGACCGCTCGATACAGATGGGCGTCGGCGGCGCGCGGCGCTGGATCATCGAGGCGGTCGGCCCCGTCCAGACTCCCGCTCTGAGGCAGCAGGCGTTGACGGCGCTCCACAAGTCCGACCTGCGCAGCTTCCAGTCGGGCTTCAACTGGCTACAGGCGGACGGGCAGTGGGGGGCACTGACGCACGCCGCGATGGTCGGCGCGCTGCGTGCGCTCGGCGCGGCCTCGCCCGTTCCCATCCCGACGCGCGAGCAGATGTTGGACGCGATGGTGCGGCGCGCGGCCGGCAGACGTTGGGCGCACCGGGTCGAGCAACTGCGGCGCTCGCCCGCCTTCACGGACACCGTCTACACGCTCTGAAAGGACGGGGACGATCAAGGCTCGTTCTTCCCCGATTGCTCAAAGCTCTAAAGCGAGGCGGCGATGGCTAACGAATATCACAACGGCGGGGCGCGGCGTGGGGACTCAAGGCAGGCGGTCAAGAACCTGCTCTCCGACTCGCCCTCCTTCCGACATCTGGACGGCGAGACGCAGCAGGCTCTGACCGACGCGCTGTCGCGCATCACGGACTACCTCGCGCCGGAGGCCGCGTCGGAAGGGTTCGCGACGCAGATGGCCCCGACCGACTTACAGCGCCGCCTCGCGCCTCCAGGGCCGGGGGCGGTTACGCCCGCGGGGCCCGTGGCGGGCGCCCCCGCGGGGCCGGCCGCCTCGGGGGGGCTTTCCAGCACATTGGGATCCTAAGCTTAGAATTCCACGTGGACAAGTTGT
>JADMIO010871565.1_pt1 | contig 12512 bp, 14 predicted proteins | sample 8958161 | NCBI WGS metagenome assembly JADMIO01 (sample SAMN16585339, study PRJNA669376) | soil metagenome | isolation source: Crop rotation soil | place: USA: Cullars Rotation, Alabama | collected 2011 | reverse complement strand
AGGCGACCGACGCAGGCATGGGGCCGACCGCAAACGCCGGGGGCACCGCCGGCACCGCCAATCCGGTGAGCCCGAGCGGTGAGCCGCAAGCGACCACGCCGGCAACCGGCACGATGAACGAGGCGAGCCAGAACAAGGCGACCTCGGCCCAGGACGTGCAGAACCAGAACACCGGCCAGAACACGATGGCCGATCAGGCCGCCGGTGGCTCCGTCGGCAATCAGACGGCCGCAGCTTCGCTGGAGCGGGCGAAGATGTTCGACCAGGCCGGCGATGAAGCCGCCTGCCTGGACGAAGTCACCAAGGGCCAGAAAGCACTGACCCAGCCTTGATAAGCCGATTGATCGCCGGGCGCGGTTGCGCCCGGCGATGCCGCTCACACCTTGGCCATGACGTTGTCTCCCTTTCGCGCCCCGTCGCGCGAGGCTAGGCCGGAAAGGTTTCCGACAGAGAGCTGTCGCGATACGCGCGTGCCGTAGCGTATATGGCGCCTTCTGCACATTCCGATATGTCGCGGCGAAAGAGTCGATAATGCCATTTGTGATCAGGCGCGCGTGGAAATCGCAACAGCATAGGCGTAAACTTCCTCACGTCTGAACGTCGCAATTTCGATTGCGACGGAAGCGGTGGGGATGGCGACTGAAGCGAAGAGGAGCAGCCATGTCTCGATCCGACAAGCCGACTTCGAAGAAACCCGACGCGCAGCGAACCGACCAGCCCTTGCCGGAAACGGAGCTCGAGAAGGTGTCGGGCGGCAAGGTAACCACCAGCGACATCACCATCACCAAGCATTACGACAAATCCTCGCCATATCTGGGATGAGGAGAGCCATGATGACCAAGACCGAAGAACCCGACGTGACGATCGCGCCGGAGCCCGCCGAGCCGAAACAGCCGAACACCGAGCTCAATGAGCAGGAACTTCAGCAGATTTCCGGCGGCACCGGGGCACTGTCGAAGGCCTGCGCAACCGGCAAGCACTTCACCAACGCCACGATCGTCACCTGACCGCGGCGACCAGCTTCTCGGCGAGGCTCTGCGCGTTCGGCGGACGCAGGCGCTCGACACGCTCGCCGAGCAGCGACTCGAACGCCGCGATGCCGCGCGGGGTGTAGGTGACAGTACCGTCCTTATCCAAGGTGGCGATGCCGTCATACGCCAAGGCCGTGGCATTGATCCCGAGCGCGTGCTCGAGATCCCAGGCGGCGGGCAGGTCGACCTCCGCGCCGCGCCGGTTGATTTTCACCGGGTAGCCGCCGAGCAACCCGTTCGGCGCCGGCACATGAAGATCGTGCGGGCGGTCGTCGCCGAGCGCCGCCAGAAGATCGAGCGTGGCTGACGCGGTGATGCGGGCGTGATCCGCTTCGGCAAGCGGCGGCACTTTTGCTTTGAGCTTGTCGCGCACCGCGAGTGTGATGTCCTGCCCATGCCAGGCCACCTTCAGCATAAAGGGCGGGAGTTCCTTCGCATGACCCTCGCCGGCCAGACAATCGGCGAATGATCCGCCGGCCACCAGGCGCACGGTGATCTCCTGCACCGGCGCCTTGGCCTGCTGCGCGGCGAGGAAGCGGATGCGGGGCACGGCGGTCGCGATGCCGCCGCTGCCGGCGGTCGGTCCCGCGCCGGTTAGATGCAGGATCGCGTTGACCAGACCCGGCTCGCTCGCCGCGACCCAGGGTGCGCTCAAACCGGAGTTGGTCCAGCACTCGCGCAACCTCAGCATCGGCGCCAGATGGCAAGCCAGCCAGAGACCGTTGGGCAAGGCGCGGATCTTCGGATCGGCGGCACGGATGCGCCGACGCGAGAGCAGCGTCGGTGCGGCGAAGGCGACATCCGGCGCGATCTTCTTCAGCGTCTCAGGCGCAGTGCCGGTGTTGAAGTCGAAGGGCACGAACTCGATTCGCGGAAACTCGCCCTCGAGCGCTGCACCGATCCGCGCCGCCAGCACCTTGGCACGCCCCAGTTCGGGGTCGCGGGCGGCCAGCACGATATGCGCAAAGCGCCCGTCGCGGGCCGCAGCATCCAGCACCGCGCCGGTCAATTGGCCGAGACCGATCAACAGAAGCTTCATGGAGATGGGGAACGAATCACAGCGCGGCGTGTCGATACATTGACGGGCACTCTACGCGAACCCCATCGGCGTGTAGAGCGTTTTTAAGCCCGTATTAACCAGCGTCGCGGGAAAGTCCCTCAACCGCCGATCAGGGCCCGGAGTGCCCATGAACGACCAGTCTTTCGCTTCCGTCGCAAAGATCGCCTTGCTCGACGCGGCGCTGGACGGCATCCGCTCCGGATTGTCGATCTGGACGGCCGACTTCAAGCTGGTGTTCTGGAACCGGCCCTTCCTCGCCATCTACAATCTGAAGTCGGGAGACGTCACCGAAGGCGCCGGTCTGGAAGACGTGGCGACGCGGATCGTCGCCGCCGGGCATCACAAAGATCGCACCGGCAGCGAGCTTTATCGACTGTACCGCGACGGCCTTTCGGCCGATGCGGAGCGCGGCACGGTCGCCATCGACGAAAAACTCTCCGACGACCGCATCATCAACGTGAAGCGCACCCGACTGCCGGGTGTGGGCTGGGTGATCCTGCACGACGACGTGACCGAGCTGCGTCGACGCGAGCAGGCTGAGGCCGCGGATGCGGTCCGCCTGCAGGCCGCGGTCGCGAACATGGCCGAAGGGCTCAGCATGTTCGACGCCGAGCGCCGCCTGGTCATCTCCAACCGGCAATATGCCGAGATCTACGGCCTGCCGCCGCAGCTGGTCGTGCCTGGCACGCCGCATGCCGAGATCGTCTCCTATCGCTTGGCCCATGGCATGGAGCCGTTCGAGCCGGGCAACGATTTCCAGATACGGCACGAACAGCTGATCCGGGAAATGAAGCCGGCCTCGGAGATCGTGCAGCTCAAGAACGGCCGTATCATCCGGATCGCGCATCAATCGCTGCCGATCGGCGGCTGGGTCGCGACCCATCTCGACATCACAGAGCAGAAGCATCGCGAAGCCCAGCTCACTGAGCGCTTCGTGCAGCTGGATGCGGCCATCAACAACACGCCGCAGGGTCTCTGCATGTTCGACCAGGACCGGCGGCTGATCGTCTCCAACCGGCTCTACGCGACCATGTATCGGATCGCACCCGAGGAGATCCAGCCCGGTATGAAGCTCGAGGAGATCGTGGCACTCCGCCTCGCCCACGGCAACGAGCCCAAGGTCGGCAGTGACGGCTATCTGCAGCGGCGGATCGACCTCGTCGTCAACAATCGGGACGACGGCGACGTGGTCCAGCTCAAGGATGGGCGCGTGATCGCCGTCATGCATCATCCGATGCAGGGCGGCGGCTGGGTCTCGACCCACCAGGACATCACCGAGCAACAGCGCAACCAGGAGCGAATCCAGTACCTGGCCCGGCATGATGCGCTCACCGAGCTGGCCAACCGCACTTTGCTGCAGGAACACATCGAGGCGCTGCAGCCGCGCATCGCCCGCGGCGAGCATCTCGCGGTGCTGGCGATCGACCTCGATCACTTCAAGAACGTGAACGACACCCTCGGCCATGGCGCCGGCGATGCGCTCCTGAAACAGGTCGCGGCCCGCCTCAACCATTGTTGCCGCGAAACCGACCTGGTGGCCCGCCTTGGCGGCGATGAGTTCGCCATCCTGCAGGTCGACATCGACCAGCCAAACTCGGGCTCCACCCTCGCCCGCCGCATCATCAGCGCCTTTGCGCAACCCTTCGATATTCAAGACCATCAGTTCGTGATCGGCGCGAGCATCGGGATCGCGGTCGCACCGCTGGACGGTCAGGACGCCGATACGCTGATGAAATGCGCCGACCTCGCGCTCTATCGTTCAAAGGCGGAAGGGCGCAACACCTTCCACTTCTATGAAAGCGGCATGGATGCCGTGCATCAGCGCCGGCGCGCGATCGAGGCGGGTCTGCGCCGCGCCCTTGGCCGCAACGAGCTGATCCTCGCCTTCCAGCCGCTGATCAACGTCGCCCAGCATCGCGTCAAAGGCTTCGAAGCACTGCTGCGCTGGAACTCACCCGAGCATGGTTTGGTCTCGCCGGCCGACTTCATACCGGTCGCGGAGGACACAGGCCTCATCGTTCAGATCGGCGAATGGGTGCTGCGCGAAGCCTGCGGGGTCGCCGCGACCTGGCCCGACGAGATCGAAGTCTCGGTCAATCTCTCGCCGGTGCAGTTCAAGAATCGCGGTTTGGTCGAGCAGGTCGAGGCCGCGTTGAACGATGCCGGGCTGCCGCCGAGCCGGCTCGATCTCGAGATCACGGAATCGGTCATGCTGGTGGACAGCAAAACGACGCTCGCCACCCTGCACCGGCTGCACGATCTCGGCGTCAAGCTGTCTATGGACGATTTCGGCACCGGCTATTCCAGCCTCAGCTATCTCCGGTCCTTTCCGTTCGACAAGATCAAGATCGACCGGTCCTTCGTGCGGGATTCCTCGAACAACGCCGATGCCAAGGCGATCGTGAAGGCCATGATCGGCCTCGGCCAGAGCCTCGGCATGGCCACCACCGCCGAAGGAGTCGAGACCGAGGCGCAACTCGAGTTCATCCGCCAGCATGGCTGCACCGAAGCGCAAGGCTATCTGTTCAGCAAGCCGATGGCAGCCAAGGACGTCGGCGCCTGGATGGCGCAGTTCCACGCCGGTCGGGCCGCGCAGTAGGGCGTTTCCGCGCGAGGGTCAAAGCGCTAGGATCGACCCGGCATGATACCGACCATCGACATCGCCCCCTTGTTCGCCGCGCGCGGCGCAAAGCGGGATGCCGCGGACGCGGCCATCCTCGCCGCGGCGCAGGATATCGGATTCATGACCGTACGGGGCGTGCCCGGCGAGGCCTTGAGCGCGGCAATACGCAAGCGGCTGCTCGCCCTCTTCAGCCTCTCCGAGCCCCGGAAACGCGCGCTGTTCCGGCGCAGCTTTGCGACGGAAAATCCGAACGTCTATCGCGGCTGGTTTGCGCTGCAGGACGGCCATCCCACGCACAAAGAGGGCATCGATATCGGCCCGGACTTGGTGCGCCCGCTGCGCCACGACCCCGCCGACCCGCTGACCGAGCCGACGCCGCTCCCCGATCTGCCGGATTGGCGCGCCGCCGCGGCCGAGTACTACCGTGCGATGGAAGCCACCGGCGCGAAGCTGATGCAAGCACTCGCGCGCGGCCTTGGTCTCGATGAGACGGTGTTCGATGCAGCATTTCGGGACGGCATCTCGACCTTGCGGCTGATCCGCTATCCGGTGCGGCGGGTGGATGAACTGGACCCGGCACATCGGGTCGGCGGCGGCTACATGCTCGGCGCGCCGCACGTCGATTCCGGCTTCGTGACCCTACTGGCACAGGACGGCGTCGCCGGTCTCGAGGTCGTGGACCGTGCCGGAAACTGGATCGGTGTCACGCCGACCGAGGGCACGCTGGTGGTCAACTTCGGCAAGCTGCTGGAGCGCTGGACCGGCGGTAAGGTGCGCGCGACCCGGCATCGCGTGGTCGGCTCCGGTGCTGAGCGCTTTTCGATCCCGTTCTTCTACGAACCCGCGGTGGACGCGGTGATCGCGCCGGTCGGCCTCGGCGAAAGCTTCGAACCCGTCGCTTACGGCGATCATCTCTGGGAAGCGACCACGCAGTTCATCGAGCAGCGCGGCATTGCCCATCTGCGGAAGCCGCGGGCCGCGCAATGAGTCCATGTCGGACTCGAAAGCGCCCGGTTGAGAAGCACCGACGGAACCACGTAACACGCCTGCTGGTCGATTAGGGTGAGGAAGACAAAACTTTCGCCGCTTCGCGTCGGAACCGCGGGCTGGAGCGTGCCGGGGCAATATGCCAACGACTTCAAGACCGAGGGCAGTCACCTCGAACGTTACGCGCGGCGCCTCAACTGCGCTGAAATCAACTCGTCGTTTTATCGACCGCATCGCCGCAGTGTCTACGAGCGTTGGGCCGCTGCCACGCCACCGGATTTTCGCTTCGCGGTTAAAGTGCCGAAGACGATGACCCACGAGAAAGGCTTGGCCGGCTGTGCCAGCCTGATCGGGCGGTTCGCAGAGGAGGTCGGCGGATTGGGCGATAAGCTTGGCGTGCTCCTGATCCAATTGCCGCCAAGCGCGCCCATGCGCAAGCGCGTCGTCGATACATTTATCCGTCGGATGCGCGGGGCGCTCAGCGTTGATCTCGCGATCGAGCCGCGACATCCAGGCTTGTTTACGCCTGAAAATGACCATTGGCTTGCCGAGCGGCACATCGCGCGTGTCGCAGCCGATCCAATTCCCAAGCGTGTGCCCATCGAGTCCGGCGCTCGGCCGGGAGGTTGGGATGGACTGGCATATTATCGCTGGCATGGATCGCCGCGCGTTTACTACTCGGATTACCCGGTAGAACAGCTTACACGGCTTCGGCGCCGTGCGGCAGGGGAACGCCGGGCCGGTCGCAGCGTCTGGTGCATCTTCGACAACACTGCCGGCGGCCATGCCTTGGGGAATGCGCTCTGGCTGACGGATGCGCCCGCCGGGACACGCTGACGATCCAGCGCCGCCCCTGTCCGAAAAGATCAAGTATGGACATCGGCCTGGGCTTTCATGAAGCTTGCAGCAAGCTGAATGCAGGCTGGGAAGTCGCAATGGAAGATAATCCGAAGACACCGCAAATCCGCCGGCTCGGTGGACGGATCGGCGCCGAACTTCTCGGGGTCAAGCTCAGCGGCACGATGTCGGGCGATGAAGTCGGCGCGGTGCGCAAGGCACTGCTGGCCCACCGGGTGATCTTCTTCCGCGACCAGACCCAATTCGACGATACGGCGCAGGAAGCGTTCTCGAACCTGATCGGCGAAATGGTGCCGCACCCCACCGAGCGGGTGCGCGCCGGCACGATAGGCATCCTGGAGCTCGATGCCGCCGCGGGCAATGCACGGTCGGATACCTGGCACACCGATGTCACCTTTGTCGATGCGCCGCCACGCTATTCCGTGCTGCGCGCGGTGCGGATTCCGCCCTATGGCGGTGACACTTGCTGGGCCAACACCGTGGCCGCGTATGAAGCCCTGTCGCCGGAGCTGAAGCAGCTCGCGGAATCCCTCTGGGCGGTGCACACCAACAAATACGACTACGCCGCGCAGTTCGTGCACAGCAGCGAGGCGGAGCGCCGGCATTACGAGGAGGTTTTTTCGAAGAAGATCTATGAGACCGAGCAGCCGGTGGTGCGGATCCATCCCGAGACGGGCGAGAAGGCCCTGCTGCTCGGGCTGTTCGTGCACCGCTTCGTCGGCCAGACCCACGCGGATTCGCAGCTGCTGCTCGAGCTGTTTCAGAACCACGTCACACGGCTGGAAAACACGGTGCGGTGGAACTGGCGGCCGAATGACGTCGCGATCTGGGACAACCAGTCGACCCAGCATTATGCGATCTACGACTATGACGGCCAGGACCGCACCATGCGCCGGACCACCATTGCCGGAGAGGTCGTGGTCGGCGTGGACGGAAAGCGGGCCAACACCATCAAGCGGCCCGAAATCAAGGACGCCGCCGAATAGCGCCTGGAAGGCCGCGGGCGCGGTTGCTATTCTGACCCGCAGAGCCTCGGACGGAGCCGCCCGTGACGCCAGCCGATCCTCCGGATATTCGACAGCCTGGGATAAGTCCCGTCGGCGACGTCGTGTCGCCGACCGCGTCGCACGCGTTCCCGGATTTGCCCTTGCTCGATGGACACGGCCAGCCGGTCGGCACCGTGCCGGCCGTGGCTTTGCCGGGTGCGCGGATTCCGGCCTTCTATGCCTATTGGCTGTCGGCGACCCGGCCCGGCGCCTTGCCGGACATGTCGGCCATCGATCCGCTGCTGATGCCGCCCGAAATCCTGCCGTTTATGGCGATCTATGCCGTCGAGCCGGATCGCCGGTTGCGGATACGCTTGATGGGAACAGCGGTCGCCGATCGCACTGGCGAGGATCTGACCGGACGCATCGTCGAGCCGTTCGGTGTCACGGCGACCCTGCATGCCAGGCTCTCCTGGGGCGTTGCTCACCGCCGCGCCTACGTCGCGCATGGACAAGTGCCCGCCGCCGAGCGCGACTTCATCCAGCTCACCGCCCTCGCCGCCCCTTTCGCCGACCGCAGCGGCACTGTCCAGCGCGTGGTGGCGGTCCTGCAATTCGTCGCGCCGCGCTGAGGTCGCCGATGCAATGGACCCCCAAGAACATCGCGTTGCTTTCGGAGTACTGGCACAGCCTTGCCGGCGGTGCGACGCCGGAGCGGGCGCAGTTCCGGATCGAGGAGGTGCAGCCGCTGCTGCCCTACCTCATGCTCTGCGATTTCGAGTTCAGCCCGTTCCGTCTGCGCTATCGCCTCTCCGGCACCAAGGTCGATGCGATGACCAGCATGAATCTCGCCGGCCGTTATCTCGATGAGTTCCTGGGTGGCGCCTATGACGACGTCGTCCGCAACATGCTCGGCTTCTACGAAGAGGTCAGCCGGACCGGCCGACCCTATGTCTTCAACTATCCCTGGGCGGGCGACAATCCGAAGCAGAGGGTGATCTGGGCCGGCCTCTTCCCGCTCAAGGTGAACGGCTTCATCGCCCAATGCGTCTCGATCGAAGATTACGGCGATCTCAACGAGGGCGAAGACGGATACGTCGAACCGCTCGATCCGGGGACCAAGCGAGACTGGTCGCAGCTACACCGGTAACTCCGCCAAGGGTAACTCCGTCAGGGGCAACAGCCGGGAGTCTTCCAGCGCCGCCGTCCGGTGACCAAGGCCGGCCAGATAGCCGGCATGGCTGGCGAAAGCCATGAAGGACTGAACGCTGCTCTGCCGCACCAGCATGGCGCGGTCCCAACGCTCCCCGGCCGGACCGATCAGAAACGCTCCACCTGCGCCGACGAACAGAACCTCCCCGCCGCTGTCCCGCAGATAAGGCAGGGTGTGCGTGACATAGCGATCGAAGGCCGCTGCCCCGCTGATCGGGGCCGGCGGGGCCAATTCCGGATTGGCCGAATAATCGGCAATCTCACGGAAGCGCAGCAGATTGAGCATGACCACGGGGCCGGCGATCCCTCGCTGCCAGAAGGCGCGTCCGGCCTCCTGGGTCGGCTCGAGGTAAAGCGTTAACGGCGTCAGGGTATCAGTGTTCACCATCTTCTTCCTTGTCTCATGCGCCGATCCGGCGAAATCTGTCCGGCAAGGCGCGAAAATTAGCGTTAACTTTAAGTGTATTGGCGCCGTTGGAAAACCGGCCGACGATCGTTATCTAGAGGCCGGAAAGGGATTTCATTCGGCGCAAGGGCGCGAAGACTCTGTCGATAAGAATGCCAGATCAGAAGGAAGTGCAGCGGTTGCTCGGGTTCGCGCGGGAGCACGCGAAGGCCGCTTTGGCCAAGCCCGAGGTCCAGCGGGAATCCTACCTCGCCTTCTGCAAGCTCAACTTCAAGCGCTATGCCGCCGGGATCTCCCGGAGCGCCGCGGAGGCCGAGCGGTTCGCCTCGGCGTTGGACCGAGCGACGCGCGACATGATGGTCCAGATGCAAGATCCGGAGGCGGCACAGCAAGCCGAGCACCGATCCCCCTGGTACCCATTGCGCGACGACGCGGTCGAAGGTGCCCTGGATTCGGTGACCGTCTACGAAGCGGCGATCGAACCGGCTCCGGCCCCGCCGCCGCCCGCAGAACAATCGCCGCAGGATGCGAAAAGCGCCCTGATCATGGCCGAAGAACTCTATCGGCGGGATCACGAACGGCTGCACGTCCCGCTCGAAGCGCCGGCCGAGCATCAGGAGGCGGTAGCTGCGGAGGATGAGGACCGACACGCGGCCAAGTTCGGCTTCGGCGGCCTCGAACGGCCGCAACCCTTGCAAGCCGCCCCGGTGCCCGAGGCCGATCCCGAGCTGAAGCGCAAAGTCCGGGAGATGCTGCGTGCACGCGCAGCGGCGGCGGCAAAGACGGACGGAGAGTCCTAAGCGCTACCCGTTGCCGAGATAGAGACCGAGCTGCCACTCCATGTCGGCGTGGGCGATCGGATAGCCGCCGGTCATGGTCGGCGCCAGAGCGGTTTTCGGCGAGATTCCGCCAACGCTGGTTTGCAGCGACTGCGCCTGGGCTGCACTCATTCCGGCTTTCCAGGCCAAAGCCAGCAGCGCCTTGGGATTCTTCGACGTGAGGATGCGCATGGTGACATCGGTCGGAATGCCGGCGCGCAACGAGATCGCGGCACCGACCGGACCGACTTTGCCGCTCTTCATCACGGTGTTGAGGAACTTGTCCGCAGCCGGCTTCACCGCCGGTGCTTCAGCCTCCCGCTTCTTGGTGAGCTCGGCCATGCGGCGCGCGACCATGTGCGACAGAGCCGCCATGGCTGCGTCGTCGAGATCGTTGCGTGCCGACATAGTCTCGGCGATCGCATCGGACTCGATCGAGGCGACGCGGCGCATGTGATCGGAAGTGAGATCCTTACGCGCGGCGAGCGGGCCGTGCCAGCCGCCATGCTCGGGGGCCACATCAATGATCTTGTTCATCGTGCCGGCGCCGATCTTGGCGGTCTCGTTGGCGAGCAGATCGGCAACGGCCGATTCCTCGCCCGGCGTGGCGATGGCGCGGTTGACCAGCAACTCTGTGACGCCCTGGCCGACATTGCGCCGCTTGGCGATCGCGTTGAGCACGCCCTTGATGGGCCCGCTGCTCATGATGTCCAAGAGGTCGCTGTCGCCGAGCATCGGGGAATTCTGCAGGATCGGCGCCGCGACCTTGATCTCGATGTCGCGGGCCAGCGCCTGCACAACATGCGGCGGCGCGTCGATCGATTGCCGGAGCGCACGGGCGATCGCCTCGCGGACGCGGCCGGAGGTATCGATCGCCAGGGATTCGATGGTCTCGATGGTGAGCGCCTGCTTCTTGGCGCTCAAGGCCGGCAGGTCGACCGGGCGCGCCTCGCCGAGCTTCTCGCCCACGCGTGCGCGGACGGCGTCTTCCACATCGCGGGCGAGTTCCAGATCGGCCTCGCGCGGAGCATGATGGTTGGCGGCAACCCGCAGGCGCACGCCGGCATCCGCGTCGCGGCAGAGGAAGAACAGGATCTCGGGAGCCACATCGTCGCGCGCGGCCAAGCCGCGACGCACCTCGACATCGGCGCTACTGGCTAGCCGTTTTGCTTCCTCGTATTGCATACCGTCTCCGGCTCGGCCCGACTCCGCTGGGGCCGGGAACTTTCCCCTAACTCCTATTAACCCTGTCGGGCGTTAAAATCGTATTACCAAAGGGTTGTACCTAAGGTGGGTGAAACACCCTAAAGGATTGTCAGCAATCAGCTTCCGCCCATTCGCGACCCATGCTAGAGACCTTCCCTGAAACCCCGGCGCTACATCTCGATGGGAGTGATCTTGAGCGACGACCTCCGACTTTGGACCACGGACGAACAGGGCCAGCGCGTGCTGCGCGGCCTGACCGTAGAGCAGACCGAATGGTACGAAGAATACACCGAGAAGGAGCTGGCGCAGCGCCTCGGCGTCTCCAAGCCCTGGGCCACGCCCGAGGCCTTCGAGGCGGACAAGGCGCGTTGGAAAGAGCTCAACCGCGCCCATGAGTTGGCGCGGGCCGAGGTCATCCACAGCGAGGACAACAAGCGCATCGCCGAGGAAGAGGCAAAACCCGGCTTTAAGAAGATGAAGCGTCGCTATTAGGCCACGCTTCAACCTGCCGCAGGCGATTTCCGGCCAGGCCCTTGCAATTTGGGCGATTCATCTCTATATCAACGCCTGTCGATAGACGGCCAGAATGTTATGGGCCCCGCGTTGAAGATCCTTCTTAACGAAGCAGCTTCGCGCCACGCTGATATCTTCTCTCCCGAAAAACGCAAATTCGACGGTCGGCATTCGTGCTGGCAGCATATGCAATTGTTTGAGAAAGGGTTTCCCATATGGCTTCGGGAACCGTGAAGTGGTTCAACGTTCAAAAGGGCTTCGGCTTCATTACCCCCAATGACGGTGGTAAGGATGCCTTCGTCCACATCAGCGCCGTCGAGCGCGCCGGGCTTGGCAGCCTGCGCGAAGGTCAGAAGGTCAGCTACGAGCTGGTCTCCGACCGCAAGACCGGCAAGATGTCGGCCGACAACCTGCAGGACTTGGACTAACCATCCGAGATTCCGGAAGGGCACAACCGGCGATCTTTAGCTCCCGCTGACCACGGATGTACTGGCAGCAGAGCAGAAGATTGAAAGGGTGACCTGACCCGGACGGTGCGCGCCGCGCTTCTCCTCTTTAAGGGAAGATGGGCGAGGCGCTCCACCATGGGAGCCCCGCGCGCGGACCCGCCAGGGTCAGTCGCGGGGTTTTTCGTGCGATTTAGGCCCAACTCTTTAGGAAAGGATCTTTCCAGCACATTGGGATCCTAAGCTTAGAATTCCACGTGGACAAGTTGTCGCGGCCGCTTCTATAGTGTCACCTAAATACTAGTGACTCCAGCGTAACTGGACTGGCCACAGTTAGGCCGCAAATGTAATCACACTGGCTCACCT
>JADMIO011302039.1_pt1 | contig 12513 bp, 9 predicted proteins | sample 8958161 | NCBI WGS metagenome assembly JADMIO01 (sample SAMN16585339, study PRJNA669376) | soil metagenome | isolation source: Crop rotation soil | place: USA: Cullars Rotation, Alabama | collected 2011 | reverse complement strand
ATAAAGCCTGGGGTGGAGCGCAGCGGAACCCCAAGATAGCGACGTGATTAAAATTCCTAAGCGCGCGGAGCGTGGCGATAGCATAAAGCCTGGGGTGGAGCGCAGCGGAACCCCAGGATAGCGACGTGATTGAAATTCAGAGCACGCGAAGCGTCCGATAGTGCAGACGCCCACCAAGTCATTGAATCGCCTGTCGCCCACTTCGCGGGCTGTGATCTTGTACTCCATACGGATCCTGGGGTTCCGCTTCGCTCGCCAGGCTTTATGCCTTCGCCCGCTCCGCGGGCTAAATAACTTCGCCATCGCCACGCTAAATATGAATCACAAACGATGCGCGCCAGATGTTTGCCGGGATTGATCCGGGCGCAGCGCCAGTCAGGATGATCGCGTAGTCCTGGTTCCACAAGTTGGGCCTCTGCTCAACTAACGTAAATGATGCCGGGAGTTCGCCGCGTTTAGTTCGGCTTTGCAAACTCACTACCGCCAGACGCCGCAGGCATCCATACAAGTGATTCACGCCAGACGCGTACGGTCCCAATTCGTCGTTCAACATTAATCGCACTTCCGCGCGCTCATCGATGAAGTGTTTCAGCAACGACGCGGCCTGCACTATGCCTTTCTCAAACCTCTCATTGAAACCCTGCAAATCAGAATTATCATGACAGGTAGTGTCGAGAATAATCGTAATGCGTCTTTCATCTTCAGCGGTGAATTCTCTGACTGTCAGTTGCCGCGAACGAGCCGTCGCTTTCCAATCGATGTGACGCAAATCGTCCTGCGGCTGATAGTCTCGTAACGAAAACAGATCCTGCCCGATGCCCCGCCTGGCAGAAACCATTTGGCCCGCAAGCGTCGGCAGCAAATGCAGCTCATCGCCAACTGGCTGCGGTTTTGGATAGACCACGATATCGACATTTCGTGCCCGCAATCGACGGCGAAAGCGGAAGAACCCAAATGGAAAAAGTGTTGAGAGTTCAAATCCGGTAATCAGCACGTGACCGCGTTTCTGAAACAGTTGCTCCACCCGCTGTTCCGCGGCCGCGTGATGCGGCACATAAGTGAAATAGGCCAGAAGCCGTTTTTCAAATCGAAGTTTGCGTTTCCGTTTTCCTTGCTTCGGCTCTGATGGACCACGCGAAGCAACCAGAATTGAAAAAGAGGGCAACAATCTTTTCGCGTTTTTCAATGTGACAATCACCGGCGCCGGGTCTCCGGCAAAAATGTGATCCGGAAAGCGAGCAGAGACAATCAAATCTCGCAGTGTGGCGCGCGCAGCAGCGCCGCCCACGAAAAGAGTTGAGACGAGTAGCGAGAACACCAGGAACAACAAATTGTTGCCGGTATTCCACGCGGCAAAGCCAAGGATGAACAGGATCAAAAGAAAAATTCCGCCGCCGGCGGTAATCTCGATGGGCAAATCGAGCCGCGTCACTTCCAATCGAGCTGATTTCGCCAGGCGCGGCACAATGAAAATCAGCATCAACAGCGCGATCACGAGGGACAAGATCGCGGAGCCGGCTGCCAGAACGTAGTTGTCCGTGTGTCGCGCGAGGATCGTTACTAAGGCTGAAGCAAGACCAGCAAGTACCAGGAGCGTAGCGAGGATCGCATTGCGCCAACGCGCACGGACGGATGGGGAGGAGGGACGCGGAGACTCGGAGACCTGTTGTGTTAAATTCTCCGCGTCTCCATATCGCCGTGTCACCTCATTTCCTCGAGGCTCCCCGTCGGCGCGTCTCCCCATTACCGTGTCTCCTTAAAGCGGCACGCTTACGGTTTTCATTATTTCTCGCAACACGGCTTCGGCTTCTTCACTACGACGCATTGAAGAGGAGAAGCGGGTGCTGACGAGTATGCGGTGGGCAAAGGTAGGAATAACCAATCGTTTGATGTCATCGGGAATGCAGTAGGAACGCTCTTCTGTAAGCGCCAGGGCTTGCGCCGCGCGAAACAGCGCGAGCGAACCGCGCGGGCTGACGCCGAGATCCAGCATCTCCGAATCACGCGTCGCCGACACAATCCTCATCAGGTACTCAACCAGCGCATCGTCAACGGAAACGTCAGTGACGCTGCGCTGTAGCTCGACAATTTCAGCGGCGCTCATCACCGGCTGTAAATCTTCCAATGGATCGCGATACTCGCGATCGCGCAGGATTTGCCTTTCGTCTTCGGTCGAGGGATAGCCAATGCGCAGTCGCAACATAAAACGATCGAGTTGCGACTCGGGCAATGGATACGTTCCGTGATGCTCAATCGGATTCTGCGTTGCCAGCACGATGAACGGCGCCGGCAAAGGATGCGTTACGCCTTCAGCAGTAACATGCCGCTCTGCCATCGCTTCCAACAGTGCCGACTGCGTTTTTGGAGTGGTGCGATTGATTTCGTCTGCCAGCACGACGTTCGCAAAGATTGGCCCAGGCTTCCACTCGAAGACCGCAGTGTGTTGGTTATAGACGGAAAGGCCGATAACGTCGGACGGCAACAGATCCGAGGTGAATTGGATACGTTGAAAAGTACAGCGCAGGGCGCGCGCCATCGCGTGAGCGAGGGTGGTCTTGCCTACTCCGGGAACATCTTCGATTAGCAGGTGGCCGCCGGCGATCAAGCCTACGATGCCAAGCCGCACTGCTTCGGGTTTGCCCTTGATGACAGTTTCGATTGCCCGCTGCAAACGATTAATCGTCTCAATCGCCGCGAGGCCAGAGGTTGGTTCCTGCTCGTTTATCGTTTCAAGACGCCGCATCGGGTTCGTCGGTTTGCCCCCAGAAATGCCGTCATTCTACATGTTGCGCGGGCAGGCGCGAAATGTTTAGTAAAAGCAGGCAAACTCAAAGTCTGTGCTATTGAGGTCCGGATGACGTTGCTAATCGCCTGTAGTAAACTCTTCGGGTCCGAAGCCAATTTGTTTTGCCTGCAATTCAGGAACTTAAAAGCAGTTGGCACGTTTAATCGGGCAAGGAGATGTTATGAAACGCAATCTTAATCGTCGTAGACATCAAAGAGGTTTCACCCTGATCGAGTTGATGATCGTGATCGCGATCATCGGCATCCTTATCGCTGTAGGCGTCACCGGTTGGAAAGCAGCTGTGCGCGCCGCCAACGAAGCTGCTGCAATCAAGACGCTTCGCACAATTGCCGAACAGCAGATGCTCTACTACAACTCTCACCAGCGGACCGCTTTTGGCACCTTTGAAGAAATGCTGAAAGAGAATATGCTGGACAGTCGGTTCGCGGGTACTAATCCGGTAGTCGATGGCTACATCTTTCAGATGCGCGTGATTCCAAAATCGCAGACGACGCAACCCGGCTTCGTCATCAATTCGGATCCGCAGGTGACCGAGGGTATGGGCGCCACCGGAAAAAATCATTTCTACCTCGACTCAGACAGCAACACCATTCACGTCAACTCGACGCAGCCCGCGTCGGTAACTGATCCACCCATCGGCCAGTAATTGATGGTGAGCAGGCGCGAACGCTTCGCAGATTTTCTAAGTCTTGAACGAAACGTCTCAATCGCGTCTGCTGCCGTTTTCCTGCTCGGCCTCGGTGAAGAACTTTGGAAGAAGTTTGTTCCCAAGTATCTCGAAGCCCTCGGTGCTTCGACCGTAATAGTTGGATTCTTTGGCACCGCCGAAGATTTTTTTGACGCCATCTATCAATATCCCGGCGGTTGGATCGCGGATCGTTTCGGCCGCCGCCGCGCCTTTCTTACCTTCGTAGCATTCGCATCAGCCGGCTATCTCGTTTACCTCGTCAGTCCCTCGTGGCCTTACGTTTTCCTCGGCCTGGCATTAGTGATGGCCTGGCAAAGTATGGCTTCGCCGGCAATCTTTGCAGTCATCGGCGACTCGCTGCCGCGCGAACGTCGCGCCATGGGTTTCACGCTACAGTCGATACTCAAGCGTGTGCCGATCGTGATAGCTCCTATCGCCGGCGGCGCATTGATCGCTTCGCTCGGTATCGTCAAAGGCGTGCATGCCGGTTTGTTGATTACCCTCGCGTTGGCAGCGCTGACGATGCTGCTACTGCTGAAAGTCAACGTTGAGATAAAGACGTCGCGGACGCACGGAATCTTTGGTGTCTGGCAAACTTTTCATAGCGCGCTAAAGCGGCTGCTTGTTTCCGACATCATCATCCGCACCTGTGAAGGCATGACTGGAGTGATTACGATTTTGTATGTCACGAACGTGCAGCACTTCAGCGTGCCGCGTTATGGAACACTCGTCGCCATTCAGATGATCACTTCGATCCTCGTTTATATTCCGGCGGGCAAGATTGCGGACCGCATTGGGCGCAAGCCTTTTGTGATTTTCACCTTTTTCAGTTTTGCGTTGTTCCCGCTCGCGATCATCGCCGCTTCCAGCTTTTCGGTTCTCGTGCTTGCGTTTGTAGTTGGCGGGTTGCGCGAAATTGGTGAACCCTCGCGCAAAGCTATGATTGTGGATTTCGCGCAGGAGAATGTGCGCGCGCGGTCGATTGGTCTTTATTACCTGCTGCGCAGTCTTTCCATCACGCCGGCTGCCGCAATCGGTGGCTTGCTCTGGCGCATCACTCCCGAGGTGCCGTTTGTCGTAGCCGGAATCATCGGCTTGTTCGGCACCCTCGTGTTTGCACTCACGGTGGAAGAGCGCTACGCGAGTTGAGGCCGCGGGATTCAGATGCGAACTGGGTGGAGTCAGGTTTGAACCGCAACTTTGCCGACCCGGTTTTCGCTCCAGCGGAGCGGGATGTTTATAGACACCATGCGGCACTAAGATGAACTCGCTCCGTTAGGAGCGAAATATGAAGGTCGCAACGGCGGTCACAAAGCATTGCGCTCCTCTGGAGCGCCGGATCTACAAGGCGCATTTGACTATAAACATCTCGCCCTGACAGGGCGAAGCAGCGCTGTTGCAGTTCCGATCTAATTCAACAACGTAACCCTAAAGCACACGATCCACGAAACTACACGAAAATAAGACAAGCAGCACGGATGATGGTAAGCAGCGCTTAGTCCGTGCAGCGCGCATTGATAATCGTGTTTGCCTTGCGAATGAATTCCGCGGTCCACGCTTCAGCCGGCTGATCGCGCTCGCTGTTGCGCGAGGCGCGAAAGACCCGCGTGATCAGTTGGTTGCTGTTCTCGCCATCGATGAGTCTTTGCAATCCACTGGCGAGCAATTGGCGGCCGGCTTCACTTATCGTCGTGCTGCCCACACTTTTGGCCGTCGTTTCACAGCGGCCATGCTCAACCTTTATTGGATCCTTGCCTTTCCATGTGTCCAGACGCGCCTTCTTCTCGCTCGCACTGCTGTAGCCAAACGTCGATCCCATATCAGAAACGTAATAAACCGCCTGGTTGGGTTTACACATGCGCGAACCATCAGAATTTTTCGCCGAGTCCAGACACGCGAACTTCTGATTGTCTGTCTTCGTGTCGCCGTGATCGATAAAGGCAAGCCAGAGCTTGAACGCATCGATCTCGGCGCGACTGCCGCCGCTCTTCAAAAGCTTCTCGAGCGAACTAGCAAGCGCTCCGGAATCTTTGTTGTTGCATTTCACATCGATCCCCCGACCCAGCGGCAGCTCAATTCCCGCAGCAGGCTGAAATGGATTGAAAGGCGCTCCCTGGAACTTACTAGTCAGACTCTTTTCGCAGTCAGGACAAGTCACATCTGCTACCCACTCATCGTCTGCAAAAAAACCAAGCGCCTGCGAGAAACGCGACGAAAGAAACTCCCCATAAATCTCGCCGTTCCTTTTGTCCGGACTCTGACCCTTGAAGTGTGGCTTGATCTTGTAGCGGATCGGCTCACCATCTTTATCAACTACGCCGGCGACTGAACAGTAGAATTTTGGTGTGGTACCCGAACCTTCGTTCTCCTTCACATTCGCCATACAAGTGATGGGCGCGGCGAGGCCATCGGGATTGACAGCAGGCGCACCGGCGCGTGGACCATTCGCGGGATTGTAGCCAAGTACCGGATCGTAACCAGGATCGGGAGGGCTAAAAACTCTCGCGGTGTGTTCGGCGGCTTCTCGCGCATCTGCGCTGAAGCACGATTTCTGCGCATACGTCGGCGCTGCCACAAAAGCAGCAGCCAGGATGAAAGCGAATGCGTTAATGGTTTTGCGAAACATGAATAGCCCTCCCTTTGGTGTCGGACGATGTCAATTGGGTTAAGAATCGAAACTTATGCTTCCTTCGAAATGCAGTTGGCTGTTGAAAGCCTCTTCGCCAGGTTTCATGGGAACACGTTCGTAAATGCCGTCGGCGTTTAGTACTCGCGCTTTGACGTTGTCCCTCAAGTAAGTATCGAGCACAACATTTTTCAAATGCTGTTTCAAACTCGGATCGAGAATGGGCGTCACCACTTCGACGCGGCGATCGAGATTGCGAGTCATCCAATCGGCAGACCCGATGTAAACATCCTCGTCTCCGCCGTTAGCAAAATAGAAGATGCGGCTGTGCTCGAGAAACTGGCCCACAATACTTCGGACGTGAATTGTCTCTGACAGGCCGGGCACACCGGGCCGCAACATGCACGACCCTCGCACTATCAAATCGATGCTGACGCCGGCCTGCGACGCGCGGTACAACGCATCAATGATTTCCAAATCCGTCAGCCGATTTATTTTCGCCACGATGCGCGCCAGTCGTCCCGCCTGGGCGTGATCGATCTCGCGCTCGATCAAAGCCAACATTCGTTCACGAAGGTTCACCGGCGCCACCATCAGGTGCGTGTACTCGCGTGGTCTGGAAAACCCGGTCATGAAGTTGAACAAATCGGTCGCATCGTCACCTATCTCGGCATTCGCGGTTAGCAAACCCAGATCGGTGTAGACTTTCGAAGTCGTCGGGTTGTAATTGCCGGTCGCGATGTGGACGTAGGTTTGCAGCCCCTGTTCTTCGCGGCGAATGACCAGCGCCACCTTGCTATGCGTCTTCAGTTTCACCAGACCATAGACCACGTGAACGCCGGCTTCCGCCAGCCGCCCGGCCCATTCGATATTGTTCTCTTCATCAAAGCGGGCCTTGATCTCAACCACGGCCGTCACTTGCTTGCCTCGCTCGCTCGCTTCAATCAGCGCTTCCGGAATGGGAGAATTTTTGCCGGTGCGATAAAGGCAGATCTTGATCGCAAGCACGCGCGGATCTTTCGCCGCCGCCTCGATAAAATCAGTAACCGTGGTGTAGGCCGTATAAGGATGATGAAGCAGCACGTCCTGCTTTTTAAGCGCGTCGAAGACCTGGCGTTTCTTGCTGAGCGGCGCCGGCACAGTCATTCTGATCGGCCGGTCGCGCAGGTGCGATCTATCCAGATTGTACAGTTGCATCAAGTCACCAACGCCCAGGATGCCGCCCATTACATAGACGTCGTCGGCTTCAATCCCCAGCGACTTGGTGAGGTATTGGACCATCATCGGCGGCATGGTGTCAGAAACTTCCAGACGCACAGCGTTACCAAAGCGGCGTTCGCGCAACGATTCTTTTATTCGTCCCAAAAGATCGGCTGCCTTGTCATCGCGGATCTCGACATCCGCATCGCGCGTCACCCGAAACAGGTAACTCTTGCTAAGGCGCATACTGGGAAAAACAGAATGGAGATTTGCGTCGATCAACTCTTCAAGCAAAACGAGTTTTCCGGTGTCACCAACGGGAATGAGCCGCGGCACAATCGGCGGCACTTTGATGCGGACAAACCTGGGCATACTTCCCATGGTTACCGGTTCGTCCGGATCGGAATCAACTTCGACGGTCAAGCCAATGTTCAGGCTGAGATTGGCGATGTGCGGAAACGGGTGCGCGGGATCGACTGCCAGCGGCGTCAGCACGCGAAACACATTCTTCATGAAATACTGGTTAAGCAGTTTCTGATCGCGTTGCGGCAGGGTTTCGTACTCAACAATCTCCACACCATCCTTTGCCAACGCCGGAAGGATGCTATTGCGCAGGCAATTTACCTGGGCTTCAACCATTGGCAGCACCCGCTCGCGAATCAATTTCAGTTGCTGGAGCGGTTCCAATTCACCGGGCATCGGTTGCAGATCCCGGATGTCCAACATCTCTTTCAATCCGGAAACCCGTACCATGAAAAACTCATCGAGGTTGCTGCTGAAGACGGCGAGAAACTTTAGACGCTCAAGCAGTGGGACTGATTCGTCGGTCGCTTCTTCGAGGACGCGCTTGAAAAATTCCAGTTGGCTTAGATCGCGATTGAAAACGGACCAGGAGAGAAACGGCTCCGCTTCAGATGGAGCGGGCAGCCGGCCAATGCGGGCAAGCGCAGGCGAAGTGATAGAGGACTCAACAGTCGTAGAGGATTCGTCATTGTCCCTTGGTTCACTCATAGTACTCGGCGCCTTCGTGTAGTTTTCGGTTCCCTTTCGTGCTTCTTAATGGACTGCTCGCTGCGCTCGATCAAGTAGGATCGTAACGATTGCGCGCCGGCACACTTTTGAATTCCTCAGTCTCGATAATGTAAGCAGTAAGCTGATTGCCATAGACACAACCAGTGTCGAGCCCGATGGCTCGCTTTCCCCGGCGCGGCTCTGACGCGGGCCAGTGACCGAACAGTACTACCTTCTCGCCGTCATAAGTTTCGTACCAGGGCGTGCCATCGCGCGCGGTACGATCCTTTCCCAAACTGCGTAACTCAGTCAGGTCTTCGGTAGTTTGAGAATGCAACTGCACGCCGGGGCGTATTCCTGCATGCACTACCAGATGCGTGCCGAGGTCGATCATGAAGGGCAAGGAATTCAAAAATCCTGCATAACGTTCCTTGTCTTTCTTCAGCTCTTTATGCGTTGGTTTCTGCGAATCCTTTAACTTGATCTTTTCGCCATTCCATTTTCGTCGCAACGCCAAATCGTGATTGCCCAACACTGCGGAAAATTGTGGGTTAGACATGAAACGCTCCAACACTTCCCTGTTCTTGGGCCCCTTAGTAATCAAGTCCCCCACACAGACGAGACGATCGCCGGCGGTGAAAGACACTGCTGCAAGCATGTCTTCGAGCTCGTCATCACAGCCATGAATATCACCAACGACAATCGTGCGCGATGTCATTCTGCTCTCGACTCTCTTTTATGCCAGGGGATGTCCCCTACACTAGGATCGATCTAAGCGACCGTCAAGCAGAAGATTGAGTTGTTGGAGGGGTTGACACCGCGTGCCATCGTGTTTGCGGCGGGTGTGAAATGTGTGTTGACGGAATAAAGGCAGATAGGTTGCTGCGTGGGCGTGGTTCAGCAGGTCGGTATCATCTCGGGTCTGTGGCTTGCCAATTGTCGATTGCCGACAGTGCGACGCAGCCATAAATCGCGTTATCGGCTTCGCTACAAGCCGAAGGGTGCGTCACAGCGATGAGCGATACACTAAAAAGAAATTGGTCGTCGCGGATCATGCAGGAAGGCGTTCAGACAATACTTCCTCAAGAGCTTCTACCGGATCGAATAGTTCTTGCGAGCTCACCGCGTTGTGGTGCCGGTAATTACCCTCAGCATCTGTTTGATAAACGGAGCGATAATATTCCTGCTGATCCATGATGTCGCAAACGCCGGCTATCAAAGCGTCAATATCTGTTGGCGTTGTGTACAGTCCAAAGCTGGCGCGCACCATACCCATTTTCAACCTTAGGGATGCTCTCTCCCGCTGATCGAATTGATCCAATACCCGCCCGACGGCCCAGGGTTCGGATTTAAGTAAGTCTCGGACGTAAGGCTGAGCGCAAAAGCACTCATTGCGAACTGCCACGTTATGGTAGTCGTTTAACGCTGCCGCCACCATCCCATGATCGAGACCTTCCAGGTTGAAAGAAATTATTCCGGTCCGTGGTGCAAGGCGAAGGTCGGTATTACCGTATAGTCGCACGCGACCCGATTGAGACAATCCGGCCAGTGCTCGTTGCACGAGTGTATTCGACTCCTCGTAAACGATGTCAACGCCTATGCGCTCAAGAATTTCTAAGGCAATACCAAGGGTTACCGCGCCCAACACGTTCGGTGTGCCGGCCTCATGGCGCTCGGGAAGAGCGTCAGTCAGTTCGTGACGGTTAAGGTACACGGCATCGACGGTGCCGCCGCCGAGATCATCTGGCTCCAATTTGGCCAGAACCGAACGTAGGCCCACAATAACGCCGGGCGAACCCGGTGCGTAAACTTTATGTCCGGAGAACACAACGAAGTCGATGTCCCTTTCCGGATGATTCGGCTCACAAGTCTTGAATGGAGCATGGCCAATCAACTGAGAGGCATCAACGACTATTAAGGCACCGACGCGGTGCACCATCTCTGCGATTTCGTGAATAGGATTAATAATGCCCGTAACATTGCTTGCCCCGCTGACCGCGACGTAGTTTACCTTCGACCCATGCGTCTCAAGCGCTTCTTGGAGTAGTTCGAGGTTGCTCCCTCGTACTTCGTCTGATTCACACGGAGCTGAAAAGTGGATTACTCGACCGGCGTGCCTACGATGTGGAAGATCGTTTGAGTGATGTTCCATCCGCGAAACGAAAACGAGATCGCGCGATGGGCGACTGGCGGCCAGCAACCGAGCTACGTGATTAAGGCCTGAAGTCGATCCGCTGCCGGTAAAGATACATAGGTAGCGATCGGCATCAGCACCCGTAAAGCTCAAGACTTTTTTATGGGCCCAGTGGTAACTATCGGACGCGATGCTGGCTCCGTAATGGAGCCGGCTGTGAGTATTCGCATAGTGCGCAAGAAAGCGTTTTCCCACTTCATGGGCGTCGGCCATCATTAGCGTTGATGCGGCAGAATCAAGGTAACATCGAGCACGAAAGCCGCCGTTGACTACCGGATAGGTAGTTCTTAACCCCATGAAGTTGCGCCGCACTTGATCCAGTAAATGGAGGCCGCGGGACCGATCAGGGGAGCCGAGGTTCATCGGCCAGGGCAAGGCTGATCCTTGAGGATTACTAGATATTTCCTTGCTGTCTCGGTGAAATTCCACGACGATCATGCAATAGCAAAGTTGTGTGGCTTCGAGTGGACCGACTTGAGACGGCGGCTCAAGTCGAACTTGAAGCCTGGCATTAGCGACATGTTTACGCGACTTTTCTAAGACGACTCTCGACCAATGAGCGCACCACCTCAGGCTCTGCTTCATACAGCCGCTTCACTGCCGCTCGGGTGTTTTCCGGCAAAGGCCGGCCCATCGCCAAGTGCCTAACAAGCAGATCGAGCTGATATTGACCTGATACTGCCAGGCTTAACCATTGATTATCTTCGTGAAGTAAGAGACGCGCGCCAATCAAATCTGAGAGGACCTGGTCCAGATCATCAAAGGCTGCCGGTCCAGATGCTACGTAGGCCTCTAACGCAGATCGTGTTCGTGCCTGGTCACAGTATTCATATACGAGTTTATGTAAGCCGGAGAGCCGATGTTCTCTCTTGATCGCAATGGGACGCGTATCCCAAATCACCAGGGTTTCGTCGCAAACCAGTGAGATAAGATACGCCTTTTTGTTAATCTTATCCCACTCACGAAAGCAATCCACTAGTCCCTGAACATAGTCAACGGGGTTGCGACCGTCTATGTAGTCGTAATCGAAATAGTATGCCAAATCAAAGATGTCCGAGTCTGAAAAGGGAAAGACGTACTTATACGCAGGTCTCGGTCGTACGTTGGTTAACCCATTTTCTTTCGGCCGAACAAATAAAGGACTGAACCGATCCAGGCGCAAGGTTGCACATTCCTGCGGAGGCGTGAGATGCATTAGCAAGGGAGCGATTTCGGTTTGTCGGACGTAGTCGGCCGGCGATTCCCCTGGAAAGCCGGCTAGTATGTTCCAGTGAACCTTTACCATATACTCATCGCACCATCGGAGTAACTGAATGTTTTGCAAGGCACTGACACCTTTGCGCATGATTCGTAAAATGTTTGTGTTTAAGCTTTCAATCCCCGGCTGGATACGTACAACACCGGCTTCGCGCAACTGCAACACCTGGCTTTTTCGCAGGTTTGCTTTCGTCTCGTAGAAGAAATCCACCTCCAAATTCAATGCCGCGAGGCGTGGCAATAGTTCTTGAAAGTACTGCATAGCGATGATGTTATCGACTGCGGCGATCTCGCGTGAGCCATACCGCTCGATCAACGCGGAGATCTCGGACAGCGCTCTGTCGGGAGACTTAGCGCGGAAACGCATGGTCGCTCCGTTCAATCCACAAAATGTGCAATGCTGTTTTTGGCCCCACCAGCAACCTCTCGCTGTTTCAATTAGAATCTGCGGCGGCCGATCGAGGTCCATTACTTCAGCTCGTTGAACGACGTAATCGTCGTAATCAGGTAGTGGTAATGCATCCATATCTTCTACGGGAGCACCACTGGTCTTCGGCAAGGTAGTCTGCCCGGCCACTCGTCGAATTATGCCCGGCAAGTCTTCAACTGGTTCGCCATTGAGAACGCGCTTCGCAAGGGTTGGAAATGTAAGGTCTCCTTCACCAGAACAGACGTAATCGATAAAAGGAAAGAGGCGGTGAACCGCAGCCCCCATTTCGGCTTCACAATTT
>JADMIO011130915.1_pt1 | contig 12513 bp, 9 predicted proteins | sample 8958161 | NCBI WGS metagenome assembly JADMIO01 (sample SAMN16585339, study PRJNA669376) | soil metagenome | isolation source: Crop rotation soil | place: USA: Cullars Rotation, Alabama | collected 2011 | reverse complement strand
ACTGTACCCCTCGGATCATGTTCATGGTACGGTGGGCACGTTCTTGCTGACAAAACAGGACGATACGTGGAAGGTCAAATGGAAGGCACGATGGGAGTTAAATAGGGCTTTCGCTGCTGCAGCCAGGCAAACGGAGGCGAAAGGGCAAACGCCCTTGACCGTGACACTGAGTTTTCCCTCTGCCAGAATGAACATCAACGATGCGGAGTTCATGGTCACCCTGACAAACCGATCCAGGTGGCCTATCATTTTTGTGAGAAGCGCCACTCCTGGAAGCGGAATCTATACCGAATTACTCGATGCGGAGGAGCGTCGTTACTTCCTGTATTCAGGTCCCCATGCACAAAACCCATACTTCTCAAAGTACGATTTCTCTGAACTGGCGCCTGGAAAATCATTCACCAGAAAATTCAAATGGCAGCTCTACTTCAACGTCGTACCGAAGGATTACACCAGACTCAACTTTTCCCTGACCTATTATGTCAGACCGGATGCCGAGCATATCTGGGGGGCGAACATCCCGGAGGAGGTCTACCTTGGCAAAATCGTCTCGAACAAAATCGGCCTGGAATTCTCCTCTGGACAACTATCGGTAATCAAGCCGATCCAGCGCGAAGTCAAACAGGAGCAAAACAATCCTTGATCTGACCGCGGCAAGTGTTCTCATACCGCTGCGCCACGACCGGCGCGTTCGGCCAGGTGTGGACCGTGTTCGGTCTCCCAGCAGCGTTTGGCGGTTGGGAAGACCTTGCCGGGGTTGCACAGGTCGTTGGTGTTGAAGACGGCCTTGATCTTTTCCATCAGGTCCAGATCCAGGTCGGTGAACATCCAGGGCAGGGCGTCCATCTTCTCGATGCCGATGCCATGTTCGCCGGTGATCGAACCCCCCACGTCCACGCAGAGCTTCAGGATCTCATGGCCCGCCTCGATCACGTTTTTTACCTGCGCCGGGTCACGCTCATCGAACATCAGGTTGGGATGCAGATTGCCGTCTCCCGCGTGGAAGACGTTGCCGACCTCCAGACCATGCCGGGCCGCGATCGCCCGCACCTCCCGCAGCACCTCCGGCAGTTTGGTGCGCGGGATCACGCCATCGTGCGTGACCATCGCCTTGCCCAATCGTCCTAAAGCCCCGAACGCCTGCTTGCGCGCCTTCCAGAGCAGGGCGCGCTCCAGATCCGTCTTTGCCTGACGCACCTCACGCGCCCCATTCTTCAGCGCGATCTCCTGCGCCCGCCCGGCCTCTTCGTCCAACCCCACCTCCAGACCGTCCACCTCGATGATCAGCACCGCCTCGGCGTCCAGAGGGAATCCCAGATGGAAGGCGTCCTCACAGGCTTTGATGATAAAGGTGTCCACCATCTCCAGCGCGGCGGGCAGCACCCCGGCGGCGATGATGTCCGAGACCGTCTGCGTCGCTGCATCAACGGTTTCAAAGATGGCCAGCAGGGTCCGCACCGACTGGGGCAGGGGAGTGAGGCGAATGGTGACTTCGGTGACGATCCCCATGGTTCCCTCGGAGCCGACCACCAAACCCACCAGGTCGTAGCCCGGAGCATCTTCCTGTTTGCCTCCCAGATGCACGATCTCCCCATCCGGAAGCACCAGCGTCAGTCCCGTGACATGGTTGGTCGTCACGCCATACTTGAGGGTATGCGGACCGCCGGAGTTCTCCGCCACGTTGCCTCCGACCGTGCAGGCGCCCTGGCTGGAAGGATCCGGCGCATAGTGAAGCCCGTCCGCTTTGACTGCCTTGGTCAGATAGACATTGACCGTCCCCGCCTGGGCGATCATCCGACGGTTGGGCACATCCACGTCCAGGATCTTGTTCAGCCGGGTGGTGGCGATGACGACTCCGCCGACAATCGCCGTCGCTCCGCCGGAGAGCCCCGTGCCCGCCCCGCGCGGCGTAAACGGAACCCCCAGCCGATTGCACACCTTGACGATGCCCGCCACATCTTCCGTCGTTCGGGGCAGCGTCACCACATCCGGAAACCGTTTCTCTGGAGCATAGGCGTCGCAATCGTAGGCGCGCAGTTCCGCCTCCCCGGTCATCACTCCATCGCGACCCAGCAGGGCGACTAACTCTCGCTCCAGGGCTGCTGCCAGGGGCGCGCGCGGCGGTCGTCCGGCATCGGCTATCACGGTCATACGGGTTCCTCACTCTCTCCTGAATCAGATGGCTCCTATTCTATCACATCCCGCTGCATCTGACAACCCGCCCCCGCTGCCGCACTCCTGACGGATAATGTCCGGTATACCCTGGAGTGGAGCCGTGAGGAAGGTAACGTTGACGCGACTCCTCATAAGACCGTACACGGATTGTCACCCCCTCTCCTCGTGGAGGAGAGGGGGCCGGGGGGTGAGGTCTACTCGGAGAGGAGTGAGGGCCACATTTATTGGGGTGGCGAAGGGGGCCGGGGAGCAAAGACCGTGATGGAGGTAGAGGAACTGGATCCGGTGATCCTTGCACTGACATTGACCGCGACGTTCTTGGTTACAGAGGCGGTGTGGAACGGAATCTGCAGGCCGTCGTAGCCCACCGGGATGATCTCCATTCTGGAAACCGAGAGAAGGAAGGAATTGTCACTGGTGATCGTTACCACAACGGGCTGGGTTGCCACGCCGGAAAGGACGATGTTGAGATAGCCGGTGTCGCCCCCCATGACATCTTCGGCAAACAGCGACAGGGCGAGGGGCTGTATGTTCTGGGCACGGACGATAAAACGGCTGCTCCTGGAGACGTTGTTGTATGTGGCTGTCAGGTTGACCTGAGTGTCTTTCTCAACGGTATTGGGCGTCACAGTGAAAATGACGCTGGTATTTCCTGCCGGCACGGTGACCGTGGCCGGAACGGTAAGCGCGGCGCTGCTGCTCTCGAGGGCGATAACGGCGCCGCCGGCCGGAGCTTTCGCGCTGAGCAGAACAGTTCCATGAAAGGCGCCTCCTCCTCCGGTCCCCTCCTGGGCATCGGTATAGACGCCCAGCAGGCTCGCCGCGACAGGATGGACCGCCAGCGACGCCGTACGGGTGACGCCCTGGTACGCCGCGCTGAGCGTTGCATTGGCATCGCTGAGAACAGGGAAGGTGTTGATCGGGAAATTGACCGTCTTCATTCCCGCCGGGATGGAGACGGAGCGGACAGGCTGGACGGCTTTGTTGTTGGAAAGGAGCGTAATGATCGCGCCGCCGTTCGGCGCGGGATTGTTCAGAGTCAGGGTTCCCACGATAGGCTTGCCGCCGATGACCGAGGCAGGAAGCATCTGGAAATTGGTGAGTGTCGGGCGGACCGCCGCCGCAGGACGCGGCGAGTCGGCAAGAACCGCACCGGCGCTGCCCAGAAGGAGCAGTACGGCGCAGGTCTGCAGGGTGATATGGGCATGTTTCATTTTATGTCTTGTCCTTCAGGTAAAGCCATTCACGATGTACAGAAGAGGGAATGGTCAGGACAAGTTTCGGCAGGAGCAGAAACAGAGTTCACTGTCAGCGGTACCGGTTGTTTGCCTCTTGAGGAACCCTCGGCACAATAAAGGTCCCGGTCGCAGACCAGTTGGCCGTAGGCCCTTCAGACAGGCCGTTCACGGCTTGGCTGCCAGGAGTACGGGTTGTTTGTATCCTACGTACTCTGGTGAGAAGGGTCTCCTTTGAGAAGCCAATCGGTCTGTTTGGGGGTAAGGCTGATTTGCAGTGCGCCCAGGATCTCGGTGAGATGGGCCGGATTGGTGGTTCCAAAGAGAGGCAGGACCGTCGGTTTCTGATGGAGGAGCCAGGCGAAGGCGATCTGAGTAGGGGTGCAGTTGAGTTTTGCGGCAAGCTGGATGGCCCGCTCGCGGCGGGCGCGATTGTCCGGGTTGTCGTAACCGGCGTTGCCGGAGGGGGTGTTCGAGAAATAGCCGCCGGCGGTGGCGGCATAGGCCATGATAGGGAGGCCAGTCGCGATGTGCCAGTAGACCTCCTCCGGGGTGACATAGCGCATGGTGGGTTCCGGACCATGTTTCCAGTTAGGGGTCGCAAGGCTCCACTGGATCTGGCTGGCGACGAAGCCCTGCAGATTGTTGCGACGGGCATAGAGGTTGGCTTCGGTGATTCGGGCGACGGACCAGTTGCTGGCGCCCAGGGCGCGAAGGCGACCGCGTTCGATCTCCCGGTTGAGGACGCCAAGGATGTCGGGGATGGGGACGCGCGGATCGTCACGATGGAGGAAGTAGAGGTCAATGCGTTCGACGTCCAGGCGCTTGAGGCTGTCGCTGATGTCGGAGGTAAGGACGCTTTCCGAGAGGTAGTGGTCGGGGCGGCGGTAGCGCTCTCCCGCGTCGGGGTGTCCGCCTTTGGTGGCGATCACCGCCTGGTCCAGCGCGCCGAGGCGACGAAGGCTGGTGGTGAGCTCGCGTTCGCTCGCACCATCTCCGTTTTCCTCCCAGAAGGCGTAGCAATGGGCGGTGTCGAAGCAGTTGCCGCCCGCTTCGAGGTAGGCGGCGACAAGGCGGTCGGTGTCCGCGCCTTTAAGGGCGGTCCCAAAACTGCCGGTTCCGCAGCAGAGTTGGGAGACCTGAATGTCGGAGTTGGGCAGGGTCGTACGTTTCATTTTGGGTTGCTCCTTGTGGGATGTGCGTCCGGAAAGGAGCTGCGGACGCCGTATCAAACATTATGACGACGGCAGTGGGAATCTATTTCGTATCGCGTTGAAAATCGTAGGCTTCGTTGTGGTGGATGTAGTCAATGGGGCCTTCGACGAAGGTAGCCTGAGTTCTTAAGACGGGATGCTGGAAGAAAAGTTCAGTGCCCCTGGGAAATCGGAGAGGCTCACTGATCTCCCACCAGCGTGCCCAGTGGATCATGGCGATCATAGGGCGGGGAGTGTCGGTGTGGTTCGGCATGCCGGCATGCCAGAGCCGAATGTCGCGGATCAGAACGCTGCCGCGCCGGACGGCAGGCTGGAAGGGCGGAGCCTTCCGCCGACGCTCCTCAACGACTTCCGTCGGGACCGAGATGCTCCCATCAATGGAGACTGTGGTGTCCAGGTGCGAGCCCGGCCAGATCTCTGTGCTGCCGTTGCGCGCATCCATATCTACGACAGGGACATTGACTACCACCCCAAAGGCAGGGGTGGCGACCGGCATATGAGCCCAGAGATGTCCCACATCCGCATGGGGCGGCTGGCGCTTGTCGCTCTTCAGGCAGGTATTGCCGCTGTAGTAAGCGTTCTTGACGCCCGCGCCAAGGAGCGCACGGGTGACGGCGATCACCATCTCGTTGACAAGAATGTCCTTGAAGAGATAGGGTGGGAAGGGCGGCGGATCCTGCTGGACGTTGCCGATGTTGAAGTTGTAGGGAGCATCCTCGCGGGCAAGGATGGCATCCACGTCCGCAAGCATCTTTTCGCGCAGGATGTCCAGATGGGCTGTCTCGACGATATCCTTGAGGACGACAAACCCTTCCGTCTGCAGGGCATAAAGCGCTTCGGCAAGATGCTCCGCAGTCATCGTGCCGCTGCCTATTTCTTCTGCGGTAATCGCAAGTTCGGTCATTCCCTTCCCCCTGTCTCCAATACATGACAGAAATTATACCCGGTTGACACACGCCCGTCCGTTCCGCTACAATGAATCCGTTCCATCATCCGCATTGCCTTTGCTTCAGGACGCCATGCCCGATTCCCAATCTATGAACTCAAATGCTCCGCAATCTGACTCCCTGGTCCGTATGGAAGGGATTACCAAACGGTTCCCCGGTATCGTCGCCAACCAGGACGTGCAGTTGCGCGTCCTGCGGGGGGCGTTTCATGCCGTCATCGGAGAGAATGGAGCGGGCAAATCCACGCTGCTCAATATCCTCTATGGTCGCTATCGCCCTGATACCGGAAAGGTCTTTGTGCGCGATACCGACGTCACCGACGCTTTGCGCGGGCCACAGGATGCCATTGGCCTGGGCATCGGACTGGTCAGTCAGCACTATGCCTTGATACCCGCCCTCACCGTGCTGGAGAACGTGGTGATGGGCGCAGAGCCGACATGGATCGGAGGCGTATTGGATGTCCGCTCTGCAATGGAGCGCATTCGCGACCTTGCCGGTCATCTGGGGCTGAAAGACCTGGATCTCCATGTGCGCGCGGAACGCCTCTCCGTCGCGGCCCAGCAGAAGGTCGAGATCCTCAAAGCGCTCTATCGCAACGCGCAGATCCTGCTCCTCGATGAGCCGACTGCTACTCTGGCCCCCCAGGAAGCCGACTCCCTCTTCGCCCTGCTCCACAAACTGGGGGAGGAGGGGGCGACGATTGTCTTTGTCACGCACAAGATCCGCGAGGTGATGAGCCATAGCGACGCCGTGACGGTGCTGCGCCGGGGACAGAATGCCGGCGACTTTGTGACCCGTGCCACCGATCCACAGGAGCTTCTTAACGCGATGATCGGCCCTCGCTCCGGTGACGTTAGGTTTACTCCGGAGGCGGGGAGCGTTGAAAAGGTCCGCGCAAACCTGGCAGGGCCACTGCTTCACCTCTCGAATGTCTCCGTACGAAATGCCCGTCGAGCGCTTGCGGTACAGGAAGCCGAACTGAAGGTCGCTTCGGGCGAGATCGTCGGGGTAGCGGGGGTGGATGGGAGCGGACAACGCGAGCTTTCGGAAGCCATCGTCGGATTGCGTTCCCTTGAGACCGGCGATATGTTTCTGTTTGAAGGCAGTTCCGAGCGCGCCGTTAACCTGAAGTCCCTCTCCGTGCGTGCCCGACAGAAGCGCGGCGTCGCCTATATTCCGGAAGACCGCCATCGGTCCGGAATGGTGATGGATTTCAGCATTGCGGAAAACTATCTGCTGGGCCATGAGGATAACGCCGAATGGGGTGGGGGGCTGCTCCTCAAATCCTCCCGTCTGCTGGAACGCGCCGCCAGAATGATTCAAGACTACGATGTGCGGATCGGAGAGCGGGACTCCACAGCCTCAGGCCGAGACCTCTCCGGGGGCAACCAGCAGAAGGTGGTCTTTGCCAGGGCCATTGACAGCAAGCCCCGGCTGCTGGTCGCCTGCCAGCCGACGCGCGGCCTGGATCGGGGCGCCACCGAGTTCGTCTATAACACGCTGCAGGATGCTCGCGCCAGGGGCACGGGAATCCTGCTCTTCTCGCTGGATCTGGATGAGGTCCTCGAACTCTCCGACCGGATCGCGGTAATGTTCAACGGCCGGATCGTCCGCGTTTTGCCCCGCTCCGAAGCGACGGCAGAACGTCTGGGGGCGCTTATGACGGGGAGTGCAGAAGGGGAGAAAGCTACTTCACCACAGAGAACACAGAGGGACACAGAGGAGAACACGGAGAAGGAAGCGTCACTGCCCTCCATGCCATTCGATTTTTACTCCATCACCGAAACCAACGTGGCGGATCCTGATGAAGAAGTCGGTGCAGATCGGGGATCGGAGATGGGAACGCACCCCGGTGAGGAGGGCGGGCGATGATCGAACGCCTGCGTGGCAGCGGAAAGTACCTGCGCCCTCTATTCAGCATCCTGGCGGGGCTTCTCATCGCGGCCATTGTGATCCAGGCGTCGCATTACAACGCCCTGGAAGCGTTTAGCGCATTGTGGACGGGAGCGACCGGGCTGCAGGGAGGCGCGGCTTCCGGAGCGAGTCAGATTGCGCTCGGTTCGGGACATCTCAATCTGTACCAGTTGGCGCAGTCGCTGGCGAAGGTGACCCCGCTGATCTTTACAGGGCTGGCGATTGCGCTGGGATTGCGGGCCGGCTTGTTCAATATCGGGGCGTCAGGACAGATGCTGGTGGGAGCGCTGGTTGCCGCGCTGGTAGGGCAGATCGGACAAAACGGCCACGTGGAAGCGACCAACGGAACGCTGCCTCCCGGCCTGCATGTCGCGCTGACGCTGCTGGCGGGGTTTGCGGCAGGTGCAGCCTGGGGGGCGATTCCCGGCTGGCTCAAAGCGAAGCGGGGGGTCCACGAGGTCATCTCGACGATCATGCTGAACTTTGTGGCGCAGCTTGTCATTACCTATCTGGTGCAGCGCGATCTCAAGGATCCGGCTCCGGGCAATGAATCCGCCCAGACAGCGATCATCGCGAAATCCGCCTGGCTCTGGCCCTACATCCCGCACAGTGCGCTCACCTTCGGCCTGCCTCTGGCAATCCTCTCAGCCCTGGCGCTGACCATACTTATCCGGCGCACCGCGCTGGGCTTTCAGATCCGTGCGGTCGGGTTGGGCGCAGAGGCGGCGCGGGCAGCGGGAATCCCGGTGCCCCGGATCACGGTCCTGACCCTGGCGTTGTCCGGAGGGCTGGCGGGACTGGCGGGCGCAGTGGAAGTGATGGGAGTGCATCACCGGTATGTGGAAGGGGTGGCGGGGAGCTACGGCTTCGATGGGATTGCAGTGGCGCTGTTGGGCAGCCTGAGCGGCGGGGGCGTGATCCTGAGCGCCCTCTTCTTCGGCCTGCTGGCGAACGGCGCGACCTATATGCAGAGCATGGTCGGCGTCCCGGCTCCCATTTCGGACATCATGCAGGCGATGGTCATTCTGTTTGTAGGGGGCCGCGATTGGGGCAGGAAATTCGTGGGAAAGAAGGCGAGCGAATGAAGGGGAGGGCCGACTTCCATGCACCTTGCTGAGATTGGCGCGTTGGGCTGGTTTGTGCCGCTCTTGTTGGCAGCATTGTATAGCGCCGCGCCGCTGGTGCTGGCGGCGATGGGGGGCGTGCTGTCCGAGCGGGCCGGAGTGGTGAATATCGCTCTGGAAGGCTTCATCCTGACGGGGGCGTTTGTGGGCGTCTGGGCCGGGCAATCGTCGGGGGGGATCGGTCTGCTGGCGGCGCTGTTCGTCGGGGCGCTGCTGGGGCTGCTTCACGCCTTTCTCACCCAGAAGCTGAAAATGAACCATGTGGTGAGCGGACTGGGGCTGAATCTGCTGGCGGCGGGCGCAACCCGCTATCTTTCTCTTGTCGTGTTTCCTTCGACCGGCATCGTCAGCAAGGCGCTCCCCAAGCCCTTTTATCTCGCCCTGGCCCTGCTCCTGCCCTTTGCGCTTCAGTGGGTGTTGACGCGGACGAAGTTTGGGCTGCGCTTACGGGCGGTTGGCGAGAATCCGGAGAGCGCGCGGATGGCGGGCATCCATCCGGCGCCCGCCCGATATGCCGCCGTAACGCTTTCCGGCGCACTGGCGGCGCTGGCGGGAGCCTGCCTCCTCAGCGATGTCCCGACCTTTTCCCGCGATATGTCGGCAGGGAAAGGCTTTATCGCCCTGGCCGCCGTCATTTTCGGCAAATGGAATCCGATGGGGGCGGCGCTTGGCGCACTCTTCTTCGGCTTCTGTTATGCCGTGCAGACGCAGTTCCAGATCAGCGGCGTCCACCTCACCTGGCTCGGAATCGAATGGTCGAACTCCTCCCTGCTCCTTACCCTTCCCTACCTGATGACCATCTTCGCCCTCGTCAGCGTCGTGGGCCGCGCCGTTCCCCCCGCCGCCCTCGGCCAGGAAGAATAGAGGTTTAATGAAAGAAAAAGGCGGACAAAGGAAAGAGGATAATAGGAAAAGAGCATGGGAACTGGAAAGTTCCCATGCCCTTATAGATATGGAGCTGAGCGGGCTCGAACCGCTGACCTCCGCGATGCGAACGCGGCGCTCTCCCAACTGAGCCACAGCCCCGCAACAATGCGACCTCAATGCGTCCCTATTATATCGCAGTGAGGGGGAATTGTCAAGAAAGTCGAACGATTTCCGGAAGGAAAGCGTAATCGCTACGCGAGGGCGGTTTTATTTTTCCATGGGGAAATATTACCGGAGGGACTGTTGGATTGACAGGAAAACCGGACTGAGGGTATACTCGACTAAGTTTGTGAAAAAAGCAACGAAGTATGCCGCCCAACGGAAGCGTCCGTTTCCGACGCGAGAAGGCAGGCAGTATTATGGCAGAACTCAGCACACAAAAGGCGGGACCCATCAAACCAACGGAGAACCGGAAAGGTTCACGCCCGCTTTATACCGGCGATAAGGAAAAGTATGTCCGGGAGATGTTCGCTGCCATTGCGCCGCAATACGACCGTCTCAACGCCATTCTCAGTTTTAGTCAGCATATCCGGTGGCGCAGGCTGGCGGTGCGACTGGCCCGGGTTCAGCCCGGCGATCAGTGCCTCGACGTCTGCAGTGGGACTGGCGACTTCGCCGTAGACCTTGCGGCGGTCGTCGGCCCGACCGGAAGGGTCATCGGCGCAGATTTCTGCGAACCCATGATCCGTAACGGCCTGCAGAAGACCGCGCATGCGCACGGAGGCCCCATTACGATGATGGTGGCGAATGCGGAGGCCCTGCCTTATCCGGATGCCCGCTTCGATGTCGCCACGGTCGGCTTCGGCATTCGGAACGTCGCCCATATTGAAAAAGCGGTCGGGGAGATGGCCCGTGTCGTGAAACCGGGAGGGCGGGTCGTCATTCTGGAATTCAATCGCCCGCGGCCCGTCTGGTACAAACCGTTTGTGGACTTCTATCTCTTTCAGATCCTGCCCCGCATCGGCGGGCTGTTGAGCCGCCGGGAAGCCTATACCTATCTTCCCGAATCTATGAAGCAGTTCATCTCCCGCGAAGAACTGGCCGACATTATGCAGCGTGTCGGATTGCAGGACATCCAGATCCGCGATCTCAATTTCGGCACGGTCTGCATCCATCTGGGGCAAAAGCCCCCGGTCATCGGTTCGGAGGGCAAGTCATGAGCGCCACGACCTACATTGTTACCCCGACGGAAGATACCGGCAGTACCAATCCGTCCACCGCATCGCCTGTATCTTTCCTGGATTTTGTCCGTCCCGATCTCGAAGCGGTCGAAGCGCGGATGAACGCCGACCTGGGATCCGATGTGCGCACCGTCTATGCGCTGACCCGCCATATTCTGAATGCGGGCGGCAAGCGTCTGCGCCCTGCCATGGTCGCGCTTTCCGCCCGAGCTGTCCGTGAGGATGTAAAAAGGGAGCGCCTTGCCGCCGTGGGCGCAGCGGTCGAGTTTGTGCATATGGCGACGCTCGTTCATGACGATGTGGTGGATAACACGGCCACACGGCGCGGCAAACCCACGGTCAATGCCGTGTTCGGGAACGGAGTTGCGGTCCTCAGCGGCGACTATATCCTGGCCCGCGCCATGCGTCTGCTGGCGCTCGACGGCGACCTGCGCATCATTCGAACGGTCTCGGAAATTACCATCGAAATGAGCGAGGGGGAGGTGATGGAGATCGCCGCCACTGGCAACCCCGACCTGACGCTGAACGATTACCTGGAGATTCTGCGCAAGAAGACCGCTGTATTCGTCGAAGGCTGCTGCCGCTGCGGCGCGATTGTAGGCGGCGCGGACGAACGCACGGAAGATGCCCTCGCCGACTATGGCTACCGATTGGGGATGGCTTTCCAGATTGCCGATGACCTGCTCGACTACACCGGCGACCCCGCCATCACCGGGAAACCGCGTGGCAGCGACCTTCGCGACGGCCGGGCGACCCTGCCGTTCCTGCTGGCGCTCCACGAATCCACACCGACGGAAAAGAGCCGACTCCTCGCCGCGTTCGGGGATCCGCAACTCGACGATGCAGCCGTTCTGGACGTCTGCGACATCCTTACTGCACACCACGCCTTTGATCGCACCCGAGACGCCGCCCGCGATCATGTCCAGAAAGCGGATGACGCGCTCGCGCTTCTGACTCCTTCTACCGCCCGCGATTGTTTTGCCGCCCTCACTGACTTTGTCGTCCAGCGCGACCGCTAAACAGCCGCACGCCGATAATCATCTGCATCACAGGAGGAACGGATCGTAACGTTTGAAAGCCCCTCTCCCAATTCTGGGAGAGGGGCTTTCCTCTGAGAGCGAGTTAAGCGGCGATGAGGGCGGTGCGCCGTGAGACGTGTTGGGACATAGCCAGGCGCTCGGAGCCGCTCTTGCGGCTTCGGGTACGCGGCGCGCCGGATTCCAGTTGCTTGCGCAGCATGACCCGGGCGCGATGGATACGGGAACGCACGGTTCCGATGGCGCAGTGCATCGCATCGGCGATCTCCTGATAGGAGCGCTGCTCCACGTCGCAAAGCAGAATGGCAGTGCGATAGTCCGTGGGAAGCGAGGAGAGCGCGTGCTGCAGATTCTCTTCCATGATCGGGCCCACGACGATATCTTCCGGATTGCTGTCGGGAGCGGCAAACTCATGCGCCAGGGGCTGTCCGTCTTCATCTCCCTGGATCGGAGTGTCCAGCGAATACATGGGCACGCGCTTCTGACGGCGGCGCAGATCAATGACGCGGTTGGTGATGATGCGGAAGAGCCAGCCTTCAAAGGATCGATTGGCATCATACGTATCAAAGTTGTTCCAGGCGCGAACATAGGCGTCCTGGGTGACATCTTCGGCATCTGCAGCATTTCCGGTCAGCCGATAAGCAAGACTGTAGGCACGGCGCTGGCTGCGCAAAAACAACTTCTCAAATTCCTGTTGCGGTAGGCTTTCCAGCACAGTGGGATCCGAAGCTTGGAATTCACGTGACTTGAAGTCGCGGC
>JADMIO011298128.1_pt1 | contig 12515 bp, 11 predicted proteins | sample 8958161 | NCBI WGS metagenome assembly JADMIO01 (sample SAMN16585339, study PRJNA669376) | soil metagenome | isolation source: Crop rotation soil | place: USA: Cullars Rotation, Alabama | collected 2011 | reverse complement strand
GCCGCGACTTCAAGTCACGTGAATTCCAAGCTTCGGATCCCACTGTGCTGGAAAGGGCCTGGACGACGGTGGTGACCTGGGCACCGACGTTGCGGAGCGGTCCGAAGGAGCCGGTGGCGGTGGAGCTGGCCACGGCGTGGGTCTGGACGCCCGGGGCGGGGTCGGAGTCGATGGTCGGCACCCGCAGGGTGAGGCCCGTGAAGCTGACGGCACAGGTTTCGCCAGTGGCCAGGGTCAGCGTGCCCTCACCGCCGGGCGGGATGAGGCGGTACCGGGCGGCAGTGAGGGGGTTGCCGGTGTCGGGTACGAGCGTCCACGTGCCTTCGCAGTCGGGGTCGCCCGGCGGGTTCGACATGCCGGTGCCAGTGGCGCTGAGAGCGAAGACGCCGCCCTCGGCCGTGCCTCCGGAGCAGTCGGTGTTGGAGTTGGTGCAAGCCGGATAGAGGTCGATCTGGGAGATGGGCAGGATGGGGTCGGTTGTGGACTGCGGAGGGGTCGAGAAGTTCCCGATGCCGACGGAATAGGGGAAGGTCTGGCCGACCACGGTGCTGGCCGGCAGCGCCGGCGATGGCACGACGAAGACGAAGGCGTTGGCGTTGGGCGCGAGCAGCACGGAACACGTCACCAGAAAGACGACCACCGCCGTGGTGACCTTGGCCGGAGTCCGGCCCCGCCAAATCATTGCCCGCCCGAGCCGCCCGTATCCCGGAAACGGCCCCATAGACCCTGAACCCATCGCCCGCATTCCTCCCCAGCAGTGGCCTACGCGCACCCAGAAGGTCGACGCCTCCTCGGGGAACATTAGTCCTTTCCAGGCCCTGCGCCTACCTTCCGACCGGCTCTTTCTAAACCTGAGGCCCGTGTCGGTTGCGTTGGAAGCAAATGAGTTGGAAATTCGCCGCCTTTCAGCCGGTGTCGGCCGAAGATGCTCCAACACCGTGATGCGCTCCAACACTTCGCAGCGAGCGCCGGTTCCCGCCGGTCAACACATTCGCCGCCGCCGGGTGTACAACACCGCCCCATTGCCGAGCACCAACAGGAGCGCAGCCAACGCCAGGGGGTCGCGGACCGACGAGCCGGTACGGGCCAGCGGGGCCGCGGCCACCGGCCCTGCGACCCGGGCCACGACCGTGAAAGGTGTGCTGGCCGACCGGCCGTCGGTTCCAGTGACCACGATGGTGTGCGGGCCGGGGGTGGCATCGGACGGGATGCGCACCGTCACCGAGAAGGCCCCGGCGGCGTTGGCCCGGAAGGAGCCGATGACCACCGGCGTGCTGTTGAACGTCGCCGTCAGCGCGTCATTGGCCCCGAAGCCGCTTCCCGACAACGACACGTCCTGGCCGGGGTTCCCCTGGTTCGGGGTCACCTGCACCGCGGGCGCACCGGGCGCCACCGTGGTGGTCGCCGCCGCTCCCGGTGACGCCGTCGTCGTGGTGGCACTGGCGCCGGCGACGGTGGTCGAGGTGGCGGGGGTGGCGGTCGTGGTTGTCGTCGACGCCGGGGACGTGGTGGACGACGAGGTCGACGTCGGCGCCGTCGTCGACGTGGTGGTGGTCGACGACGAAGTGGTGGAGGTGGTGGACGACGTGGTGGTGGTCGACGACGAGGTGGTGGTGGACGACGTGGTCGTGGACGACGTGGTGCTCGAGGTCGACGATGTGCCGGGGACGGTGCTGGAGGTCGAGCTGGTCGACGACGAGGTGGTCGACGACGAGGTGGTGGTGGACGACGACGTGGTGGTGGACGAGCCCGGCGTCACCACCACCGACTCGTTGGGGTCGCTGCACGCGGTGGACACGGCGTTGTTGTTGGCGTCGCCGCTGTAGCCCGCCCGCCACCGGAAGGTGCCGGCCGCGGTGGTGGTGAAGGGGTCGGACGTGTAGGAGCCGTTTCCGGTCACCGTCTTGGTGCTGATGAACGCCACCGGCTGGCTGCACGTTGCGTCGTCGGGGCCGTAGAGGTTGAAGGTGATGGAGCCGGTGGGGTTGGCGCCGCCCGCCAGGGTGGCGGTGTCGGTGACCTGTCCGCCGACCGCCACCGTCGCCGACGCGGTGGTGACGATGGTGGGGGTGGCCGGTCCGGTCGCGGGGGTGACCACCACCGACTCGTTGGGGTCGGCGCACGCGGTGGACACCGGGTTGTTGTTGGCGTCGCCGAGGTAGGACGCCCGCCACTGGTACGTGCCGGCGGCGGCGGTGGTGAAGGGGGCGGAGGTGTAGGACCCGTTGCCGCTGACGGCCTTGGTGTCGGTAAACGCAGCCGTCGTCGCGCAGGTGGCGTCGTCGGGGCCGAAGAGGGAGAAGGTGATGGAGCCGGTGGGGTTGTCGCCACCGGAGATGGTGGCGGTGTCGGTGACCTGCCCGCCGACCGCCACCGACGGCGAGGCGGTGGTGACGATGGTGGGGGTGGCTGGTCCGGTCGCGGGGGTGACCACCACCGACTCGTTGGGGTCGTTGCACAGGGTGGACACCGGGTTGTGGGCGAGGTCGCCGCTGTAGGCCGCCCGCCAGCGGTAGGTGCCGGCCTGGGTGGGCGTGAAGGGGCTCGACGGGTACGAGCCGTTGCCGGCGACCGTCGTGGTGCTGGTGAACGCCGGCGTCGTGGAGCAGGTGGCGTCGTCGGGGCCGAAGAGGGTGAAGGTGATGGAGCCGCCGGGGACGACGCCGCCGGCCAGGGTGGCGGTGTCGGTGACCTGCCCGCCGACCGCCACCGACTGCGAGGCGGTGGTGACGAGGGTGGGGGTGACGAGCCCGCCGGGCGTGACGACCACCGCCTCCGCGGTGTCGGCGCAGATGGTGGTGGCGGTGACGTTGTCGTCGTCGCCGCTGTACTGGGCGACCCACTGGTAGGTGCCCGCCTGGCTGGGGGTGAACGGGGCGGACGTGTACTGACCGTTCCCGGCGACGGTGACCGGCGAGGTGAAGATCGCCGGCGGTGCGCACGTGAGGTTGTTGGGACCGAAGAGCAGGAAGGTGATGGTGCCCGTGGGGCCGGCGGGTCCGCTTCCGCTCCCGAGGGTGGCGGTGTCGGTGATCTGGCCGCCGACCGGCACCCCGGGCGACGCCTGGGTGGAGAAGGTGACGTTCTTCTTGGCCAATGACACCTGCCCGGCGGGGTCGCCGCAGGCGGTGGCGGTGGCGGTGTTGTTGGCGTCTCCGCTGTAGGCCGCGACCCACTGGTAGGTGCCAGCCCGGTTGGTGGTGAACGAATCGGATTGGTAGTTGCCGTTGCCGTTGACCGTCTCGACCGTGGTGAAGATCGGGGGACCGGCGCAGGTGGGGTCGTCGGGGGCGAAGAGCGTGAAGGTGATGGTGCCCGTCGGATTCTGACCGTTGCCCAGAGTGGCGAAGTCGAAGATCTGGGAGCCGGCGGCAAATCCGGACGGAGACGCCTGGTGGCTGAGGGCCGGCGTGGCCGCCGTGGCCGGCATCGTGGCCAGCACCAGGCGCATCAGGGCGACCACCCCGGCCAGCGCCAGGGCCACGCGTCGCGCCCGCCGGGCTCGGCGCTCCTGGCGGGTGGGGGTGAGCCGGTAACGACGCTCGCGGCTCATGGGCGAACGCAATGGCCCGACTCGGCGTCTCTACCCGGACAGTCCGTCATGGAGGCTCCCCCGCCCATCCCGATCGAGAGCCGCAATGGTAGCGAGGGGCGGGCGGACAAGCGAGCATCCCGGGTTCCGTCGATAGTCTGGCCCGATCGGTCGGACCCGCCCCCGGCAGTCGGCCCGCCTCCCGAGGTCTCTCCCGGGGGGTCTCTTCCTGCTGGCCGTCGCCGGCGGCGGGTGCAGCAGCCGCTTCGGTGCGCCCGACCCGGCGACGACGCAGGGCTCCGACGTCCTCGGGCTGTGGCGAGTGCTCATGGTCACCGGGATCGTCGTCGGGTCCGTGGTCGTCGGCCTGCTGGCCTGGACCGTCGTCCGCCACCGCCGGCCCCGCGACACCGCCGCCGGCCTCCCCCCGCAGACGCGGGAGAACATCCCGCTCGAGATCGCCTACACCGCCGTCCCCCTGGTGATCGTGGCCGTCCTGTTCGCCCTCAGCATGGGCGTGCAACGGCCGGTGACCCGCGTGTCGGACAGCCCCGGCCTCCGGGTCGAGGCCACCGCCTTCCAGTGGGGCTGGCGCTTCGCCTACCCCGGCCACGACGTCACCGTCCTGGGCGACTCGAACACGCCGCCCACCCTCGTCGTGCCCCTGTCGGTGACGACCCGCCTGGAGTTGGAATCGCCCGATGTCATCCACTCGTTCGCGGTGCCGTCGTTCCTGCAGAAGCACGACGTGATCCCCGGCACCTTGGAGGAGATCGACATCACGCCGACGCGGGCCGGGCGCTACGCCGGCTACTGCGCCGAGTTCTGCGGCCTCGACCACGCCCGGATGACGTTCGAGGTCGAGGTGATGACGCAGCCCGACTTCGACCGCTGGCTGGCCGAGCGGCGGCAGGCGGAGGACGACGGGGGGGACGACTCCAGCCGCGGCCCCGACGGCTCCACCGACGCCAGCGGCCAGGCCCGGGGCGCCGTCCCCACCGGGCCCCGGGTGGCGGTCGGGTGACCGTCACCGCCGAGCGCCCGGGCCCGTCGCCGCCCCCGCCCGAGCGCCGCCCCCACCGGGCGTCGGGCCTGGCCGGCTGGGTGACCACCACCGACCACAAGCGGATCGGCATCTTCTACATGGTCTGCGCCTTCGGGTTCTTCCTCCTGGGAGGCGTGCTGGCCCTGCTCATGCGGGCCGAGCTGGCCCAGCCGGGCCAGGACCTGGTGTCCCGGTCGACCTACAACCAGCTCTTCACCATGCACGGCAGCATCATGATGTTCCTCTTCGCCGTACCCATGGCCTTCGGGCTGGCCAACTACCTGGTCCCGCTGCAGATCGGCGCCCCCGACATGGCCTTCCCCCGCCTGAACGCGCTGTCGTTCTGGCTGTTCCTCGGGGGCGGGTTGATGATGGTGTCGTCGTTCCTGACGTCGCAGGGGGCGCCCGCCTTCGGGTGGACGGCCTACGCCCCCCTCTCCGATGCCATCCGCTCCCCCGGCGCCGGCGCCGACCTGTGGATCGTGGCCCTGGTGATCACCGGCCTGGGCACGATCCTCACCGCCGTCAACCTCATCACCACCATCGTCTGCCTGCGGGCGCCGGGGATGGTGATGTTCCGCATGCCGATCTTCACCTGGAACATCCTCATCGTGTGCGTGATGGTGATCCTGGCCTTCCCGGTGCTCACCAGCGGCCTGTCGCTGCTGTGGGCCGACCGCCACCTCGGCAGCCATTTCTTCGAGCCCAGCTCCGGTGGCGTGCCCGTGCTGTGGCAGCACCTGTTCTGGTTCTTCGGCCACCCCGAGGTGTACATCATCGCCCTGCCGTTCTTCGGGGTGGTCACCGAGGTCATCCCCGTCTTCAGCCGCAAGCCGCTGTTCGGCTACCGGGGCTTCGTCTTCGCCACCCTGGCCATCGCCGCCCTGTCCACCGGCGTGTGGGCCCACCACATGTTCGCCACCGGCGAGGTCAACCTGCCCTTCTTCTCGGGGATGACGTTCCTCATCGCGGTGCCCACCGGCGTGAAGATGTTCAACTGGATCGGCACCATGTGGCGGGGCCACCTGCGCTTCGACACGCCCATGCTCTTCAGCATCGGGTTCCTGGTGGTGTTCCTGATCGGGGGCCTGACCGGCCCCATGATCGCGTCCACCCCGTTCGACCTGCACGTGACCGACACCTACTTCATCGTCGCCCACATGCACTACGTGTTGTTCGGGACGGCCGCCTTCGCCTTCTTCGCCGGCCTGTTCTTCTGGTACCCCAAGTTCACCGGCCGGCTGTTGGACGAGCGCCTGGGCAAGCTCAGCTTCTGGCTGATGTTCATCGGCTTCAACATGACCTTCTGGGTCCAGCACCTGCTCGGACTGCGGGGGATGCCCCGCCGGGTGTCCGACTACTCCCCCGCCACCGGCTGGGCGACGCTCAACCTCCTGTCGACCGTCGGCTCGGGCATCCTGGCCCTGTCGATGGTGGTGCTGTTGGTCAACCTGTGGCGGACCTGGAAGCACGGGGCTCCATCAGGCGACGACCCGTGGGGCGGGTACTCGTTGGAATGGGCCACGTCGTCACCGCCGCCGGAGCACAACTTCCACTCGCTGCCGCCCATCCGGTCGGAACGGCCCGTCTTCGACGCCCGCCAGGGGGCGGCCACGCCCGGGGCTCGGGGATGAAGGTCGAGAAGCGCCTGTTCGCGGGGGCGGGGGTGGGCCAGGTGGCGGTGGGCGGCCTCTACTGGCTGGTGAGCTCGGAGCACGCGGGCACGGTGATGCTGGTCTACTCCGGCCTCGCGTTCCTCCTGGTCGCCGGCTACCTGCTGGTGGTGGGGGCCAGGGGCGGTCCCCGGGCGTCCGACCGCCCCGACGCCGACCCGGGCGACGACGCCGGCGCGGAGTCGGCCGAGTACTTCCCGTCGGCCAGCGTCTGGCCCTTCCTCACCGCCGCCGGCGTGGTTGTGCTCGGCTTCGGCCTGGTGTTCGGCGCCGGCGTCGCCAGCCTGGGCGTGCTGCTGCTGGCGGCCGCCCTCGGCGGCTACGCGGCCGAGGCCAACGCCAAGCCCTGACCGACCCCCTACGGGCTGGCGGGCGGCGGCTTCCAGGCCTCGACCGGCGACACCGCCGACGGCTCGCCGCCCTCCCTGACCGGCTCGAAGCCGCCGCTGGCGGTGCGCTCGATACGGCCGCCGGCGGGCGGTTCGGTGGGATGGAGGTCGTCGCGGGCCAGGCCCCGGCACACGTTGCGGGTGACGAAGAACACGGTGAGGGGCAGGGCGAAGATGAGGACGCGGAAGGTGTTGGTGATGACCTCGGGGGCGATGCGGAAGATGCCGGCCAGGACGTCGTTGCCTCCGGCCAGGAGCAGGATCCCGTAGAAGGCGAGCGTGGCCGCCCCCAGGCCGGTGCGCACGGGCGCGTCACGGGGCCGGTCGAGGAGGTTGTGGGGGTCGCGATCCTTGGTGAAGCGTCGCTCCAAGAACGGCCACGCGTAAAGGACGCCGAACGTGATCCCAGGCATGAGGACGCCGGGGAAGAAGGGGTTGGCGATGGTGTGGCCGAAGGCCCGGACCTCCCAGCCGGGCATGATGCGCAGGGCCCCGTCGACCCAGCCCATGTACCAGTCGGGCTGGGAGGCCGACGTGGCCGCCGCCGCCTGGGCCGCCTTGTAGGGCCCGTACAGCCACACCGGGTTGATCTGGACCAGTCCCCCGAGGCCGGCCAGCACGGCCGCCACCAGCAGGAACAGGCCCGCCGACTTGGCTGCGTACTGGGGCCAGAGCCGGGAGCCGACGATGTTGGCCTCGGTCCGTCCCGGGCTCTTGAACTGGGTGTGCTTCTGGCGCCAGACCATGGCCAGGTGGAGCGTGAGCAGCCCGATGATCAGCGCCGGGACGATGAGCACGTGGAGGACGAAGAAGCGGGTGATGAACTCGGTGTTGGGGAACTCGCCCCCGAAGAACAGGAACGCGATCCACGTCCCGGCCAGGGGGATGGCGAGGGCGATCGAGTACCCCACCCGCACGCCGGTGCCCGACAGCAGGTCGTCGAGCAGGGAGTAGCCGAGGAAGCCGTTGCCGATGGCCAGCACCAGCAGGGTGACGCCCACGATCCAGTTGAGCTCCCGGGGGCGGCGGAAGGCACCGGTGAAGAACACCCGGCACAGGTGGAGCACGATGGCGGCCACGAACACCAGCGCCGCCCAGTGGTGCATCTGGCGCATCACCATGCCCGCCCGCACCTCGAAGCTGATGTCGAGGGTGGAGGCGTAGGCCTGCGACATCTCCACGCCCCGCAGCGGTGCGTACGCCCCCTGGTAGACGACCTCCTTGGTCGCGGGGACGAAGAAGAAGGTGAGGTAGATCCCGGTGACGATGAGGATCACCAGGCAGTACATGGCGATCTCGCCGATCATGAACGACCAGTGGTCGGGGAAGATCTTGGTCAGGGCCTTGCGGGTGAAGCGGGAGATGCCGAGGCGGTCGTCGACGAAGCGGAAGCCCCGGTCGACGGGGCTGGCCTTGCGTCCTGTCGCCCCTCCCTTCCCTCGGCGGCGGGTCATGCCCGGTTCCAGTAGCCGGGGCCGACGGGCTCGGTGAAGTCGCTCTGGGCCACCAGGTAGCCCTCGCCGTCGACGCCCAGGGGGAGCTGGGGCAGCGGGCGGGTGGCGGGGCCGAAGCGGGGACGGGCGCCGTCGACGACGTCGAAGGTGGACTGGTGGCAGGGGCACACCAACTCGTTGGCGTCCTCCTGGTAGAGGCCGACCGGGCACCCGACGTGGGTGCAGATCTTGGAGTAGGCCACGTTGTCGCCCGGGGCCCACGTCTCCCGGCCCCTCCGGGGCCGGTTGCGGCCAGGTGCCAACCGGATGAGCACGGCCTGGGAGTCCCCCGCCTGGGCCGCTCCCTCGGGGAAGACGGTGATGGTGCCGCCGACCGAGAGGGTGTCGGGGCGCAGCAGGCGGCCGTCGCTGTCGACCAGGCGCCGGCCGGGGCGCCACGCGGTCCGGGAGAGGGAGTTGCCGGGGCTGGGGCCGAGGGAGCGGATCGGGAAGAGGGCGGCCAGCCCCAGGGCCCCTACCGCCCCCAGGAGCAGCCGGAACAGAAGCTTCCGCCGGCCGGCGTCGGCCACGTCGGCTCCGACGTCGTCTATCACCGCCTGCTGGTCGTCGTCGGTCCCGCCCAGCGCACCCCGGTCGTCGGTGACGGGGCCGTCGTCGATCTGGCGGGCCCACTCCACCGCGCCCACGCCCAGGCCGCCCAGGGCGACGAAGAGCAGCGCCCCTTCGGCCTGGGGCTGGCCCCCGCCCACGTACACCGCGGCCAGGCCCAGGGCGGCGGCGGTGCTGGCCAGGAAGGCGACCGCGATGCGGCGCTCGGCGCGGGCGGGGTCGAGTCGGGTGGCCATCAGTCCTGGGTCCCGATCCAGCGGGCGGCGAGGAGCACGCCCAGCAGGCCCACCGCCCACGCCACCAGCCCTTCCGACAGGGGCCCGAGGTGGCCGATGCCGAAACCGCCCTCGTCCCGGGGGTCGCGGAGGTACTCGACGTAGCGGACGATGGAGTCGACCTCGTGGTCGTCGAAGGTGTCGGGCCCGAACACGGGCATCGCCCCCGGCCCGATCCGGATGGCCTCGCCCACCTGGCGGGCGGTGGCCCGGTTGAGGGGCGGGGCGTAGACGGCGTGGCCCAAGGCCCCGCCCGCGCCCGCCGAGCTGTGGCAGGAGGCGCAGTTGTCGGCGTAGAGCTGGTAGCCCTGGGTGAGGTCGCCCCGGGCCGGGTTGACGTCGGGGACGGGTGGGCCGGGGCCGAGCGACGCCACGTAGGCCGTGAGCAGGGCGATCTCGGGGGCCGAGAACGCAGGCCGCTTGCGCTCGGACTGGGCCCGGGGCCGGTCGAGGGGCATGCGGCCGGTGCTGAGGTAGAAGTCGGCCGACGCCGCCCCCACCCCTTGCAGCGACGGGCCCTGGGCGGTGCCCCCGCCCTCGGCCCCGTGGCAGCTGGTGCAGGCGACCTGGTAGAGGGCGCGCCCGGCGTCGACCTCGACCGGGTCGGGCGGGGGCGGGATGGTCACCGGCTGGGCCGCGGCCACCCCGGCCAGGCCCACGCTCGCAGCCAGGGCCATCGCCGCTCCCACCCCCCGCCGGCGGGTCATCCGAGCAGGAAGAGGGTGGCCCACAGCGCCACCCACACCACGTCGACGAAGTGCCAGTAGTAGGAGACGACCTCCACCGCGGGGACCTCGGCCGGCCCGAACCGGGGTGACGACGCCCGGGCCACCAGCATGGCCATGGCCAGCATGCCGCCGGCCACGTGCAGCCCGTGAAACCCGGTCATGACGTAGAAGGCCGACCCGTAGGCGTGGGAGTCGATGGAGAAGTCGAGGGTGAGCCACTCGTGGGCCTGGTTGGCGAGGAAGGCGGCGGCCAGCACCACCGTGACCACCAGCCAGCGGCGGAAGGCGGGCCGGCGCCCGGCGGCGAGGGCCCGCACCGCCAACTGCACGGTGCCGCTGGAGGCCACCAGGACCGCCGTGAACAGGCCGCTGACCACCCGGTCGAGCTCCACTCCCGGCGGGGGCCAGTCGCCCGGCGTGGCCGCTCGCAGGGCGAAGTAGGCGCCGAACAGGCCGCTGAAGAACATGACCTCGGACGCCAGCCACACCACCGTGCCCACCGGCAGCAGAGGGACGCGGGCCGTATCCGCCACCGCCAGTTTCTAGCAGCGGGGGGATGCCGGTGCCCGCCTGGTCAGCGGACCCGGAAACGGCGCTCCCCCACCGGCGTCTCCCGGACCACCTCGACGTCCGTCACCCGGGCGTGGGGCGGGCCCTGCCGGCACCAACCGACCATGCGCTCGACGCCGGCCCGGGATCCCTCGAACCACGCCTCCACCCGGCCGTCGGCCCTGTTGCGGACCCATCCGCCCACGCCGACCGCAGTCGCCATGCGCCGGCAGGTGTCGCGGAAGAACACTCCCTGGACCATGCCGTCGACGACCACCCGCCGGGCGACGACATCGGCCCCAGCCGCCGGGTCAGCCGTCGCTGCCGTCCCACGAGGGGTCGAGCTGGGCGATGAACTGGGCACAGCGCTCGGCCTCGTCGGTCTCGCCGATGGCCTCGGCCTGCCGTCGAAGGCCCTCGAGGGCCCGTAGGAAGCCCCGGTTGCCCTCGTGCCGCCAGCGGACGTAGCCCGAGCCCCGCCAGCCGTTCTGGCGCAGGCGGTCGAGGCCCCGGTGGTAGCCCACCCGGAAGGCGGCGTAGGCCTCCACGTCGTCGCGAGCCAGCTGGCCGAGGCGGGCCCAGCCGTCGAGGAAGCGGGGCCAGCGGGCGACCACCGCCGCCACCGCCGCCCGCCGTTCGCCGGCCGGCTGGTCGAGGGCGGCGGCGAGGGCGGCCAGCGCCTCCGCCTCCTCGGGGGGCAGGACCGTTTCCGGGATGCCACCGGTGAAGCTCACGTCAGCCATTGGCTTGGTCCTCCGCCGGGATCCAGGGGTACGAGGACATGGCCTCCCATTGCTCGTCGTCGATCGACTGCCACACCCAGAAGGAGGCGCCGATGGCACCGCCCCGTGCGGCGACGTCGAGGAACCGTACCGTCTCCCCCGCCGACGGCGCGCCCGGGCGCCCGCCGTCGACCCCCGCGTCGTAGCCCTGGCCGATGACGTGGACGGGCCGCAGCTGCGACAGCCGGTCGAGGGCCTCGGCCGTGGCCGCCCCCGGCTCGGTGCAGCCCCAGTAGACCATGGGGGCGAAGGCGTCGACGTAGTCGGCGATGGCGGTGTAGGGGTACGGGCCGGTCCACAGCCGGTCGGTGGGCCGGTAGACGGTGGCCACCAGCAGGCGGTCGCCGGCCGCTTCCCGCACCGAGGCCAGGTAGACCCGGGCCCGGCGCTCGGTGAGCACGACCCCCTCGGTGGCCAGCTCGATGTCGGGGCTGAAGCCGTCGAGGGCGACGCCGCCCGGCCCCCGCCAGGCCAGCGCCTCCGCGCTCCACCGGGCGTCGTCGAGGGGGTCGTGGAGGAAGGGGAACCCCCAGCCGATCACCGCCAGCCCCGCCTGGTGGGCCTTGGGCACGAGGGCGGCCAGGGTGTCGGCCCCGTAGAAGCCGTCGCGGGAGTCGCCCACCCGCACCCACAGCTGGCGCAGGCCGGCGGCGGTGGCCCGGCGCACGATGGCATCGGCGTCGCCGCCCTCCGTCTCCCGGATGCGCCACACCCACATGCCCTTGCCCTCGACCGGGGCCAGGTCGGCGGTGAGGGCGGCGGGGGCGGCCAGGGGCTCGGGCAGCTCGGCCTCGGGGACCAGCACCGGCGGCACCCACGGCACCGCGCCGGCGGCCGGCGGACGGGGCGGGACGGGGCAGCCGGGCAGGGGCAGCGACGGCACGTCCGGCGCGGGCGGGCGCATCGCCGCCGCCGCCGCCGGGGCGGGGGCCGGTGGGGGCTCGACCGGGCTGGTGACGGGTGGGTCGACGGCGCCCCGGCCCACCGCCACCGGCTGGGGGTCGGAGCCGGCCCGCGTCAGCATCGACGGCCCGGCCAATGCAAGGAAACCCACGGCCGCGCCGGCGAGCAGCGCTCCGAGACGGGTGGCGGCGGAGGACGTCCGCCCCATGGTGCAGACCCCAGCGCTCAGGCCAGGGCGTCGGCCCGTTCCGTGCGGCTGCCGAGGGGCACGCCGGCCCGGGCCAGGAAGGCCAGGCGGCGCTCGATGGTGGTGGCCCACGCGGCCAGGTCGGCCAGGAAGTGCTCCCGGTCGCCGTCCTCGTAGGCATGCTCGAGCTCGTCGAAGGCGCAGTCCTCGGCATCGAGCAGCGCCCGGTACCGAGTCAGGAATCCCTCGTTGACCACCTCTTCGAGCGCCACAGGCACCACCTCCAGGTTCACGACGGTCTGCCGAGTTCGACCGTAGCGCGCCCCGTGGGCGGCTGGGGCGCTTTGGCGGCCGAGCCGTCGCTCGGGCCTCCGGGCGCGAATCGGCTC